>Ga0102851_10003279_pt1 | contig 10019 bp, 11 predicted proteins | sample Mud3Dept3metaG_FD_79558 | JGI IMG/M metagenome (GOLD analysis project Ga0102851, IMG submission 79558) | Freshwater wetland microbial communities from Ohio, USA, analyzing the effect of biotic and abiotic controls - Mud 3 Core 4 Depth 3... | ecosystem: Environmental > Aquatic > Freshwater >...
CTGCGGCTCGCGCTCGCCGGCTTCGCGGCCCTGGCACGGCACGGCCTCGCCCCCGTCCCTGACCCGGAGGCCGTCCGGCGAGGCATCGAGGGCACGATCTGGCCGGGGCGCCTGCAGTGGTGCTCGTGGCGCGGGCGCCGGCTGCTGGTGGACGGGGCCCATAACCGCGAGGCGGTCGCGGCGCTCGCGGCGGCGCTCGACCGGCTGGGCCTCTCGGGCCGGGTCCACCTTCTCTTCTCCTGCCTCGCCGACAAGCCGGTGGAGGAGATGGCCGCGCTCCTGCGGCCGCGGGTCCTCGGGGTGACGGTGGCGCCGATCGACTCCCCGCGCGCCACGCCGATGGAGGCGCTCGCCGCGGCCTTTCCGGGGTGCACCCGTGCGCCTGGCGTCGGTGCGGCGCTGCGCGCGCTGCCCACCGGGCCCCCCACGCTCGTCACCGGTTCCCTGCGACTGGCTGGCGCCGTGCTGGCAGAGATCGGGAGCGACCATGGCTGAGCTCGAGATCCGCCCGCGCGAGCGCCTGGAGGCGGCGGAGGATGCCACCCTCGCCTTCTGCGCCGCGCGCTCCTCCGAGGCGACCCGCCGGCTGCCCCTCCCGAGCGAGGGGAGGCATTTCGACTACCGAACGGCGTTCCAGCGCGACCGCGACCGCATCCTGCACTCGCGCGCGTTCCGGCGCCTCAAGCACAAGACCCAGGTCTACGTCCCCTACACCGGCGACCACCCGCGCACGCGTCTCACCCACACGCTCGAAGTCTCGCAGATCGCCCGCACCCTCGCCCGCGCCCTCGGCCTCAACGAGGACCTGGTCGAGGCGATCGGCCTGGCCCACGACCTCGGCCACACCCCCTTCGGCCACTCCGGTGAGCGCGGGCTCATCCAGATCCTCGCCGGCGAACAGCCGGGTTGCCCTCTACCCGAGCGCGTCGTGCGCGATGTGGGCACCTTCAAGCACAACTACCAATCGGTGCGGGTGGTGGACTTGCTGGAGCGACGCTACGACCATCCCGGGCTGAACCTCACCGACCAGGTGCGCGAGGGGATCATCAAGCACACCACCTGGAAGACGCGCTTCCCGTTCCCCCTGCCGACCAGCGAGGGGCTGCGACTCGGCAAGCCCTGCCACCTCGAGGGACAGGTCGTCGCGCTGGCCGACGAGATCGCCCAGCAGACCCACGACCTGGAGGACGGGCTCTACGCGGAGGCCGTCTCCCTCGAGGGGATCGAGAGGCTGGAGGCGGCCGTGACCGTGATCCAGCACTCGGGCGAGACCTACAGCCGCGAGCGGCGCCGGTGGCGGAAGGCAGCGCTCCTGCAACGCGGGCTCATCCACCTCTTCGTGACCGACGCCATTCAGGCCACGGCGCGCAACGTGGAGAGGGTCGCGGGCAAGCACAAGGTCGCCGACCACGCGGGCTGGCTGGCCGTCGCTGACCAGATCCCCGCCACCACGGTCGCGTTCTCGCGCCGCGTCGCCACGATCTTCGCGGAGCTGAAGGCGTTCATCTACCAGTTCATCATCAACAACCAGGAGGTCAACCGGCAGGACAACCGGGCCCAGCTCGTGATGAGCGGCCTCTTCCGCGCGTACTACACGAACCCCCTGACCCTTCCCACGTACGTGCTGCTGCGCTTTCACGAAGAGACCGGGCGCGCGTACCTGCGCGACCTGCGGATCCCGCAGATTCCCGGCGAGGTGGCCAAGCACTACCACACGGACCCGCGTTTCGTTCGCCTGATCGTCGATCACATGGCGGGGATGAGCGACCGCTACGCGATCGACGAGTACCAGTCGCTGTACGATCCCGATGCGGGCCTGTCCCCCTCCGGTCCAGGGAGGCCATAGCCATGGTGATCCTCATCGCATCCGACCACGCGGGTTTCGACCTCAAAGAGCTGCTGAGCGAACGCGCGCGCGACATCGGCCACGAGGTGGTCGACCTCGGCCCCCCCTCAAGGGACTCCGTCGACTACCCCGACTACGCCCACGACCTGGCGCGACGCATCGCCGCGGGCGAGGCCGACTTCGGCGTGCTCATCTGCGGCACCGGCATCGGCATGTGCATGGCGGCCAACCGTCACGCGGGGGTGCGCGCGGCGCTCTGCCACGACGCGTTCACCGCCGAGCTGGCCCGCCGCCACAACGACGCCAACGTGCTCTGCATGGGCGGGCGCACCACGGGTCCCGGCCTCGCGATCCAGATGCTGGACATCTTCCTCGCGACCCCGTTCAACGGGGGACGGCACGAGCGCCGCGTCGAGAAGATCGAACTCAAAGGGGAGAGCTGACCATGAACCAGCACGAGCGCACCGCCTTCTTCTCCTTCCTCGAGACCGCCGTCGCCCAGGCGGACCCCGAGGTCGCCAAGGCCCTGAACAACGAGCGCCACCGGGAGAACGAGGGCCTGGAGCTGATCGCCTCGGAAAACTTCGTCTCGCCCGCGGTGCTGGCGGCAATGGGCTCCGTGATGACCAACAAGTACGCCGAGGGGTACCCCGCCAAGCGCTACTACGGCGGGTGCGAGTTCGTGGACGTCGCGGAGGAGCTCGCGCGGACGCGGGCCAAGCTGCTGTTCGGCTGCGACCACGCCAACGTCCAGCCCCACTCCGGGGCGCAGGCCAACATGTCCGTCTACCTGGCGACCTGCCAGCCCGGCGACGTCGTCTTCGGCATGGATCTCTCGCACGGCGGCCACCTCACCCACGGCCACCCGCTCAACTACTCCGGCAAGACGTTCAAGATCGTGCCGTACCTCGTCCGCAAGGACACCGAGACGATCGACTACGACGCGCTCGGCGACGCCGCGAAGCAGCACAGGCCCAAGCTCATCGTGTGCGGGGCCTCGGCCTACCCACGCACCATCGACTTCGAGCGCATCGCCGAGATCGCTCACGAGTCCGGAGCCATGGTGATGGCGGACATCGCGCACATCGCGGGGATGGTCGCCGTGGGGTTGCACCCCTCGCCCGTGCCCCACTGCGAGTTCGTCACGACCACGACGCACAAGACGCTGCGCGGCCCGCGCGGTGGAATGGTCATGTGCAAGGCCCCCTTCGCCGAGGCCCTCGACAAGGCCGTCTTCCCGGGCGTTCAGGGCGGCCCCCTCATGCACGTCATCGCGGCCAAGGCGGTGGCGTTCGCCGAGGCGCTCCAGCCCTCCTACCGCGAGTACATTGTCAAGCTCGTGGAGAACGCCAGGGTCCTGTGTGCCGCGCTACAGGAGCTCGGGTGGCGCATGGTCTCGGGCGGCACCGACACCCACCTCATGCTCATCAACCTGGGGGCCGACGGCATCTCCGGCAAGAAGGCCGAGGAGCGTCTCGGCAAGGCCGGCATCACGGTCAACAAGAACACCGTGCCGTTCGACACGCGCAAGCCGTACATCGGCTCTGGCATCCGCATCGGGACGCCCGCCGTCACCACCCGCGGCATGGGGCCGAACGAAATGAAGGCAATCGCGACGCTCATCGACCGCGTGCTGCGCACCGAAGACGAGGCGGTGTGGGCGAAGGCCAAGGGCGAGGTCGAGGAGCTGACCAAGGCGTTTCCCCTGTACGGGCAGGCGTAGAGGGACAGGGCACCGGGCACAGGGGCACCTACCCCCAAGGATTCCCGATCGGGGGGAAGCCCGCTGGGGGTGGGACGGAAATCGGCCTATCATTGAGCCAGTCATGGGCTACCAGCCGGCCGACAACCGCTACGACGCGATGCGGTACGACCCCTGCGGTCGCAGCGGATTGAAGCTGCCGGCAGTCTCGCTCGGCTGGTGGTACAACTTCGGCGGCGTCGACGAGTACCAGAACGCGCGCGCGGTGGCCTTGCGTGCCTTCGACCTGGGCATCACGCACTTCGACCTAGCCAACAACTACGGCCCGCCGCCGGGTACCGCCGAGGAGACGCTCGGGAGGCTGCTGCGCGGGGATCTTGCCGGCTACCGGGACGAGCTCGTCATCTCGACCAAGGCCGGCTGGGACATGTGGCCGGGCCCTTACGGGGACCTCGGCTCGCGCAAGTACCTCCTCGCCAGTCTCGACGCGTCGCTCCGCCGGATGGGGCTCGAGTACGTGGACATCTTCTACAGCCACCGCCCCGACCCCGACACGCCGATGGAGGAAACGATGGGAGCGCTCGCCTCCGCGGTGAGTCAGGGCAAGGCGCTCTACGCGGGCATCTCCTCGTACTCGCCCGAGCAGACCCGCAGGGCGTCCAAGCTCCTGCGGGAGCTGGGCACGCCCTGCCTCATTCACCAGCCCCTCTACAACATGTTCGACCGCTGGATCGAGCACGGCCTGCTCGACGTCCTCGACGAGGAGGGCATCGGGTGCATCGTCTTCTCGCCCCTCGCCCAGGGGCTGCTCACCGACCGCTACCTGCACGGTGTCCCCGCCGGCGCGCGCGCGTCCAAGACGGAGCGGGTGTGGCTGACCGAGAAGGACGTCAAGGCCACCCTCGACAAGGTCCGCAAGCTGGACGTGCTGGCCCGCGGCTGCAGGCGCACCCTCGCCCAGATGGCGATCGCGTGGGTGCTCCGCGATCCCCGGGTCGGCTCGGCGCTGGTCGGCGCAAGCAGCGTGCGCCAGCTCGAGGACAACGTGGCCGCGTTGAGCCACCCGCCACTCGGCAAGGACGAGCTGCGTCAGATCGAGGCCATCCTCGGGAGCTGAGGCGGGGCCCGACACCTCGGCGCGGCAATGATGGGCGAGAATGGGTGCATGAGCCAGAAGACCGGGTGGCAGGGACGTGTGTTCGAGGACTTCGCGGTGGGCGACGCGTACCGGCACCCGCTCGGGCGCACCATCACGCAGGCGGACAATATCTGGATGACGCTGCTGACGCTCAACTCGAACCCGATCCACTTCGACAGCGCGCTGGCGGCGAGGACGGAGTTCGGGCGGCCGCTCGTCGACTCCACGCTCACGCTGGCGCTCGCCACCGGCCTTTCGGTGTCCGACCTCTCGCAGAACGCCATCAACCTGGGGTGGGACGCGGTGCGACTGCCCCACCCGGTGTTCGAGGGCGACACGCTCTACGCCGCGAGCGAGGTGCTCGAGGTGCGCCCCTCTCGCTCGCGCCCGCACATGGGGATCGTGCGCGTGAGGACGACGGCGGCCAACCAGGACGGCGCGGTGGTGATCGAGTTCGAGCGGACCATCATGGTCTACCGGCGCGGCCACGCCCCGAACCTCCGACGCACCACACCTCCTGCCCCCGGCAGCTGAGCGCCGACCGGGTGACGCGCTGTGGCGCCTCGGCGCCGACCTGCACTCGCCTACCTGTGACTGGGCGAGCCGGGATTCACTCCCGGCGAGCCGGGGGGCTCGCGGGGTCTAGAGCGTCCGGGTGGCTGGGTGGAGCGGACGCGGGACCCCCCGCTCGGAGAGTCACCGAGACGAGGCGCACCTCGACACGGCCGAGCATCCTCACGTTGCCGGTGAGCTCCACCGGAATTCGCCGCGCCGGGTCCCACAGGATCTCGACGTCTCCCTCGAGCCCGAAGATGCGGAACGCGCTCCCGGAGGAGGGGTCCACCGGCTGGCTGCGCGCCACGATGCGGAGCGCGGCGAGGGTCGCCTTCACGGCGGTTACCGACGCACCCGAATCCTCCTGGAAGTCGAGCGGCACTTGCTCGACGCCCTCCACGCGCAACGTCACTCGCTCGACCTGGGTCCTCACGAGAACGTACGCCGTCAGGGAGTCGCCGGGCGCGGCCATCGCCCCGGCCGAGGCGGCGTACAGGAGGCCGGCCGGGCCCGTGATCGCGGCGCCGTCGGGGAGCGCCCTCGGGTACACGGTGAAGGTGCGCGTCCGCTGCGTCCAACCTTCGGGTGCAAGGGCGCGCTCCGCGTGCGAGGCCGGCTCAACGAGGTCGAACAGGAAGCCCCGCGCGGTCGGCGTGTACGTCTTGCGGTGGTCCTTGGCGCCCACCTCGGTGTCCACGATCTGGCGAGCCCTCGCGTCGGCGCCGTCCAGCCGCTCGTGCGCGAGGAACGTCCTGCCGGGCAGGTGCGACGTGCTGTCGAGGATCACCCCGGGGAGCCGGGCCGGCGACGCCGGGCCCACCTCGATCCGGACGTCCACCGTGGCCGAGATCCCCATCTTGCGCGCGGCAAAGCGCAGCTCCTTCCACGCCACCCGCCCGGGGTCGAGCGACCCCGGCGGGAGCTCATCGGCGCGCAGCACGGCCTGCGTCGCGAGGAGGACGCACAGAACCAACGCGGGAGTGCACCGGACGGCCATCCCGGCGCGATTATGACAGGACGGCGCTTAAGCCCCCTCGAGGACCGTCACCCCGTCTCCGACGCGCAGCTCTCCGGTCCCAACGTGCACGAGGTTCTGGCCGAACAGCACGGCGTTGCCGTCGCGGCGGTAGGTGGCAAGGGTGGCCAGGGGCTCCTTGCCGCGTTCGCCGGTGGCCTGGTCCACGGTGGTCGTCGTGCACCGGACGCACGGCTGCACGACGTGGAACACGATCGCGCCGATCCGGATCAGCCGCCACCCGTCCTCGGCGTACGGGGCGCACCCGCGCACCACCAAGTTGGGCCGGAAGCGGTCCATCGGGACCGGCCGCTCCAGGCGCCGGTTGAGGTCCTCGAGCGAACCCTCCGAGAGCAGGAGGAACGGGAAGGCATCGGCGAAGGAGAGCTCGGACGCCTGCGCGCTCCCCTCCCTCCCGACCGTCCGGTGGCTCTGGGCCGACATGTGAACAATTTCACAAGACTCACCGAGGAAGCCCGAGATCCACTCCTCCGCCTCGCCCCCCGCCGGCTGCGCCTCGCACACGTCGTCCCAGACCTGCACGCGTACGGGCGCGCCGCTCGCCCCGGGGGTCCGCAGCGCGAGCGCCGGCATCCCGGGCGCCGTGAGCACCAGACCGTCGGCGGCAGACGCGACCGACACCAGCGCCAGGCGCGCGTGCGTGCGCTGCGTCAGGAAGCGGCGGTTGGCGTCCACCACCATCCAGCGCCGGTCGCCGGCCAGGCCGCGCCCGTCCACGCGCGCCGCCGCGAGCGCGATCCCCGCCGCCGATTTGAGCGGGTAGAGTTTGAGCGCGGAGAGCGTGAGGGCGGCCATCGCGGGCATGCTAGCGCACCGCAACCCCACGCAGGGCGCCGGTCACTCGCGTCGAACGCCGGAACACGGCGGGCCGCGGCCCGGTTGACGAGGGTGAAGACAGGGAGGTCCCGATGGACGCCTTGAGCGAGCCCCGGTACGGCACCCGGGGGGAAGCCCCCCACCCGAGGGCCGAGTACGCGAAGGTCGCACCCGGCGTGCTGCAGGCGATGCGCGCTCTCGAGTCGTACGTGCACGCGTGCGGGCTGGAGCCTGCGCTGGTCGAACTGGTCAAGGTGCGGGCCTCGCAGCTGAACGGTTGCGCGTACTGCATCGACATGCACACGAAGGACGCCCGCTTCGGAGGCGAGACCGAGCAGCGCCTGTTCGCCCTGCCGGCGTGGCGCGAGACGCCGTTCTTCTCCGAGCGCGAGCGCGCGGCTCTCGAGTGGACGGAAGCGGTCACCGCGATCGCCGACGGCCACGTGCCCGACGCTGTGTACGAGGGAGCCCGGCGGCACTTCTCGGAGAAGGAGCTCGTGGACCTGACGCTGGCCGTCGTGGCGATCAACGGGTGGAACCGCCTCGCCATAAGCTTCCGCGCCGTCCCCGGCACCTATCAGCCGAAGCGGCACTGAGGCCGCCCGGGCACGCCCTACCGGCCGGTCCACAGCCAGAGCCGGACGCGGAGGGCGTCGCGCAGCATCTGCATCCCGTGCCGCAGCGGCCGCACGCGCGAGGCTTCCACGTGCGACCAGCGGACCCCGACCTCGGCGATTGAGGCGCCGCCTCGCGCCGCGCGGGCCAGCAGCTCGACGTCGAACGCGAAGCCGTCGAGGCGCTGCTCCCGGGCCAGGCGGCGTGCGAGCTCTCCTTCCAGGAGCTTGAACCCGCACTGCGTGTCCTTGAGGGAGGTGAGGCCGAGGGCACGAAGCGCAACGTTGAACATTCGCCCCATCGTGTCGCGGGGGAGCGGCTGCCGCCGTTCGATCAGCTCGCGCTGCACCCCGCGCGATCCGACCGCGAACGCCGCCCCGCTCGCGAGCAGCTTGTCGATCTCTTCGATCGGCGTGGCGAGGTCGGCGTCAGTGATCAGAACCTTCCTGCCCACGCTCGCCGCGAGCCCGGCCCGCACGCCCGCGCCCTTCCCGCTGTTGCGTCCGAGGCGGAGGACGCGCAGCGAGATGCCTGCGGGAACCGCGAAGCGCTCCGCGACGCGCGCCGTGCCGTCGACGGAACCGTCGTCCACCACGAGGATCTCCGCCGGAAGCAGGTCCGCTCGGAGCGCGAGGAAGGACCCGATGCGCTCCAGAGTCGCGGGCAGCCGGCGCTCCTCGTTGAACGCCGGAACCACGACGGAGAGCGAGCTTTCCCTAGGCACCGCGTCCGTCCCCGGTGGTATACTCCGCCGAGCCACCACCGAAAAGCAAAAGTTGACGCCGGGGGGGCAGGGAGGCCGGCATGGTGCGCAGCCTTTGGGAGTATCGGATCCTGAACATCCGGTCCGAGAACTACCAGCTCGACCCAAAGTACGAACCGCAGCTCAACAGCCTCGGGGCGGACGGCTGGGAACTCGTGGGGATCACCGCGATCAATTTCAAGACCGGCGCGACCGACCACATCGGCATGGTCTTCAAGCGCCCTCTGCAACCGAGCGGAAGCTGAGGCTGCCGCCCGCCAGCCGCTCCGCAAGGCTCTCCCCCCCGAGCCGGAGGACCAGCGGGAACCCACCCACGATCATCGAGAGGACCCACGAGAGCCACAAACGGATGGCCCTCGACCACGGGATCGGCGCGGAGAAGCAGATCCCGACGAGCAGCATGCCCGGCGTGCCGCGCCAGCCCCAAAGGCAGCCGAGCGCCACGACGCTCGCCAGCTCTCCCCCGGCGAGGCCTGCGAGCACGAGCTGACCCGGGACCATCTCGGCGCCGAGCGCCGCCACCACCCCCAACCCGGAGACACCCGCGAGCACGACCAGGCCGGCGTCGACCAGCACCGCAAGCCACAGCCGGTACGTGCCGGCCAGCGGACGGAGCGTGGGTGTCCCCGGCGCCGGGTCGTCCCCCAAATGGTCCTGCCGCCCCTCGCCGCGATCCCACACCAGCGGAATGTCAAGTTGCCCGGGAGGCGGCGTCCGCAGCGGCATCAGTCGAGCGCCCGGAGCTCGATGTTGGTGACGAAGATCTGGTATCTCGGGTCCGCCGGCCGGGTGAGGTAGGTGTTCGCGAGTTCCCTCAGCCTGTCCACCTCGGGGTCCTGGCTGTACTTCGAGAGCTGGACCAGCAGCTCGTGGCCCTCGGCGACCTGGTACTTGCGGAGGTGGACGACGGCCGCGTTGAAGGTCGCCACCGACCACAGGCGACGGACCTCGGCATCGTCCGGGTGTTCCTTTAGGGCCTGCTCCGACAGGGTGCGGATGTTCTCCCAGTTGCGTCCTCCCACGGCATCGGCGAGCGCCCCGATTATCGGGGAGTAGGATGCGATCTCCGACTGCAGCCTCAAGAGCTCGGGCTCGCCCGGGACCCGGGCGAGCCCGTCTCGGATCATTCGCATCGCCTTCACGCGGTTTCCCGCGGCCACCGCGTCCGCCACCGCCTTGCTTTCCGGCACCTGGGGAGGCGCCGTCTTCACCTTGAGCCTGCGCTGGTACTCCAGCACGCGCTGGTTGACGCGGTTGGCTTGCTCGCCCTCGGTCTGCCCCTGCAGACTCTGGAGCAGCCGGATCGCCTCCTGGAGCTGCCCCCTCTTGGCGAGCTCCTCCGCTTCCGCAAGGGCCTCGGTGGCGTCGCTTCCGCCTCCAGAGAAGACCTTCCCGCGCAGCAGGAACCCCGCCACGATCACGACGAGCAGCACACCCACGCCCACCCCCAGCCAGGGCAACGGGATGGACGGCAGGGCGACCCTCCGAGCAGACGCGGCGTACTCCGCCGCACGCGCCTGCGCGACCCCCGGTGAGTCCGGTGATAGC
>Ga0102851_10003280_pt1 | contig 10019 bp, 8 predicted proteins | sample Mud3Dept3metaG_FD_79558 | JGI IMG/M metagenome (GOLD analysis project Ga0102851, IMG submission 79558) | Freshwater wetland microbial communities from Ohio, USA, analyzing the effect of biotic and abiotic controls - Mud 3 Core 4 Depth 3... | ecosystem: Environmental > Aquatic > Freshwater >...
ACATTGGTCGTGCCCTCCCAGATCGGCAGCACCTGCGCATCGGCGAGGATCCGCGGCAGGCCGGTGTCCTCGACGTAGCCGGCGCCGCCGCACGACTCGATCGCCTCGGAGGCGATCGCGACCGCCTGCTTGCCGGTGGTCAGCTTCGCGATCGGCACGAGCGCGCGCGCGAGGCGCTCCTCCGCTTCCGTGCCGCCGTGCTCGAGCGCGCCGAGCAACGCCACGCTCTTGAACGCGAGGCAGAACGCGCCCGCGTACTCGGCCTCGAGGCCGGCGAGCGTGTCCGCGTGCAGTGGCTTGTCGACGAGCAGCGCACCGAACGCCGTGCGGCGGCGCGCGTAGTCACCGGCGAGCGCGAGCGCGCGCCGCATCCCGCTGACCGCGCACACCGCGTTCCACGTCCGCGTCACGCTGAGCATCGGCGTGATCGCGCGGACGCCGTCGCCCGCTGCGCCGACGAGGATCGCCGGGGTGCCATCGAGCGTGAGCTCTGCCGTCGGGACCTTGCGCGTGCCGAGCTTGTCCTTGAGCCGGTTGACGGCGATGTTGCGCAGGCGGCCGTCCGCGTCGCGCAGCTCGACGAGGAACAGCGCGAGCCCGCGGCTCCCGTCCGGGTTGCCCTCGGGGCGCGCGAGCGTCAACGCCATCTCCGAGCTCGTCGCCGACGTGAACCACTTCGTCCCGAACAGCCGCCACTGATCGCCGTCCTTCTTCGCGACGGTCTCGCTCTGCGAGACGTCCGAGCCGCCCGTGCGCTCGGTCATCCACTGGCCGCTCGTCCACGCCACGGCAGGATCGCGGCTCGTCAGCAGCGGAACGTACTTGTCGATCAGCGGCTGGTTGCCGCTCCCGAGCAGCGTGCGCGCGGCACCGTCGGTCATCGCGAGCGGGCACGAGTAGACGTCGAGCGACGGGTTGAGCACGTGGACGATCGCGAACTGGTGCGTGCGCGCCCGCGCACCGAGCGCGCCCTCGTAGCCGGCCGCGACCATCCCGGTCTTCGCGGCGAGGACCTGCGCCTCGCGCCACAGCGGCGACACCTCGAGCTTGTCGATCCGGTTCCCCCACGCGTCCCACTGGGTCAGGACCGGCTCGTTGAGCCGATCGGCGAGCTGCTTGCCGTAGTACTCGACGGCGACGTCACCGAGCGCGTGGAGCTCGCGGGCGACGTCATCGCCACCGATGTACCGCGCGATCCACGACGGCAGCATCGGATCGTCGTCGAACTGGTTGCCGAGACGAGGAGGCTCCTGGATGAACGCCATGGCGTGACCGTACCGCGGTAACCTCGCCGCGTGAACCTGCTACTCGTCGAGCCGGGCGAGCTCGCTCCCGACGGGATGGTCGCCCTCGCCGACCGCCGCGCGGAGCACCTGCGCCGGGTGATCGGGGCCACCGTCGGGCAGTCCGTCCGCGCCGGGGTCATCGGCGGCGGGATCGGGACGGCCGAGGTCACCGCGGACGACGGCGCGACGATGACCTTGCGCCTCGTCTTGACCGCGCCCGCGTCGCTGCCGCTCCCGATCGAGCTCGTGCTCGCGATGCCGCGGCCCAAGGTGCTCACCCGCGTGATCGAGACCGCCGCGGCGTTCGGCGTGGCGCGGATCGATCTGACCAATGCGTGGCGCGTCGACAAGAGCTACCTCGGGTCGCCGCGCCTTTCGACCGAGGCCCTCGCGTTCGCGCTGCGGTTCGGCGCCGAGCAGGGCGCGACGACGTACGTTCCCCCGCTCGCGATCCACGATCGGTTCATGGGCCTCGTCGACGCGCGGTGGCCCGCTCGGGACGCCGGTTCCCCGGCGACCCGCTTGCTCGCACACCCCGGCGCACCACCGATCGAACAGGCGGCGTTGACCTGGCCGCTCGCGATCGCGATCGGCCCCGAGGGCGGATGGATCCAGCGAGAGATCGACACCTTCGTCGAGCGCGGCTTCACACCGGTCTCGATCGGCAGCCCGATCCTGCGCGTCGAGGCGGCGCTGTCTGCGACGCTCGGTCAGCTGCTCGTGCTGCAGCGGCTCCGAGGCTGAACGGATCTCGTGATCACGGCCGCGGGCGCAGCTCGGCGCTCGTCTCCGCGTCGCCCAGATCGAGCGACACCGAGCCCGCACCGAAGCCATTGATCATCGTCGCGCCGACGCCGATGCAGCTGCCCTTGGTCGCGACGTACGCCTGGCCGGTCGGATCGATGAACAGGGCCCACGCCTTGATCCCGCTCCGCGCGATCCCCGCGAGCCGGAGCTGCTTGAGTTGCGTCGTCTCCGCGATGCAGCCCTCGGCCGCGAGCCTTATCGGTGGGACCTCCTTGACCATCAACGACGTCCCGGTGTGCAGCGCGAGCAGCTCGGCCGCCTGGTCCGCGGGGATCTTCTTGAGCCGCAACATCGCCGGCTGGGGCCCCTTGCCGTCGATCGCGACCGCCATCCCACCCGCGATCGCGAGCAGCTTCGCCGCGGCGGGAGCCTCGGCGTTGGTGACGTCGAGATCGATCGGGCGTCCTTTGTAGACGCGCTTCTTCGCCTTCTTGCGCTTCGCGATCAGCTCCGGGGTGCCGACGAGCAGGAGGTTGTCGGCGCGCTGGTATGCGAGGCTCGAGCGCCGGACGACGTCGTCGAGCACCTTGTCCCACGGCACCCCTTTCACCTGGATGTCGAGCGGCGGTGGCGGCGGGTCTGCGAGGACGATGTTGATCTTCCCCACGTCGGCGAGCACGCGGAGCACCTCGACGACCGGCGCTGCCTTGAGGTCGAGCGTGACCCTGGCGCCGCGATAGACGCGACGTCCCGGGGCGCCCGCAGCGACGCTGCATAGGCCCAGCACCAGCGCCAGTACCACGGCAGCGCGCATCGCTAGAACTTGTAGCTGGTGCCGACGCGCAGGTAGAGGATGAAGTCGCTGTCGGCCATCGGGGCCGAGAACATGCTGGTGAACAGCGCGCGCTCGTCCTGGAACGGCGCGCCCTCGAGGACGCCGTACAGGTTCCAGCGCTGGTACGCCGCGATCTCCGCCGCGATCGACACCAGGAACCGCGCCCCGCCGTCGCGATCGAAGAACTCCGAGCCGGTGTTGCCGGTCAGGCTCTCCGCGCGCTTCTGATCGTCGGCCGTGAACTCCGCGGGGTCCATGCCCTCCTGACGCAACTTGTAGTTCTTGCAGGTCGAGATCGGATCCTTGGTCTCGAAGCCGTCGTTGGAGACGTTCGTCGGATCGAGCGCCGGGCAGTGGCGGTCGCTCCACATCTCGACGTACGCGCGGCCGGTGATCGTCACGCGCGACAGCGCGGTCAGCGACGCCGCCACGCCGACGTCCCACGTCACGCCGTTGCGTGCCGAGTCGTCGAGAAGCTTCGAGCCGAACCACAGCTGCGTCCACAGCGCGGCCGAGAACGGCTCCTTGTCGGCGAGCATCATCCGCCCGCCGAGGCCGAGCTCGCTGCGCGCGAGCATCGTGCGCACGCCGACGTTGGCATCGAACCCGAACGTCTTGGCGACCTTGCCGGCGCCGACGGTGATCCGCGAGCTCAGGAAGTACGGGTAGCCGACATCGAAGTCGACGGTCGAGCGACCGCGCGGCAGCGTTCGCGCGCCCCACGACGACAGGCCCCGCTGCTCGTCGACGAGCTCGGACTCGCTCTTGCCGGCGATCGCGAGCTCGCGCGACACGGTCTGCGTCTTGCCGCCTTCGATCGTCAGCGTCTGCTCGAACGGCTGGAAGCCCGCGGCCTCGATCCGGACCACGGTCTCGCCGGTCTCGACCTCGATGTCGATCGGCGTCTTGACCTCGACGCCGTCCTTGTCCTTCGCCGGCAGGCCATTGATCAGCACCGTCGCCTGGCTCGGCGTCGACAGGATGCGGAGGCGACCGACCCCCTTGAGATCCGCCTGGACCGTCACCGACTGCCCCGCCTCGATGCGGACCTTCTGCTCGAACTGCTTGAAGCCGGCGAGCCGGACCATGACGGGGTGCTCGCCCGCCGTCAGCTTCTTCTCGACCGGGACCTTGCCGACCGCGGCGCCGTCGATGAAGACGTCGGCCTCGGGAACGGTCGAGACGACCTTGAGGATGCCCTGGTCGCCGGGGGCCTCCGGGTTGAGATCGAACTTCACGATCTGCGAGCCACCCGCGGTGACCTGCACGCGCTTCTCGCCGGTCTGGAAGCCCGGCGCCTTGACCTGGACGATGTGCTCGCCCGCCTTGACGTCCTTGATGTCGACCGGGACCGTGCCCATGTCGGTGCCGTCGATGAACGCGCGCGCACCCTGCGCATCGGACAGCACGCGGACCACGCCGACGCCGCCCGACATCAGGGCCGCGAGCTCCGCGCGCACCTTGGTCTGCTGGTTCGCGGTGACCTGCACGGTCTGGCGCCACGGCAGCCCGGGCGGCTTCTTGACCTCGATGACGTGGACCCCCTCGATCACGTTGTTGATGACCGCGGGCGTGTTGTCGGGGTGCTTGTTGCCGTCGATCGTGACCTCGGCGTCGGGGACGTCGGCGTCGACGATGATCGTGCCGAACTTGGGCTTCGCGATCTCCTTGAGCGTCGGGACGATCGTCTGGATCTGGTTGTTCTGGACCTCGACCCACTGCGAGAGCGGCTCGAAGCCGTCCTTCTTGATCTCGAGGAGGTGGCGACCCGGCGTCGTCGACACCACCAGCGGAACCTGACCCTGCGGCTGACCATCGACGGTCACCGTCGCGCCGTAGACGTTCTTGTCGGCGTCGGCGCGCACGTCGATCTTCGGCGGCTCCTGCTTCTTGACGAGCGGGATGAACAGCTCCTGGACCTTCTTCAGCTTGCCGACCGTGAACGTCCGGATCGCCGGGTCGTAGCCGGCGGCCTCGATCGTCACGGGGAACGCGCCGTTGGGGAGCTTGCCGCTCCACGGCGTCACGCCGACGGCACCGCACGCCTTGTCACCGATGTAGACCATCGCGCCCTGCGGCGCGGAGTCGATCTTGACCGCGTACCTGCCGGCCTTCTGTGCCGGGCAGTTCTGCGCGTCTGCGTCGCGGGTCAGGCCCACGAGCGCGAACAGGATGGTCAGCGCAACTGGGACGACAGATGCCCAGAACGAACGAATCATCGTCATCGGTTCCCCTCGGTAAACGGACGACCCGAGGTTAACAGACTCCCGCGCACGCGCAGCCATCCGTGCGCATTTTCACGGGATCTGGCAGCGCGGGCGCTACTGGACGAGGCGCCACGCGAGCGCGCCGATCAGCGCGAGCCCGGCGATGATCCGGTACACCGCGAACCCGATCAGATCGTGGGAGCCGAGCCACTTGATCAGCCACGCGATCGCCATGTAGCCGCTGACCGCGGCGACCCCGGTGCCGACCGCGAGCGCGGGGAGGGCATCGCGGCCGAGCACGCGGAAGGCCTCGCGCGCCTCGAAGATCCCGGCGCCCGCGATCGCTGGGATCGACAGCAGGAACGAGAACCGCGCCGAGTCGCTGCGCGAGAACCCGAGCAGCAGAGCCATGCAGATCGTGGCGCCGGAGCGCGACACCCCCGGCACGAGTGCGAGCGACTGCGCGAGCCCGACGATCAGCGCATCGGTGAACGTGATCGCCGCGAACGGCCGGTGCTCGGTGCGCCCGTTCGCGATCCGATCGATGACCACCATGATGATGCCGACCGCGATCAGCGCGCCGGCGATCACGTAGAGCGAGCGCAGGTCGCCCTCGATGTGCTTCTTGAACGCGAGGCCGCAGATCACGATCGGCACCGTGCCCGCGGCGAGCAACCACGGCAGCCGCCCGTCGGGGCTCGATGGATCGCGCACCATCGCCATCGGGATGTGGACCAGATCCTTCGCGAAGTACGCGAGCACCGCGACCAGGGTGCCGAGCTGGATCACGGCGGTGTACGCGGCGCCGGGATCCGGCTGCCCGAACAGCGACGGTACGATCCGGAGGTGCGCCGTCGACGAGACCGGGATGAACTCGGTCAGGCCCTGGACCAGGCCGAGCAAGGCCGCAAACCACAGCGCCATGGCGACACGCTAACATCACCGGCGCGGCGCGGCGGACGCGCTACCATCTGATGGACGTGAGATGGACCCTGTGGCTGGTCGTCGCAGCGTGCTCGGGCAGCACGCCTCCCCCGACGCGCCCGCCGCCCCCGACCGGAGGCGGCTCCGAGCGCCCCGGCGGCACCGCTCTTGCGGCGCCGACAGAGCGCGAGTGCGAGCAGCTCGTCGCCCACGCGGTCTCGCTCGGGGCCGCCGAGCGCACGGGGCGTCCGCCCGACCAGCTCTCCACCGAGGCCGATCAGGATCAGCTGCGCATCCGGTTGCGTCCCTTCGTCGACGAGTGTCGCGCCCTCTCGCGCGACCGCTATCGCTGTGCGGTCGAGGCGACCACGCTCTCCCTGCTCGCGGAGTGTCACTCGACGCGGAGCAGCTCGACCTCGAACAGCAGCGTCGCGCCGCCGGGGATCGCGCCGCCGGCGCCACGATCGCCGTAGCCGAGGGCCGGCGGGATCAGCAGCGTGCGCTTGCCGCCGACCTTCATCGTGGCCACGCCCTCGTCCCAGCCCTTGATCACGCGCCCCATGCCGAGCGGGAAGTCGAACGGCTGGCCGCGATCGAGCGAGCTGTCGAACTTGGCGCCCTTCGCACCGTTCACCCACAGCCAGCCCGTGTAGTGCATGACGCACTTCTGGCCCTTGGCCGGGCTGGCGCCGGCCCCCACGACGGTGTCGTCGTAACTCAGTCCACTCGGCATTTCGGTCATCGAGCCAGAGCCTACAACGAGGCCCGCGCGAGCGCGACGCCGTAGACCGCCGTCGCGCCCGCATCGCGGAGAGGCTGCGCCGCCGCGGCGAGCGTGGCTCCGGTCGTGACGACATCGTCGACGAGAACGATCGCGCGACCGGCGATCGCGCGTGGATGGCGGACCGTGAACGCGCCGGTCAGGTTCGCGCGCCGCGCGGCCGCCGACAGCTTGCTCTGCGCCGGCGCGCCGCGGATCCGCCGCAGCAGCCCGCGGGGCGGAGCGAGGCCCGTGGCCGCGCAGGCGTGGACCGCGAGCAGCCATGCCTGGTCGTAGCCGCGCACGAGGCGGCGCCGCCAGTGGAGCGGGACCGGAATGACGATCGCGTCGTGCTCCCGGACGACCGCGGCGAGCAACGGGGCCCACAGGGGCGCGAGCGTGCGCGCGAGGTGCGCGCCGTTCGCGAACTTGAGCCGGCGGATCGCCGAGGCGAGCTCTCCGCCGAACCGCCACGGTGAGAGGATCTGGTCGAGCGGCAACGGCGCCGTCGCGCACCGCCGGCACAGCCCGCCATCGGTCGGCTCGGCGCAACGGCCACACGAGGCGCCGAGCTCGAGCAGGGTCTGCACGCAGGACGCGCACAGCGTGGAAGCGCACCGCGAGCACGCCGCGCATTGCGGGGTGAACAGCCAGTCGAGGACCATGCGACGGTTTCGAGCGGGCCCGGGAGCGGTTGCGTGTTAAACGAGGCCAAGGGCCGTGATCGACAGGAGCTACGTCTACGAGCCCGGCTTCATCGACGACGCCGCGCATGCCGAAATCCTGGCGTGGCTCGCGACGTTGCACCCCCTCTGGGAGATGCGCTACTCGGCGCGCCGCGCCCCGCCGGCGGGCAAGCAACAGAAGCCCCTGCTCCGCCCGGTCTACTGGCTGGGCAACTGGCAGTTCGCCTGCCTCGGGTACTACGAGCCGCCCAAGCGTACGTTCAACGTCGCGATCGCGGCCGAGCCGTTCCCGGCCGTGCTCGCGCGCCTCGTCCAGACGATCGAGCGGCGCGTGCGCGCCGGCTTCCCGCCGCCGATCGTGCCGCGGCGGTGGCACCTCAACACCTGCCTCGTGAACTTCTATGGCGACCGCATCGAGGGGACCAAGGAGATCGACGTCGCGCGGGTCGGCGAGCATCGCGACTTCGAGCCCGGGCCGGTCGCGTCGCTCTCGCTAGGCGAGCGCGCGCGGTTCCAGTTCGTACGACGTGGTGCGCGCGATGCCCCGCCGGTGCGGACGCAATGGCTCGAGGATCGGTCGCTACAGCTGTTCGGTGGCCCGCGGTGGAAGGACGACCTGCTCCACCGCGTGCAGCGCGTCGACGACAAGCTCGGCCTCGATCTCCCGCCGAAGCTCGACGGCTTCCGCACGCGCCGCGTGAACTTCACGTTCCGCTATGTGCCCGACGAGCACGTGATCCCGTTCGCGCAGCTTCCTGCGCGCGAGCGCGATGACGTCCACGACTACGTCGCGACCCTCGCGCAGAGCTCGCCGTTCTTCAAGGCCGCGCTGGCGAGCGAGCCGGCGGGACGAACAGCGGCGCCTCGGTAGCCGCGGGCGGCGGCGAGATCCCGAGCAGCGCGGCGACGGTCGGCGCGACCTGGAGTTGCGAGCCGGTCGTCGTCTGCGGCGCGATGCCGGGCCCCATCACGAGGATCGGGACCTTGCGGTTGTCGTCGTTGGGCGCGTCGTGGTGCGATCCGGTCTTGTAGTCGGTGATCACGGAGCCGCGGCTCGCGACGACGAAGAGCTCGCCCGCCTCGCCCGGCACGACCGCGAGGCACACCGCGCGATCGAGACCGTGGCGGCGATCGCACGTCCCCACCATCGGCGCCGTCACGTGGACGCTCGTGATCCCCGGCAGCTTCGCCACCGCCGCGGCCGCGCGCACGAGGAGGCGATCCCGCACCGCGGGCGCCTCGGCCAGGAACGCATCGGTCATGTAGACCTGGCTCGACGTGACCTTTGCGACCCACGTGCCGCGGGGGAGCTCCGCGTTGATGACCTCGTCGATCGCGGCCGCGATCTCCGCCGGCGGGATCCGGCGCGCACCCGCGGCCCGGGTGCGCTCGATCAGCGGCGTGGCGCCGTGATCGCTGGTCATCACGATCGCCCAGCCGCCCTTGCCGACCTTGCGATCGAGCGCGTCGAACAGCGCGCCGAGCGCCGCGTCGAGCCGCAGCGTCAGATCGAGGGTCTCCCAGGAGTCGGGGCCCCACGTGTGCCCCGCGTAGTCGTGCGCGTTGAGGCTGAGCGCGAGCAGATCCGGCACGTCATCCTCGCCGAGGTGCAGCGCGGCCAGCGCGGCGATCGCGCCGTCCACGACCACCTCGTCGCCGAACGGCGTCTGGACGATCGCGTCGAGATCGACGATCGGGTGCGGGAACGTCACGCCGAGCCCGTGGACATCGCCCTCGCCCGGCCGGTCGTCGGGGATCTGGGTGTGCCGCGCGAGCAGCGCCGGATCGAGCGGGGTCCAGTGCTGCCCGACGAACCGCGCGGCCGGCTTCGCGCGCGCGAGCTCGAGCAGCCACGGCGGCGGCGCATCCGCGTACGCCTTGCTCGTCGTCATGCCGCCGGCCTGCGCCTCGAACCAGATCGCGAGCTCCGGCGCCTTGCCGGCGACCAGCGTCGCCGCGCGTGCCTTGAGCGCGACCGCGACCGAGTGCGCACCCGGTGACTCGCGACGCAACACATCCGCCAGCCCGTCGACCCAGAGGGCGCGCGCCGACGCGAAGTCCTCGATCAGGGCCCCCGGCTGTGTCACCGAGAACGTCGGTGCGGCCGCGTCGTACTCCGCCGGGCGCTCGCGCCCCTCGGCGCGGCGGTACCACTGATTGCCGACGATGCCGTGCACGCTCGGCGGTGCGCCGGTGGAGATCGAGGCGTGCCCGGGCGCGGTGAACGTGTTGGCGTGCGCGAGCTCGCCGGTCGCGTAGGCCCCGTCGCGCACCAGGCGCGCGAGCCCCCCTCGATACAGCGGCCGATCGCGCTCGAACGCCCACGTCGGGAGCTGATCGATCACGAGCAGGACCACGACCTTGGGCCGCACCGGGGTCGGCGCCGGCGCGACGACCGTGGGCCGACAACCGAGGACGACCGCGAGCATGACGGCGAAAGCGCGATTCACGCGCTCACATCCTACACGCCGCGGCGTATGTTCGATGCATGTCGCTGACCGACCGGATCGCTCCGCTGTGTGACCTCCTGCTCGGTGCCGCCTACGCCGACGAGCAGTTCAAGGAGCGCGAGCG
>Ga0102851_10003281_pt1 | contig 10019 bp, 10 predicted proteins | sample Mud3Dept3metaG_FD_79558 | JGI IMG/M metagenome (GOLD analysis project Ga0102851, IMG submission 79558) | Freshwater wetland microbial communities from Ohio, USA, analyzing the effect of biotic and abiotic controls - Mud 3 Core 4 Depth 3... | ecosystem: Environmental > Aquatic > Freshwater >...
CGGCCGCGGCGGAGATCTTCGTCGGGATGGTCGAGGCGCCGCTGCTGGTGCGGCCGTACATCGAGCGCATGACGCGCTCCGAGCTGTTTGCGCTGATGACGACGGGGATGGCGACCGTCGCGGGCTCGGTGCTGGTGGCCTACGCCGGCATGCTCGGCGCGGACTACGCGGGACATCTGCTGACGGCCAGCTTTCTGGCGGCTCCGGGCGGGTTGCTGCTCGCGAAGGTGATGATTCCCGAAACGGGGACGCCGGTCACGGCGGGCACCCGCGGCGCGGACCTCGAGGATATCGCCGCGAACGTGTTCGACGCGGCGGCGAACGGCGCGATCGCGGGTTTGCGTCTCGCCGGCTACGTGGGCGCGATGCTGATCGCGTTCATCGCGCTGGTCGCGCTCGCCAACGACGCGCTCGGGGCACTCGGCGGTCTCTTGGGGATCGAGAGCCTGAGCTTCCAGGGCATCCTCGGGCTGCTGTTCGCGCCGCTCGCGTGGCTGATGGGCGTGCCCGCCGACGATGTGACGAAGGTCGGTTCGCTGCTGGGCGTGAAGACGGTGCTGAACGAGTTCATCGCATATCAGGAACTGGCAGTGCTCGTGAAGGACGGCGAGATCTCGCGACGCGCGGCCGTGTTGGCATCGTATGCGCTGTGCGGGTTCGCGAATTTCGGGTCGCTCGCGATCCTGCTCGGCGGACTCGGCGGCATGGCGCCGTCGCGGCGCGGCGAGATCGCGTCGATGGGGCTGCGCTCGATCCTCACCGGTACGCTCGCAACGCTGATGGCGGGCTGCTGGGCGGGCATTTTCCTTTGAGTGCGTGGCTGGTTTTCGCGTTCCTGTTGCTGAGTTCGATGACGGCGAACGCGCGCGAGCCGATCGAGATCTCGGTACTGACCTACAACATCCACGGCCTGCCGAGCTGGATCGCGCGCGACGATCCGCCCGCGCGCATTCCGCTGATCCTCGAGAAGGCGGCTGCCCACGACCTGGTGCTGCTGCAAGAGGACTTCGCGTATCACGACGTGGTCGTCTCGAACGCGAAACACCCACATTTGTTTCGGGGAAACGAAGCGTGGGCGCCGTTGCTGGAAGGCGCCGGGCTGACGATCCTGGCGCGCTTCGACAGCCGCGAGCCGCCGCTGCTCGAGCCGTATGGCGTCTGCAACGGCTACCTCAGCGCGGGCAACGATTGTTTCGGCAACAAGGGCTTCTTGATGGCGCGGCTAGCCTTGCCAAACGGGGCACAGCTCGACGTGTGGAACACGCATCTCGATGCCGGAGCGAGCGACGACGATCACCGCGTACGCGTCGCGCAGCTCGAGCGGTTGGCAGCGGCAATCGATTCGCACAGCGCGGGACGCGCGCTGCTCATCGGTGGGGATTTCAATCTCGAATGGGACGTCGCGCGGGATCGCGCGCTACTCGAATGGTTCCGCGATCGCGTCGATCTCACGCTCGCCGCGCAGACGCCGGCGAACGGATGGGAGAGTCATCTCGACTATCTACTGATTCGCGGCGGCGGCAACGTGGCCATCACGAGCAGCGGCAGCGGCAAAGACGAGCGCGCCGTGAACCATACCGGTCAGCCGCTCTCGGATCACCCGGCGATCTTCGACTTGCTCGAAGTGCGGTGAGCGGATGAGGTGGCAGCGCCCAGACGTAGTGCCCAGACGCGGCGCCGAACTATTTCGTCGTCGAGATCCCGCCGTCCACCGGGATCACCGCGCCGGTCACGTAGGCGCCCGCCTTCGAGGCCAGATAGATCGCGATGCCGGCCATGTCGCTCGGTTCGCCGATGCGGCCGAGCGGGCAGCTCTTCTTGATAGCGTCGCCGAACTGTTTCAGCGTCTCGGCCATCATCTTGCTCTCGAAGGGTCCCGGCGCGATCGCGTTGACGGTGATCTTCGGGGCGAGTCTGCGCGCCAGGGTGCGCGTCAGATGATGGACGGCGGCCTTGCTCGCGCTGTACGCGTAGGTTTCGAGGACCGGCACCTGGAGGCCGTCGATCGAGCCGACGTTGATGACACGCGCCGGATCGCCCGGCCGGCTCGCCGCCTCGAGTTGCGGGATCAGCATGCGCGTCAAGTCGAAGACGGCCTTGACATTGAGCGCCATCACCTTGTCCCAGCCCGCTTCGGGGTAGTCCGCGAGCGGCGCGCCCCAGTTGGCGCCGGCGTTGTTCACCAGGATGTGCAGCGCGGTCTCGCGCGCGGCGAAGGCATCGGCGAGGGCGCGCGTGCCGGCGTGCGACGCGAGGTCGCCGGGCAGTGCGATGCAGGTGCCGCGCTTCGAGAGTTCCGCGGCGGCGCGGTCGCAGTCTTCTTTCTTGCGCGACGCGACGTAGACCCTCGCGCCAGCCTCGACGAGGCCCGACGCGATCATCCGGCCGATGCCGCGCGAGCCGCCGGTCACCAGCGCGACCTTGCCCGCTACCGAGAAGAGATCCGCGACGCTCATTGCTGTCCCTCTCCATGCTGCGCTGCCGGTCCGCTCGGCACCACGGTGCCGGTGGCTTCCTGCCAGGCGCGTTTCACGACGAAATCGCGATCGAGCCGCAGCACCAGCGGCACGGCGATCGCCTCGTAGCCGGCGTCCTGCGTGAGCTGCACACTGCGCAGCGTCTCCTCGAGATCCTTGTCCTCGCGCACGGCGCCCGACACCTGCTCCCAGACTTCTCTGAGGAACGACTGGAACTGGCGCACGCCTTCGCGATCCGTGACGGCGCCGTGGCCCGGGATCACGCGGTCGTAGCCGTCCATCGCCAGCACGCGGTCGAGCGTGCCGATCCACTGCTCGATGCTGCCGCCGGCTTCGAGGTCGATGTTCGGGTAGCGGTGGTTGAAGAGCAGATCGCCGAGATGGAGGACGCGATCTTCGACGAAGAGCGCGACCAGGTCGCCGCTCGTGTGGCCGCGCCCCAGGTAGCTGACGCGCACCGTCTTGCCACCGAGGCGGATCTCGTGGGTCGTGTCGAAGGTCTCGTTGGGGAGCGTTTCGGCCGCGGCTCCGCTCCAGTAGCTGGCGTCACGGGCGTCGAGCAGCGCACGGGTGCGGGTCGTCGAAACGACGCGCGTGCCGGCTGGAAAGCCCGGATTTCCGTGGGTGTGGTCGCTGTGGTAGTGCGTGTTCAAGACGACCGAGGCTTCGCGACCGGTGAGTCGCTCGGCCTCCTCGCGGATGCGCTCGCCCTGCAACCGGAAGGTCATCGTGTCGACGATCAGCGAGCCGCGTTCGGTGCGCAGCACACCGACGTTGCCGCCCATTCCGAACAGCACCCAGACGTCGTCGGTGACGCGCTCGGGGGTCAGCGTCGCGACCTGCTGATAGCCGTAGATCGCGATGCCCGCTGCGACGACCAGCAGCAGCGACGACACGCGAACGACGAGTTTCTTCATGGGCCCTCCTCCCGGCGGTCGCGGCGGATGCGCTAGTGCACGCCGGGCGTCGAGACGATCGTGGCGGGGTCGATGCCGAGCAGACGCCACGCGTGGCCCCAGAGTTCTTCTTCGGGAACGTCGAAGATGGCGTCGGTGGTGAGCGGCGCGACGACCCACGCGCCCTGCGTCAGCTCGCCCTCGAGCTGACCCGGTCCCCAGCCCGCGTAGCCGAGGAAGAGGCGGAGCCTTGCGGGCGTGCTCTCGGCGACGCGGCGCAGCGCATCGAGCGAACCGGCGAAGTAGAGGCCTTCGGCGAAGCGCGTCGATTCGGGCAGATCGGCGAGGTCGGTGCCGCCTGCAACGACCCAGCCGGTGTTGGGCTGCACCGGACCGCCCCAGTTCACGGGCCACTCGGGATCGCCCTGCCACTCGACGTCGAGCGTTTCGCACAGGTCGGCGGCGGAAAGATCGGTCTTGCGGTTCAGCACGAGGCCCACGGTTCCGTCCGCATCGTGGTGCACGAGCAGTATGACGGTGCGGCGGAAGTTCGGATCGCCGAGATCGGGCAGCGCGATCAGCAGCGACGGCGCGAGCGACGAGGACACTGGCCCAAGGTAGCCGCAGGGGCACCCCCTCGCCCGCAAGGAAGGGAAGCCGGATACCCTCGCGCTCGTCGTGCAGCGCTTCGATTCGATCCTCCGCGCGCTCGCCATCGCGAGCGGCATTCCACTCGTGGTGGTGATCACGAACTTCGTGCTCGCGAACCTCTCGCTCGGACGCGCCGACGCACTGGCGGTCGATGCGCTCGGCGCCGCCGCGTCGCTCGCGCTGCTCGCGATGGCGGCAGCCGCGCTCGGCCGCGAACCGATCGCACGCCGACTCGGCCTCGGCGCGGGACGCTTGTCGCCCGCCTCGATCGCGATCGGCACACTCGGCATCGTCGGTCTCTCGCACGCGGCCGAGACCCTCGTCCTCTGGAGCGGAGTGCCGAGTCCGGGACTCGCGCGTTTCGATGAGGCGCTCGGGGGGATTCCGTCCGCTCAGCTCGGCTTTCCGCTGCTCGCGCTGGCGATCGGCGCGGCATGCGGCGAGGAACTGTTCTTCCGCGGCTTCCTGCAGCGCGGCCTCGCCACCGTGCTGGGTCGCAGCGCCGCGATTGCGCTGGCCTCGGTGGCGTTCGGCGCGGCGCATGGCGACCTCGCGCACGCCGCCGCCGCGGCGCTGTTGGGTCTCTACCTCGGCGTGCTGGCGGTTGCGGCGGACTCGATCCGAGCGGCGATCGTCGCGCACGCCGCAAACAATGCGGTGGCGCTCTTCGGGGTCACCGCCGAGTTGCAGATTCCCCAAGGCCCGCTGGCCACGCCACTCTCGGTCGTGGCCGGCCTGACGCTCGCCTGCGTCGCTCTCTGGGCCGTGCTGCGCTCGCTCCCGGAGCAGCCATTCGTTCTTCAGTCACCCCCCGGTTCAGCCGACTGAAGCGAGCGGATCGGGGACTCGCGGGACCGCGAGAGGAGCTCGCCATGACGAACCGCTTCCGGGTGCTGCTGGTCGACGACGGCGAGCTCGACGACGTGCGGGATTGCCTGCTCGCGCTCGGCGCCGAGTTCGCCCATCTGCGCGGGGGCGCCGTACCGGCACAGCTCGAAGCGCCGCGCGATCTGTTCATCACGTCCACCCGACACGCCACGTTGGCGCGCGCCTGGCCGAAACAGGACGCGAGCGGGCGGCCGCTGCGGATCGCCGTCGTGAGCGAAGACTCCGGGACGCTCCGTGCGACGCTGCGCCAGATGGGGTTCACGTTCCTGGTGCGGCGTCCGGTCCATCCGGTCGCGCTGCGCCTGTTGCTGCTGCACGCGCTCTACCAGGGCAAGGAGCGGCGCTCGAAGCAACGCGTACCGCTCGGCTATCGCGTCTCACTGAAGGTCGGGATGCGGCGCCGCGATGCGCTGCTCGTCGATCTCGGAGAGGAGAGCTGCCGCGTCATCACGCAAGACGCGATTCCCGAAGCATCGAAGGTCAGCGTGCAGGTGCCCAGCGAGCTGTGCGGAGACGACGCCTTCACGCTGCCCGGCCGCGTGGTGCGCTGTCAAAACGATCGCTCCTCACCGGCGGACGGCAGCTACGCCGTCGCGATCCAGTTCTCGCAACTCGGCGAGTCCGCACTCTCGCTGCTCGACGAAGCGCTCGCCGCGCATCAGCTCGGCGCCGCGTCGCCGCGCGACCGCAGCGAGGCCCCGCTCGGGACGCCTGGCGCAACGGCGGACGAGACATCCCCGCGTGTCGTGCGACGCGTCCCGCTGCGCGGCGGCGAAGCGGCCCGCGAGCGGCGAGGCGGCACGCGAGCAAACGCGCCCAGCGCCGAAAAGCAAACCCGCCTCGACCGCCGTCGCCAGCTTCGCGGCCATTACTCGAACCGCGTGGTCGCGGCGGCCTCCGACGGCTCGCTGCACCGCGTGCTGATCGGCCGCGACCTCTCGCCCGGCGGGATGCGCGTAGACCCGCAGAAGGATCTCGCGGTGGGCGCGTCGCTGCGCATCGCGATCTACGACAACGCGCGCGAAACCCCGGTGGTCGTGCTGGCGAAGGTGGCGCGCGACGACGGCAAGCGCGGCCTCGCGTTGATCTTCGAGGATCTCGCGCCTGGCGTGGCAGAGCACCTCGAACAACTGGTCGCGGGGCTTCCGCCCGTCGAATGCCTGCTGGACGGGGAAACGGGCGCACTCGGCACGGTCGTCGGCGAGATCCTGGGGTAGCAGCTGGCGCGTCGCGACTCGGCCGGGCACTGGCGCCGAACGGCGGTCTGGGCAAGAGTGCGTCCTTCCCGAAGCCCGAGGAATCCATGGCCCGCTCCAAGAACAAGCAGAAGCGCGTACGTCATGCACGCGACCTCCGCTTCAAGCGCCGCAAGGAACGCAAGCAGGCCGCGAAGGCCGAAGCCCGCGCGCGGCGCTAGGAGGCCGACCCGAGAGTCGGCCGACGCGCAGCGAGCCGAAGGCGAGCGAAGTCGATCCGGCTAGCCGCGATCGCCCGCGTCTCTGGGGCGATCCGCGGTGCGACGAGCGCCCGCCGTCGAGCGACAGCCGCCCTTCTCGCAGAAAATGGACTGCAGCACTTGCGCCGCGATCTGCGTGGCGGTGTGGTGTCGCTTGCCGCGGTTCACCACCAACGTCGCGATTACGACCGTCGGTTCATCTGCAGGCGCAACGCCGATGAACCACTCGTAGTGGCCGTCGGGATTCAGGCCGTTCAGGCTGCCCGTCTTGCCCGCCACTGGAATCGGATCGAGGAGCAGTCGGCCGTCGCGCGCGTGGAACGCGCGGCGCGCCGTCCCGCGCTCGGTGGTCTGCACCATCATCGAGCGCAGTTCGCTCGCCACCGTCACCGGTAGCACCGGACGCGGCGCCGTCAGCGCGGGAACCAGAAGCTCCGTGCCGTTCGCGTCGCGCGCGCGCGCGATCCAGTACGGCGTCACGACCCGCCCGTCCACGAGCGTCGCCGCGAGGCGCGCCGCCGTGAGCGGCGAGATCCGCGACCCCGCGAGGCCCGAACCGAGCTTTCCGAGTTCGAGGCGATCGCGGACTGGATCCACCTCGCCCGGCTGATGCCCCGGCGCGGGGGCCTCGAGCAGACCGAGCCGCTCCATCTGGTCGATCACGGCGAGGCTGCCGAGTTCGTGCACTGCGAGCTGCGCAAAGCACTGGTTGTTCGAGGTGGCGAGCGCGTCGACGAAGCTCGCCGTGTGACCGCGCGACGGCGGATCGAGCAGGTTCTGCGTCAGATAGTACGGAGAGCCGATGAAGCGACACGGCCGCTGGGACGCGGCGGGCGCCTGACTCAGCACCGCGGAAGCCGTCACCAGCTTCATCAGCGACGCGGTCGGGTAGGCACGCGTCGCGGGAAACTCGCGCGGCTCGGTCGACGCGTAGCTGAGGATGCGGCCGTCGGCGGGGTCCATCACGATCACGTGCGCGAGTTCTACGTCGCGCAGGATGTCGAGAACACGCTCGGTCAGTGCGGGGTCGAGCGTATATTCGACTTCGACGGGACCGAAGACACCGTCCGCGTCAGGCGCCACCTCCCTGCGCTCGACGACGCGGTCGCGCGGCGCTTCCGCCAGCGCCGCGGGCCAGGCAGGGGAACCATCCGCGGCCAGGCGAGCGGAGGGCGGCAGCGTGGCGAGCACTTCGGCGGGAACCCGAGGAGGGGGAGGCGGCGGAGGCGCAGGCTCGACCTGCTTCCTGGCGCGTCTGGGCCAACGCAACTTCGAGTCGAAGCGAGCGAGCTGGATGAGCGCATCCGCGGTGCCCGACCCCACCGCCGGCAGCGCGGGCTGAGTCACGTCCGACTCCGGAGCAGCGCCGATGCCGCGCACCAGCCAGACACCCGCAGCGAAGCCGGCGCAGAGTACCGCCGTTGCGATCGCGCGACGGCGGCGCCGCTCTCGCCGGCGCCGCCGCGCGAGCAGCGACAAGTATTCCCCTCGTGCCACGGAATCCCCCCGTCGTGCCTGCGTCCGTCCCACTCGCGCGAGACGATCGGATCGGGCTGACCGACGATGCGCACCGTTTGCATTCACCGCGCCGCGCGCCGGGGGGCCACACTGCTCGCGGCTGACTCCTGTCTAGATCGCCACCACCTCCTGGACTTCGGGAACGGCCTCGCGGAGCCGCGCCTCGATTCCCAGCTTGAGCGTCGCGGTCGAACTCGGGCAGCCGCTGCACGAGCCCTGCAGATACAGCTCGACGACGCCGTCGCGAAAGCCGGCGAAGAGCACGTCGCCGCCATCCTGGGCGACGTAGGGGCGGATCTCTTCGTCGAGAACGCGCTGGATGCGCGTCGCGACCTCGCTGGTCTGCTGCGTGTTCGCAGTTGCATAGCCAGGGCCGAGGCTCGGCTCGCCGCTGGCCACGAAGTTCTTGATCTCGTCGACGAGCGACTGCGCGAGGGCGGGCCACTCGAACTCGGCGTGTTTGGTCACCGTCACGAAGTTCGCGGCCAGGAAGACGCCCGTGACGCCGTCGATCGCGAACAGACGCGCAGCGAGCGGCGACACGTCGGCTGCAACGGGCGTCTCGAAATGCGCACTCCGCCCGGCGTCCATCAACGCGGACGAAAGCACCCACTTCACGCTGTTGGGATTCGGCGTGCGTTCGGCGCGCATCCGGAAGTCGAGAGGGTCCACGACGCATCTCCGCGGGCAGAGCGACGAGCTTAGGACGCGGGCCCTCCCGCGCCAAGCTCGAATTACGAGGTGCCACGCATTCGAATTACGAAGTCCCACGCATCTGGAGCGCGGCGTAGAGCGCCAGGGAATAGAGGAAGAAGATGATCAGCGCGACGAGGATGCAGACGAAAGCTGCGCGGCCCGTGCCGACGCGCAATGCCGGACGCACGGCCACCACGAACGCACCGAACAGCAGGGCGTAGGTCACGAGGAGGACTCCGGCGCGGACCCACTCGTTCGGAAAGACGATCAGCGCGACCAGGATGAGTGGCGACATCGCGAAACCGACCGCGCGCAACACGCGACCGAAATCGCTCGGGTGGCGGAGCACTTTCCCCACCAACCAGACCAGCGTGGCGGTGAGCAGCCAGAAGCCGAACGCATTGAACGCGTCGATCGCCGCCCGCATGGGGGTCGCGAAGGAGGAGACCCCGATTGCGCCCGCAGCTGCAGCACAGGCTACCACGCCCGCCGCATGCGCCAGCGCACGCGGGTCGTTCGCGACTTCCTCGTAGACCGACCCGTCGAGCCGGAAAGCACCGACGAGACGTTCCGCGAAGGAACGCCGGGCCACTGCGGGCTCTCCGTCATCCGCGATCCGCTGCGTTCCCGCCTCGCTCATCGCTCCGTCTCCAGCCGGGGATCGATCCGACCCATGTGGGGATTCGGCCATCCGCCCAGGCCTGTCAAGCCCTCTCGTCATGCAGGGCTTCGACCTTGAAGCGTCAGTCGATCGGAGCGCCGAAGAGCTGCACCTCGACGTCGTCGAGGCGGCAGATCCGGTGGCCGTGGGCGCGGGCGAGGCGGTGTTCGCGCGGTCCGTTGTAGCCCCAGGCCGAGAGCGCGCAGCGCACGCCGAGCGCAGCGACGGCGTCGAGGTGGTTCACCTTGTCGTCGACGAAGGTCATCTCCGGATATGCCACGCCGCAGTGCCGCGCGAGATGTTCGTGGTGCGCCACCTTGGTGACGCCTGCTTCCTTGTCGAGCACCAGGTCGTCGCGAAACAGATCGGCGACGCCGTACTCGCGCAGCAGCACGCGAACCGAGCGGCGGTCCTTCGCGGTCGCAATTGCGTACGGGCACGCACCCGCGCGCCGCCGCAGCGTCGCGAGGAATTGCGGATACGGCCGCATCATCGCGAGCCAGCCGGTGGGATCGGAGCGCGCGAACGCATCGCGCTCCCGATAGAAACGAGCGTGGAAGGCGCGCAACCACTCCCGATCCTGCGCGCCGTAGAACGCGTCGTAGGCGGCCTGATCCGGCAGCGCGACGCCGGCTTCGATCGCCGCGAGCGCCACGCCGAAATCCTCCGCGCGATTGCCGAGCGGCATGATCTCGACGAACGCGGCGTAGAGCGCCGCGTCGTCGCCCGCGCGAAGCGGCGAGTCCGGCCGCAGCGCCACGTAGGTGCGCCGCGCC
>Ga0102851_10003282_pt1 | contig 10019 bp, 6 predicted proteins | sample Mud3Dept3metaG_FD_79558 | JGI IMG/M metagenome (GOLD analysis project Ga0102851, IMG submission 79558) | Freshwater wetland microbial communities from Ohio, USA, analyzing the effect of biotic and abiotic controls - Mud 3 Core 4 Depth 3... | ecosystem: Environmental > Aquatic > Freshwater >...
ATGGCTGCGTTTTCCACTGGTGGCTCCGTACAGCCTGCCGTCGGGCGCTACCGATAAAGCCCGGATGGCGCTTTCATCTGCGGGGATTTCATCCAGCGGAGGGTATCCCAGGTCGCGCAGGTCGATCCGCACCTGCTTCACCACCGAGTGATCGTAGCCGGCTTCCCGCTGTGCTGAGGCCGGCTGAGAGTACAAGACCAGAAGAAGTCCCAGCCACCAGTAGTTCACCTGCCGCTTCAGCATGATTTCACCGTGGTCGATAGATGAGCAGCGCAAGACGGTAATAGACGTCACCGACCTTCCCGGCGGCCTCTATCGGTTTCCCTGCCTCGGGCCGCACCTCGATCGCACCGACAAGGTAGATCGTCCCGTCCGAGCCGGTCTCGGCAGCGTTGGTGCCGAGTACGCGGCGGCCGTCCGCCAGCAGCATCTCGCCCAGGTCCTCTCTGCGCCCGGAATCGAGGTCCCAGGTGATCAGGTGCGACGTCGCTGCACCTGCGCTGCCGCTGTAGTCGAACTCCCGGCCGGCGGCACCGTAGTAGAGCTTCCGATCGCGGCCAAGCGCGAGGCTCAAAGTGGCGTAGGGGATATCGCGGCTCTCGTCGAGCGAAGGTATCGACAATTGGCCGAGACGGCGCACCTCGTTGGTGCGGGGGTCGAAGGAAAAGAGGATTGTGGCGCTCTCCTCGACACCATAGAACTGGCGCGTCTGCCGGTCCCACACCACGGTGCGCCAGGCAGTCTCGGATTTCAGGTAGTCCCGTCCGAGGGAAATCCCTTTGGCCCGAATCGGGAGCCGCACCGGGAGTTCCTCGATATCATCCGTGCGGGGATTGTAACGGAACACCTCCCCCTGGCCGAAACTTCCGTAGACGTTTCCCTCGTCGTCGATCCCGAGCGTGCGGCAGATCGACTCGAAATTGTTCACGCGCCCTTTGTCGATGGACCGCCGCGTGGCCACGTCGAAATACACAAAGTGCCCGCGCGGGTGAGTAAGGCCATAGATGCGATTGAAAAGAGGGTCGTATGCGCCCGTGTTGATGCCTTCGTTCCTGGCGCCCAGCCCGAAATCCTCGACGCGACCTGTCTTCGGGTCGAATGCCATCCAGTGCGCGCCAGGGTACCCCTCCTTGGTGGCGAACCGCGCATAGTTCCACCAGAAACCGGCGTGCGTGCCGAAATAGACCCGTCCGTCCTTCCCTTCGCCGAACTTCGCGTGGATCTTCGACTGCGGGCCGCGCCTGACCTGTGATTCGCCGCACAACTCAGTCAGGTTTCCGACGTCGTGCATACTGTCGGCCTTCGCATCATAGTAGACCAGGTGCCCGTCTCCGCCGTGATAGGCAAGCCCGGCGTAGACCTTCCCGTCGCTCGCAGCATAGAGCGCCGCCCAGTTGCCGTCCATCTCGTGCAGGCCGGGAAACACCCGGTGCTCCACCCGGACGGCCTGCGACGCGGGCATCCCCGCAGTCGCAGTCAGCATCAGAATCATGATTAAACGCGATATCCGGTTCACCACTCGATCACCGCCAAAGAATAGGTCTTTACAGGAACGCGGAAACTGATTCGCGATCCGTCCGTCTTCATGCCGATCGCCTGGAGCCCGTCTGCATCCGGCGAGATCACACGGATCCCCCTGACGCTCTGCCCGGCCGGAACACTGTATCTGACTTCGACAGGATCCAGCGCGGGCGTTGCTCCGGCATTGTAGTTCACGAGGTGCACAGTCATTCGTCGTCTTTCCGCCTGCTCGACTGCGTTTGCGATCAGATATGCCGGCCCGCTCACGTCGACCGGGATGTAATCCCGGGCCGCCCAGCGCACGCCGTCCGTGATGTCCTGCGCATTCTTCGGCAGCTTCCAGAAGCGGGGATCGACCGGGAAGTACTTGCCGAATTCCGGGAGCCGCCCGTCGAATCGCACCGCCGGGATATAAACGACGCGGCCTTTCTCATATTCCTTACGCACGGGCGCGCCACCGACCTCGACGGTCGCCACCTCTTCTTCGTAGTCTCTCGCCGGCGGCTGCGCATCGATCAATCCCTGCAGGCCCGGCAAGACCCGCAGCCTGCGCCACTGGTCGTAGCGACCCGCCTGCCCCGTGGCAACCAGCCCGCCGCCAGTCGCGACGAATTTCCGGATCGATGCGAGTTGCGCCTCACTGAGACACTCTGTCTCAGGCAGCACCAGCGCCTTGTACCTGGAGAGATTCTCGAGATGCTCATCGAAGATCAGGTCGAAAGGTATCCGTCCCTGGATCAGTGCCTGCTCCACCAGGACCGTGGCGAGCTGGACGTTCCGCTGGTTGTAGGTTATCGACGGATAGGAGCGCAGCACCGCGACGTTGGCCACATCCTGCGTACCGGTGAAGAGTTCACGGTTCTTCCGGTAGAAATCGACGTAGCGCAGCATTTGCGGGCGCAGCGGGTCGGAGCCGGCGAAGCCGATAGTCTGATTGAACGCCAGGCCTTCAGCCATCGCGATCGGGTTTTCCGAAATGTAGGTCATCAGCACATTTTTGTATGTTCGCGCCAGTTTGTAGCTGCGTATGTGCGAGAGCAGTCGGCCGTCGGCGCTGAAGCCGGGATCGATCGATTCCTCCGTCCAGAAGGCCTGAGTGTATTTGAGCAGGCGCGAATGATCTATTGCCGCTTCCCATGCCCGGTTTCCGCCGGTGATGCCGTGGGGGTTGATTTCGATCACAACCTCGGGATTCAGCGACTTGGCGAATGACGCCATCTGGCGCAGCGCGTCGGACATCAACTGGCAACGGTAATCGATCCACTCCTGGATGGCGGGATCGAAGATAATCTGCATCCGCGATGGCGGGTTCGGCTCGTTCCACTGCGGCGGGTTGACGTAGTCGACGTTCGCGAACCCGAAGCGTTCCTCTCGCTGCGCCGGCGTGTACTTCTGCTTCAAATATGCCCGGAATCCGCGCGTGCACGCCTGATCGTGGCACGAATCCGGCTCGGGGTTGAGGTCGAAGTTGTCGAAGTGAATGAAGTCGGTTCTGACCTCTTCGACCGCGTAGCGCACGATCTTCTTGAGATAATCGAGATACTCCTGGTTGGCGAAACACGGACGGTACCGGTAGGACTGCTGATACCCATAGGTGAGCAGGATGGGCAGCCCGCCCGCGTCGCGCTGGATCCAGTCGCGGGCGCACGGTTCCTCGGCGAAGAAGGTTTCATACATCATGGTATTCCACTGGATGTAGGTGTCGACCTTGAGGCCGAGCCGGTGGGCGATCTCCGCCGTGCGTTTGGTCTGTTCCATCCCCGGCATCTCGGCGGCCATGCCGAAGCCCTTGTACAAATGGGTGTGGAAGACCTCGATACCCTGCTCCTTCAGCCTGCGCAGAGTCCCCTCGCTCTCCGCGAGGTCGTTCTGCTCGCGTGCATCGAGCCTTTCGCCGCCGCGCCGGATGACGAATATCGTCGGCTCGTGCGTACCGCCCGCATCGATGAGCCCGTTCTCGATCCACTTCGCCCGCGGCACATCCTGCGCGCTCGCGCCCGCCGCAAAAGCAGCCACCAGGATCAGCGTATGCATCTTCATCATCTTCCCCCCAGCAGGCGGAGATACTCGTCCGCAGTGGCAGGCTCACCGTCCGTGCCGGCGACTACGAACCGATCTGCGACCCCCGCGCGATCGTATACCTGCCGCGTGAACTCGTACTCACGCTGCGCCGTCGAAACGTCGACTTCCTTCATCGGGCCGACCGGGGAAAGAAGGGCCAGCGGCCTTTCTGCCACTGCCGCGGCCACCTGAGGCAGGTCGAACGATGTAAGAACGTCACGAACGAAAACGCCGGCGCTGTGCAGGTACCGGTCGACCCGGGTGAGGCTCGCATAGGAGATCAACCCGCGTTCGGCCACGACGGTGCGGATGCGTCCGTCGAGCGCAGCCGCGTAAAGCACCCAGAGGGCACCGGCACCTTTGCCGATCACATCGACACCTGACCGGTCCGCATCATCCCTGCTCAGGGCATAATCGGTGCTCCGCAGGACGTCAAACACCCTCATTCCCAGGAGGCATCGATCCATATACCACGCCATATAGGCCGCCGCGGTCTCGACGCTGAAAAGGTGCGAGAACCTGCTGCCGTCCAGGTCCTGACAGTGCGGCGGCGAGGTCTCGCCAATGCCGCGGACGTCCACCGCGAGCACCACGCGGCCTGCGCGTGCAAGACCTTCCAGGCTGCCGAACTCCATCCCGTCTCCTTCCTTGCCCGCCTCGGAAGCGAACAGGATGACCCGATCCGAAATTCGCCGCTCCGGCAGAAACACCCAGGCCGGAACATAGATCCCGGGCTCGGACAGGAATTCTATCTTTTCGACACGGTACCCTTTGCGTGGCGTAATCCCGAGCTGCCGCACGGCGAGAGCCTGTCGCGGCTCATGCCGCTCGAGCCTCAGCAGGGTCCTGATCTGGCCCGCGACCTGGGAGCGATACGATGCCAGCTCGGCGGCACTGCGCGGCACTTCACGGGCCGGGGGAAGCGTGGCTGCCTGCTTCTCGATCAGGGAGAAGATCGTCTGGCCCTGCCGTGCCTCCCGGATGGAACCGTGCGGGGTCGCATAGAGCGTGGTCGGCTTCTGTAGTTCGAATTCAGGTTCGAGCGCCGGCCCCGGGCGTCCATAGAACCACCGGCTGAACCAATCGGTGGTCGCCAGCCGCAGCTTGAAGGTATAGGCATGCGGATCGCCGGCCTCGACGGTCGCGAAACGGTCCGGCGCGCCCAGTTGGTCATAGCGCAGCCGGATGTGGGCAGCTGCGGCCTCAAAATGCGGTGAGTACTCTTCGATCATCGTCAGGAGCGGCCGCGGAGCGATCGTGATGTGCAGGTCGCAGATATCAATCCCATGCGCCGCGGCCGGGAACAGATTCTGCTCGACGTCGGACGGGCCGAACCGGTCTCCCGGGCGGATCTCGACCGGCCATCGGTGGCCGGTCCCGCCCTCGTTGATCACGGCGCACCGGACACGGTCGTCGAGCGCGCTGATGAACAACGTCATCGTGCCGCCGCCGGAGTGGCCGGCGCACCCGATCCTGCTCCCATCGACCTCCGGCCTCGTCAGCAGGTAATCGATCGCGCGCATGCCGTCCCAGATGCGGTAGTGGGTCAGGTCCTGCCCCATCAGGAGCAGGACCTGTCCAGGCATCGAATGCTCATACACGGGATCGGAAATCTCAGACGCCGCTCCCGCCGGGCTCCAGTACTGTCGGCGCTCGCCTTGCCCGATCGGGTCGTAGGCGAGCACGACAAAGCCGTTCTTCACGAGGTTCAGGTACACAGCCTGGTACTCGGGCTGCATGCGCGCCAACTGGTAGTGCCCGCAAGGCGAGATGATCCCGGGAAAGGGGCCGCCACCCGCAGGGACGTACAGGTTGCCCGTGACCAGGAAGTCAGGGCGGCTCTCGAACAGCACATTCTCGATGCGATAGCCGCTCAATTCCGTGATGCGCACCACTTTCGGGTTGAGCGGGGTCCGGGGAGGGAGACCGTGGACCATCTCGAGGAACTTGCCTCGAACGAACCGGTTGCGCTCCTCGATATCGGCAGGCGTTCGAATGAAGATACGTTCCGCGTCCCACCCGGCAGCGAGCGCGTTCAGTCGCTGCGCCAGGGAGGCAAGCAACATGTCGGGGTACTCCCGCGCGTAGCTCGAATTCCGGTCTGCCGCTGCGAACGGCGGAAGTGCGAGACTCGCTGCCAGCCATCCACCTTGCTCGATAAACTCACGGCGGCTCAGCCGCATGGCCGTTTCTCCGACTGAGTACCCCTGATTCGACTGATTCGCGGCGTCACGTTCATCTGGCTCGTCTGGCTAAAATAGCATCCTTGGAGGCGGAAGTCATACATTGATACTGTTCCTTCTATAGACTTGTCCGATGTAGAAGTCTTAGATTCAGTGATGCGCTGACAGCGCCACTTGTCGCATCTTCAAGGAGGACCGCATGACCGGACATTGTTATGCAAGAGCAATGCTGGTGCTTGGACTCATGATCCTTTCCGGTGCTTCGATTCAGGCCGCCGACAAGATCCAGCCTGCGGTCACAATCCGCGCCCATCCCTTCGCGTTGCGGCAGGTCCGGCTGCTCGACGGGCCGTTCAGGGAAGCGATGGAGCGGGATCGGAAGTACCTTCACAGTATTGACACGGACCGCCTTCTCCACATGTTCCGGGTGACTGCAGGGATTCCTTCCCCGGCACAGCCCTACGGGGGGTGGGAGAAGCCCGATGTCGAATTGCGCGGGCATTCCATCGGCCATTACCTGTCGGCTTGCGCGCTGATGTATGCGAGCACTGGGGATCAGGCTCTCAAGGCTCAGGCCAACAGGGTCGTCGCTGAACTGGGTAAATGCCAGGGCGCGCTGGGGCGCGGCGGGTATCTCAGTGCCTTCCCCGAGGAGTTTTTCGACCGGGTGGAAACCGGGGCGAAGGTTTGGGCTCCCTGGTACACGTTGCACAAGATCTATGCCGGCCTGATAGACATGTACACCTTCTGCGACAGCGCCCAGGCGCTCAAGGTCGCCGTCGGCATGGCTCGCTGGGCGAAACAGAGGACGGCACGACTCGATGAGGCCCAGATGCAGAAGATGCTCGACGTGGAATTCGGCGGGATGAATGAAGCGCTCCGCAACCTGTACGCTGTCACCGGTGAGGCGGACCTGCTCACCCTGGCGCGCCGCTTCGACCACAAGGCGGTCCTCGATCCCCTGGCGCACCACCAGGACAGGTTGAAGGGACTGCACGTCAATACCCAGATTCCGAAAGTTGTCGGAGCGGCCCGCGGTTACGAATTGACAGGTGAGCCCTACTTCTACGACATAGCGACCTACTTCTGGAACGAGGTGACTGGGGCGCGATGCTACGCCACCGGCGGCACGAGCAACGACGAGCATTGGCGCACGGAACCCTATCAGCTGGCTTCGGAGCTCGGCAAAGAGAGCCACGAAACCTGCTGCACCTACAACATGCTCAAGCTCACGCGGCACCTTTTCACGTGGCAGCCCGAGCCTGCATACGGCGACTACTACGAGCGGGCCCTTCTTAACGGCATCCTGGCAACTCAGGATCCGGGTAACGGCATGATGATGTACTACGTTCCCATGGCGCCTGGCTTCTACAAAACCTTCATGACTCCGGAGGACTCCTTCTGGTGTTGCACCGGTACAGGCATGGAGAATCACGCGAAGTACGGCGACAGCATCTACTTCCATGACGAAGGTTCACTCTTCGTGAACCTGTTCATTGCCTCGGAACTGGACTGGAGTGAGAGAGGAATTCGCATCCGGCAGGAGACCCGATTCCCCGAGGAAGCAAAAACCACGCTGGTCGTCAGGTCGATGAAGCCTGTGGAACTCACGCTGCGAGTCCGCATTCCGGCATGGATCGGGGACGGCGCACAGGCAGCGGTGAACGGCAGGAAGCTGGATGTTTTTTCGAGCCCTTCAAGCTACCTGTCCGTAACGCGGACCTGGCGTGACGGAGACACGCTGACCGTTGACCTGCCCATGAAGTTGCATCTGGACCGTCTGCCGGACGATCCCGACACCGTGGCCATCATGTTCGGGCCGCTTGTTCTTGCCGGCGACCTGGGCTCAGAGGGGCTTAACGCCGACACCATCTACGGGCCGATGGGGCCGTCAGGAGAACCTTCGCCGGTGCCTCAGCTATCAGGCGACCGCTCCCGACTGGATTCCTGGATCAAACCGGTCGCCGGCAAGAACCTGACCTTTCGCACAGCAGGAGCGGGCAGGCCAAACGACGTCACTCTTGTCCCCTTTTACAGGCTCTTCGGCCGCCGCTACGCGGTGTACTGGAAGATGGTCAGGTAGGTAACCGTCAGTCACAGGCCGTCAGATTTCGACATCTCTTCGACTGTGGTGTGCGTTCTCGCCGCCGAAGCCGTCCTGAAGATCTATGAAACGGGCCTTCAGCCCTTGGTCCCAGCTGCTACACGCAAAACCGGGGCTTCGCCCCGGCCTGGTATGAGAAAGCGCTTTCAGCGCTCTGTACGCCGACTTGAATACGGTTCCCAGGGCCGAAGGCCCGCCCCATATCAGCCCGGGGCGAAGCCCCGGGAATTGTGTCCACAGAAGAAGGAGGGCTGAAGGCCCGTTTCATAGGACGCTTCGAGACGGCCTCGCTGGTGCGTAACCGAGGTACCACTAGGCCAGCTTTTCCCCGCATTCGGTGCAAAACGCGCCGCTTGCCCCGACCGCTGCGCCGCACTGCGGACAAAAGCGGGGTTTCGAGGCCGTCGGGATCGGCGGTGGAGTCGCAGGCTGAGACTCAGCAGCAGTGGCGTCCGGAGGTTTCTCTGCTTCGCCCTCGGCTTTGATCTTCTCGATCTCGGCCTTCTTCCCGGCAATTTCGCCTTCGGCCTTCGCGACCCCCTGCTCGATCTCGGTTATCTGGTCCAGCAGGCCTTGCATTTCAGGCGACGTTATTTTGCCGGCGCGCAGCATCTCGACGGCCATCTGGCCGATCTTGAGCGTGTGCTCCTGGATTTTGGCTTTGCACTCGCTGATCGTCCCTTCGATGTCGGAGATCTGGTTGTTGATCTTCTGAATGCGCACGAACTGGTCCACTTCCTTCTTGCCACGGTCTACAGCGTCGCCGACTGCCTTTGTCACACGATCCAGGAACGACATCTGACACCCCCCTTTGAAGTTTTGGGGACAGGCTACTCAACCTCGAAATTATCAGTTGACGGCGTCAGTGTACCAGATGTTTCGAATTTCGGGATTGAGTAGCCTGTCCCCAAAACTCAGCCCAGCGCGAGGAAGCGGTACCATCCGTCGGCGTCCTGCTTGAGTTCCTCGAGCCTGCGCTTGAGTGCCTGGTGCAACCTTGCGTTCTCTACCGCAACGGCACCAAGGTCGGCGATCGCGACGGCGAAGCCGATCTCTTCCTCGCTGAGCTTCCGCACCTGCGCCGAGTAGAGCCGCATCACCCCTACGACAGTTTCTTTCAGTCGCAGAGGGAGAACAAGGACTGACCGTATGCCTTCGCGGCGTGCTTCCTCGGGATACTGGAAGGCAGCCTCGTTCATCAGGTCGTTTATGGCAACCGGTCGTCCGTCGCTGAGCACCTGCTGATCGATCGGGCTCTGCCCGACCCGGACTTCTCCTTTCTGCAGATACGTCTCGCTGAGTCCATAGGCGGTGGCGAGATGGAGGGTCTCCCGGTTGATGTCCAGCAACCGGATGGATCCGGCCTTCACGTTGAGCTCTCTGACCGTCTCGAGCAGGAGGGTCCGCAGGACACTCTTCAGATCGAGAGTCGAGTTAAGGTTGTGGGCAATGAGCCGAAAGGCATGAAAGAAGTGGGTGCGGCAGACGGCCTGTGCCCCGAGGTTGGCGATGGCTGCGATGAAATCCTGCTCTTCCGGTTTGAACTCGTGCGGGTGGTCCGTGTAAACCCGCAGCACCCCGATCGCGCGGTCATGCAGAGTCATGGGAACCGCAAGCACGCTGCAGAGACCTTCGCGCTTCGCCGCCTCTGCGTATTGGAAGGCGCTGTCGTTTCTCACGTCGGCCAGGGCGACGGGCTCGCCGGTCAGCACAGTCTGATCCAGGCCGCTCTTGCTCAACCTGACAGACCCTTTGGCAAGGTATTCCTCACTCAGACCGTACGCAGACTGAAGGTTGAGCGTCCCCTCCTCTTCATCCAGGAGCCTGAGAGTTGCCGCCCTGTAGCCCAGTTCCGTGACGATTCGCCCCAGCATTACAGCTAACACTTCCTTCCGGCTCTTGCTGGCGTTCATGGCACGGGTGATCTCATACAAGGCCGCTACTTCGCGCTGCAGCCACGTCTTGCTGTCCATCACATTCCTCCCGGAGCCTAGCCCCTGCCAAGAAGGAGGCTCGCAGCCAGGACCAGCAGCACTATCAGAGTCACTCCCGCGTAGCGCCAGTCCCGTTCATACAAAAAGATTACGAAGGATCCCAGCACCCGGAGGATCGGAGTCGCTATGAGTATCAGGATGCCGAGAGCAAGAAAG
>Ga0102851_10003283_pt1 | contig 10019 bp, 10 predicted proteins | sample Mud3Dept3metaG_FD_79558 | JGI IMG/M metagenome (GOLD analysis project Ga0102851, IMG submission 79558) | Freshwater wetland microbial communities from Ohio, USA, analyzing the effect of biotic and abiotic controls - Mud 3 Core 4 Depth 3... | ecosystem: Environmental > Aquatic > Freshwater >...
AAACTGCTCGCTGGGAACGAAATCGTCGGCCCAGTAATTCTTCTCGAGATCGGCCTTCCATTCCGGCGCCGCGGTCGCCTTGCGAAGGTTGTTTTCCCAGTAGGCCACCTGAGCCGGCGACAGGCCCTTGGGTCCCATGATGGCGCGCCAGCCGCCATAGACGAGATCGACGCCCTGCTCTTTCCAGGTCGGAATGCCGGCGAGCGCGCCGGGGAAGCGCTTGTCGGCGGAAACACCGACAACGCGCAGCTTGCCTGAGGCCACATGGGCGCTGACGTTGCCAGCCGCGGTGGTGACAAGATCGATATGCCCGCCAAGCAGGTTGGTGATGGCTTCAGCCGATCCTTTATGGGCGATGACCTTGAGGTCCCGGGGGTTGCCGCCCACCGCCTTCATCAGCAGCCCGGCGGCAATGTGATTGTGGCTGCCGAGCGTGGTGGCGAAACCGATGGCGATCGATTTCGGATCTTTTTTAAGCCGTTCGATGAGATCCTTGCCGGTCTTGATCGGGGAATTGGCGTTGACCGCGAACACCACATAATCGTTGAACAGCGACGCGATCGGGGTAAAGTCCACATGGCTCAGCTTGCTGGTGCCGACGATGTGGTTGGACAGCAGCGCGGTCGTGCCGACCATCAGGTAATGCGCGTTGCCCGCGTGCTGGTTGACGTAATTGAAGGCGATGGTGCTGCCGCCGCCGGGCTTGTTGACGACAGTGAGCGTGGTGTTCACGAGCTTCTGCTCGTTGAGGATTTTCTCCACCTGGCGGGCGGTCTTGTCGTTGCTGCCGCCGGGCGCGGAGCCGACGACGATCTCGACGTTTTTCTGCGGCGTCCAGCCCTGCGCCCAGCCGTGAGCGGCGGTGGTGGCCAACAACAATCCGATCAACAAGCGTCCGTATTTCATGTTTTCTCCTCGTTTTTAATCAATCAACACAGGCCGTGAGGCCGCGGCGCCTATTGTAAGCGTACAGCGAAGCGGCACCAACAAAGCGGCCATTTAACGGGGGCCACCGAGGCTCATAACGGCGCGAGACCGGCAGTCCTGATCACCTTCGCATACTTTTCGATTTCGGCGCGGATGAATTTGTCGAACTCCTCCTGCGTGCCGCCGATCGGCTCTAGGCCGTCGGCGATGAAGCGGGTCTGGAGGTCGGGGCTTTTGAGGATTTTGTCGACTTCCGCATTGAGGCGGGCGACGATTTCCCTGGGCGTCTTGACCGGCGCCATCAGCCCGAACCAGGTGGTGGCTTCGTAACCGTTGATTCCGGACTCATCGAACGTCGGCACGTCGGGCAGCGCGGAGAACCGCTTCAGGCTGCCGATGGCAATGGCGCGCAGCCGGCCGGAGTGGATGTGGGGCAACAGCGCCGGCACGCCGCTGAACATCATCTCGACATGTCCGGCCACGGTGTCGGTGAGCGCCGGTGCGTTGCCTTTGTACGGCACGTGCACGATGTTGAGCCCCGCCATCATTTTGAACAGCTCGCCCGCCATCTGGTTCGAGCTGCCCAGTCCCGATGACGCAAAATTGAGCTGTCCCGGCTTCGCCTTGGCCAGCGCGATCAGCCCCCTGAGGTTTTTGGCGGGCAGCGAAGGATGGACCGACAGCACGTTGGCGCCTTTCACGCACAGGCTGACCGGAGCGAAGTCGCGCAGCGTGTCGTAGGGCGGCTTGGCATAGAGCGTCATGTTGATCGCGTTGGACGCGCCGCCCATGAACAGGGTATAGCCGTCGGGCGCGGCCCTGGCGCCGAGCTCCGAGCCGATATTGGTGCCGCCGCCGGGCCGGTTGTCGACGATGACCTGCTGGCGGAATACTTCGCCCAGTTTGCTGCCGACGGCGCGTGCCGTGATGTCGGTGTTGCCGCCCGCCGCGTAGGGCACGATGATGCGCACCGTCTTGTTCGGATAACTCTGTGCCGCAGCCGGCAACGCCGCGAACAGCGCGGCCGTGACAGCCATCATAGGTATAGCGTGCAGTGCCATGTCGCTCCTCCTCAAAACAGGTTGTCAGGCTCGCGGTACTTCGTTGACCAGCGGGGTGCTGCGGCCCCAGCACCCGAGGTTGTCTAAAAATATCCGGTTGATCCGCTGTTCGTTGCCCGACGCCGCGGCGGCGTTGTGCGGCGAGACCAGGACGCAGGGCAGGTCCCACAGCGGGGAATCCGGCGCCAGCGGTTCCTTTTCGAACACATCGAGGTAGGCGCCGGCGAGATGGCCGCTGCGGAGCGCGGCGATCAGCGCGGGTTCGGCTATGATTTCGCCGCGCGCGATGTTGATGACGCGCGCGCCCTGCGGCAGCCGGGCAAGCATGCCGGCGTCGACCATGCCGCGCGTCTCATCGGTGAGCGGGCAGGTGACGACCAGCCAGTCGGCCCGCGGCAGCAATTCATTGAGCGCGGACGGCGGGTGCAGTTCGTCGACGTGGTCATCGGGTTGCGCGGGGCGGCGGCGCACGCCGATCACCTTGAGGCCGAGCACCCGCGCCAGGCGCGCAAACTCGGTGCCGATGTGGCCCAGTCCGAGGACGAGCGCGGTCTGGCCCCTGAGGTCGCGCGGGGAATCGGGCACGCGCATGGGATTCCATACCCGGTTTTTCTGGCTTTCGAGCCAGCGCGGAAAATTGCGCGCGAGCATCAGCAGGCCGGCGACCATGGTCTGGGCGATGGGTTCGGCGGCGGAACCCGACGCCGTCGTGATGCGCACGCCGCGCGCGAGCATCTCGGCATAGACCGGGTGATCGACGCCGGCGCTGAACACCTGCAGCCATTTGAGCCGGGGCGCTTTGCGTATCGCGGAGAAAAACTGGCGCGCGTGATCGGGAAAGAGGTCCTCGGAAAAATACGCGAGGTCTATGCGCGCGCACGCCTCGTCGGCAAGCCGCGCCTCGCGGTCGGCAGGCAGCACCAGCAGCTCCAGCGTCAAATTGGCGCGCGCCGCGGCGGCGGCGATTTCCGCGCCGTGGCCGGCGTTGAAGCGGTGGGAGACAAGCAGCGTGGTCATGTCAAGAGCGGTGAACAGTAAATAGTGAATAGTGAGCGACACAGGCCATTTTTTGCGAGCGGTTCTTGTCCGCTCACCATTAACGGTTCACCGATTTTACCTGCTATTTGCTAAGATGCCATGCACACGCCTAACCCGAACAGGAAGTCCATTCCGTGGAAATCGATACGCTGGAACTCGCCAAAAAACTGATCGCGCGCCGCTCGGTGTCGCCCGACGACGCCGGCTGTCTCGACATGGTGATCGAGATCCTGGCGCCGCTCGGCTTCACGTGCGAGAAGATCAGCATGAACGGCGTCGACAACCTGTGGGCGCGGCGCGGCACCGCCGCCCCGCTGGTGTGCTTCGCGGGACATACCGACGTCGTGCCGACCGGCCCGCTCGATCAGTGGCAAAGCGACCCGTTCACGCCGACCCTCCGGGACGGCAGGTTTTACGGCCGCGGCGCCGCCGACATGAAAACCTCGATTGCGGCGTTCGTCGCGGCGATCGAGGCTTTCGTCAGGGAGCATCCCGACCATGCCGGATCGATCGCGGTGCTGTTCACTTCCGACGAGGAAGGGCCTGCCGTCGACGGCACGGTGCGCGTGGTCGAGGCGCTTGCCAAACGCGGCGAGAGCATGGAGTACTGCATCGTCGGCGAACCGACTTCGGTGAGCACGCTCGGCGACATGATCAAGAACGGCCGCCGCGGCTCGCTCTCCGGCACGCTGACGGTGAAAGGCGTGCAGGGCCACGTCGCCTATCCGCACCTCGCGAAGAACCCGGTGCACGACGTTGCCGCGGCGATCGCCGAGTTGGCGCAGACCGAGTGGGACCGCGGCAACGAATATTTCCCGCCGACGACCTGGCAGATTTCCAATTTTCACGCCGGCACCGGCGCCACCAACATCATTCCCGGCGATGCGCAGATCCAGTTCAACTTCCGCTTCGCCACCGCGAGCACGGTCGAGTCGCTGCAGACGCGGCTCATCGGCATCCTCGACAAGCACGGCGTCGAGCACGACATAGCCTGGGTCTACGGCGGGCGGCCGTTCGTCACCCAGCGCGGCGATCTGGTCGATGCCGTGGCGCGCGCGATCAAAACCGTCACCGGCGTCACCACCGAGCTGTCGACCACCGGCGGCACGTCGGATGGGCGCTTCATCGCCGACATCTGTCCGCAGGTCGTCGAGTTCGGCCCGACCAACGCCACCATCCACAAGATCAACGAGTGCATCCCGGTCGCGGAGGTGCAGCCGCTGACCCAGATCTACAAACATATCCTGTTGTATTTATTGAATAAATAGCATGCCGCGCACGGACAATGTGAACGAATTGCCCGCCGATCTGCCGGTGCCGGTGGACGATGGCGCCTGCGCGCACCTCCAGGGACGGCGCCTGCCCGCGGTGACGCTGGCTTCCACCGGCGGGCGCAGCGTGGACCTCGCGCGCCTGCCCGGCCTCAGCGTGGTCTACGTCTATCCGCGCACCGGGCGCCCCGACCAGGAACTGCCGACCGGCTGGAACGCGATCCCCGGCGCGCGCGGTTGCACGCCGCAGTCGTGCGCGTTCCGCGATCACTACCAGGCACTGCGCGAGCACGGCGTGAGACATCTGTTCGGGTTGAGCACCCAGGACACGGTCTATCAGCGCGAAGCGGTCGAGCGTTTGCACCTGCCGTTCGAAATGTTGTCCGACGAAAAACTGGAATTTGCCAAGGCACTCAAGCTGCCGACCTTCGCGGTCGACGGCATGACGCTGATCAGGCGCCTGACGCTGGTCGTGCGCGACGGCGTGATCGAGCAGGTGTTCTATCCGGTGTTTCCGCCGGATGCCAGCGCGGGGGTGGTGCTGGCGTGGCTGGCGGCGCAGAAAAACGCATAACCTGTGCTTCACCTGTGCGCACGCATCGGCGTGAAAGCAAGAGTTAGGCTAGGTATCTAGCGCACTGCGCGCACGGATTCCAACGCTCCAAGGTTCGCAAGAATGTCTTTGATCTCGGCGCGACCGGCTTCGGATAGCGGCATCTGAGGCGGCAGGGGCGCGCCGACCTCGTAGCCCTGAAGCTCCAGGCCACCTTTGATGCATGCCGCCAGGTTGTACTTGGCGAAGACCCGGTTCATACGCCAGAGGCTGCGCTGCAATCGCATCGCCTCCTCCCATTTGCCGGCGCGGCACAGGTCATAGAGCTGCACACTTTGCCTGGGCACGACGCATGCCGGGCCCGCCATCCAGCCCACGCCGCCGATCAGCATGACGCAGGCCGGAATATGGGCCGAAGCGCTGAACACGCGTATGCGGTCTCCGACGGCGTTAATAATGCTGAGCAGCCGGCCCGTATCGGAAGATGCATCCTTGAGATAGCAGATGTTGTCTATCCTGGCGAGGCGCTCGATGGCCGGCAGCGTGAGGTCGCTGCGCTGAAACTGCGGATTCGTATACAGCACGACCGGCAACACGGTTGCGTTGGCCATCGCGGTGAAATAGGCGACCACACCATCCTCAGTCAGCGGGAAATAAGCTTCGAGTATCCCCAGGATGCCGTCGACGCCGAGCGCCGCGTACGCCTCGGCCTGTTCGACCGCGTCCGCAATGGTGGTCGCCGCGACACCAGCCACGACCGGCACCCTGCGGCGCGTCGCGTGCACCACGACCTCCACGATGCGATGGCGTTGCTCCCGGTTCAGGTAGGCGAACTCCCCGGTCGATCCGAGCGGCGTCAAGCCGTGGACACCTGCGTCGATCAGATCGTTCACGAGTCGCGTCAGCACCGCGTCCTTGACCCGGCCGCGCTCGTCGATTGGCGACACCAGATAAGGAAAGACGCCGCGAAATCCGTCGTGTGCCATGTTCGGCTCCAAAAAAGATATGTGCTAGGGCCTGTTAACCGTACTTCCCACTTCGGTGACCCATCGCACGATCTCGTCGCGCGATGCAGACGGTGCGTCAAGATGACTCGAATCCGGCTCGTACAGTTTGGTGAGCGGGTTGTTGGGAAGCGCGCTGAACATCGACTGTTTGACGTTACGCAAACCCGGATAGTCTCCCGTCGGTCCGACATACAGGACTGGAACCCGAGGATTCATGGTTTTCACCGCCATCGTTTGGTTCATGGCGCCACTGGGATCGAACCAGCTGAGGTAAATGGCCGGCGTGGTAGTTACCGCAGTGACGCCTTTGCTGCCTTCGTAATCGTAAAAATTTGTTTTTTCATCACCTTTCCCCTCGGCGATCAGCCTGCGCGCCCGTTCCACCGACGCGCCAAGTTTTTCCCTGAAGGGGGCGCTATTCACGTCCCCGCCCGGCGCAATGGCGATCACCCCATCGACTTCGTGCCTGCCGCCAAAATAGAGTACGAACAACCCGCCCTGGCTGTGCCCTGCGACAAATAGCTTCCTGGCCCCTTTGCTCCGCAGCATGCTGAGCGCAGCTTCGACTTCCTGTTCCGCGACGCTCACGCTCACGTCATAACCGCGCCGTCCAGACCAAGGCATTTCCAGATTGGCAACGAGGTAGCCTTTGTCTTCGAGCGTAGAGGCCAGAGTCGAGATGTGCCTCGCAGGCGAACCTCCTTTGCCATGCATGATGACGATGCCGATTCCCGGCGCAGGCGTTTGAGCGGCTGATGAATTAGCTATTCCTGCGAGCACGACGGCCAGGGCCAGCATGATGCAGATGCGCATAGTTTGAATCATGTGTTGTCACTCCTTCCGGTTTAACGCCGCCATTTGTTAACAGGTCCTAGAGACCGGCAGCCAATTCCCGGATCAATTCGGCGGCGGGCGCCTCTTTGCAGCCGCTCGCATTCTGGCCAGACCACAGCGGCGAGAAATCGCCGGAGCCCAGGCTTTCGGCTCGGGCGCGCAAGGGGGCGATGGCCGCGGTGGCCAGGGGAAATGCGGGCGCTGCGGGGCTGATCGGGCCCAGTTCTTTCATGATGCGGTTCACGATGGAGCGGGCGGGCCGGCCCGTGAAGAGGTTCGTGAGCGCCGTGTGGCGGGCGGCCTCGCTTTTGAGCGCCGCGCGATGCACAGCGCTCGTGGTGGCCTCGGGGCAGAGCAGGAAAGCCGTCCCGACCTGTACGCCGGCTGCGCCGAGCGCCATGGCCGCCGCAACGCCTTTCGCATCGGCGATGCCGCCGGCGGCAATGACCGGGAGCTTCACCGCCTGCACGATTTGCGGCAACAGCGCAAACGTGCCCACTTGCGTGCTGAGGTCGTCCGACAGGAAGATCCCGCGATGGCCGCCCGCCTCTAATCCTTGCGCGATGATCGCATCGGCCCCATGCGCTTCGAGCCAGCGCGCCTCTGCAAGGGTGGTTGCCGAAGACAGTATCTTCGCGCCCCAGGCCCTCACGTGCGCCAGCAATTCAGCCGAGGGCAAGCCGAAATGAAAGCTCACGACGGCGGGCTTGAATTCGCTCAGCACCTCCGCGGCTTCGGAACTGAAAGGCGTGCGCCCCGGCCCGGCGGGAATGGCGCCTGCATCGATACCGAACGCTTTGTAATACGGCGACAGCGCAGCCCGCCACACCGCTTCGAGCCCGGCATCGGGCATGGGCGGCACGTGGCAAAAGAAATTCACATTGAAAGGCCGGCCTGTTTGCGCCTTGATCGCCGCCAGCTCATTGCGCATGGCGTCGGGGCCGAGCATGGCGCAAGGCAGCGAGCCCAGCCCGCCCGCATTGGACACCGCCACAGCCAGAGCGCTGCCTTGCACGCCCGCCATGGGGGCCTGAATGATAGGCAGCTCGATGCCCAGGAGGCGTTGCAGTGTCATCATCTGAATTCCATTTTTGCCGGCTAAACCGTGCGTTTTATCTTCGGAAATGCGCCGCTAAGCGTCTGAATTGCCCCTATCTTACGGCCTTATATCGCAAGATCAATACTTTGCGCTGGTCAGCCACGGCCATGTCAAACAATAAGCCATTGTTTTTATTTAAATAAATAGGAATACGCCTCAGAGGGAGCCGCAGAAATGCTGACTATAACCAGCAATATAGCTAGATATTGCTGGTTATAACCAGCATAATATGCCGGTTTCGCTGGCTATAACCAGCATATGAGGCAGACCATGACTACCAACCTGACCCGACTCAAGCGCACACAGACCGAAGAAATGTTGCGCCCGTATCGCCCGCTCGCACGCGCCGTTGCGCCGCGCGGCGGCTGGGTGCGCGCCATACGCGATGCGCTCGGCATGTCAGCGGCGCAACTCGCGGCACGTTTGGGGGTAATACGCCAAAGCGTCGAGGCCTATGAGCGCAACGAAGCCGCCGGGAAAATTACGCTGGACAGTCTGAGCAAGATTGCGGGCGCCATGAACTGCCGCCTGGTGTATGCGCTGGTGCCCGAAAAACCGCTGGAGGACATCCAGCGCGACCGTGCCGAGGCACTCGCCACCGAACTCGTGAAACCGGTTTCCCATTCCATGAAACTTGAGGCACAGGCGATTTCCGAACGTGAGGCACGTCGACAGCGCGAGCAGTTGGTCCAGGCGCTGCTACAGGGCAATCCCAAAAAGCTATGGGATTGAATCTAGACTATCCGCCAGACGCGACCCCGCTGGACCCTGACGAGGCCGCCGGGCTGATTCCTGCGCATATCTCGAATCATCGCCAGCTAAACGAATGGGAGGCGGCCAACATCCTCAAGGCCGAGGCATGGCTCCGAAGCCGGCGACGTAAGGACATTCTTACCCTTAATTTTGTGCGTCTGCTGCACAAACGCATGTTCGACGAAACCTGGAAGTGGGCCGGAACATTCAGAACGACCGAGAAGAACATCGGCATCGATCCTGCTCACATCGCACCCGGAACCAAAGACTTGTGCGAGGACGTGAAAGTGCAGATTGCCCATCAAGGCGCGCCGCTCGACGAAATCGCAGCGAGATTTCATCACCGGCTGGTGAGCATTCACCCGTTCGCGAATGGCAACGGCAGGCATGCGCGCCTGATGACCGATCTGCTGCTGGTCCGGAACGGCGCGCCGCGTTTCACCTGGGGCGAGGATGATCTCGTTTCGGACAACGAGGTCAGGCGTCGCTATATTGCTGCGCTGAAAGCGGCCGATGGACGCGACTATGCGCCGCTGTTTGCGTTCGTCAGGTCAGGAAGCGCCGGCAGGTAGACTCATGTTTCAAGCCAGCCACGGCATCTCGCTGTGGTAGCGCTTCTCGTATGCTTCGATCGCCTCGAGGTTCTGCATTACGAGGCCGATGTCATCCAGGCCCTTCAGCAGTTTTTCCTTGTTGGTCGGGTCGATGTCGAACGGGTAGGCCGCGCCGTCGGGGCCGGTCACGGTTTGCGATCCGAGATCGACGGTGATCTGAGCGCCGGGTTGATCGTGCAGCTGCTGCCGCAGGTTCTTCACCGTGGCGTCGGGCAGCCTGACCGGCAGCAGCCCGTTCTGCAACGCGTTGCCGTAATGGATGTCGCCGAACGAAGGCGCGATCACCGAGCGTATGCCGTAATCCGTCAACACCCACACCGCCGATTCGCGCGAGGAGCCGCAGCCGAAGTTGTCGCCGGCGACCAGGATCTGCGCATCGCGGTAGGGCGCCTGGTTGAGGATGAAGTCGGGATTGTCGCTGCCGTCGGCGCGATAGCGGATGTCGTGGAACAGGTATTTGCCGTAATCGGCGCCGCGCGCCTTGCGCAGGAAGCGCGCCGGCACGATCTTGTCGGTGTCGACGTTGGCCATATCGATGGGCGCGGCGACGGCGGTGAATGTGGTAAAGGGTTTCATGAAAACCTCAAAACAAGGAAAAGCAAAGCATTAACGCGAAGGACGCAAAGGTCCGCGAAGGTTCGCAAAGGAAGAACATGAACATATATCAAATACATGTCAGATTTAGGGTTGGTGCATCCCGTATATAAGAAAATATCTCGTTGTTATGTCTTTACTTTGCGCACCTTCGTTTTTCCTTCGCGTCCTTTGCGTTAATGCCTTTGACCTTATGGAGGCTTGCCCACCCGCTCCCGGCTCAGCGCAGCCTTCCTCACTAAATACATCCCGCTCTTTATATCTTTCG
>Ga0102851_10003285_pt1 | contig 10015 bp, 8 predicted proteins | sample Mud3Dept3metaG_FD_79558 | JGI IMG/M metagenome (GOLD analysis project Ga0102851, IMG submission 79558) | Freshwater wetland microbial communities from Ohio, USA, analyzing the effect of biotic and abiotic controls - Mud 3 Core 4 Depth 3... | ecosystem: Environmental > Aquatic > Freshwater >...
CACTGGCAATCACTGAGGCTCTGCGCGGGCGAGGAGTTCCGCACGCGCTCTACGGCGGATTGCTCCTCGCGGCCTACGGCGAGGCGCGCGAGACGCGCGACGTCGACATCGCGGTCGCGCGGGAGGCGGGTGCTCGAAGCCCGAAACCACTTCTACAGGCTTGTCCGGCGAGTACACCGCCCCACGTGGGCCACACTCACCGTGACGCGTTCACTGCGCCCAGCGCGGCGGTCCGATACGACGCGAGCGCGCATCGTGCACTCGGTGACGCGAGGCGCCCGGCGATTCCGCCGCGAGGCACCACCCGCTCCCGCGCCGCAACTCCCCGCAAAGTCCGCGACTCGCGCCAGGACGGCTGCTAGGTTGCGCGGCCGTGAAGGTCCTACTCGCCAATCCGCGCGGTTTCTGCGCCGGCGTCGACCGCGCCATCGAGATCGTGGAACTCTGTCTCGCTCGCTACGGCGCGCCGGTGTACGTGCGGCACGAGATCGTGCACAACCGCCACGTCGTCGACGATCTGCGCCGCAAGGGCGCGATCTTCGTCGACGATCCGAACGACGTGCCCGAAGGCGCGCTGCTCGTGTTCAGCGCCCACGGCGTCTCACCGGCGGTGCGCGACGCAGCCGCGACGCGCAAGCTGCGCGTGCTCGACGCCACCTGCCCGCTCGTCACCAAGGTGCACGTCGAAGCGCTGCGCTTCGCGCACGAGGGCTACGAGATCGTGCTGGTCGGCCACGCCGGCCACGTCGAAGTCGAAGGCACGATCGGCCACGCGCGCGATCGCATGCACCTCGTCGAGAACGTCGAAGACGTGTCGCGCCTCGTCGTGCGCGACCCCGAGCATCTCGCCTGCCTCACCCAGACGACGCTCTCCGTCGACGACACCCGCGACATCATGGAGGCGCTGAAGCGCCGCTTCCCCGCGATCCGGCTGCCGCGCAAGGACGACATCTGTTACGCCACGCAGAACCGCCAGAACGCGGTGAAGCAGCTGACGCGCGACGCCGACGTGCTGCTCGTGGTCGGCGCCCCCGAGTCGTCGAACAGCAATCGACTGGTCGAACTCGGCGCGAAATCCGGCGCGCGCGCCTATCTGGTGCAGACCGCCGCGGACATCGATCCGAGCTGGATCGCCGGGACGCGCTGCGTCGCGGTGACGGCCGGTGCATCGGCGCCCGAGCTGCTGGTGCAGGAAGTCGTCGCGCGCTTGCGCGAACTCGGCGGCGCCGAGACGCGGGTCGAGTCGCTCCCGCTCGTCGACGAAGGCGTCGTCTTCCAGGTCCCCGCCGAGTTGCGCCAGTTGACGAGTTCCGCAGACCGCCGAGAAGACCCCGCGAAGTGAGTTCGAAACGGTGGGGCGTCGAGAGCGGCAGAGGCGACCGCGACGACGCCACCGAGGTCGCCGAGCCCGACGACCCGGAGTCCGCGCCCGCGATTCCCGCCGCGGCCGTCGCGGGACACGCCGCCGCGCTGCGCCGCGCCGACGCGCTCGCGACCGATCGCGAGATCTGGCGCCTCGCCTGGCCGGTGATCCTGTCCCAGGTGCTGGCCAGCGCCGTGTCGCTGATCGACATCGCGATGCTCGGCCGGCTCGGATCCGCTTCGCTCGCCGCGGTCGGTTACGTCACGCAGATCTTCCTGCTCTCGCAGGCGGTGCTGTTCGCGATCGGTTTCGCCGGCGTGGCGCTGATGGCGCACGCGATCGGCGCGGGGGATCTGGCCCGCGCCCGCGCGGCGCTCGCGAGTTGCCTCGGCATTTCACTCGCGGTCGCCGCGCTGCTCGCCGGCAGCGTGCTCAGCGCGCCGCGCCTGTTGCTCGCGCTGCTCAACGCCAAACCCGACGTGATCGAGACCGCGCTGCCCTATCTGCGCTTCACGATGGCGTCGACGCTGCTCTTCGCCGTCTCGATCACGCTCGAGTGCGGCTTCCGCGCGCTGCGCGACACACGCACGCCGCTCGCCGTCGCAGTGGTGGTGACCTCGGTGAAGACGGCGCTCAACTACGCGCTGATCTTCGGACCCTTCGGACTCCCCAGGCTGGGGCTGGCCGGCGCCGGAATCGCCACCCTGTGCGCACAAGCGGTGGCGGTGGTGCTGCTCGCGACGGCTTCGCGGCGGGGAGCCTCGCGCGCGACGCTCGCGCTGGCGCGGCGCGACGTCGCTTCGTCGCGCGTGAATCTCGTCGAGGTCGGTCGCATCGCCGCGCCCGCGGTGTTGGAGCGCCTGGTCCTGAATCTCGCGCTGCTCGACTACTTCCGGATGCTCGGCGACTACGGCTCGTCGGCGATCGCCGCCTACACCGTAGGCGTGCGCATGATGTCGTTCTCCTGGATCCCCGGCATCGGCTTCGCCGTAGCGGCCGCCACGATGGTGGGCCAGGAGCTCGGCGCGGCCGACCCGCGCAGCGCCGTGCGCGCAGGCTGGCGCGCCGCGCGCTTTGCCGTCGCGGTCTCGCTGGTGCTCGGTGTGGTCTTCGTGTTCGGACGCGAGCCGCTCGCGCGCGTCTTCACGAACGACGCGAGCGTCCTCGCCGAACTCGGCCCGTTCATGCTGACGCTCGCGCTCACCCAGCCACTGCTCGGCCTGCACTTCACGCTCTCGGGCGCGCTGCGCGGAGCGGGCGACACGGTCTCGCCGCTGCTCGCAGCAGCCATCGGGAACTGGGCGTTCCGCGTACCGCTCGCGTGGGCCTTCTCGCACGCGGGCATGCCGGTCGTCTGGATGTGGGTCGCGCTGGTCTTCGACCACATCGCACGCGTAGCGATCGTCGGCACCGTATTCGCCCGCGGCCGCTGGCACCGCAATCAAAGCGCGCAGCCACTCGGCGGCTGAGGGACGTGATCGGTGCGTGGGGCGCGGGGGCGGGACGTTCGTCCAGAACGTCCCGCCCCCGCTACTTGCCAACGGTTCCGAGACGTCTGCAGGTGAAGGCCACGTACCGAGCGCGGGCGGGGGACTCGGCCGAAACAATCCGCAGGCGGTTACCAGCGCTCGCCGCGAAGCTGCAAGTGTTCGCCCGCCGAGGACGTTTCGGACGAGTCCACCGCCCGCGCGGCTCGCAGCAACGATTCTACGCAGCTGCGGCGCGGCCCGGCCCGCTAACCCTTGGCGAGTTCCTCGTCGATCATCTTCTTGAAGCTGTCGAAGGGCTGCGCGCCGGAGAGATACCTGCCGTTGATGAAGAAGGCGGGCGTGCCCGACACACCGAGCTTGCTGGCCTCCTTCGAATCGGCGTCGATGCGCTTCTTCATGTCGGGCGACGCGACATCCTTCTCGAACTTCGCGAGGTCGATCCCGATCTCCTTGGCGTATTCGCGGAACTTCTCGGGCTTCAGTTCGCGCTGGTTGGCGAAGATCTTGTCGTGCATCTCCCAGAACTTGCCCTGGCGATGGGCGGCTTCGGCTGCCGCGTGCGCGGCCGGTGAGTCGGGATGGATGTTCAGCGGCAGGTGTTTGAACGCAACATTCACCTTGCCGCCGTAGGCCTGGAGGAGCTGCAGGAGCGTCGGATTCACACGATTGCAGAACGGGCACTGGAAGTCGCTGAACTCGACGATCGTGAGCTTGGCGTCCTTGTCGCCGCGGATCGGCGCGCTGCCGACATCGACGGTGTAGCGCTTGTCCGGATCGGGCAGCGCGGGCCCCTCGGCGCGCGGCCGCCCAGGCGCGCCGCCGTCACCCGCGCGGATCGCGTCGTCGAGTTCGCCGAGCGCACCCGCGACCGCCGCAACCTGCACGGTCTGCCGATCCATCGCGGTGCCGACGATCCAGGCGCCGATCACCAACGCGACGGCCGTCACGACCGCTGCGACGACTCGTGAGCCACCCGATTCCGTTGCCATGGAACACCTCCTCGGAAAAAGCCGGCGCATTCTAGCCGACAAATCGCCCCGGGCTGCCAGCTCGAACGCGGGGCTCGGCGCGCTTGCTCAGTCGGCTTCGGCGAGCCAGTCGCGTGGGCGCAGGAACTCGCTGTAGAGACGCGCCTCGGGTGTTCCCGGTTCGGGATGCCAGTCGTAGCGCCAGGCCACGAGCGGCGGCATCGAGGCCAGGATCGATTCGACGCGACCCCCCGACTGCAGGCCGAAGCGCGTGCCGCGGTCGTGGAGCAGATTGAACTCGGCGTAGCGACTGCGGCGATAGAGCTGGAATTCGCGCTCGCGGTCGCCGTAGGGCGTCGCCTTGCGGCGTTGCATGATCGGAATGTACGCGGCGAGGTAGTGGTCGCCAACACTGCGCTGGAACGCGCAGCAGCGCTCGAAGCCGGCCTCGTCGAGGTCGTCGAAGAAGAGCCCGCCGATGCCGCGCGGCTCGCTGCGGTGCGGCAGATGGAAATACTCGTCGCACCACTTCTTGAAGCGCGGGTACGCGTCGGGACCGAGCGGCGCGCAGGCCTCGCGCGCGCAGCGATGCCAGTGCACGGCGTCCTCTTCGAAGCCGTAGTACGGCGTCAGGTCGAAACCGCCACCGAACCACCAGACGGGTTCGCCGCCGCGCGCGACGAAACAGCGCACGTTCAGGTGCGACGTCGGCACATAGGGATTGCGCGGGTGCACGATCGCCGAGACCGACGCCGCTTCATAGGCGCGCCCGGCGAGTTCGGGTCGCCTTTCGGTGGCGGCCGCAGGCAGCGCCCTGCCAACCGTGTGCGTGAAATGCACGGCGCTCTTCTCGATCACTGCGCCACCTTCCAGCACACGCGGTCGCGCGAGCCCGCCGGTCACGGACGCGAAGCACTGCTCCCGGAAGCGCGCGCCGCCGTCCTCGGCTTCGAGCGCGGCGCAAACGCGGTCCTGGAGCTCCAGCAGGTACGCGCGCACCGGCGCGATGTCGACGCACCCGCTCATTCCGGATCGCTGCGCTCGCTGGTGCTCCGCCGCGTCGCGCCTGCGGCGCCCGCGCTCGCCTCGTATTCGAAGCGCAACTTGCCGTCGTCTCCGAGATCGACCCGGGCGCGGCCGCCCTTCGCGAGTGCCCCGAACAGCACCGCGTCGGCGATGGGATCCTTGACTTCGCGCTGGATCACGCGCGCCAGCGGCCGTGCGCCGAACTTCACGTCGTAGCCCTTCTCGGCGAGCCAGGCGCGGGCGGCGGGCGCGAGCGCGAGCGTCACCTTCTTCTCGCGCAGCTGGACCCCCACCTCCGCGATGAACTTCTCGACCACGCGTTCCATCACGGCGCGGTCGAGCGTGCGGAAGGTCACGATTTCGTCGAGGCGATTGCGGAACTCGGGGCTGAACAGCTTCTCCGCGTCCTTCTTGCCGTCGCCGCGGCGCGCGTCGCCGAAGCCGATCGCGTTCGCCTGCATGTCGCGCGCGCCGACGTTCGAGGTCATGATCAGCGTCACGTGCCGGAAGTCGGCTTCGCGTCCCTGGTTGTCGGTGAGCGTCGCGTGGTCCATCACCTGGAGCAGGATGTCGAAGAGATCCGGGTGCGCCTTCTCGATCTCGTCGAGCAGCAACACCGCGTAGGGTTGCTTGCGGACCTTCTCGACCAGCTGGCCGCCCTCGTCGTAGCCGACGTAGCCGGGCGGCGCGCCGATCAGCCGTGCGACGGCGTGCTTCTCCATGTACTCGCTCATGTCGAAGCGCAGGAACGGTACGCCGAGACAACTCGCGAGCTGCTTGGCCAACTCGGTCTTGCCGACGCCCGTCGGACCCATGAACAGGAACGAGCCGATCGGCCGGTTCACGCCGGAAAGCCCCGCGTGCGCGCGGCGCACCGCACGTGCCACCACCGCGACCGCCTCGTCCTGCGCGAACACGACCTTCTTCAGATCGTCCTCGAGATGCTCGAGTCGCGAGCGATCGCTCGCCGACGCGCGCGCCACCGGAATCCGCGCCATCCGCGCGACGGTCGCCTCGATCTCGCCGAGCCCGACGGTGCGCTTGTCTGCGTCGCGCGACTTGCCCTTCCGGAGCTTCACCGCGGCGCCGGCTTCGTCCATCACGTCGATCGCCTTGTCCGGCAGGAAGCGATCGGTGATGTGCTTGGCGGCCAACTCGGCGGCGCCCTTCAGCGCGATGCTGGTGTACTTCACGCCGTGGTGCGCTTCGTAGCGCGCGCGCAGGCCCTCGAGGATCTTCACGGTGTCGGCGACCGACGGCTCGGTCACGTCGATGCGCTGGAAGCGCCGCGCGAGCGCGCGATCGCGCTCGAAGTGGCGGTACTCGCGATAGGTCGTCGATCCCATGCAGCGCAGCTCACCCGACTGGAGCAGCGGCTTCAGCAGGTTCGACGCGTCCACGGTGCCGCCCGACGCCGCGCCGGCGCCGAGGATGGTGTGGATCTCGTCGATGAACAGGATCGGCTTCGGGCGCTGCTGGACGGCGTGGATCAGCGCCTTGAAGCGCGCCTCGAAGTCGCCGCGGTAGCGCGTGCCGGCGAGCAGCGCGCCGAGGTCGAGCGCGAAGACCTCGGCGTCGCGCAGGTCGTCGGGCACGTCGCCGCTGGTGATGCGCTGCGCGAGCCCCTCGGCGATCGCGGTCTTGCCGACGCCTGTCTCGCCGACGAGGATCGGGTTGTTCTTGCGGCGCCGCGCGAGGATGTGGATGGCGCGCTCGATCTCGGCGTCGCGACCCACGAGCGGATCCAGCGCACCCGCCGCCGCGCGCTCGCAGAGGTTGCTGGCGAAGGCAGCGAGCGGATCGGCGGGAACGCCGGCCTCGTCCGCATCGACGCCGCCCGCCGGCATCCCGGGATTGCGGAACCCCGCGTTGCCGGGCGCCGCGCCGAGCTTCGAAACGCCGTGCGAGATGTATTGCAGCACGTCGAGTCGAGAGACGCCCTGCGCGCGCAACAACTCGACGGCGTGCGAGTCGGGCTCCTGAAAAATCGACGCCAACAGATCGCCCGCCTCGATCTCGTCCTTCTCCGCGCTCTCCGCGTGCTGGAGGGTGTGCTGCATCACGCGGTGGAAGGCGAGCGTCTGGAGCGTCTGCGCCTTGGGGTCTTCGAGTTTCTCGACGTCTTCGTCGAAGAAGCGCTGGAGAGCGAGCTTGAGCGCCGGGAGGTCGGCGCCCGCGTTTCGCAACACCTCGGCGCCGCGCGCGTCGTGCGCCAGCGCAAAGAGCAGATGTTCGACCGTCACGTATGCGTGATGCCGGCTCACCGCCTCGCGGAATGCCGCCTGAATGGTGAGTTCCAGTTCGCGCCCGATGCCGGCCAACGGGTTACTCCCTCTCCACGCCAGCTCGCAACGGATAGCCGCGCTGCTCGGCGAGGTTGTGCACGGTCGCGACCTTCGTCTCGGCCACCTCGAGCACGAAGACGCCCGCCACGGCCATCCCGCTGCGATGGATCAACAGCATCAGCTCGGTCGCGGCGGCGGGGCTCTTGCCGAACACCTGCTCGAGCAGCGCGACGACGAACTCCATGGGTGTGTAATCGTCGTTGTAGAGCAGAACCTTGAAGCGCGGCGGCCGCTGCACGCGCGGGCGCGTCTGCGTCGCGACGCCGCGCTCGCGCACGGGCGCCTCGTGCGGGGCTTCGGGTCGCTTCGGTCCCTCGGGGTCGGCCATCGCCGCCGAGGATAGCGGCGACGCGGCGAGGGACGCGCAATCTCTAGAACGGCTCCTTGAACGGCCGCAGATCCAGCTCGTGCGTCCATGTGGTGCGGTGCTGGCGATGCAGCATCCAGTAGGTGTCCGCGATCGAGTCGAGATCGAGCAGGCCGTCCTCTCCCTTCGCGCGCACGAACTCGGCAAAGCGCTGGAGCCGCTCCCCCGCGATCCCGCCGTCGATCACCACGTGCGCGACATGCACCCCCTTGGGACCGAACTCGCGCGCCATCGACTGCGCCACCGCGCGCAGCCCCGCCTTCGCCGCAGCGAACGCCGCAAACGGCGGCCGGCCGCGCAGCGACGCGCTCGCGCCGGTGAACAGGATCGTCCCCTCCCCTTGCGGGCCCATCCGGCGCGCCGCCTCGCGCCCCACCAGGAAGCCGCCGAAGCACGCCACGCGCCAGGCGTTCTCGAAGAAGCTGGCCTCCATCGTCGCAAAGTCGTGCATCTGGTTGTTGCCGGCGTTGAACGCGACCAGCGCGAGAGCGCCCGGCGCGATCGCATCGGCGGCTTCGAAGAGCCGCAGCACGTCGGCCTCGCGCGTGGTGTCGGTGGGAACTGCGGTGGCCGCGCCGCCCGCCCCGCGGATCGACGCCGCCACGCGCTCGATGCGATCCGCGGTCCGTCCCGCGACCAACACGTGCAATCCCTCGCGCCCGAAGCGCACGCACAGCCGCGCACCGAGTCCCGCCTCGGCGCCGACACCGACCACCACTGCCACGCGTCCGCTCATCCCAGCGCTCCCGTCGCGCGCGCAGCCTCGCTAGCACATGCGGCGCGTCCCCGACGAGCGGCGAAGGCGAGCGGCTAGACTGCGCGCGTGAAGAACCTCGAGTTGGCCGACGGAGTCCGCTCGCTCCCGCGCGAGTCGTGGAACGCTCTCGTCGGCGACGACTCGCCCTTTCTCGAATGGGAATGGCTCGCGTCGCTCGAAGAGTCGGAGGCGGTCGGTGCGGAGAGCGGGTGGCTCGCGCGACCGCTCGTCGCGCGCGACGGCGATCGCATCCTCGCTGCGTGTCCGCTCTATCTGAAGGGCAACAGCGAAGGCGAGTTCGTCTTCGATCACGGCTGGGCCGACGCCGCCGAGCGCGCCGGGATCCGCTACTACCCGAAGTTGCTGGTCGGCGTGCCCTTCACGCCCGTCGGCGGCACGCGCTTCCTGGTGGCGCCGGGCGAAGATCGCGCCGCCTGGCTCGCGAGGTTCGCGGCGTCGCTCCGCGATCTCGCGCTCGCCAACGATTTCTCGGGCGCGCACGTGAACTTCTGCCGCGACGACGAACTGGCGGTGCTGCAGGGCGCGGGCTGGCTCCCGCGCCTGGGCCTCCAGTACCACTGGATCAACCGCGGCTGGCCGGACTTCGACGCCTACCTCGGCTCGCTGCGCCACAAGCGCCGCAAGGAAGTCCGGCGCGAACTGCGCGCCGTCGCGGAAGCGGGAGTCGCGATCGAGGTGCGCACCGGCTCGGAGATTCCCGACGCCTGGTTCGAGCCGATCTGGCGCTTCTACCACGCGACCATCGATCACAATCCGTGGGGTCGGCTCTACCTGAACGCGCGCTTCTTCGAGCTGGTACGCGAGCGGTTTCGCTCGCGCTTGTGCTTCGTGATGGCGCTGCGCGGCGACGTTCCGATCGCAGGCGCCTTCAACGTGCAGAAGGGCGACGCGCTCTACGGTCGCTACTGGGGCGCCAGCGAATTCGTGAAGCACCTGCACTTCGTCGTCTGCTACTACGCCGGCATCGAGCACTGCATCCGCCGCGGACTCGTTCGCTTCGAACCGGGCGCCGGCGGCGACTACAAACAGGTGCGAGGCTTCGACGCGCAACCCACCTGGAGCGCGCACTTCCTCGCCGAGCCGCGGCTCGCCCACGCAGTTTCGCGCTACCTCGATGGGGAGCGGGCCCAGACGAGTGACGCGATCGAATGGCTGCGCGACCGATCCGCGCTGAAGCCTGCCGCTCTCGCGGAGGTTCGCGATGGCGAGTGACGCAGGCGGCTTTGGGGTGGACGCCCGATGAGCCTCTGGGAACGCCACGGCTTCGCGCGTCTGATGGACTGGAACATGCGTGGGCCCGCGACCGGCCGGCTGCGCGCAGCCGCGGTCGCTCCGGCCGCAGGCGACGTTCTGGAAGTCGGCTTCGGCACGGGCTTGAACCTGCCCTACTACCGCGATTCCGTGCGCTCACTCACCGCGCTCGATCCGCTCGACGCGTTGCGCGAACGCGTCGATGCCCGCATCGCGGCAGCGCGCGTTCCGGTGCGGCGCGTGTTGCGCGCGGCCGATGGCCGCCTGCCTTTCGACGACGCTCGCTTCGACTGCGTCGTCACGACCTGGACGCTGTGCACCATTCCCGACGTGGCCACGGCGCTGCGCGAGATGCGGCGCGTACTGCGCCCCGACGGTCGCTACCTGTTTCTCGAGCACGGCGTGAGCGACCAGCCACGTGTCGCGC
>Ga0102851_10003286_pt1 | contig 10015 bp, 10 predicted proteins | sample Mud3Dept3metaG_FD_79558 | JGI IMG/M metagenome (GOLD analysis project Ga0102851, IMG submission 79558) | Freshwater wetland microbial communities from Ohio, USA, analyzing the effect of biotic and abiotic controls - Mud 3 Core 4 Depth 3... | ecosystem: Environmental > Aquatic > Freshwater >...
AAGGTCCGCCTGTGGCTGCAAGTGGAAGATGGGTCCGGCGAAGCGCTACTGCCCGGCGCGCTCGACTACGAGCAGGCGCTGGCCGATGCGAAGCCCGACGTGCCGGAGGGTCTCTCGGGCGACGACCTCTACATCCTCTACACCGGCGGAACGACCGGCATGCCGAAGGGCGTGCTGTGGCGCCAGGAAGACATCTTCCTCGCGGCGATGGGGGGACCCATGCCGCCACGGACGATCGCGGAAGCGGTCGAACGCGGGCGCGCGGGCGGCTTGCGTTCGTTGCCCGCGCCGCCCTTCATGCACGGCGCGGCGCACTGGGTCGCGTTCAACGTGTGGAGCGTGGGAGGCACGATCGTGGTGCAGTCCGACACGCGCAAGCTCGATCCCGACGACATCTGGTCGACGATCGAGCGCGAAGGCGTGAACTTCCTGACGATCGTCGGCGACGCCTTCGGGCGGCCGCTCGTCGATCAGCTCGCGGTCAAGCGCTACGACCTCTCCAAGCTGGTGCTGGTCTCCTCGGGCGGCGCGATCTTCACGGCGTCGCTGAAGGACGAGTTCCTGCGCGCGCTGCCGCAGGTGCGCGTGCTCGACGCGCTCGGCTCCTCGGAGACCGGGGCGCAGGCGACGCAGTTCAGTGAGCCGGGGAACAAGGCGACGACAGGAGACTTCGCCGTCGCACCCGGCAACGTCGTGCTGAAGGAAGATCTCTCGGGGCTGGTCATGCCCGGCTCGGACGAGATCGGCTGGCTGGCGCGCGAGGGCAACATTCCGCTCGGCTACTACAAGGACGCCGAGAAGACGGCGCGCACCTTCCCGGTCGTCGGCGGCAAGCGCTACGCGGTGCCGGGCGACCGCGCCGCCTTCGACGCCGGCGGCAAACTGCGCCTGCTCGGTCGCGACTCGGTGTGCATCAACAGCGGCGGCGAGAAGATCTTCGCCGAAGAAGTCGAGCACGCACTCAAGCATCACCCCGACGTGTACGACTGCGTGGTGGTCGGCACACCGCATCCGCGCTGGGGCCAGCAGGTGACGGCGCTCGTCAAGCTGCGCGAAGGCAAACCCGCCGACGAAGAATCGCTGCGCAAGACCGCTGCCGAACACATCGCCGCCTACAAGCTGCCAAAGCGGTTCGTCTTCGTAGACGAAATGGTCCGCGCCCCAAGCGGCAAAGCCGACTACCGCTGGGCCAAGCAACGCGCGCTGCAAGCGCTGTAGAGGTGCCGGGCGTCAAGTTATTCCGCTGTCAAGTTATTCATTCGGCTCGCGAAAACTCGGCGGGTTGAAAACCTGATGCCCATCCGCTGGATGCCATCGGATGGGACACGCTACTGCGCCGGCTGCGGCGTCCGCCGCAGCAGCGCGACGTCGTACCCCTGCGCGCTCGCCTGCTTCAGGATCCCCGCGTAGACCGCGTCGTCCATCGCCCGCGTGCGCGATAGCACCCAGAGGTAGTCGCGGTCCGGGTGCCCGACCAGCGCCCAGCGGTATTCCGAGTCGAGCGCGAGCACCCAGTAGTCGCCACGCAGCGGCCAGAAGAACTGCACCTTCAAGCGCGTGAAGTCGCCGGGCTCGGCGGGCCAGGCGACGCCTTCGATGCCATTCCATTCGCCGCTGAGCGTCTTCTCGCGGCACGCGTTCTCGACGCGGACGCGGCCGTCGTCGCGCAGCGAGTAGGTCGCCTGCGTCGCCACGCAGTTGCGCTGGAACCAGCTCGGGAAGCTCGCGATCTCGTACCAGGTACCGAGGTAGCGATCGAGGTCGAGCCGCTCGACGGTGCGCGGTGGCGCGCCGTGCTGGGCGCAGGCCGTGGTGAAGCCGACCAAGAGCAGAAGCGCGATGCGGGCCGTCATCAACCGAGGCTAGCGCCGCGATCGGTGCCGGGCGTCGGGTTATCGATTTGTCAGGTTTTCAAGGACCCGGCAAATAACTTGACGCTGAATAACTTGACGCCCGGCACCGCTAATCGAGCGCGGCGGTGAAGGCGCGGATGCGGTTGGCGTTGACGCCGAGGTCGCCTTTGCCGTCGCGCGACTTCGAGCGGATGTCGACGATCGCGCCGCCGTTGGCGCCGGGTCGGACGCGGATCGCCACGTCGTCGACGAAGCGGAACAGCTTCGAGGTGTCGCGCGCCTCGATCGTGCCGCGCGCCGGATCCGCGAGCGTGATGTGCCAGCCCAGTGACTCCGCCGCGCTCTTCGCTTTCTCGAAGGCTTGCGCGGGTGGCACGGTGAGGACGATCGGCGCGAGGTCCGGATACGCGGCGCGTTGCTGCTCCGCGAAGCCGGCGGGATACGCGTAGTCGCGATCGCGCGTCGCCGGATCGCGCTTGGCATACACGAATTCCGGCGGATCCCCGGGAGCCGTCGTGAAGTCGTTGATGCGCGGCAGACCGCGGCCGGGCAGGGCGCCCGCGAGGACGCCGCCGAGCGCGAGCACGCCCACGCCCACCGCGAACCACGCGCGATCGCGTCCGCCGCGGCCGCTACGTGTCGCGCGCAAGCCGAAAGCCCCGAGGACGCCCCCGACCATCGCGATCAGCGATCCGAGCACGAAGGCGCCAAAACCCCGCAGCGGCGCGATCGCCTCGAAGTGCGCAAGGAGAGGACCGGCGAGCGCGATGCCGCCCCCCACGCCCGCGACGAAGGCGGCGAGCGCGGCGAGCCGCGAATTGCCCTGCGAAACCATGCGGTGACCTCCTCACGACGAGAGAACTCGCACCATACCACGGGATCGCGCGGCTTCGGTGCGTGGATCCACAAGCTAGGATGCACGGCCCATCCGCAGCTGGAGGCCCGATGAGCGACCTGGTCCAACTCGAACGGCGCGGCGCCGTTGCGCTGCTCACGCTGAACCGCCCTGAGGTGCTGAACGCACTCGACGCGGCCACGCTCGCAGCGCTCCGCGCGCGCACGAGCGAAATCGCGCGCGACGCGACCGTGCACGCCGTGGTCTTGACGGGCGCCGGACGCGCCTTCGCGGCGGGCGCCGACATCGCCGCGATGCGCAAGCTCGGTCCCGCCGAGGCGGAGGCGTTCAGCCGCCTCGGTCACGCCGCGCTCGCGTCGCTGGAAGCGCTCGCGGTCCCGACGATCGCCGCGGTGAACGGTTTCGCACTGGGCGGCGGCTGCGAACTCGCGCTCGCCTGCGACTGGATCTACGCGTCCACCAAGGCTCGCTTCGGCCAACCCGAAGTGAACCTCGGCGTGTTGCCCGGCTTCGGCGGCACCAGCCGCATGGTGCGCCGCGTGGGCATCGCCTGGGCGAACGAACTGGTGCTCGCTGGGGAGCCGATCGACGCGGAGACGGCGCTGCGCATCGGCCTCGCCAACCGCGTCTTCCCACCCGAGGCGCTGCTCGAGGCGGCGCTCGCGATCGGCGAGAAGATTGCGAGCAAGGGGCCCTTCGCGGTCGCGCTTGCGAAGCGCGTGATGCAGGAAGGGCAGGACGCCGATCTGCGTACCGCCCACGCGCTCGAACAGAACGCGTTCGGCCTGGTGTTCGCGAGCGCCGATCGCGCCGAGGGCATGGACGCGTTCCTCGCGAAGCGCGCGCCGCGCTTCCAGAACAAGTGACCGCGCGCGGCGCGTGTGCGCTGGCGGCCGTCGCGGCGCTCGCGGCGAGCGCGGGCGATCTACTGTTGCTGTGGGTCGGAAGCGCAGGACGCAGCGAGTTGGGGCTGCCGGCGCCGCCTTCCGGTGCGCTGCTCGCGGGTCAGCAGCTCGGCGTGTTCGCGATCCCGCTCTATGGCGTCGGCTATTGGGGCGTCGCGCGCGGGATCGGTGCGGCGCATCGGGGCGCGGCGCGTTTCGTGTTCGTGGCGGGTGCGCTGGGCGGGGCGTACGGCGGTGTCGTACACGGCATCACCGGCATGGCCGAGCAGCTCGAACGCGCGGCCGGGGTCGCGCCGGGCGACCCGATGGCATTCGTCGCGCGACTCGGCGCGTTCCTGGTGCCGCTCTGGATCGGAGTCGCGGCCGCGATCGCCGCGGGCTCGGTCGTCTTCGCCGTCGCGATCGCGCGCGGCCCCAGCGCGTTTCCGCGCTGGATGGCGTTCGCCAATCCGCTCGCGCTGGTGCTGCTCGCGGCGCTCCTCGGTGCGCCGACACCGATCGGTCGCGCGCTGCTGGTGCCGGCGGCGCCGAACCTCGCGCACGTCTGGTTCTTTGCGCTCGCGGCGCTCGCGCTCAGCGGGCGCCGCGAGCAACCCGGCTAGACGCGACACCTGGAAGCGATCAGAAACCGCCGACGTACGGAAGTCGTGCGGCGGTCGCCTGGATCGCGTCGCGCGCTTCGAGTAGCACGGCCGTCGCGTCCCAGTTGCCTTCGAGGAGCTGGCGCCGCGCGCCGTCGGGCATCGCGATCCGCTGCACGCCCACGCGCGAGATGAGCGTCTCCGCCACGAGGTCGAGCACGAGTTCCTGCGCCGGGTCGAGTTCGACGGCGTCCATCAGACGGTCCAGCTCGATGCCCGGAAGGGTCACGGCGGGCAGCCCGAGCGCGACGCAGTTGCCGAAGAAGATCTCGGCGAACGACGCGCCGACGAAGGCCCCGAAGCCCCGCCGCATCAGCGACTGCGGCGCGTGTTCGCGCGACGAGCCGCAGCCGAAGTTGCGGCCGACGATCAGGATGCGCGCGCCGGCGAAACGGTCGTCGTCGAACGGGTGGTTGCCCTTCGCCTGCTTGCGGTCGTCCTCGAAGGCGTGCTCGCCGAGGCCGTCGAAGGTGACACAGCGCAGGTAGCGGGCGGGGATGATGCGGTCGGTGTCGATGTCGTTGCCGCGCAGCACGCAGCCGCGACCCTCGACGCGCGTGACCTTTGCGTCCATCACAGCACCTCCCGCACATCGACGACACACTCATGACTTCGCTCGCCTGCGGCTCGCTGCGCGGTCGTCGAACGAGCACCCATCACAGCACCTCCCGCACATCGACGACCTTGCCTTTGATCGCAGCCGCGGCGACCATCGCGGGCGACATCAGCAGCGTGCGTCCGGTCGGCGAACCCTGGCGGCCCTTGAAGTTGCGGTTGCTCGACGACGCGCACAGCTCGCTGCCGCGCAGCTTGTCGGGGTTCATCGCGAGGCACATCGAGCAGCCGGGCTCGCGCCAATCGAAGCCCGCCGCGCGGAAGATTTCGGGTAGACCCTCTGCTTCCGCCTGGCGCTGTACTTCCTGCGAGCCGGGAACCACATAAGTGCGTATGCCCGCGGCGACCTTGCCGGTGCGCGCAACGCGCGCCGCCTCGCGCAGGTCCGAGATGCGGCCGTTGGTGCAGGAGCCGATGAAGGCGACGTCGATCTTGGTGCCCGCGACCGGATCGCCGGGCTTCCAGTCCATGAAGTCGATCGCTTCGGCGAGGCTGGCGCGTTCGTCGTCGGCGACGCTCGCGGGATGCGGGATGCGCTCGTCGACGCCGAGCGCCTGGCCCGGGTTGATGCCCCAGGTGATGGTCGGTGCGATCCCCGCGCCTTCGTACTCGACGCGGTCGACGTAGTTCGCGTTGGCGTCGCTCGCCATGTCGCGCCACCACGCGAGCGCGCGCTCCCACGCCGCACCTTTCGGCGCATACTCGCGTCCGCGCAGATACGCGAAGGTGGTCTCATCGGGATTCACGTAGCCGCAGCGCGCGCCGCCCTCGATCGACATGTTGCACACGGTCATGCGTTCTACGAGCGTCATCGCGTCGAGCACGTCGCCGGCGTACTCGTAGGCGAAGCCGATGCCGCCCTTCACGCCGAGCTTGCGGATGATGTGCAGCGTCACGTCCTTCGCGTAGACGCCCGCTCCGAGCTTTCCGTTGATCTCGATGCGGCGGACCTTCGGACGCGCCATCGCGAGACACTGCGTCGCCAGCACGTCGCGCACCTGGCTGGTGCCGATGCCGAACGCGACCGCGCCAAAGGCGCCGTGCGTGGAGGTGTGGCTGTCGCCGCACGCGATCGTCATGCCGGGCTGCGTGAGGCCCAGCTCCGGGCCGATCACGTGCACGATGCCCTGGTGACCGCTCTCGGGACCGAAGTAGGTGATGGCGTGCTCGGCGCAGTTGCGTTCGAGGTGCTGGAACATCTCCTCGGCGAGCGCGTCGCCGAGCGGGCGCGCCTGCGAGTCGGTCGGGATGATGTGGTCGACGGTCGCGAAGGTGCGCTGCGGGAACGGCACTCGAAGCTTCGCCTCGCGCAGCGCCGCGAAGGCCTGCGGACTCGTCACTTCGTGGATCAGATGGAGCCCGATGAAGAGCTGGGTCTGGCCGCTCGGCAGCTCGCGAACGCTGTGCGCGTCCCAGACCTTGTCGAGAAGAGTCCTGCGTCCCGCCATGGGGGAGGAATAGCGCTCGGGTCGCGCCTACAGCTAGGTTGCGCGCCATGAAGCTACTCCACACTGCGCACGTCCCCGAGGGAGACGGGCCGTTCCCGACGATCATCGCGCTCCACGGCTGGGGCGCGAACGCGCTCGATCTGCTCGGCCTCGCGCCGATCCTGCACGGCGGTCGCGCGCTCGTGCTGTGTCCACAGGGACCGCTCGGCCTCGCCGATCCGCAATCGCGCGTCGTGATCGGCCACGGCTGGTTCCAGATCACGACAGGGCGGCCGCCCGATCCACTCGAATTCGCGCAGGCGTCGGGCGAACTGCGCGAGTGGATCGACGAAGCGATCGCGAAGTATCCCGTCGATCGCGACCACGTCGTGCTGCTCGGCTTCTCGCAGGGCGGCGTGATGGCGTACGACCTGTTCCTGCGCGATCCGCGCCGCTTCGCCGGGCTCGCCGTACTCTCCAGCTGGCTGCCGCCGGATCTCGTTCCCGCGCTTGCGCCGAGCGAGGCGATGAAGGGCCGCCCGGTGCTCGTGATGCACGGCACGAGCGACCCAATGGTGCCCGCGGAGAGCGCGCGAGAGGCGCGCGATCGGCTGCTGCCGCTCGGCCTCGCCGTGACGCTGCGCGAGTTCGAGATGGGCCACGAGATCTCGCCCGAGGCGTTGCGCGCTCTCTTGGAATGGTTCGAGGACAAGGCGTTCGGGATGATCCGGCAGAGCCTGATCATTCCGGGAAGCTGAACGAAGTTCCTCGAAGGCTGTTAGGCTGCGGGGAGCAGCGATTTCAATCGGGGTGTAGCTCAGCGGCTAGAGCCGGAACTTTGGGGGTTCCGCGTCGTGGGTTCGAATCCCACCACCCCGACCATTGCTTGCCAAGAATGTCGAGAGGTTGGGGCGCCGAGACCTCGTTGCTGGTTTGTTGCGGACCGGCTCACCCGAGGTCAGCGCGCGCTGCGGAGCGGCACCACGCGATCCTCTCGGCGCTGCCGCTCTTCGAGTTCTTCGCGCGCTGTGTCTCGCCGCGGGACGGCCCGAACTCCTCGACGCGCCGCTCGTGCGCGGGCACGGCGGTGCCGTCACCTTCGTGCAGCGCTTCGGCGATGCGCTCAACCTGAACGTCCACTTCCACTCGCTCCTCCTCGACGGCGTCTACGCGCGGTCCGCCGAAGGAACGCTGCGGTTCCACCCACTCCCGCCACCCGACGACGCCGAGGTGGAGCGCGTGGCACGGCAGGTCGCGCAGCGCCTCGGGCGCCTGCTCGAGCGTCGCGGGCTCGGCGACGACACACCCGAGGGCGACACCTTGGCGATGGATGAGCCGCTGCTCGCGTCGTTCCGACGAATTGCCACGCACGCTTCAGCGGATCCACTTCCGATTCGAGGGGACGCATCTCGGTCGGCCGACCCGACGGGGCTGGAGCCATTGCATCGTCCCAGGGAGGTCCGATCGATGTGGCGACCGGCGACGGCCCACGCGGCGTTCTTGCTCTTCCTCGCTCCGGTGCCCGCCGTCATGATGGCGGCGACCTGCGACTCCCCGTTCGCACCGGTGCTGGAGTGGTCGTGGACCGCGAGTTCCACCGAGCCGAACTCGCTCAACGTGATGACCGTCCCGAGCGTCGTCGACCTGACCGGCGACGGCATCCCGGACGTGGTCTTCCCGTCGACCGCGTCGACCGGCGGCGGGCTGGTCGAGGTCGGCGTACTGCGGGCGCTCAATGGCGCGAACGGCTCGGAACTCTTCACGGTCACGGATCCGGCCCTCGCGGTGAGCAGCACCTCGTCGGTGGCGACCGGCGACATCGACGGCGACGGACATCCCGAGATCCTCGCCTGCGACACGACCGGCGCGCGCCTGATCGCCTTCGAGCACGACGGCGCCTTCAAGTGGCGCTCGACGACCCTCGAGGCGATCAATTGGGGCGCACCCGCGATCGCCGATCTCGACGGCGACGGCGTGCCTGAGATCGTGATCGGGCGCCAGGTGCTCGACGACACCGGCGCGATCCTCTGGACGGGCACCGGCGGCCGCGGCGGCGACTCGGTGGGGCCGCTCTCGCACGTGGCCGACATCGACGACGACGGCAGCCCCGAGGTGGTGGCGGGCAACACCGTCTACTCCGCCGCGGGCGCGATCGAGTGGCAGAACCCGAACGTTCCCGACGGACGGACCGCAGTGGCCGACTTCGATGCCGATGGGCGCGCCGAGGTGGTGCTCGTGCAGTCCGGGCTCGTGTACCTCCTCGACGACGACGGCACGCTGATCTGGGGCCCGAGCGCGATCCCGGGTGGCGGCGCCGGCGGGCCGCCCACGGTGGCCGACTACGACGGCGACGGCGCACCCGAGATCGGCGTCGCGGGCGCGAGCCGCTACGCGGTCTTCGAGACCGACGGCACGCTCAAGTGGCAGGCCATCACGCAGGACAGCAGCTCGAACCGGACCGGTTCGTCGGTCTTCGACTTCGAGGGCGACGGCGCCGCCGAAGTCGTCTACCACGACGAGCTCCGGCTCTTCATCTTCCGCGGCACCGACGGCGTGGTGCTCTGGGACACGCCGAGCAGTTCCTGCACCTGGTACGAGTATCCGCTCGTCGCGGACGTGGATGGCGACGATCGCGCCGAGATCGTGACCGTCGCCAACAACAGCTGCGGCTTCGGCACGCAGCGCGGCGTCTACGTCTTCGGCGACTCCCTCGACCAGTGGGTGCCGACGCGGCGCATCTGGAACCAGCACACCTATCACATCACCAACGTCGCGGCGGACGGCACGATCCCGGCGATCGAACAGAACAACTGGGACGTGCCCAACTTCAACAACTTCCGGCTGAACGAGTACGGCGTCTTCGAGGGTCCGCGCTGCGATCTCGACGTCGACCGCGACGTCGACGTCGACGACATCGAGGCGATCTTCGCAGCGCGCGGCACACCGGCGGTGCCGGGCGACGCCCGCGACTACGACGGCGACGGGCTCATCACGGTGAACGACGGACGCGCGTGCGTGCTCCAGTGCACGCAGCCGAAGTGCGCGCCCTAACGCGGAACGTGGAGGACACTGAACCATGCGGAAGTGGAGCATCCTGGCCGTCGCGCTGCTGACCGGCCTCGCCATCGCGCCGCGCCCGGTCGCAGCGATCAGCATCGGCTTCGTTCCCGCCGTGCAGACGGTGGGCCTCGGCGCCAACGTCTCGGTCGACGTCGTGGTCAGCGGCCTCGAAGCAAGCGAGATTGCCGACATCGTCGCGGCCTTCGACCTAGACGTCGCCTACGACCCGCTCGTGGTAGCGGCGACCGGCGTGAACTTCGGGGCCGCACTCGGCGTGCTCGGGCTCGAAGTGCTGACCAACTTCGACCTCGCGACGCCCGGGCTCGTGGACTTCGCTGCGCTGTCGCTGCTCTCGGACGCCGACCTCGCCGCGCTCCAAGGCGACGCGGTCACGCTCGCGACACTCCAGTTCTCCGCGCTCGCACTCGGCACGAGCCCCCTCGCGCTGATCTCCGCAGCGCCGTTCGGGATCGACGTCAAGGGCGCGGCGAACGAAATCCTGTCGTTCGAGAGCGTGGTGGGCGGCGCGATCCACGTCGTCCCGGAGCCGTCCACGGTCCTGCTCCTGACGGTGGGCCTGGTCGGACTCGCCCGTCGTTCGCCCGCTGCGGCCGAGCCGGGAAGGTAGAACGCGGCGGCGTGTCGGGCGTCTCCTGCA
>Ga0102851_10003287_pt1 | contig 10013 bp, 13 predicted proteins | sample Mud3Dept3metaG_FD_79558 | JGI IMG/M metagenome (GOLD analysis project Ga0102851, IMG submission 79558) | Freshwater wetland microbial communities from Ohio, USA, analyzing the effect of biotic and abiotic controls - Mud 3 Core 4 Depth 3... | ecosystem: Environmental > Aquatic > Freshwater >...
GCGGACGCCCTCCGCCAGTCGGTCCGGCTCGAGGTGGACTCGGCGCGGCTGGCGCTCCGCGCCACGAAGAGCGCGCTCGGCGCGGCGGAGGAGGCGCTCCTGAACGCGCGGGAGCGGCTCCGGCTCGCCGAGGGGCGCTACCAAGCGGGCGCGGGCAGCCTGCTCGAGCTCTCCGACGCGCAGGTGGCCCTCACCTCCGCGGGCGCGCAGCGGGTGAGGGCGGAGTACGAGCTCGCCGCCGCGCGGGCCCAGCTCCTCCGGGCGCTCGGGCGGGAAGGAGGGTGAGCTGCCCCCTCACCGCACCCCGAGCAGCTCCACCTCGAACACCAAGGTCGCGTTCGGCGGGATGGCCCCGCCGGCCCCCTTCTTCCCGTACCCCAGCTCCGGCGGGACGGTGAGCTTGCGCTTCCCCCCGACCTTCATGCCGGTGACGCCCTGGTCCCAGCCCTTGATCACCTGGCCCACCCCGAGGTCGAAGGTGAACGGCTCGCCCCCGACGCTCGAGTCGAACTTGGTGCCGTCGGTGAGCCACCCGGTGTAGTGGACGTCGACCACGTCCTTCCGCTTCGCCTCCCGGCCGCTTCCGACGACCAGGTCCTCGATCACGAGATCCGCCATGCTCACCTCTCCACCCCTCTTGGGAACTTCCGCGCCCCGATCCGCTCCATCCCGCCCATGTACGGCCGGAGCGCCTCCGGGACGAGCACGCTCCCGTCCTCCTGCTGGAGCTGCTCCAGGATGGCGACGACCGTCCGCCCGATCGCGACGCCGCTCCCGTTGAGCGTGTGCGCGAGCCTGGGCTTCCCGCCCTCGCCGCGGTAGCGCACCCGGATCCGCCGCGCCTGGAAGTCCTCGCAGTTCGAGACCGAGCTGATCTCCCGGTACGTCCCCTGGCCGGGGCACCACACCTCGATGTCGTAGGTCTTGGCCGAGGCGAACCCCATGTCGCCGGTGCAGAGCAGCACCACCCGGTGGTGGAGCCCGAGCCGCCGCAGCACCTCGCAGGCGTCGTCGAGCATCCGCTCGTGCTCGGCGTAGCTCTCCTCGGCCTTCGAGAGCTTCACGAGCTCCACCTTGTGGAACTGGTGCTGGCGGATGATGCCGCGGGTGTCCTTCCCGGCCGCGCCCGCCTCGGCCCGGAAGCAGGGCGTCCACGACGTGTACGAGATCGGCAGCGCGTCCGCCTCGAAGATCTCGTCCCGGTGCATGTTCGTGACCGGCACCTCGGCGGTGGGGATGAGGTAGAGGGGCGTCTCCCCCGCGGTCCGGAACAGGTCCTCCTCGAACTTGGGGAGCTGGCCGGTGCCGGTCATGGTCTCCCGCGTGACGAGGTAGGGCGGCAGCACCTCGACGTACCCGCGCGACGTGTGGACGTCGACGAAGAACGACGCGATGGCCCGCTCGAGCCGCGCCCCGGCCCCCTTGTAGATGGTGAAGCGCGAGCCGGAGAGCTTCGCCGCCTGCTGCCACTCCAGGATCCCGAGCGACTCGCCCACCTCCCAGTGCGGGCGGGGCGTGAACCCGTAGACGTGCTTCTCGCCCCAGCTCCGGACCACCACGTTCGCCGTCTCGTCCTTCCCGTCCGGCACGCTCTCGTGCGGCGGGTTCGGGACGAGCAGGAGCAGCCGCTCGATCTCGGCCTCCACCTCGGCGAGCGCGCCCTCGGTCTTCTTCACCTCGTCGCCGAGCGCGCGCAGCTCCGCCCGCGCCTTCTCGCCGGCGGCCCTGTCCGTCTTCATGAGGTCGCGGATCCTCGCGTTCGCGTCGGCCTGCTCCTTCTTCTGCCGCTCGATCTGGACGTTCAGCTCGCGGCGCCGCCCGATGAGCGGCTTCACCGGCGCGAGCGCGGCGACGGCGGCCTCGCCCCGCCGGGCGAGCCTCCGCTCGGTGGCTTCGAAGTCCTGGGCGAGCGCCTTGAGGTCGAGCATGGCCTGGGGATCCCCTCGAAAAAGGCCCGAAAACCGGGGCCCAAGGATTAGTCCTTAACCTCGGGGCGTTCAAGGGGTCAGAGTCCTCGTGACCGCGGCTTTCCGCATGGACGACCACAGCGACGGCATTCGAGGTTCGTTCCGGGTGATTCCGGGCGGGGCGGGATTCCAGGGAGCCGCCCCCCCGGAGTCGCCGGACGAGCCCGCGCTCGTGGCCGCCTTCCTGGTCGGCGACGACGCCGCCTTCGGCGAGCTGGTCCGCCGGAACGAGGACGTGGTCCTCCGCATCGTCCGCCGCTACGCCCGCTCCCCGGAGGACGCGCGCGACCTCTCGCAGCGCGCCTTCCTGCGCGCGCTCGAGGCGGTCCGCCGCGGGATCTCCCGCGGCCGGCGCGAGGCCTTCCCCTTCCGCCGCTGGCTCCTGCGCATCGCCTCGAACCTCGCCAAGAACCACCTGCGCGACGAGTCGCGCTGGACCCGCGCTCCGCTCGAGGCGGTCGCGGCTGCGGGCCCGGACGCCGCCACCGACGAGGCGCTCGCCCGGGCCGAGTCGGCGCGGAGGGTGCGCCGGGCGGTGCTGCGCCTGCCGCGCCGCCAGCGCGAGGTCCTGACCCTCCGCATCGACGCCGAGCTTCCGTTCAAGGAGATCGCGGACACGCTCGGGATCACCGAGAACGCCGCCAAGGTGAGCTTCCACCACGCCGCCCGCAGGCTCCGCGACGAGATGGAGCGGGAGGACCGGCCGTGACGACCTGCCGCGATTTCGACGCCCTGCTCGCCCTCCGCGCCGCGGACGCGCTCGACGCCGGCGAGGCTGCGAGCCTCGACCAGCACCTGGCCGGCTGCGCCGGCTGCCGCGCGGGGCTCGACGCCTACGCCGGCGCCCTCTCGCTCGCGAAGCTGCCGCCCGTCTCGGACGCCGAGCGGGCCGCCTCGTCCGGGCTCGCCGGCGCGGTCCTGGCGGAGCACGGCCGCCGCGAGCGCCGCCACAAGATGGGCGGACGCCTGCTCGTCGCCCTGTCCGCCGCCGCGGCGGTGGCCGCCCTGACCGTCGGGCCGTCGCTGCTGCGCACGGCGCCCGCTCCGGCGTCCGACGCGACGCTGGTCGCGGACGCGGGCTGGCAGGAGCCGGACCTGGACGAGATCTGGGACACGACGGACGTGATCGACTGGTCGGAGTGACCCCCTTCCCTGGAAGAAAGAGAGAAGTACCAATGAAGAAGACCCTGTTGCTGCTCCTCGTGCTCCCCCTCGCCGCCTTGGCCCAGCCAGGCCCCGGCGCCGGCCCCGGTCCTGGCCCGACCCCCGAGCGGGCCGAGCGGATGGAGAAGCGGGCGAGCCTGGCGCTCGTCCTCGGCCTCTCCGAGGTGCTCGACCTCGACTCGGCCCAGGCACTGAAGCTCCGCGACACCATCGCGAAGTTCCAGGGCCGCCGGCTCGCCGCCCACAAGGCCAACGCCGAGGCGCGGCAGGCCATCCGCGAGATCGCCCGGACCGGCAAGGGCGACGCGAAGCAGGTGGACGAGGCCCTGAAGAAGGCCCAGGACTCGAGCGCCCAGCTCGACGCCCTCCGGCGCGAGACCTTCGCCGCCGTCTCGAAGGACCTCTCCCCCGAGCAGCGCGCCCGCGTCTACCTGTTCCTGTCCCGCTTCGAGGACCGGTTCGGCCCGGGCATGGGCGGCATGCACCGCGGCATGAAGGGCGGCCGCGGCAAGGGGCCGGGGATGGGCGGCCCGGGCATGGGCCCGGGCCCGATGGGCGGCATGGGGATGATGGGCCCCGGCATGGGCCCCGGCGGCGGCCCGGACTGCCCGAACGCCGACTGCCCCTGGCAGGACGACGAGACCTAGCTTCCGGGCGCGGCAATCGGCGCCCGGCCGCGCCGCCCCCTCCCCACGGCCCGGGGAGGCGGGCGGCGCACTTTTTCTGGTAATAGTTCCCCCTCATGAGCTTCGAAAACAGGTCCGGCGTCTTCGTGGTCCGCTACGACTCCCCCGCCGCGCTCGACCCGGCGCGGCAGAGGGACCTCGTGGCGGCGCTCCGCGCCGCATCGGTCGTCGCGCCGGTCGGCGTAGTCTTCGTCGTGTCACCCGGCGTGCAGATGGTCGGCCACGAGGTGCCCGACTACTGGATGACCGTGACCTCCGACAAGGGCGTCCGCATCGCCGCCATCGCGGTGGTCACTCCCAACCCCGCCGTCTCGGTGGCCACCCGCGGCTTCTCGACCGCCAACATCCTCAGGGACACCACGGTCTCGGTGAAGCCCTTCACCGAGGAGGGGCCGGCCCTCGAGTGGGTGAAGGCGGCGATGGCCGGGAAGAAGTGAGCCGGAGGCGACACGGCAGGGGCGGCAGCGGCGCGCCCGGCGGCGTGCCCCCGGTCTACGAGGGGCCGGAGGTGCTCACCTCGCTCCTCGCCCAGGCCGGGTCCCCCCACCGCGCCGAGGAGGTGGCGGACCGGTTCGCCGCCGCCCAGGCGAACGGCGAGCCGCGCTCCGACGTCATCCCCACCCTCTTCCCGGAGGAGCCGCGCTTCCCGTCGCCCGAGGCGGCCCGGCGCCTCTACGGGAACCTGTTCGGCCTGTGGGCGCGGCTCGAGGCGGGCCTCGGCCCGCACGACGACGCGCCCGAGGTCGTGCCGACGCCGTCGCCGCGCCCGCCGCTCCCGGAGCGCGGCTCGCTCCGCGGATCGCGGCTCACGCCCGAGGTCGTGGAGGCGGTCTGGACGCACCTCGCCGACGAGTCGCCGCGCCGGCAGCGGGCCCGCCGCGACCGGTACGTCCACGCCCAGCCCGATCTGGTCGCCTGGCTCGACGCCTTCCCGCTCCCCGAGCCGGGCGCGGTGGCCGCCGCCGACCTGTGCTTCGAGGCCTGGGCCATGTTCGACCAGGCCTTCGGCGACCGGCTCCGCACGGTGGACTGGAAGGAGCTGCGCGCGCTCGAGCCGGAGCCGCCCACGGTGGAGGCCTCCCAGCCGGCGCTGGCCGGATACCTGGCCGAGCAGCTCGACACGCTCGCCGACGAGGACCCGGCCTTCGGCGCCTCGGAGCGGGCGCAGGTGGAGCGGGCGGTGGCGGTCGTGGCCGCCGCGCTCGGCGCCGCGGTGCTGGAGCCGTCGTGAGCGCCTGGATCTCCCTCGCCCCTACACGCTCTCCACCACGAGCCCTGGTACGCGCTGGAAGTGCCCCCGGTTGCGGGTGAGCAGCGCCAGCCCCCGCGACAGGCAGACGCCCGCGATGAGGTAGTCGGCCGTCCCGATGCCGCGTCCCTCCTGCTCGAGGCGGCGCCGGGCGGCCGCCGCGATCTCGGCCGCCTCCGCGTCCACGGGGAGGATCGCGATGGCCGCGAGCAGGGTGCCGAGCGTCTCGAGCTGCCGGGCGCTGCGCGCCCCGGTCCAGAGCTCGAACGCGTTGATCGCGGTCGTCGCGATCTCCCCTTCGCGCAGGCCTGCCTCGACGCGCGCCTGCGCCGGCCGATCGCCGCGCTCCAGCGCGGCGATGAGCACGTCCGAGTCGACGACGATCACCGCCAGGGGCCCTCGCGGGTTCGCCGGACGGAGGCGCGGAGGGCGTCGGCCTCGCGCCGGGAGAGCGTTCCGAGCAGGGAGACGGCGCGCTCCACCCGCTCCCTCCGGCCCAGCCCGGACTCGAGGTAGTGCTCGATCGCCTCCTGGACGAGCCTCGAGAATCCCTTCTCGCCGCGCTCGGCCGCCAGCTTGAGCAGGGCGGCCCGCTGCCGGTCCGTCAGCTCGATGGTCGTGCGCATGGCCGGACCGTAGGATGCATGCACGTGCATGTCAAGCAGCGCGGGTCGGGGTAGGGCGAGGGCGAAGGCCCGCGAACCCCTACGCCGGCAGCGACCCGAGGAACTCCGCGAGCGCCTGGTTGAAGGGCTCGGGGTTCTCGATGGCGGGCAGGTGGCCCGCCTTCGGGATCCGGACGAGCCGCGCCCCCTTCACCGCCGCGGCCATCTTCTCCGACTCGGCCGGCGGCGTGAGGCCGTCCTCCTCGCCGACGACGACCAGGGTGGGGCAGGCGATCGCCGCGAGGGTGGGGGAGGAGTCCGGCCGCCTGGCCATCCCGCGCTGCGCGGCGGCCACGCCCGCCGGCGAGCCCTGCGCGATGAGGGAGTGGACCTCCTTCACCGCGGCCGGGTCGGGCTTCGGCCTGAGCAGCTTCGGGATCATCTCCTCGGCCACCCAGGTGAGCCCCTTCTCGGTGGCCGTCTGCGCGAACTTCTCGCGGCCGGCGGCGCCCTCGGGCGTGTCCGCGCCGGCGCGCGTGTCGCACAGGGCGAGGCCGCGGAAGAGGCCGGGAGCCTGCCGGTACAGCTCGAAGGCGAGGTAACCGCCCATGGAGAGGCCGGCCACCCCGACCCGCTCGATGCGCAGGTGGGCGAGCAGCGCCCGCACGTCGGCGGCGAGCAGCTCCATGGTGGACGGCTCGCGCGGCGGCGCGCTCTTCCCTAGCCCGCGGTAGTCGGGCGCGATGATCCGGTGGCGCTTCTCGAGGGCCGCCATCTGCCGCGACCACATCCCGGAGTGGAGCGGGAAGGCGTGCAGGAGCAGCACCACGTCGCGGCTCTGCCCGCCGGCGTCGCGGTAGAAGATCTCCGTCCCGTTCACCTTGGCGGTCGGCATGCCGGATCCTTTAGCATTTCCGCCTGGCCGGGTTAATGAAGACGGCGGGTTCCGCTCGGGGCGGTCCCCTCTCCCATGTCCGAACCCTCGATCCACTACTTCGCGCGCTTCGGCGTGACCGAGCGCATGCTCCACGACACCCTGGCCGCGGCTCTCTCCCGGGGCGGCGATCACGCCGACGTCTTCCTCCAGCACCGCGTCACCTCCGACGTGGGCCTGGAGGACAAGGCGGTGAACCGCGCCCACGCGGGCGTGGACCTGGGAGCCGGCGTGCGGGTGGTGAAGGGCGACCAGACCGGGTACGGCTTCACCGAGGACCTCTCCCCGGCGGCGCTGATCGAGTGCGCGCGCACCGCGGCCGCCATCGCCGACGGCCCCTCGCGCGACGCCCCGTTCCGGTTCCACCTGGGCGAGCCGCTCCCCCGCCGCTACCCGCTCCTGCGCCCGTGGGAGGAGGTCGGGCCGGAGGAGAAGCTGCCCATCCTCTCCGGGCTCGCCGAGCGGGCCTTCGCGGCCGACCCGCGCGTCCGCAAGGTGAGCGTCTACCTGCGCGACGAGTCGGGCGCGATCCTGGTGGCCGACTCGTCCGGCCGGATCGTCGAGGACGCGCAGCCCATGACCCTGCTCGGCCTCTCGGTGGTGGCCGAGGACGGCGTTCGGCGCGAGCAGAACGGGTACAACGTGGCCGGGCGCGCCGGCTTCGAGTTCTACACGCCGGAGCGGCTCGAGCGGGTGGTCCGCGAGGCGGTGGCGCGCACCGCCATCCTGTTCGAGGCGGTGCCGCCGCCGGCCGGGGAGATGCCGGTGGTGCTCGGCGCCGGCTCGTCCGGGATCCTGCTGCACGAGGCGATCGGCCACGGCATGGAGGCCGACTTCGCCCGCAAGGGCGTGTCGATCTACGCCGACCGGATCGGGAAGAAGGTGGCGGCGCCCTTCGTGAACGTGGTGGACGACGCCACCCCCGAGGGCGCCCGCGGCGCCATCAACGTGGACGACGAGGGGAACCGGGCCGGCACCACGCGCCTGGTGGAGAACGGCGTCCTCTCCACCTTCCTCCACGACTCCATCTCGGCGCGCCACTACGGCGTCGCCCCCACCGGAAACGGCCGGCGGGAGAGCTACCGCCACCCGCCGCTGCCGCGCATGCGCGCCACCTACATGCTGCCGGGTCCGCACCGGACCGAGGAGATCGTCCGCTCGGTGAAGCGGGGCGTCTTCTGCTCGAACTTCGCGAACGGCCAGGTCCAGATCGGCGCCGGCGACTTCAGCTTCTACGTGAAGAACGGCTGGCTCATCGAGGACGGCAAGCTCACCCGGCCGGTGAAGGACGTGAACATCATCGGGAACGGGCCGAAGGTGCTGGAGCGGATCGACATGGTCTCGGACGACCTCGCCATCGACGAGGGCGGCTGGACCTGCGGGAAGGACGGGCAGAGCGTGCCGGTCTCGCAGGGCATGCCCACCGTGCGGGTCTCGTCGATGACGGTCGGGGGGCGCGGGCCGTGACCCTGCTCGAGGTGACCCGCGCCGCCGCGGACCTCGCGCTCCGCAAGGGCGCGGGGGAGGTGGCCGCCGGCGGCTACCGGGCCCGCCACGTCGAGCTGGGCTGGCGCGACGGGAACGTGGAGAAGGTGAGCGAGGCCACCACCCGCGGCCTCGGCCTCGACCTGTACGTGGACGGGCGCTACGCCTCGGTCTCCACCTCCGACCTCCGCCCGGAGGCGCTGGAGCGTTTCGTGGAGAACGCGGTCGCGCTCGCCCGCAGGCTCGAGCCCGACAAGCACCGGCGCCTGCCCGAGCCGGAGCTGTACCGCGGCCAGCCGGACGTGGACCTCGACCTCGAGGACCCTCACGCCGCGCTCGACGCTTCGGAGCGCCGGCGCCAGGCCGAGGCGCTCGAGGCGGCGGCCCGGTCGGTGCCGGGGGCGGAGCGGATCCTCTCGGTCACGACCGGCGTCTCGGACACGCGCTCGGAGAGCGCGCTCGTCCACACGAACGGCTTCGAGGGCACCCGCCGCGCCACCGACTTCTGGATCGGCGCCGAGGTGTCCGTGCGCGATCCGGACGGCCGCCGGCCGGAGGAGTCCGGCGCGAGCGGCGCCCGGCACCGGAGCGCGCTCGAGGCGCCGGAGTCCGTAGGCCGCCGCGCCGCGGAGCGGGCGCTCGCCCGGATCGGCGCGGTGAAGGGCGAGTCGGGTGCCGTGCCCATGATCGTCGAGAACCGCGTCGCCGCGCGCCTGGTCGGCCTCCTGCTCGGCCCGCTCGCGGCCGCCTCGCTCCAGCAGAAGCGCTCCTGGCTCGAGGGCCGGCTGGGCGAGCGGGTGGGGAGCGAGGCGCTCGACATCGCCGACGACCCGCTCCTCCCGCGCGGCTTCGGCTCCAGGCGGTACGACGGCGAGGGGATGGCGGCGCGTCGCTTCCCGGTCTTCGAGCAGGGGGTGCTCCGCGCCTACTACGTGGACACCTACTACGGTCGAAAGCTCGGCCGCGCTCCCACCACCGCGCGGGCCTCGAACCTCACCTGGCGGCTCGGCCCGAGGTCACTCGAGGGGCTCGTCGCCGACGCCGGCGAGGCCTTGCTGGTCACCGGCTTCCTGGGCGGGAACTCGAACGGGACCACCGGCGACTTCTCACTCGGCCTGCGCGGGTTCCGCGTGCGGGGTGGGCGGATCGCCGAGCCGGTGGGAGAGATGAACGTGTCGGGAAACCACGCCGAGCTGTGGACCCGTTTGCGGGCGGTCGGGAACGACCCGTACCCGTATTCCGCGATGCGGACCCCATCGCTCCTCTTCGACGGCGTCCAGCTCGCCGGACGCTGACGGCTCCCACGTAAGGAGCACGTCGCGCGTGAACCCTTCGGGGCTGCACTCCCGGTATGACCAACTCTTTGCGGTGCAGGGCCGGTCCGGATAAGAAGAAAGGAGAATGACGTCGGTACTGGTCGTCGACGACGACACCGACATCCGGGAGGCGGTGGCGGAGGTTCTCGCCGGCGAGGGCTATCAGGTCCTCGGCGCGGGAGATGGGGCGGAGGCGCTCACCAAGTGCCGCGCCTTTCACCCGTCGCTCGTCCTGCTGGACCTCATGATGCCGGGCATGAACGGCTGGGAGTTCCGCGCCGCGCAGAAGCGCGACCCGGAGCTGGCCGGGATCCCGGTGGTGGTGCTGAGCGCCCTGGAGCAGCGGGTGGCCATCGACGCGGAGGGCTTCGTCCGCAAGCCCTTCGATCTCGACGAGTTGCTGGCGCTGGTGCGGCGCCACGCCGGGCCCGAGCCGATCGCGGCCAGCTGAGCCTGCTACCGCTGCTTCCTCGGCGGCTCGAACCCCGAGACCTGCCCCACCACCAGCACGCCGGCCGGCCCGCGCCCCTCCGCCAGGGCCTCCGCGTCCGCGCGCGCGACCTCGACCACGTTCGCCAGGAACCGGCACGGCGCGTCCGCGACGTCC
>Ga0102851_10003289_pt1 | contig 10012 bp, 2 predicted proteins | sample Mud3Dept3metaG_FD_79558 | JGI IMG/M metagenome (GOLD analysis project Ga0102851, IMG submission 79558) | Freshwater wetland microbial communities from Ohio, USA, analyzing the effect of biotic and abiotic controls - Mud 3 Core 4 Depth 3... | ecosystem: Environmental > Aquatic > Freshwater >...
ACGTGGGATCTGATGATGAAAAACATCTATTCACTTGGAGCGGGGAAAATTGACAAGAATGATTTTGAACTGAATATTCTTTACCAGGACGACAAAACAGGAAATTCAATTAACTATCTGCCTGAAGGAAAGCTTGAAAAAGAGATACTGCTCCAGGTAATGGGACTGGATAACCTTAATTCCCAGCTGGACAGGGAATCTGATGGTTATTTTGACTTCATTGCAGATGTAACAGTTATGGTTGACAGGGGGAAGATAATATTTCCTGTTATCCAACCTTTCGGAAGCCACCTGAGGAAAAAGATCGGCGATTCGAAAGTGGCAGATAAATATGTTTTTCAGGAGCTCTATGATTCAACTCAGACTATAGCACGTCAGATTGCTGAAAAGAATAAATTCAAACTTACTGGTCAATATTCGTCTGAGTCCGGCTCTGAGATTAGACTTAATGCCACAAGCATTCCCCAGGGAGCAGTGAAAGTCACGGCAGGAGGAGTACCACTGACTGAAAACGTCGATTATACTGTCGATTACAATATGGGGACGGTAAGAATTATCAATTCTGCACTTATTGAATCACAAACACCGATCCAGGTATCTTTGGAAAGCAACCAGTTTTTTGGATTTCAGACAAAAACCCTTGTTGGTACCCATCTTGATTACCGCCTTTCCGATAATTTTGATATCGGGGCTACAATTCTGCATCTTACCGAACGACCTTATACCCAGAAGGTCAATTTCGGGGAAGAACCTATCTCAAATACCATATGGGGTCTGAATACATCATATAAAACACAATCGCAGATACATACGAATTCCATTGACAAAGTTCCCTTCCTTGAAACAAAGACACCTTCATCACTATCTATCTTTGGTGAGTTTGCTCACCTTATCCCGGGTCATTCAAGAGCTATTACAACCGCAGGTAATTCATATATCGACGATTTTGAAGCCAGCGAAATACCTCTCGATCTGAAGTCATTCAATGCATGGACGATTGCAAGTATACCCCAGGGACAGGATCAGGTTTTCCCCGAAGCCAGATTTAATGATAACCTGACCAGTGGTTTCAACAGGGCTAAGCTTGCATGGTATGTAATAGATCCGCTTTTTCTGCGAAACGGGGCATCAACCCCCGACCATATAAAGCAAGATCCTGATCTGCAATCAAGCCATTTTGTAAGAGAGATCTATGAAAATGAAATCTTCCCTAACAAGGAGAGCCCGAGCGGGATTCCTACAAATATCACTGTTCTCAATGTTGGTTATTATCCGGAAGAAAAAGGTCCCTATAACTATGACTCTGATCCAGGTCCCTATTCCGAAGGTATGAATTCAGATGGTAAGCTTGTCGATCCGAAATCGCGGTGGGGAGGAATAATGAGAGAGGTTCTGACGAGTGATTTTGAAACGGCAAATATCCAATATATTAAATTCTGGTTAATGGATCCTTTTGTGGAGGATCCGACTCACGAAGGTGGTGAGCTGTATATAAACCTCGGAAATATTTCTGAAGATATCCTTCGCGATTCAAGAAAGAGTTTTGAAAACGGATTGCCTGGATCACCTGTTCTCAAGAATATTGATACAACATCATGGGGCAGAGTGCCAACCGTTCAGGCTGTTGTTCATGCTTTTGATAATGACCCTGACACAAGATTATACCAGGATGTCGGATTCGATGGACTCAGGGACCAGGACGAACAAACATTTTTTTCTGATTATCTTCAGAAATCTCTGCTTATCGCTTCTCCTGATGCTTACCAGGAAATATTGAAGGATCCGTCAAATGATGATTTCCGGTATTTCAGAAGCAGCGAATATGATTTCAGGCAATTAAGCATTCTTGACAGATATAAAAAATATAACGGCCAGGAAGGAAACTCCCCGACTTCCGAAATGTCGCAGGAAACTTATCCGACCAGCGGATCAACATTGCCCGATATGGAAGATATAAACCGCGATAATACTTTAAGCGAAACAGAAAGCTATTATCAGTACAGGGTGAGTATCCGACCGGGAGATATTAAAGTCGGATCAAACTATGTTGTGGATGAGATAGAATATGAGGCCACAATGGCGAACGGTACCAAATCGAAGGTAAAATGGTACCAGTTTAAGGTTCCCATAACTGATTATCAGAAGGTTGTAGGCACTATCAGTGACTTCAAATCGATACGTTTTATGCGAATGTACCTCCGGAATTTTGATAAACCTGTCATAATGCGTTTTGCAAAGCTTGATCTCGTCAGAGCTGAATGGAGGAAATATAACATATCATTTATGGAAGGCGGAGAAAGAGTCACAGTACCTGAGTCTACTGATGGTTCCTTTGAAATCAGCTCCGTAAGTATCGAAGAAAATGCCGGGAAAGAACCTGTTAACTATGTATTGCCCCCTGGCTTTGACAGGATAACTGATCCTTCAAATCCACAACTCAGGCAGCTTAATGAACAGTCAATGGTTCTCAGGGTTCTGAATCTTGAAGATGGTGACGCACGTGCTGCCTTCAGAAATGTCAATCTTGACATCCGGCAATATCGAAGTCTGCGCATGGAGGTTCATGCTGAGGCTATGATTGGACAACCTCTCAGCAATGATGAACTGACAGCTTTCATCAGAATAGGCTCCGACTATAAAAGTAATTTCTATGAATATGAAATTCCTTTAAAGTTGACCCTTCCCGGGCGCTATGACAATAAGGTGGATGAATCAAGAGCGCTTGTGTGGCCGGAAGAAAACAGATTCAATATTGAATTATCGTTGCTGCAGGAAGCCAAGCAGGAGCGAAACAGACAAATGCAGCTGCCGGGATCATCTTTAAGCATTTCAGATGTTTTTGTATTTATAAAGGATGGCTACCGGATTTCTGTTTCTGGTAATCCAAACATGAGCAACGTAAAAGTTATTATGGTAGGTGTCAGAAATCCTATTAAAACAAGGAATCCGGCAGTTGATGATGGTAATCCGAAGTGGGGCGAGGTATGGGTCAATGAATTACGTCTCAGTGATTTCATTGAGAATGGAGGTTGGGCAGCGAATGCACATCTGCAGGCGCGTCTCGCCGATCTTGGTACTTTTGACGTTGTAGGACAGACAAGTACTCCGGGATGGGGAAGCATTGAAAAAAAGGTGAATGAGCGGAGCAAGGAACAGGTAGTGAAATATGACCTTTCTTCCACACTGGAGCTCGGTAAGTTCTTCCCTGAAAAGATCGGCGTAAGGCTTCCTGTTTATGTTGGTTATTCTGAAACAAGGATAAGACCACAGTATAATCCCCTTGATCCTGATATACTTCTCAATGATGCTCTCAGGATGGCAACAAATGAGAATGTGAGAGATTCAATAAAAATTATTTCAGAAGATCTTGCCAGAAGAAAAACAATTACAGTCAGCAATGCCGGAATAACCATGCGTGGCAAAAAACCTCATGCCTGGGATCTGGCAAACCTGAGTGTCAATTATACATACAATGAAGTCTACAGGAGCAACACAAAGACTGAAATAGACCTTGAAAAAAATTACAGGGGAGGTCTGACATATAATTACGAAGCGCAACCAGCAAATGTAATGCCTTTTAAAAATGTAAATTTTCTGAATGCACCGGTATTCAGGATAATAAAAGACATGAATTTCTATTTATTCCCGAAAAGCCTTTCGTTCAGGACCGATGTAAATCGAAATTATAATGAACAGAAAACCAGGAATATAAATAATCCCTACCTTCGTATTAAGCCTACCTTCAGGAAAGATTTTGAATGGACCCGTATCTTTGATTTTAAATATGATGTTACACGCCAGCTTAAAGTTGACTTTACATCCACAAACCTGGCACGAATTGATGAACCTGCCGGAGGTGTTGACAGGAAGAGATACAGCAACGAATACGAATTCTGGCGTGATTCCGTATTGACAAATATAAGAAATCTCGGAAGGACAACAACATATAACCATTTTATAGATGTAACATATAACCTTCCTGTCAATAAACTCCCGTTGCTTTCCTGGATTAATGCCAATGCCCGCTACGCAGCCGATTATACATGGCTGGCAGGACCACTTTTCCCCGACAGCATGAAAATCAACCTGGGAAACTCAATTAAAAATCACAATGAATTGACATTATCTGCAATGGCAAACCTTTCGGCTCTTTATAACAAGTCGAAATTTCTAAAAAACATCGAGACGAATACCCGTCCGGATGCAGCGCAGAGGATGAAACAGGAATATAAAACGGTTACTTATAAAAAGGACAATGTAAGCTTTAAACCGAAAGTTGTCAGGACAATAGTTCATAATCTGAATACACGCGATGTAACTGTAAAGGTCCTGAGTAAAAGCGGGGCTGCCGTCGCGGGGAAAATGGAAATTGTAAATGAAAACAGAATAAGCTTTACTGCCACGGAACAGGCTGACGGGGCACAGGTGGTTGTTGAAGGTAAAGTCAGGCAGAAACGTAATCCGTTTACTGTTACAAGTGAATATCTTTTAAGGGCGCTGCTGGGTATAAGGACGGTAAGCCTGAGCTATACATCAACTCAGGGACAATACCTTCCGGGTTACATGCCCGAAACAAAATACCTTGGCATGTCAGAATATAATGATGTAATGGCACCCGGATGGCCATTCATACTCGGGTACAGCAATAAGAACTTCTTTGACAAAGCTGTCACAAACAACTGGCTGTCAACAGATACATTACTCAATACACCAGCATCATATAATAATAAAATTGACTTCTCGGTACGAAGCACAGTTGAGCCTTTCCCTGGTATGAGAATAGATGTCAGTGCCGACAGGAGATTTCTGGAAGGCATGACATCATATTACATTGCCGATTATAATGGTAATTTCCCTGACAGCACGCGAAACAGGATCGTATCCGGAAGCTTTTCAATATCAGTCATTTCATGGGGAACGGCTTTCGAAAAGATATCAGAGGATAATGATTATGTTTCTCCCACCTTTGAAGCTTTCAAGGAAAACAGAGTCATTATTTCTGAAAGAAGGGCTGCTGAAAGGGGGGAAATAGATCCGGGCTATGATCCTGATATTGATCCGCTGACTGGTGATCCGATAACCGGTCCGTTTAAGAGTGGATATGGAAGCACCTCCCGGGAGGTACTGATACCAGCATTCATTGCTGCTTATACCAGGACCAGCGCCAGAAAAGTAGGGCTTGAAACTTTTCCTGCAGCGTTAAGAATGATGCCGAACTGGAGAATTAATTTTGATGGATTATCAAAATTTGCATTTATTCAGAAAGCATTCCGTTCAGTCAGTATTTCGCATCAGTACAGAAGCACATACCAGATCGGCACTTATACCACTAACCTGAATTATAATGCCGGTGCGAACGGTATCAGCTCAGTCAGGGATATGCAGAATAATTTTATACAGCAATATGAAATCAATGTTGTAACAATTAATGAACAATTCAGTCCACTGATAAATATCGACCTTAACTGGAAGAGCAGCCTCACAACAAGATTTGAATGGAGAAAATCCCGGACAATTTCTCTTAACCTGACAAGCAACCAGATTGCTGATGCCCGTATTAATGAACTGATATTTGGTGCAGGCTACAGGTTTGATGATGTCCAGATAGCTATTAAAACTGGTGGTGCAAAGAAAGTACTGAGAAGTGATCTGAATGTCCGGTTTGACCTGTCGATTCGTGATAATAAAACACTTGCAAGGAAGCTTGTGGAAAACGTTAACCAGCCTGTTGTGGGGCAAAAAGTATTTACCGCCGGGATCAGTGCTGATTATGTTCTTAGCGACAGGTTCAACCTTCAGATCTTTGCCGACCATAGTATGAACAATCCGTTTGTCGCTAATACTTTCCCTACCTCAAATACTAATTTCGGATTCAGCCTTAAGTTTACACTTGTACAATAGCAACGGAGTAAATTCCTTTTCCGAAAATTGCCGTTTATCAGCTTTCGTAAATAAAAAATCTTTATTTTTGGTATCAATCAGCCGTCAGAAAATACTGTTTACTAATTAAATTTTCACAGATATGAATGTACCGGAAACCTTGAAGTACACCAAAGACCACGAATGGCTCCGCGTTGAAGGAGAAACAGGCTATGTTGGAATAACTGATTTTGCACAGGGTGAATTAGGAGATATAGTTTTTGTTGAGATTGAAACTGCAGGAGAGATCCTGAAAAAAGAAGAAGTTTTTGGCACTATTGAAGCAGTAAAAACCGTATCCGACATGTTTATGCCGGTGGGAGGAGAAGTGCTGGAAGTAAATCCGGCACTGGAAGAATCACCGGATGTCGTTAATAAGGATCCTTACGGTAAGGGATGGATGGTTAAGATAAGAATTACCGATCCATCAGAGATTGAATTGCTTCTTACGACAGAAAAATATAAGGCTCTGATCGGAGCATAGTTTATAACGATAATTTCCGGAAACCGGTAGAATCCTGAATAAATGCTTTCCAGGAATTACTTATCATGGATAATTCTTATCCTGTTTCTGTGCCTGTATTTATTTTTTCCTTCAGGTTCATCTGTTACTGACGCATGGTATTCCGCTGCAAGTATAAAGTACAAAGCGAAGATTTTTGATCCTCATCATCTTTTATATAATGCACTTGGTTATCTGTTCTGCTATTTACCGTTAAAGGAAGGATTTGATGTTCTTGGATCACTGAAAGTGCTCAATGCACTTTTTGCCGTGGCAGGGCTTCTGATAGTTCAAAAACTGCTTAGAAAGCTGGATTTTAGCGAAATTCAGGTTATTATTATTACCAGTCTCTCAGGATTGTCTTTTGCAATATTACGCTATGCTACAGAAAATGAAACTTATATCGTTCCTCTATTCTTTGCACTGGCTGCTTCATATACATTTCTGAAATACCTTGCAACCGGAATAAACAGATTTGCTCTGTTTACCGGAATCTGGATGACAATAGCAGTTCTGTTTCATCAGGTTTATTTTTTGTGGTGGCTTGGTTTGCTGATAAGTCTTGTTTCAGCCGGAAGAAAAACACCTGTTCTGACGTATGTTTTTATTTCACTGTCAGGACCACTGGTTTATCTGCTTGTAATAATTATTATTTCAGGCAATATCCGGCCGGAAACGGTTTTCAATTTCATTCTTGGCGACTTTAAAGAAGGTGCAAAGCTGGGATTGTCAGGAAAGGGATTGTTTCTTTCATCTGTTAATCTTATCAGGAGCTTCATCCAGGTCCATGGATATATAATCAATATGATCAGATTGAATATTCTATTTGTTTTACCTGGTATTATTTCTGTTTTTCTTGTTGCATTTTCTTTATACAGGTTGCCCGAAAAGAAAAATAACATTAAAAACCCCCGTTTTGCATATGCTCATCTGATGATAATTATTTTACAGTTTATTTTTGCAATGTTTGCGGCCGGCAATGCTGAATTTATGGTAATGATACCTGTTCTGGTCTTTATTCTTGTCCCGTTATTCACTGTAAACCCTGAGAAATTCCTGTCAATAATTTTAGTGTCCGTTGCAATATGGAATATATCATATGGATTATTGCCGCTCCATTTTAAATCACATGCACCTGAGCAATTCCTGTGTGATGAATCCTTTCAAAGACAGAATGTAATTGTAATTGCATCCGACGATCAGTTATTGAAAAGCATGCTTTATTACACTACAGGTATTAATGATATTGGAAATATTTACAGTTCTCCTGCAGTACTTGAATTTAAAGGATTGAAGATTAAAATCCTTGAGGATATTATTAATGATGCATTGAAAGCAGGTATTACAATCTATACTGATTGTATCGGATCTGTTTCTGTTTCCCGCGCTTCGATAACTGAAGGAGATCTGAATACGGATTTTTTCAGGAAATATGAAACACTTCCTGTAAAAACATGGGAATCATGTCTCGGGACAAGGTCGGTGTATAAGGTAATGAAGAAATTATAAGTACCTGTATCAGAGGGTCTTCTTTATTTCAACTTCCTGGTAACCTTCAATAATATCACCAGTTTTTATATCGTTGAAGTTCTGAATATTGAGTCCGCACTCATATCCGCCCACTACCTCTTTTACATCATCCTTGAACCGCTTAAGTGATCCGAGTTCTCCAGTATAAATAACAATACCATCACGAATCACACGGACTTTAGTATTCCTGGTAATTTTGCCCTCTTTGACATAGCAACCGGCTACTGTACCAACTTTTGTAACCTTGAAAATCTCCCTTATCTCAAGAGTTGCTATTATTTCCTCTTTTAATTCAGGTGAGAGCATTCCTTCCATTGCAGCTCTTATTTCCTCAATAGCGTCGTAAATAATAGAATAGAGGCGTATGTCAATCTCTTCTTTTTCAGCGAGCTTTCTTGCATTCATTGAGGGACGTACCTGAAATCCGACAATGATCGCATTGGATGCTGCTGCCAGGAGAACATCCGATTCGGAAATCTGCCCGACGGCTTTATGTATGATATTCAGCTGTATTTCAGGAGTTGACAGTTTGATAAGCGAATCGCTGAGTGCTTCAACAGAGCCATCCACATCACCCTTCACAATAATATTCAGTTCCTGGAAATTGCCTATTGCAATCCTTCGTCCGATCTCATCAAGTGTAATATGTTTCTGGGTACGCAATCCTTGTTCCCTCTGAAGTTGTGCCCTTTTGGTGGCGATATCCTTAGCATCCCTGTCGCTGTCCATAATATTGAATTTGTCGCCTGCCTGGGGTGCACCGTTTAAACCAAGGATCAATGCGGGAGTTGCCGGACCAACTTCTTCGATTTTATTGCCTCTTTCGTTATGCATTGCCTTGATGTGACCGAAACAGCTTCCGGCTAGCATAATATCGCCAACCCTGAGTGTTCCGGCTTTTACAAGCACAGTTGCAGTAAATCCTCTTCCCTTATCGAGAGATGATTCAATAACTGTTCCGATAGCGGGTTTGCTGGGATTAGCTTTAAGATCGAGCATCTCTGCTTCAAGAAGAACCTTATCAAGAAGGAGGTCTATATTGAGTCCTGATTTGGCTGAAATCTCCTGTGACTGATATTTTCCTCCCCAGTCTTCCACCAGGTAATTCATATTAGCGAGTGCCTCTTTAATCTTATCAGGATTGGAGGTCGGTTTATCTATTTTATTAATAGCAAAAACCATTGGCACTCCGGCTGCAGAGGCATGATTGATTGCTTCTACAGTCTGAGGCATAACACCGTCATCTGCAGCAACCACAATAATGGCAATATCCGTAATCTGGGCTCCCCTGGCACGCATCGCGGTAAAAGCCTCATGACCCGGGGTATCCAGGAAGGTGATCTGACGACCGTCATCCAGAAGTACTGCGTATGCTCCGATATGCTGGGTAATACCTCCGGCTTCACCTGCAATAACATTGGTTCTCCGGATATAATCAAGCAGTTTTGTTTTACCGTGATCGACATGTCCCATTACTGTAACAATAGGAGGACGGGGTTTAAGATCTTCCTCGACATCATCCTCTTCTTTAACTGCCTCCAGGAGCTCAGCGCTGACAAATTCGACCTTATAACCAAACTCATCGGCAAGAAGAGCCATGGTCTCGGCATCGAGCCGCTGATTGATCGAAACAAAAAGCCCGAGGTTCATGCAGGTGGAAATGATATCGGTAACGGGTGTACCCATCATGATTGCAAGCTCATTTACCGATACGAATTCCGTTACTTTCAGGATATTTTTATCCTGTTCAATTTTATCCTCAACCTCACGGTGTTTCTGGCTGATAGCTTCTCTTTTTTCCCTCCGGTACCTTGATCCTTTCGATTTACCTTTGGTTGTTAGCCTGGCAAGAGTCTCTTTTATCTGCTTCTGTACCTCTTCCTCATCAACTTCAACCCTTACTGGTCTTTTTTTGATAATCTTCTTACCCGGTTTTTCCTTTTTCTCAGCAGGAAATGGCTTTGCAACAGGAATTACCTCTTTTTCTTTGGTAATTCTCTTTCTTCTTTTCTTCCTCCTGAGATCAGGTTCTCCTGAAGTACCTACCGGCTGATATGGAGC
>Ga0102851_10003290_pt1 | contig 10011 bp, 8 predicted proteins | sample Mud3Dept3metaG_FD_79558 | JGI IMG/M metagenome (GOLD analysis project Ga0102851, IMG submission 79558) | Freshwater wetland microbial communities from Ohio, USA, analyzing the effect of biotic and abiotic controls - Mud 3 Core 4 Depth 3... | ecosystem: Environmental > Aquatic > Freshwater >...
AAGCTTCTGGCAAGTCGCTATATTCAAAAACATGGGCTTGGATCAGTGGGAGGAATCCAGCACTCTTCCAGGCAACTGGAGGAACTGGACTTGATCGAAAAGGATGAAGAAACAGGGGTGTGGCGTCCTGTCGACCCAATCCTGGCAATCCGGCTCAGGATGCAGATGGAAGAGAAGCTCGCCTAATCGGGGGAAGGTATTCACTCCGTTAACTATGGGATTCTAACACCTTGGCATTTGCTGCATTAGACCTCTTGAATGTTGAGACTTGACCGTTTGGTCCTTTTCTGCTCCATTCTTGCAGTGAAGTGATAGTGAAAGAATCAAGAATTCTCACCACCGAATTCCTTTCTTCTTAAGATAGTCTTGTGCATCCTTGTTTCCCAAACTTGCAGCTTTTCTCAAATCCTCCGAGGCTTGTTCTGTTTTATCAAGTTTCAAATAGGTATATCCCCGTTGTAAAAAAGACCAAGAGAACGTCGGGTCGAGTTCAATCGATTTGTCAAAATCTCTAATAGCGTCTTGAAATTTATTCAATGAGACAAGGGCTCTCCCTCTTCTGAAGTAACCAGTTGAAAGCTCGGGGTTACACTTAATTGCTTTATTGGCATCATCGAGCGCTCGATGATAATTTTTCAATATATGATGGACACGGCTACGATTGGCGTATGCATATGCATACTTAGGAAAAAGTTCTATTGCTCTGTTAAGGTCCTCCATGGCCTTCTGGAAGTTGTGCAAACCAATATTCGCCCATCCCCGGGTGTTAAAACCCCAGGCATGGTTCGGGTCAAGTTGAATAGCCTGTTCGCTCTCCCTAAGGGCTTTTTGATATTCCCCCCAATCATCGTAGATTGCGGCTCTTCCGGCATAGGCTATTGCTAAATTGGCATCGAGTTCAATTGCCTTGTCAAAGGCCTTCATAGCCTCTTGGTTATTCTTATCCCTGTATCTCAACTTATAGCCATTTTTAAACCAATCGATGGCGTTCAATTTGTGAACAAGTTTAGTGTGTTTCTCTTGCGTGGTTTTTTCTCCTCCGCCTATTCCGATCTCTTTTTTGAATTTTTCAATCTCTTTCAGCGCCTCTTCCGTTTTATTTCTAATCTCTTCCCACGTCTTACTCTGCTCCTGATCCCTTCCAATATTGTTCATCAATTTAACCAATTGATCAGTTTCTGTAGAAATCTTTGCCTTGAGAGAATATGTTTTCCCATCCCATTTCTCGTCGAGGATAACCGCCATCACAATACCCGCGGTGATAGATAAAATTTGATCTTTCGTCAATTCGAAATCTTTCACCGCCGTCTCGCTGATGAGGTATGTCCCTAATTCCTCCAGGAGCAGCCTTTTGACCTGCTCGAGGGCAATGGTTCGGCAGGACAGTTTGCTATCCATCTCGCTTGCCTGATAGGTATATTCTTTGACGTAGGTTACTGTTTTTGCTGAGGTCGGCATAACGGGAAGCGAAAACAAGACGGTAAACAATAACGAATAACAAATGCTCCTCCCTATGACTTTAATTTCCATCTTCATAATCTCCATCTCTCTATCGTCATGCTGTCTAAATAAAAAGCTATATTTATGCCGCGTCGGTGCCGTGCTGAAATTGGGTCCGCCTCTCCCTTCTTATTCCCATGGGGTCAGATCCTGGAACAGATCCGGGACAACAAAATCGTTTTTCAAAAACCTTTTTTGAAGAATGAGCCCGCACTTTTATTTTGCAGCAATGATGACCTTGGCGTTTTTCAAATAATTATTGCCGTGGCTGGTCGTTTCACGAATAATGCGGGCAGCACCCATTCCGATAACAATCATATTTTCTTTGGTCACCCCTGTTACTGGAACGATCATCGTATTATTGCCGAGATGAGGATTGTGCCTGGCCTGTTCGACTGAATCGGCATAGCGTATAATCCCGTAGGTGCGGATCACCTGGGGTTCCACATTTTTTACAGAATAAACGGTAAAAGGCTTGTTCTCGTCGCCGATAGTAATTACAACCGGCAAGATCACCCGCTCAAAGAAGAGGTGTTGAAGATTAAAAATGACCCCACTGACCGGCTTGCTCGTGTCATAGAGGATATCCTGAGTCTTCGGGGGCGCTGCCTCCTGCTTTGAAACAATGTCCCCCAGGTTCCGCTGGGGAATATCGGGTGGTTCATGTTTCTGATCCAGGGCAAGGGCATTGACAATCGTTTTTTCCGATTTGCAAACCCCTATTCCGCCAAGGCAAATCCTCACCTCAACCGCTGCAATGGGCGTCTCTCCCTCCCAGCGGACATCCTGCCTGGTAATTTCAGCTCCCCGTATGGTTCCCTCAATACGCGTGCTGATGACATCATCTTGAAGCATTTTATTCTGAACCTTCGTCTGTGAATCAACCTTCAATTCCTTTACCGTTTCCAGGAGCGCTCTCTGCGCCAATATGGTTGCGGCTCTCACTGCCCTTAATTGATCCTTCACTTTGTTTCCGCTGGGCGCAGCTGTTCCTTCGCCAAGGGCGCTAATGTATCCTTCAACCCAATTGACCTGCCCTTTTTTTGTTCCTTGGGCAGTAGTCTTCAGGTTAAGCGCGAGAAAAAAGAAAACAAACAATAGCGATACGGTCAATAATCTACACTTCATCAGGTTTTTTACAGCTTATCTCCTGCTATAGACTCCGTCCAATGTAAGAGTCTGGCCACCTGCAATCACCGCGTACAGGTTTTCTGGTTTAATCCAACCGCCCACATCCTGGAACTCAATCGTATGGAAGCCCACTGGAAGATTGGGAGCGGCCTCCCCGCTTCTCCTCCAAGGAGTATTCCCTACTCTCCACATCGTTCCGCTGTCGGCAACAATTTGGGGAAGGATGATAATGATGATAGTACCGACCTGCTGGCCGCTTGATTGAGCTCCCGGCTGTATGCCTGGCTGAGGGGTCGGTTGGGACCCTGGCTGGAAACCGGGCTGCATCCCAGGCTGAAAAGTGGGTTGTGGTATGCTCGGCTGAATCTGAAATTGCACCCCGGGCTGTTGCGGTTGAATAATCACACCGGGCTGCTGAGGGGACTGCGGATATTGGGGGTATTGCGGGTATTGAGATGGGGGGATTTTAACTTTCCCCGTAACCAGTTCACTTTTCATCCGAAGCTCGTCTTCCACCTGAATCACATAGTTAACGGGCTGAGTGGGGATCCAATCAAGACCTATTGTCACATTCACTTCGCCTGCGTAGCCGGAGGGATTTCTTCTATTATCATAGGGATCGACTTTGATGTCTTGTTGCTTGTTGGCAATGGAAATTCTTACCGTGGCAATGGGATTGGGAGATTGCCATTCGATATGCAGATTGACGGTGCTCCCCAGAAAGGTAGCTTCGTGGCTGGTCACATCCGGTCTTCCCCCTGCCCGCAAAGATCTCGATACCAGCGATACAAATAGGCACAGGGTTATAAAGCACACGATCAAAACTTTTCGGTTCATCCGGTAACCTCCTTCAATTTCAAATCTTTTTCACCTATTTTTCGAGATCGCCTTGCTTCACCAGTTTGATGTTAAAAGATTCGTCCACAAGAGACATCCTGGCCTCCCACTTCTTAGGCTTTAGAGAATCTGAAAGTTCGTCTTGAATGATGGTGATATTTATTTTCTGGCGGATGATCTTATCCGTGAGCGGATTAATTCTCGAAAAGATGACTCCGCTGTAGTTCTGGCAGTCCTCTATTCTGGGGAAGGCTGGGAAGGCGATCTGAAGGGACTTACGTCTCGGATCTGTTGACCTCAATTCCATGATCCAGGCAGCCACCATGTCTTTGGCTTTGGCATTGGCTTGGTCACAGGCCCAAAGAAGGTTCCGAGGTAGAGGTTGTCTGGACCCTGGCTCTATGGTAATCAAAGAGGATCTTGCAAATAAGTCGGCCTTGGGAAACTCAATCGTCTTTTCCAATTCAAGAGCGATACTGCCGGAGTCTTGTTTCGTATAGGTCTTTGGGTCAATCATGTGGAGTTTATACGCAACGACCAGGCCATCTCCAGCTACGCCTGCTCCACCTTCCATTCCTCCCTTAACACCTGGCTGAACTGATTTTAGTGTAACACTCACACCAGCTTTTCCCGCCATCTCAGACTTCAGTGCGAAGTTCCCCAAGCGCAGGGCCTCAGTAATGTATGGGATGTTGAGTTCAAAAGGGACATCCGCCAGAGAGACAGGGTTAATGATTTGCACATCCTCAAGATAGGACTTGGTTGCTTTTCCAGCTTCGACACCCACCTCCACCTTAGCTCCTTTAGTGCTTTGACCTCCCAGTGCCACTCCCACGTTGTAAGCAAATTGCTGCTGCATGGCATCGAAAGACTTTTCCATTTTGATACGGATATCAGAAGCACCAGGATCTTCCACAGGGCCAAATTGCTTCGACCATGCACACCCGATGTGATGTCGGTCCACAGGTTTTTTAGGAATAAAGTATTCCTTCTCAGTGATACTTTTCATTCCTTTTTGGTGTGTTTCCATGGGGGTGGTCGCACACCCTATTAAGGGAATGATCATCAACATTGCCAGCATCAATATTTTTGTGAGGTGTTTATCGGTTGACCTGATACCGGTTATCACAATACACTCCTTTAAGCTTCTTCGGGGGTACGGTCGCCACAGAACATAGAATTGGTTACGCACCCCGGGTGTTTTTTGGCAACACTCATCCACCCTTCGTGTGGAGGTCATCCTGCTCAAAATCTCAGCCAAAGCGTGAGCGCGTGAGCAATGGTCTAAACAGTATCAGTAGACCACAGTGATATAATTACTACCGGCTAATACGCTTTTAATTTGAGCACCACTTGGTAATTTTTGTCTGGCCAAATCAGTCAAAGATGCTGAAAGTATTGTCTTGAAATCTGTATTATTGAAAAGAGTCGTAGTGAAATTACGGATTACTTCTTTGCTGTAGGTGTTATAACTCAATATCCGATCCTTGAGAGTTGGCACCTGGTTGAAGAGCTCGAAATCATAGTCTGGGTACGGCGAAGAAGCTGTATGGCTACTCATGAAGGCCCCGCCAACGGGTGTCGAATACCATGTTATATTGACCAGATTATATGTGATTGCATTGTTTAGATAACTTGGGGACAATGTTATATTTAGAAAAGTCTGACCATTATGATGATCCTTAATGGTAGTATCAGCTAACGGATGAATCCAATCCCATGTATCCATCCAGCCAACGTATGACAAAATGTCGGCAAATGGGACACCTGTAATAGCAGTAGGATTATTCTCAACTATCCTGCGAGTTTTAGTTAAGGGGGTTGTTTGAGGAAATGCGCCAGCTACTCCAGTGGCAGTTAATTGCAGGGACTTGAACTTCAGAGAGATTTTTATTTGGTAGTTCTCAATTAAGCCACTCCACACCTCGGGCACCCAATGCTCAAGGGAAGAACGTATTGTTTTTGTTCTTATCTTGCCTTGGCTAAGGCCAAGCCCGGGTAATCCGCTCCAGTACTCGCCTGTTGTCGCAACCTTTTCTGCGTCAGTCAGATTATATTCCATTCTCCCTAATGGCCACACTAATGGAGCCATCCCGCTTTTATTAAATTCTATTCGATGTGGGTAATCGTTTATATTGCCAGCTGAGTTGGCCATGAACTTTGTACCGGAGAAAAACGAGTTAACTAAATTACCCATATCTGCGGAGGAAATCGAAATCTTAGTAGTGGGTGTTTGTTGTAGTGTAGGCGCCTTTTGAATTATCTGCGCTAAGGATGGACAAGGGAATATAAAAATCGCAGCGATTAGGGCCAGCAATAAGATCTCTTTTTTGTGCATTGTCGTTCCTCCCTTTAATGGATTTGTTCAGTCATAAAGTGAAGCGATAAGAACTTGCTTTGGGATTGGTTGAGCCAAAGCACTGATCTTGGCCCTGACCTTGGGTGGGGCGCGGGAGATGAGCGAGGTGTAAAGATCGAGGGCCTCTTTCCTTGCAGATTCGAAGGTGGGAACCATGTCTTGGCGGAATGTGTTAGACGCATCAAGAAAGCACGAAAATAGCGACACGCAAGCCTTCGTTTTCATGGTCCCTCGCTCTTTTTCGACGTAAAATCAAAAACCCATTTCTTTTTGTTTGTGGCGGTTGTTTTGATTCTGCTTATAGCATGTGTTACGATATCTTACGGTAATTACCGTAAGATTTTTTGAACACCCTCCGACCCTGATAAAATCTTCAGTTATTTCAATAAGATCTGAGAGGACGAAAATGGTGGAGAATACCCAAAATCCCATCAGAATCGACCTTAATGAATTCAAACTCCATATTCATCTCAAGAAATCTCAACTGACCCTCCATTTCAACTCCCCTTCCCGAAGGTTTTACCTCTCCGTGATCGCTTTTCTCGTTAACGAGATGAAAAGATTAGGGAAAATAACGTCCATCCCTCTGGAGGGACACCACGACCTTCTCGCTTTGCTGAACAACACGGTTGGGGATTCTGCCGGGTCGTCGGATAAGGAGAACCTGCTGCCAAGAATCTACCGGAAATGGCTATATGCCCTACCTAACCTGGAGGAAGCCCCACTTTTCAAAGTCCTTGGAAAGAAAAAGGAATTCGCTGAAGGAACGAGCAAGACCTACTCAGCCACCGAAGCTGAAAAAGATAGTTGGGCAAATCTTTTTGAGTACAAGGGGAGCGAAGAGAATGTCCGGCTAAAATTTGCAATCGAAAAGATAGGGGCAAGCTTAGATGATGTTGTAATCCTCTATGAAGACTCGATCAACGGTGATGCGTGGGAAAGGTTTCTATCGAACCTGAAGGAAAAGGGAGGGAAGAGCGAAAACTTACTCGAAACAGAGGCTATCCAATTTCCCCCAGAATTACGTGAATCCGATGCATCGCCGATAGAAAAACAGAAGATCACTTCGCAGGTCCGGCACCGCTCGACAATTCTTGTCACCCTGATTGTCGTCATTGCAGCGGCTGTCACCCTTGCTATCTGGAGACTCTATCTGAAACCCACTCCAGTCAGAAAAGCTTCTATGGAGAGGATGGCTTTTCCTCTCCCCGACAAGCCTTCCATTGCTGTGCTCCCCTTCGTGAACATGAGCAAGGACCCGGAACAGGAATTCTTCAGTGACGGCTTGACCGAAGAAATCATCACAACTCTCTCTAAGAGTCCGAACCTCTTCGTGATTGCTCGAACCTCTACGTCCGCCTACAAGGGGAAACCGATCCGGGTGGATCAGGTGGCAGAGGAGTTGGGGGTGCGCTATGTACTGGAGGGGAGTGTGCGCAGAGCCGGCGACCGGATACGGATCAGTGCGCAGCTGATCGATGCCACAACGGGTCATCACCTTTGGGCGGAGCGGTATGACGGCAATATGAAAGATGTCTTTGCCCTGGAGGATCAGATCACCGAAAAAATCGTTACGGCCCTGGCCGTAAAGCTGACACCGGGAGAAAAGGCGGACCGTGGGGGAACAGAGAACGTCGCAGCATACGATGAATTTTTGAAGGGATGGGAAAAATACCTCCGGTATACCTCGGATGATTTCGCCAAAGCGATCCAGCATTTCAAAAATGCAATCGACCTCGATCCAAAGTATGGACGAGCGTATGCGGCGCTGGCTTTGACCTACTTTAGCGGTAGTTATGGCGCATTGAGCAAGAAGTTGGGAGTAACATACGTGGGGGCTCGCTTGTGGTCGAGGAAGTATGTCAAGGAAGCCCTGAAGAACCCTACACCGATTGCCTACCTTGTCAATGCCCGCTATTATCTTGCCCGGCGCCAGCATAAAGAGGCGGTCTTCGAACTCGAACGGGCCCTCGCCCTGGATCCCAACGATCCTGCCAACAACGCCGCGATGGGGTATGCGCTGTTTCTCAGTGGCAGACCGAGGGAGGCAATCAACTTCATCAATCGGGCGATTCGGCTCGATCCGCATAATCCGGCCCGCTATCTATATCTTCTCGGGGGCGCACAGTTTTGTATGGGGAACCTTGAAGAGGCGGCGACTCTCGTCGAAAAGGGGCTCAGAATAAACCCCGAATTAACCGGTTCGGCTGCCTGGTTGGTAGCTATTTATGGCCTTCTTGGCAAGGAGAAAGAGGCCCATGCTGCATTGGAAATTTACAAGAAGGGAAGGGCGGCTGAACCCAGAATCCGGAATATCATGTATTTCTTCCCCTTCAATGACCCGGCTGTCACTGATCGGTTTGCCGAAGGCCTTATCAAAGCTGGAGTGCCAGGGCGACCGTCCGAATATCTGCCCGCTTTTAAAAAAAACCAGCTGACCGGGGAAGAGATCAAGAGGTTGCTTTTCGGCTCTACAAGCATCGGTTTTTTCGGCAACTATCCTGGCGGCCGGCAATGGCGGATTGACCGAGGAAGGGATGGTGGATTTACTTGGCGCGGACCAGAGCCAATTTCTACGGGTAAGAATGGACAGGAGCCAATTTCGTCTGACACGGGTAAGAGTTGGATTGAAGGCGACATGATCTGCCAGCAGTACCAGAAGAGATTTTGGGGACTTGAATTTTGCTCGACCGTTTTCAGAAACCCAAAAGGCACAGGCGCGGATAAAGACGAGTATTTCTTATTCCAAGACGTGGGATCCGTAGCTTTTTCCCTGGTCCGATGATTATGGTCGTCAAATGGGAAGGGACCCATGGAATCTATGCCAATCCAATCAGCCTCTTTAGGTTCTTGGAAAGGATCCATTCCTTTTTGTCATCCCCGATGGGCAGAGAGAGGACTTTCTCCAGTTCCCATTTCATCGTTCCAAACGGAACGTCAGAGCCGAAAAGGATTCTCTCATGTCCTATCTGATTGATAAACTTCATGATAGTGTCTGAAGCGGCTAAGGCTGTATCAAAGTAGACATTTTCTCTCCCCTTGAACGCATCGAGGAAGTCCATGGGGTTTCCTCCCAGCCCTCCCAGGTGGGGAATAATGATCTTTAAACTTTTTGTCTTCTTTACAAAAGCCTGGGTAAAAGCGAACTCTTCCTCGATAACGATGGGAAGGTCAATCTTCTCTGAGGCATCGATAAATTCTTCCAACTTAGGATCTTTCAAAGCCTGGTAGTTGGATGAGCAATCCTGGACCCCACGCATCCAGTGCCACTTTCCGCCATAAAATCCCTTCCCCTCTGGAATGGGTTTCATGGATTCGGGAATGTAGTAATAAGGAATGAATTTTCTAACCCTCTTTGCCTCATCAAGAAGTCTCTCATTGATCTCTTCGTCTGCCAAGGCCATCGAAGGAAACGGAAAGATAACGATCCGACTCACACCGCTTTGCTCTGCCTGTCGGAGGAGTTCTCCCGTCGTTACTTCTGTGCCCATGGTGACCGAGGATCCCCAGTGGGTATGAGAATCAATGATGTCCATGAATGCTATTGATCGACCAGACTCCGGATCACCTTCATATTCTTCAGGTCTTCCACGGTATCCTTTCTTGGCGTCTCCATGATCCCGGGTAGATGGTTTAATGAAGGATGATTGACCAGACATCTGAATCCTTCCCGTCCGATATATCCCTCACCGATATGCCAATGCCGATCTTTTCTCGATCCCAGAGGAGTTTTTGAATCATTGAGGTGGAGGAGATGGAGTCGTTTCAAACCAACGGTCTGATCAAAGGCTTCGAGCGTCCTTTCAATTCCATCTTTATTGGAAAGGTCGTATCCCGCTTCAAAAGAATGCGCCGTATCAAGACAGACTCCCATTCTTTCATGATCAGAAACCCCGTCGATAATTCTTTTGATCTGATCAAAGGTATAGCCAATCTCTGTCCCCTGCCCTGCTGTGTTCTCCAGGAGGAGAATGACAGCGTTTTTCACCTTTTCAAAGGCTCGGTCGATCCCCTGAAAAACAGCCTCAATGGCTTGATCTTCTGAAGCTTCCAGTCGGTGGCCGATATGGCTGATCAGATAGTGGGCTCCCAAACGTTCAGCCCTTTCAAGATCTGTGGCGATGGAATGGATGGATCGCTTATAGAATTTTGACTTTGCGGAAGCGATATTGGGTAGGTAGGGC
>Ga0102851_10003291_pt1 | contig 10011 bp, 1 predicted proteins | sample Mud3Dept3metaG_FD_79558 | JGI IMG/M metagenome (GOLD analysis project Ga0102851, IMG submission 79558) | Freshwater wetland microbial communities from Ohio, USA, analyzing the effect of biotic and abiotic controls - Mud 3 Core 4 Depth 3... | ecosystem: Environmental > Aquatic > Freshwater >...
CTGGTCGTAGAGCTCGCGCTTCTTCTTGTCTCCGAGGACGTCGTAGGCGTTGGAGATGTCCTTGAACCGGGACTCCTTGGCCTTGTCGCCGCCGGTGGAATCCGGATGGTTCGCCTTCGCGAGCTTGCGGTAGGCGCGCTTGATCTCGTCGGCCGACGCCTTGTCGGTGACGCCGAGCGCCTTGTAGTAGTCGACGCTCGGATCGAAGTCGATCTGCGACGCCATGGCTACGCGGCAGCTCCTTTGGGTGACTTGCGGAACACGAGCTCGACGCCGGCCTCGTCGACCACGATGTGATCACCGGTGCCGAGCTCGCCGCCGAGCAGCCTGGTGGCGAGCGGATCGATCACGAGCTTCTGGAGGGCGCGCTTCAAGGGACGAGCACCGTAGATCGGATCGTATCCAGCTTCCGCGATCCGGGCGACTGCCTTGTCGGACAGGTCGAGCGAGATCTGCCGCTCGGAGAGCAGCTTCTCGAACCGCTTGAGCTGGATCCGCACGATCTTGCCGAGGTTCGCCTCCGACAGGGGCTCGAAGAAGATGATCTCGTCGATCCGGTTCAGGAACTCGGGACGGAATGTGCTCTGGAGCTCGCGCATCGTCGACTGCTCGATCTGTGCGCGGTTGTCTTTCGACATCTTGAGCAGGTGCTGACTGCCGACGTTGGTCGTCATGATCACGACGGTGTTCTTGAAGTCGACCGTGCGGCCCTGCCCATCGGTGAGCCGGCCGTCGTCGAGCACCTGGAGCAGGACACTCCACACGTCGGCGTGCGCCTTCTCCATCTCGTCGAGCAGCACGACGGAGTACGGATGGCGGCGGACCGCTTCGGTGAGCTGACCGCCCTGGTCGTAGCCGACGTAGCCCGGAGGCGCGCCGACGAGGCGCGACACGGTGTGCTTCTCCTGGTACTCGGACATGTCGATCCGGATCATGGCCGAGTCGTCGTCGAACAGGAACTCGGCGAGCGCGCGGGCGAGCTCGGTCTTGCCGACACCGGTCGGGCCGAGGAACAGGAAGCTCCCGATCGGCCGGTTGGGATCCTTGAGCCCCGCACGCGCGCGGCGCACGGCGGACGCGACCGCGGTGACCGCGGCATCCTGCCCGACGACGCGATCGCGCAGCCGGTCCTCCATCTTGGTCAGCTTCTGGGACTCGCCCTCGAGCATCTTCTCGACGGGGATCCCGGTCCACTTGGCGACGACCGCGGCGATGTCGTCCTCGGTGACCTCCTCGCGGAGGAAGCTGCCCTTCGCGCGCAGCTCGTCGACCTTCGCCGTCTCGTCGGCGAGCTCCTTCTCGAGCTGGGGGATCGAGCCGAACCGCAGCTCGGACGCGCGGCCGAAGTCGCCGGTGCGCTGGAGCCGATCGGCCTCGGACTTGAGCTGCTCGAGCTTCTCCTTGCCGGTGCGCAGCCCCTTGATCACGTCGCGCTCGTGCTGCCAGCGCGCCCTCATGCCGGACGCCTGCTCCTTGAGCTCGGCCATCTCGCGGTCGATCTCCTTGAGCCGCTGCTTCGCGCGCTTGTCACCTTCGCGCTCCATCGCGGCCCGCTCGACCTCGAGCGTCATCACGCGGCGCTGGAGGTTGTCGATCGGCGTCGGCGTGCTCTCGATCTCCATCTTGAGCCGCGATGCGGCCTCGTCGACGAGATCGATCGCCTTGTCGGGCAGCTGGCGCGCGGGGATGTAGCGATGCGAGAGCTTCGCCGCGGCGACGAGGGAGGCATCGCGGATCCGGATGCCGTGGTGGACCTCGTACTTGTCCTTGAGGCCGCGGAGGATCGCGATCGTGTCATCGACCGACGGCTCCTCGATCATCACCGGCTGGAACCGGCGCTCGAGCGCCTTGTCCTTCTCGATGTGCTTGCGATACTCGTCGAGCGTCGTCGCGCCGATGCAGCGCAGCTCGCCGCGGGACAGCGCGGGCTTGAGGAGGTTGGCCGCATCGGCGGCCCCCTCGGCCGCGCCGGCGCCGACGAGCGTGTGCAGCTCGTCGATGAACATGATCACCGTGCCCTCGGCGGCCTCGACCTCCTTGAGCACGGCCTTGAGCCGCTCCTCGAACTCGCCGCGGTACTTCGCGCCCGCGATCAGCGCCCCGAGATCGAGCGAGCAGATCCGCTTGTCGCGCAGCGACTCGGGCACGTCGCCTTTCGCGATCCGCTGGGCGATGCCCTCGACGACGGCGGTCTTGCCGACGCCGGCCTCGCCGACGAGCACCGGGTTGTTCTTGGAGCGCCGCGACAGGATCTGGATCGTCCGGCGGATCTCCTCGTCGCGCCCGATCACGGGATCGAGCTTGTCCTGCTGGGCGAGCCGCGTCAGATCGCGCGTGTAGCGGTCGAGCGCTTCGTACTTGGCCTCGGGATCCTGATCCGTGACCCGCTGGTTGCCGCGCACGGCGACCAGGGCCTCGAGGATCTTGTCCTTGGTGGCGCCGGCCTCGCGCAGGGCGTTGCCCGCGGCGTTCTTGCTGGTCGCGAGGGCGAGCAGGAAGTGCTCGGTCGACGTGTATTCGTCCTTCATCGCGTGCGCTTCGCGCACCGCGTCGGCCCAGATGTCCTTGAAGGCTCGGCCGGCGTCGATGTCAAGCGCCGCCCCGTGAGCACGGGGCAGCTTCTCGAGCGCACGATCGACGTCGGCGCGCACGATTTGCGGGTCCGCGCCGAGCTTGGCGAGGAGCCGTGGAACCACGCCACCTTCCTGTTCGAGGAGGGCCACGAGCAAGTGCTCGGGGCTGACCTCGGCGTGGTGGCGGTTCATCGCAACGTCGCGAGACGCCGCGATTCCTTCTTGGGCTTTGACGGTGAGCTTGTCCATCTTCATGGCACCTCCACCGTAATCACCCTTACAACTGCGTCAACGTCTTGCCGGGAGAATGCCCGGGGATCCGGACGATCAGGATGACGTGAGCAGGCTCGCGACCGGCGTCCCGGCGGCGGCCGCGCGGATCTTCGCGAGATCGATCAGGCCGCGGCGCGCGAGCTCGGCGATCGCGGTCGATGCGGTCGCGAGCTGGAGCCGACCTTCGTGCCCCGCGAGCTCCGCGAGCGCGGCGGCGACCCGGCGCGGGGCATCCTCGCCGAGCGCGGTGGCGAGCGTCGATGCGAGCGGCGTGTCCCCGAGCAGCGCGGCGGCGACCAGCGCGTGTGCGAGCGAGCCCTCCGTGGTCAGGCCCGTCACGAGCGCGCTCCGGTCGGCGAGCTCGGTGGCGACCTCGACGAGCGCGCCTGGATCATCGGCGCGCCAGTAGACGTCGAGCAACCGGCGCAGCGTCGGGACATGCGTCGGATCGAGGTCCGAGGCGCGCAGGAACACGTCGTCCGCGCGGTCGATGTCGCCGAGGTGGATCAGCACCGCCTCGCCGAGCCGGAACAGCCGCTCCGCGCGCTGCTGCGGGGTCGGCGCGAGCGGCACGAGCTGATAGAGGTAGCGGGTCGCCGTCGGCCAGTCGCCGCGCGCGGCGTGGATCTCGGCGAGCTCCTCCAGTGCGGGCGCGTGGTGCGGATGGTCGCGGAGCACCCGCATGAGTTGCGCGATCGCGCCGTCGAGGTTGCCGGACTGCCGCATGAGATCGACGAGGGCGAACTGCGTCGAGATCTTCGCCTCCTCGTCGTCGAGTGGGACGAGGTCGAGCACGGAACGCGCGGCGCCGAGCGCCGTGTCGAGATCGCCGATCCGGGTCGCGAGCTCCTGGACGCGCATCATCACATCGCGGCGTCCGGGGGCCGCCTCGGCCGCCTGCTGCGCCTGGCTCAGCGCCTCGGTGTCGCGGCCGAGCTTCTCCGCGATGATCGAGCGGCGCAGCGCGAGCTCGTCGGCGCCGAGGACCGAGTCGCCGAGCGCGAGGTCGCGATAGATCGTATCGGCGGTCGCGAAGTCGCCGAGCGAGAACGCGAGGGAGCCGCGCGCGTCGAGCGCGCCGACGTGCGACGGATCCTCGGCGAGCGCGAGATCGTACGCGCGCGCCGCCTGATCCAGCGCACCCAGCTCGTCGGCGAGCCGCGCGACCTCGAGCCACGCGGCCGCGCGGTCCTCGGTGGTGTCGGCGCGACTCGCGCGCACCGAGGTCAGATCGCTGAGCGCCGGGAGATCCCCCGAGGCGCGATGGACCTTCGCCAGCACGCGAAACGCGATCGGGTGACCGGGCTCGGCACGCCACAGCTGGGTCGCGAGATCGAGCGTCGCATCGAGATCGCCCTGGGCCTCGGCGCGCTCGAGCTGCACCTGGAGGTCGGGCTTGACCGGAGCGCCGGGTGCCTCGGGCGAGCCGGCGGTCGGCGCGGCGGCGGCGGTCCGGCAGCGGTTCGCGGCCTCGAGCAGTGCGCCGCGCTCCGCCGCGCGTGCGGTCGCCGCCGCTTCCTCGTAGAGCTTCGCGGCATCGCCGAACCGGCCGATCGTCTCGTAGCGGCGCGCGAGCGGGAGCTTCGCGGCGGGGATCGTCGGATCGAACGCGAGCGCCTGTTCGAAGTTGACCTGCGCCTGGGCGTCGTCGTCGAGGCGCTCGTCGAAGATCAACGCGAGCTCGAGGTGGAGCGCGCCGCGATCGCGCGGGGTCGCCGCGGAGGCGATCTCGCGATACAGGAGCGACGCCGCGAGCGCCCACTCGCCGCGCACCATCGCCGCGGTGCGCAGCTGGTACGCGATCTCCGGATCGGCGGGCGAGCACGCGTGTGCTTCCTTGAGGCAACGATAGGCCTCGGCATCGCGGTTGAGCGAGTCGCGGTACATCTTCGCGCGGCGCCGCCACAGCGCGCCTTTCGCGAGCTCGTCGTCGGTCATCATCAGCTGCCGGCCGATCGCCTCCGACGCGGCGGTGATGTCGCCGATCTTGAAGTACAGCGTCTCGAGGAGCTCGAGCGCGCGCGGATCGACGGGCGCCGCCGCCGCGGCCTGCTCGGCGAGCGCGATCGCGGCGGGCAGGTTGCCGGCGTCGACGAGCGCCTGGGCCTCGGCGAGCTCGGGGCGCGGACGGGGACGCGCCCCGATCTCGCCGGAGACGATGCGGTCGTCGTGATCGAGCGCCGCGGCGCGGCCCGCGGCGAACGCGCGGCGGGTCGCGTCGTAGGCGTCGGATTCTGCGACCTGCTCGTAGAGGTCACGCGCGGGCTGGAGCTCGTCGGACGCGGCGAGTGTGTCGGCGAGCGGCATCCACACCGGCGCGTAGCTCGGGTCGACGTCGTGAGCGCGCGTCCAGTACGCCGCCGCGGCGACCAGGTTCTTGCCCTCGCGTGCGAGCAGCGCGAGCTCGTGCAGCGCGATCGCGAGCGCGGTGCCGTGCCCCGTCTTCGCCACCTGCTCGACGATCTCTCGCCGCCGTTCGGGCTCCTTCGCGAGGTGCGCGAGCAGCGCGAGCAGCACCGACGCGTCGTCGGGTTCGGCGCGATGCGCCGCGAGCAGATGCTCGCCATCCGCACCTTCCGCCGCCGCGGCGACCGCGGCCTCCGGGCCCGCGCCGACGACGTCGTCGGGATCGTGCGGCACCGTGATCGGGCCCGACTTGATCCGGGGATCGGAGACGGATTGCCAGCCGGCGTCCGCGACGCTGCCGTTGGCCGGCACCGACACGAGCTTGATCCGGCCGATCGCCCGGCGCTCCTCGTCGCGGGCCGGGGGCGGCTGCGGCGGCGCGGCGTCGGGCTCGACGGGCGCGATCGTCCCGGTGCCGGGCAGCGTCTTGACCCGCGACTCGCTCATCGAGCCGCGGATCCATGCGGCCTCCTGGCGCATCGCGTTGGCGTCCTCGACGCGCGCCGCCATCGACGCGCGCTCCTCGAGTGCGTGGGCGAGCAGCGCCTTGCGCTCGAGCTCGGTGCGCACGGCCGCGAGCAGCGTGCCGCCGTCGTCGAACCGATGGAACGCGGTCGCTTGCTCGACGACGACCAGGGCCTCGCCATCCCGGCCGGCGCGGAGCAGCGCGGTCGCGAGATCGATGACATCGGCGGCGCTGCGGCGCTCCTCGACGATCGCGGACAGCGCCTCGACGGCGACATCCCACGCGAGGTTGCCGCGCGCCTCGCTCGCGAGCATGCGCAGGGTCGCATCGCGCCTCGCGCCGGTGCCGAACGCATCCGCGGCCGCGCGCATCGCGCTCCGGCCGCGGGCCGCATCGTCGATCCGATCGTAGTAGATCTCGGCGAGCTCGAGCATCGCGTTGCCACGGCGCGGGCCGGTCGTGCGCTCGGCGAGGGCGGTGAGGTGGCGGGCCGCGGCCTCGTGATCACCGGTCTCGGATGCGAGCTCGACGAGCTCCTGGAGGACGCCGAGGTCGCCGGGGTTGACGTGGTTCGCGGTCTCGAGGGTCGCGAGCGCGTCCTCGAGCTTCCCCGCGAGCCGGGCGCGCGTCGCCGCGTCGCGCAGCGACAGCGCGCTGCCGTTCGCGGCGGTCGCGCGGCCACTCGCGGTGTTCTCCTCGCGCGGGTCGGACCCGGCGTCGTCGACGGGGATCGCGCTCGCGGGCGCCGGCTCGCCGCGCAGCTTCGCGAGGCCCGCGGCGACATCCGCATGGTCGACGCTGGCGCGCTCGAGGGCGGGCCGCGCGAGATCGCGGATCGCGTCCAGCTGCGAGGGCTCGAGCGACGCGACCAGCTCGGAGAGGGCGGCGGCGGCGAGGTGCCGCTCGCGGGCGACGATCGCGAGATCGACGCCGGTATCCCCGGGCAGCTCGGCCGACAGCTGCGCGAGCCCGCCCGCCGCTGCGACGAGCTGTCCGGCGCCCTGCAGCTGCAGCGTCACGTAGCGCAGCGAGGGGCGCCACGTCGGATCGATCTCGAGCGCGCGCTGGTGCGCGGCGAGCGCGACCTCGGGGCGGCCGAGCTGGTCCTGGAGGTCGCCGAGGCGCGACAGCAGCGGCTTCTGCCGCGCGGGTTGGCGGTGGGTCGCGGCGACCTTGCGGCCGAGGATCACGGACACGCGCTCGATGTCGCCCCGCGCGCGCCACTCGGTCTCGAGCGCGTCGAGCGCGGGCATGTGCGTGTCGGAGATCCGCAGCGCTGCCTCGAGGCAGCGGATCGCGTCCTCGCCGCGATCGGCGCGGCGGAACAGCTCGCCCGCGCGATACATCGCGTCGGCGCGCGCGGTCGGCGAGCTGTCGTCGGCGAGTGCCGCAAAGCCCTCGAGGGCCGCGGCCGCGCCGCCGAGGTCGCCCGAGCGCTCGGCGAGATCCGCGAACAGGCGCAGCGCCTGCGCGCGCAGCTCGGGGGTGGAGCCGCGCGTCGCGTCGGGATCCTCGACGAGCGGGCGCAGCGATGCGACCGCGAGCGCCGGATCGCCCGAGCGATCGGCGGCGACTGCGAGCCGGTAGCGGAAGATCGGGACCCGCGGCGTCTCGGAGCCCGGATCCTCGAGCAGGCCCTTGTACGCGCGGATCACGTCGGGCCAGGCGCGCTGCCGCCACGCGGCCTCGCCGAGCGTGACCAGGACCTCGCGGCGGAGCGCGGGCGGGACGTCGGGGCGCAGCTCGGCATGTGCGCGGGCGCCGTGGGGAAGAGCGGTCGCGGGCTCGTCGGCGGCGAGCCACGCGGCCGCGGCCGCGGTCTCGACCTCGACGCGATCGGCGTTGCGCTCCGCCATCTTCGCGAGCGCGGACAGGGCCTGTGCGCGGGCGCGCCGATCGCCGCTCTGCGACAGTAGCTCGGCCTCGAGGTGATACGCGCGGCGCCGGATCTCGTTCGCCTCGTCGTCGGCGCCGTCCTCGGTGAGCTGCAGCGCCTCGTGGAGATCCGCGATCGCCGCGGCGATGTCGGGGGCGTGCTCGCGGCGGCGGACCTCGGCACGCCGCACGAGGAGCCCGGCGCGCTCGTTCGGCGGTGGTCGGGTCGCGAGCACGGCGTCGATCCACCGGCGCTCGGTCTGCGCGTCGTCGCCGGCGCGCGCGAGCAGCGTGCGCGCGGCGTCGCGGGCGATCGCGGGCGCGTGCTCCTGCGCGAGCTCGTGTGCACGGATCCAGTCGACGTTCGCGGCGGCGGCATGCCCACCGCGATCGAACAGGTTCGCGCGAGCGACCGCGAGCTGGGCGGCGCGCGTGTACAGCCGATCCCCGGGTCCGAGCTCGTCGCTCGCGAGCCCGACGAGCGACGCGATCGCCGTGTCGAGCTCGGCTGCGGCATGGTCGCGATCGCTCGTCGCCTCCGCGACCTCCGCGAGGACGGCGTGGGCCTCGGCCGCGGTCTCGCCGCCGGCGAGCGTCGCGCGGCGCAGGCTCGCCCGCGCATCGTCGACGCGACCGACCGCGACGAGCGAGCGGGCGAGCTCGAGCTCGTAGCGTGCGGCGGAGTGCTGCGGCAGACCGAGGCCGCGCAGCCGCTCGTAGAGATCGGCCGCACCGGCGTGATCGCCGCGCGCGGCGGCCGCGGTCGCGAGGCCGGCGAGGGCGTCGGACTGCAGCGGATCGAGCGCGAGCGCGCGTGCCCACGCATCCTCGGCCTCGTGGCCAGGCAGCATGTCGCCGACGATCGCCCACGCGCGCGAGGCCGTCCGGTGATCGCCGCGCACCTCGGCGAGCCGGGCGACGTCGCGCCACGCGTCGATCGCGGCCGCGGGATCGATCGTCGCGAGCACGGTCGCCGCCATCTCGTGCACCGAGGGATCATCGGGCGCGAGGTGCCGCGCGACGGCCAGCTCGTGCTGCGCGCTCGCCGGATCGCCGAGCTGGTGGATGAACACGTCCGCGAGCCGGAGCCGCAGCTGCACCGCGCGTGCAGGCTCGGACGTGATCACGGCGCGCGCGCGGACGAGGCGTACGAGCTCGGGCCAGCGCTGCTCGTCGGCGAGGCGATCGACGAGCGAGTCGGCAGCCTCGAGCGAGCTCGGGTCGTGCTCGAGCGCGAGCTCGTAGAGCTGGGTCGCGGCCTTGGGTTCGAGCACGCGGAGCAGTCGCGCTCCGGCGAGCGCCGCGAGCGCCGCCTGATCGTCGTCGCTCTCGCCACTGGCCAGCTGCGCGAGCTGGGTCAGGTGCCCCGCGGCCTCGCGCGCGTCCCCCTGCGCGAGCATGATCGACGCGAGCGCCGCGTGCGCCGCGGGGAAGTGTGGCCACCGCCCGAGCGCCTGGCGTGACAGCTCGAGCCCGTCGAAGAACCACGCCGGTCGCGCCGCCGCGAGCGCGAGGATCCTCTCGAGGAGCAGCGGCTGCTCGGGACCACCGGCCGCGAGCAGCGCGCGATAGCCACGCATCGCCTCCTCGAAGTGCCCCTCGCGGAGCTCCTGATCCGCGGAGTGCATCAGGTCGTGCGCCGCGGCGAGCTGGTGCGTCTGGGGGCGGACGCCGAGCTCCCCGCTGCGGGTGCCCGCGGGCCCGTAGGCGACCTCGATCGCCGAGCGTCCGAGCCGGATGCCGACGAGCTCGACGTCGCCGACCGCGGGCAACCGCCACCCGCTCGGCGGCAGCATGTGCCAGAGCAGCGCTCCGACGAGGTCGATCTCGACATCGCACAGGCCGCGCGCGTGCGGGCGCTCGACGACGTTGGGGGCATCGGTCGCACCGAACAGTGCGACCAGGATGCGGTCCGCGATCACCGGGCCGGGCGACGGGAGGTGACCGTGCACGCGCACCGTGCTCGCGAGCGCGCGGAGGTGGGTCCCCGCGCTGACGAAGTGGATGCGGAACGAGAGGTCCGCGGCGGCGAGGCCATCCGCGGCGCGCGCTCGGATCGAGATGAAGCCGTCGTGGAGGCGCGCCGAGATCTGCGTGACGCCGAGGCCGGCGAGGTGGCGCCGCACCTGCTCGAGCCGCTCGTCGAGCCGGCTCGCGGTGATGCGCATCGAGATCGAGCGCAGCCGGGTCCGTCGGCGCTGGTAGCGCTCGGCAACCGCGGCGCCCGGATCGGTGCCGAGGTCGGTGACCTCGAGCTCGAGCCGGTCGACGATCAGCGGGCCGACCGACATGCTCTCGAGCGCGAGTCGGCCTACGCCGCCGAGCGCTTCGAAGCGAAACGGCAGGCGTCGTGGGCCAGCAGGGTCCCCCTCGAGCACGACCCCGAAAATACTCCAGATCCGAGGCGGTTGTCCCCGC
>Ga0102851_10003292_pt1 | contig 10011 bp, 10 predicted proteins | sample Mud3Dept3metaG_FD_79558 | JGI IMG/M metagenome (GOLD analysis project Ga0102851, IMG submission 79558) | Freshwater wetland microbial communities from Ohio, USA, analyzing the effect of biotic and abiotic controls - Mud 3 Core 4 Depth 3... | ecosystem: Environmental > Aquatic > Freshwater >...
ATAGCGTCAGCGTCGATATCCACGCCATGCACGCGAAATCCCATACTGCCAAGCGCCAGATCGAGTTCACCGGCTCCACAGCCAAAATCCATTATCGCGACAGACTGTCGCTTTTCGTGCTCTCGCAAATGGTTGAATATGAATTGGCAGTAATGATGGATACGGAATCCTGACACAGTTTCGGCGGCTGGCAGACCGTCATGTATTTCTGTGTACTGCTTGTCATAGATCGATTTCACATCGGAACTGGTCAGAGAGCCATATCGCTCCTGGGTATTCCGTTTCAGAAGCTCGATTGTGGCATCGATTCCGATAATCTCCGCAAGGATAAAAACCATCTGCTTATCATTAAATACTTTCATGCCACATTCCGCCTGCAGTTCTTGCGTCGTGCCCAAAAGGTGTGGGTAGGCCCCGCTGGTTTGATGGAAGCTACGAGGTGCCGGGACTATCAGCCGAATCTATGCGCTCAGGATAATAACCTTATGAATCTTTCTGAGATGCTGTCCCAGGAATGATTATCTACAGCCCTTTGTCTGCCTTGATTCCCCATGCGCTGTGCCCCTTCGGGATCCTGGACCAATCTCACCAGGGCATCGAAACATCCATCAGGTTTTTTGAGATCAAAAATATATCCGTTCTCGCCATCCTGTATCAGGGTGTCGTTTCCTGGTACATCACTTGCTACGACCGGGAGTCCGCTCGACATGGCTTCCAGCACAGTGTTGGGCATGCCTTCATACAGAGACGGATTCACGAAGCAGCTCGAAGTCGCGTACAGGTCTCTCAGCTGATCCTTCTGTGCCCATCCGTACCAGGTCACGGATCCCTCAAAGCCTGCTTCAGCGGCATGCTTTCTCAACTCGTGCATCTGGGGCCCGTCTCCCACCATTCTCAGCGACACCCTTCCCGGGAAGGCGGTCATGAGCTTCGAACACTGATCCAATAGATAAAAGAGGTTCTTCTGCGCTGCAAAGCGCCCCACAAACAGAATGCGAAATCCATCAGAATGCGAACCAGGCCTTGCCGGAACAAAGTAGTCTGTATCGACTCCGTTCGGTATCACGTCCACGGGATAAGGGTCTGCAGTCATTGACAGATTGGCCAGTCCTGCGTCGTTGGCGATGATGGCTGATGCATTTTGCAAGATAGACCGCCGTATCGGCCTGGTAATCCGATGGATCCACTTATGTTCGGCTAGCAGCCCGGGAACATCCCCGCCTCTCAGTAGGATCAGGTATGGAACCCCGTGCTTCTTCTTCACCCAATATCCTGCGGGACCGCAAGGGAGAGTGAAAAATACCATTGTTCTCTGTATACTGTGTTTTCGTACCATGCGGCTTGCACGGGTGACCGCGACAACAGCGAAGACCATCTTTTCAATGAAACCGGACCTGTCTATGAATCTCCTGAGAGCCGGAACTCTATAGACCTGAACCCCTTCCTCCTCTTTGTATCCTCGGGCATCAGCGAACGATGATGTCAGGACCACTGTGTTGATACCTTTTCGGCAAAAAGCCCTTGCAAGAAAAAAAGTTGCGTTGCCTGCGCCCCCGCCGATTGGGGGGTATTCATAGTTGACCAGTAAGAGGTTCACAGTGCCCGGCCGCCAAACTTCCAGGAGTTGCCATTCCTCATCAGTACGTACAGACTGCCAGGGTCGACCCGAGGGGAAGCGGCAAGCCAGCCCTCAATGGTGCCGCGGTCCAAATAGACGGTTCGTGGAGTCACCAGTTGATCAAAAGCCACATGGCGGAAAAATCCAAAAGAACGTTTCGCAATCCAGAGGCTGTAATCGTAGAGCGGCATCTTCTTTAGCCACGCCCAGCAAGGAAGCACGGCCAGCAGTTTGGCATAGAAGAAATAAGGCAGCACGAGAGGCGTGGCCACCAGGTACTTTGTTACCCACCACGGAAAACTGCTAGCCACCCGCCTGATTGGATCAACCACACGTATGATCAACCAGTTTCCCTCGCGGCCGTAGACCCAGCAATGAAAACGTCCTCCCGGTCCAACATTGCCGATAACAGCGTCGAGTCCGCTTCTTGGGTCGTCGAGATGATGGAGAACGCCTATGCAGTAGACCACATCGAAGCCGCCCTCCTTGTACTTGGTGAGATCCGCCTGTACAACCGACCATCTCTTGAAACCGGTTGCAGCCATGTTCCCTCTTGCCGAAACCACAGAATCGCCAAGATCAACACCCTCTAGAAACGCGGGATTCCATCCTGCTACATGCACCATCAGGCTTCCGTTTCCGCAGCCGAGCTCCAAGACCCTCTTTCCTTCAACGTCCTGTCTTTGTAACGGAAGAAGCCAGTCCTCAAATTGTTCCGTGGTATAGGCGGAGCCTGGTGGAAGATTATTCCATGAGGTGGCAAACGCTGACGCCGTCTTCGCGTCGTCCATCATGTTACTGCCGCGATAACTCGTTCCATTGTGAGAAAAGCCAGGTGTTCCAAAGAAACGCGCGGTGATCGTGGCGGTTGCTGCGATGCTCTTCGGCCATTCGCACTACGAACGGGGTTTTCATCAGGCCAGTGCTGTCAGCTCCGTTGACCGCAAGGCTCCTCTCCTGAAACCATTTGCCGATGGGAATTCCAAAACCTTTCTTGGATCGATACAGGATGTCCCTGGGGAGTATCGGCTCGAGGGCCTTCTTTAGAATATATTTCGGTTGTCCTCGCCTGCACTTATATCTGCTTGGGATTCGCCGAACGAAATCCACGAGTTCGATGTCGAGGAATGGTGCCCGTACTTCCAGAGAATTCATCATGCTGGCCCGATCCACCTTGACAAGGATGTCATCCTGCAAATAGAGTTTTGCGTAAAACTGGAGTGTCTTGTCAGCAAGGTCATCCTGAGGGCAATTGTCCCAGTGCTCGATGGCTTCGGCGTAAACTTCCTCAAGCTCGACCGGCTCATTGAACAGCTCCGCCAGGTCTACAGGCTCAAGCGGCCCGAGCCAGACTGCATTCCAAAACCGGCGGGGATAACTCAATCCTCGAAGAGTCCTCTTTATCCTGAAGTCGAGACTCATGTTTCGATGGGATGTGGGCATGTGAGCCATCACCATCCGAATGGCTGTGTGGATAGATTTCGGGATGAGCCGGCCATACAATTCTGCCCAATAGAGTGCTTTGAAGGGATCATATCCGGCGAACAACTCATCGCCACCATCACCGCCGAGCGCCACCGTGACCTGTTTTCGTGCCTCCTTGCAGAGCAAGTAGGTGGGAAGTATGGAGCTGTCACCCATAGGTTCATCAAGCTTCCTGGCAATGTCGTCCAGCAGCGACATTGATTTCTCCAGAGATAGGAATTCGAGGACATGGTCTGTCCCGAGAAGAGATGCTACCTGTCGGGAATAGCTGGATTCATCAAAAGACGATTCCTCAAAGCCGATTGAGAACGACCTGATTCTGTCTCCTGCAGAAGCGACCGCCAAAGCCGTAATTGAAGAGGAATCGATTCCTCCACTCAGGAAGATGCCCAGCGGAACATCTGACATTAGTCTGCGCTTGACAGCTCGCTGCAGAAGGTCGCGAATGATTTCACCCCATTCGCCTTCCGGATCTCGCGGTATCTTCTCGAAGGGTTCCAGCACAAGGTCCCAGTATTTTGTGGTCTCGATTTTCATCTCGGGCAGACTAAACAGGAGATTGTATCCCCCGGGCAGCTTGAAAATATTGTGATACAGGGACCATGGCGCCGGGATGTATCCATAGGCAAAATACTTCTTAAGACTCATCGAATTGATGCTCGCGGTGATGGATGGATGTTTTACAAGCGAACTGAGCTCTGAGGCGAACACAAATGTTCCGTTTTGAAGTGAGTAGAAGAGCGGCTTCTTGCCAAAGCGGTCACGGCTGACGAATATCTCCTGCTTTCTCCGGTCATAGATCGCAAATGCCCACATCCCGTTCAATCTCTGCGGCAACTCGCCACCCCATTCCCTGTACCCGTGGAGCAAGACTTCTGTGTCTGAATGGTCTGACAAGAACTGGTGACCAGCATCGATCAGGGCTGTGCGAAGTTCAACGTGGTTGTAAATCTCGCCGTTAAACACGACACCCAGGGCCCCGTCAGCTGTCCACATCGGCTGTGTTCCGCCTGCCAGATCGATGATGGAAAGCCTGCGATGGCCGAGGTATACAGCCTTCCCCTTGTCACTCCAGAGCCCTTCGGCATCGGGACCCCGATGGGTCATGATGTTGGTCATGTTTGCCAGGTTCTGCAAGTCGCCCTGGCCGACAAATCCGCAAATGCCACACATATTTAGTTGTCTTCGAAGTTACGGGAATCCGAGATGAAATATACCGGTTTCTGCTGGGATTCGTGATATGTCCGGACAAGGATTTCTGCGATGAGACCCATCAAGATGCACATGATGCCCATAATACTGCACATTATAAACAGCAAGGGCAAAGGGGTTTCGATAAACGACTTGAGGTGAAAGAGTTTGTAGCACACGCTGGCAACCGCAGCGCACAGCGCGATTATGAGGTTCAAGATGCCGAAAAATCCGAAGACGTAAATCGGTTTTTGGGAATACTTGGCAAAGAACTTTACCACGATGAGATCGAGGAGAACCTTTATTGTCCTCTCAATTCCGTAATTGGACCTGCCATGTATTCTTGGGTGGTGTGTGACCGGGACCTCTGCAACTCTCGCCCCCTCCCAGGAGGCGTATATGGGTATAAACCGGTGCATCTCACCATAAAGCTTGACCCCTTTTATGACTTCCTTTCTGTATGCTTTGAGGGAGCAACCGTAATCATGGAGATAGACCCCGGAAATCTTTGAGATCACGAAATTGGCTATGCGACTGGGCAGGGTGCGCCTCAACGCATGGTCTTTGCGGTCCCTACGCCATCCCGAACAGACGTCATACCCTTCTTCTAGTTTGGCGAGTAGCAGCGGTATATCCTCCGGATCATTCTGGAGGTCTCCGTCCATGGGAACGAGCACATCACCCGAAGAAACATCGATTCCTGCCATCATTGCCGCCGTTTGACCAAAGTTTCTGCGGAAATGAACCACCTTTACCCGGTCGTCCTTTGTGGCCAGCTCATCCAGGACGCACTTGGATCCATCTATAGAGCCGTCGTCGATGAAGATCAGTTCGAATGGGCAACTTAGAGCAGGCACGACACCCAGTACCTTGCTGTAAAGGGGCAGGATATTTTCTTCCTCATTATAAACGGGCACTATGATGGATAGAAGTCTGAGCCTCAAGGGATTGGCAGTCGAATTCGCGTGAGACACATGTGACTCACTCTGATTAGGGCTTTTCATTCTAGGCCTCTTACCCCGCTGAGCGAACCCTTCTGAACCTTAACAGGTTTCGGACAGCAGTCAGGTGTTCAGCTATGTTTTGCCTGATGCCGGTTGTGGAAGCACTGCGCAGCCCGACTGCAATAATGTATAGTAAGAAAATACATATTATCAGCGGATTGAGTATAACTGAAATGTTTATATCTCCCTCTATAGTATAGTATGCCTTGGGAATTAAGAGCAAGCCGAAAAAAATTGTGTATAGAGGATGTGCCTGGCTTCCCTTCTCGGAATTGAGAAACAGCCACATAGGTATATACAAGTTTAGAAGTTTATAATCGGCTGTCACGAAAGGAAAGAGGATCATGGTGAGCGTCAGGATCGCTATTTTTCTCCAGAACTCCCTCTCTACGATAATTACGTAGAGCGAAATAAGTCCGAAAAGCAGCAAGGATACCGTATAATAGGCCCTGAAAAGCTTTAGGATGACAGGACCTGAGTGTAGTGGATCCCACAGATAGATTGCGGCTTTTAGGGCTCCATAAGCGCTTGACGAAAATGCCGTTCCCTCATCGCCTATCACGAACAGAGTATTGTATAAGTTTGTAGGGTCTCCGGAGCTCTTAACCATAGAAATAAATCTACTAAAAGTAAAATAGATGCCTTGGGTTGCATCATACGCAAACGCCGACAGGACCAACAGAACTCCCCCGAAGATGGCGGCTTCTTTATACCTTTTTTCTGCTAAATAGAGGATTATGAATACGATGGGGTAGACTTTCAGTGCGGCTGCTGCGGCGAGAAAGAGGGTGCCAATTCCCGTTCTGTTCGAGCGGAAGAAATAGATGAAAAGTGACAGCGATATGAAAGCAAAGCCCTCCATATTACCTCTATCCAGGGTAAAAAGCACGGGATACGATAGGAATGACAAAATGAAAAGACTTCGCATAAGCTTCACCCCCGACACCTTCGGGGGAGGTCCCGAGAACAGATTCTTAAGGTTGTAAAAGAGCACATACATGACTATTGCTAACGTGTAGAGCGTAAAAGACACGTAGGCGTTTTTGAAAGAGATGAGGTAAAAGACACGGAAAAGAAGGTATGCCACCCCTTGCGTGCCCACCATGCCCGCACCATGGCCCTCTGTTGCATATGAGAGCCCGTTGAAATAATCCATGAACCTGTCGGCGGGTTGGAAAAGGAAGGTATTGAAGGGATAGCCAAGTCCCAAATATGTACCCCGGACATAACAGGTGAAAACAGAGGCCACAAACCCAGCCAGGACGATGAGGCTGATGAGATCAATTCTCATCTCCCTGCTGAGACGTGATCTCTCTTCTGTTTTCACTGAAAAGCCGGTGCAATCTTGAGGCATGTTGTTTGAGGAAGCGGGTGGAACGAGCGTCAGATCTCTGTATCTATCTGAATGTCTTTCACCCAGGTTCTGTTTTCCTGATACCAGTCCACGGTCGCTCTGAGCCCTCCTGCCAGAGATACTTTCGGCCTCCAGGACAGGAGCGCCCGTGCTCTGGATATGTCAGCCCATGTTGCCTGTACGTCTGTTCTCGGGAAAGGCATATTTTTCACCACGGCCTTTTTACCCAGAGCGTTCTCAATGACCGAAATAGCTTCCAGCAAGCTGTGAGGTTCGTTCCCGCCGAGATTGATGATTTCAAAGCCGCGAAGCCCGACAGACTTGATGGTTCCTTCGGCCACGTCATCGACGTATGTGAAGTCCCTGCTCTGCGACCCATCGCCGTAAAGGATAAGCTCCTTTCCCTCGTCGATCCACCTGACAAATCTGAAAATGCTCATGTCGGGCCGTCCCGCGGGGCCATAAACCGTGAAGTATCTCAAGACCGTGACATCGATATCGAAGAGATAATGGTATGAGTAGGCAAGCACCTCGGCCGCCTTCTTCGACGCTGCATAGGGAGAGATCGGCGTGTTGACGGGCAAGTCTTCCTTGAACGGCATTGCCTGCCCCGCGTACAGCGAAGAAGTGGAGGCCAGCACCATCTTCTTGACGGTGTGCTTTCGCATCATCTCGAGGAGGTTGGCAGTCCCCAGGACATTGGTCGATACGTACACCTGCGGATTCCGGATGCTGTAGCGCACTCCTGCCCGTGCCGCCAGGTTGAGAACGGCTTCGATTTTGTGCCGGCTGAAAATGCTGTCAATTGCGCGGATATCCTCTATGTCTTCCTGGTAGAATACAAAATTATCATAAGCTTTCAGGGAGTCGAGCCGGTGCATTTTTAGACGCACGTCGTAGTAGTCATTGAGGCTATCCACGCCAACCACTGATTTGCCAGCTTCCAGGAGCATCTCAGCTGTTCTGCTTCCTATAAATCCTGCAACGCCTGTCATCAAGAGATTCATATGTCAGCACCCACTATTGTTGATTTCCTCTCCTTAAGAAGTAGTCAAACACTCCTCCCCCCTTATTCGGTCGCTATCCTGCTTTCTAATATGCCCTCTGGGTAATGCTACCACGGTCCTGCCTTACGGAATCAGCGGCAAACCTCCCATGACCCTAAGACATCCTCGGATACACATCCGGTGATTCAATCTGCTGCAGAGCGGCGTCGAGGGCGATAATGAGGCGGTGAATATGAGTGCCTAGCCGAAAAAACTTACTTAGGGTCAATGGTAGCCGAGGGGTTGAAAGAGAACCTGGAATGTCCGACCCAGCTTACAACGGTGCACACAAATATCACCAGTGCAGCTGCCATCTTGGGCCCAATGTTGAGGATCTCCACGAAAATAGGGAGCAGGGCGAGGCTCATGCAGAAAGTGAAAACGTACGTGGTGAAGAACCTCAGGAACTCGGCGATGACGGCGCGCCCCCTCACATCTGACTTGAAGGTCACATACTTGTGGAAGATATACGCGTTCGTGATGGCGAGCAGATTGCTCAGGACCATCGCGGTCATATAGGCGACGTACCTTCTGGAGAAAGCCCCGGCAAAGAGTGTGTCCAGGACGAGGAACACCAGGTAGCCGAAGACCGTGTTCCAGGCGCCTACAAGGACGAATTTAACCTTTATGTGATGCTTTGCCAAGAGGTTGGCGAGGGGTGATGGAGCGGGGGAAGGATTCAAGGAGTTTACTCTTCAGACTTGAAACCGATTTCGTCTCGTATGATGAACGTGGGTCTCTGTTTTACCTCCTCATAAATCTGGGCGATGTACTGGCCAAGGATACCCAATATGAAGAAGAGTATACCGAACATGAGGATGATGAGAGAGACGATGGTGCCGTACCCGGCGAAGGGCACACCTTTGACAAAGATCATTATAACGGTGAGCATGAGGTAAGCCAGGGATGCCCCGGCAAGGAGAATCCCCAGGAGGGAGATCAAACGGATGGGCATGTATGAAAAAGCGAAAATGCCCTGGGTGGCAAGCTGGAGCACGTGCAAAGCTTTCGCATGCGACCTGCCTGAGAACCTCGTTGCCCGTTCATACTCTACGCCCACTGAGTTGAAGCCGAGCCACGCGAACATGCCGCGCGTGAAACGGTTTCGCTCTTCCATCCGGTTTATGGCCTCGTAAACCTTCCGGTCCACCAGCCGGAAATCGCTTACGTTTTTTGGAATCATCCTGCCTGTCAGGCGGTTTATCAGGAGGTAGAAGAGCTGAGAGTTGAGGCGGCGCACGAGCCCTTTCCCGGGCCGCCGCTTCACTATGCCATAGACGTTTTCATAGCCTTCTTCCCACTTCTTTATGAAATCGGGAATGATCGACGGCTTGTCCTGGAGGTTTGCGGTCATGATCACCGCGGCGTCGCCCCGGGCGTATTGGAGCCCCGCCGTGATGCCGCCGTCCATGCGAAAGTTGCGTGAGAGCCTCACGACCTTGAATCGCGGGTCTTTCTCGCGGACCTTGAGAATGCTTTCATACGTGTTGTCGGTTGAGCCGTTCTCCACGAGGACAACCTCGAACTCGTATCCGGGATTCGCGCTGAACGTCTCCTGCAACTGCCTGGCCAGCTCAGGTATGTTTCTTTCTTCGTTATACGCGGGTACGACGACTGAGATCAGTTTTTTCATAGGGTACCCATCTTCTACTTACCGCCTTGCAGACTGTGTCGCTCGGCCGGGTAAGAAGCCCGCGTTCACGGCTTCACCGGCTCATCGATGAGATGGCGGTACATCTTGTGCACGGAGATGATGTTCTGAGGACAACGAGCGTGCCATTTCCATTGATCGCGCTTCGGGTGCCCGGAGATGTGCCTGAGTTTTTCATCCAGAGGGGAAGCTAATGTGCACCGGTAGAGAAGTGAGATGAAATGTGCCCGCGTCCGCGTGCGGGGACGGATCACCTCGTTTATTGCAGCCGGCGACCGATCGCATGCTACTGTTGCGCCTAGTTCATCCCGGGCCACAGCCCGCACCCTTTCTTCCAGCTTCTCCTTGAACCGGACAATGCCACCCGGCACGTGCCAGCCCGGCTCATAGTAAGGGTCATCTCTCCACGTCAGTAATGTTCTGCCCTGGCTGTCCTTGATGAGGAGGTCCACGTTGACCATGGGAATGAGCTCGGAGATGAGCAGGAAGACCTCCTCGGGGAGCCCTTTGCCCGGATCGGTCAGGGTTGACCTCAAGAAGCTGACGGCCTGATCAATTGCTGTCATGCTCTGTCACGCTCTTCCATACTCTTCCATACTCTTCCATGCTGGTATCGAAGGAGTGAGGAGGCGATCAGGCCAGAAGCCGGCGTGCCTGGTCGA
>Ga0102851_10003294_pt1 | contig 10008 bp, 8 predicted proteins | sample Mud3Dept3metaG_FD_79558 | JGI IMG/M metagenome (GOLD analysis project Ga0102851, IMG submission 79558) | Freshwater wetland microbial communities from Ohio, USA, analyzing the effect of biotic and abiotic controls - Mud 3 Core 4 Depth 3... | ecosystem: Environmental > Aquatic > Freshwater >...
GCAGGGAATGGCTGATCGAGTGCGGCTGGCCCGCGCCTCAGGCGTGGGGCTTTACGACTATCTGGCCCAGCAAGTACTCGACCAGCAACCGGCCCCCGTCCGTGATTTTCTCCTCCGCACATCACTCTTGGAAGAGTTCGATGGTGAGCTATGTGAGGCGGTGTTGGGACCGAATCAAGATTGGCGCCGCCTGATGGACATCCTCCTGCGCAATAATTTGTTTGGCCTGCCGGTGGACAATGGGGAGACCTGGCTGCGCTATCACCATCTGTTTCGAGATTTCTTGCAGGCCCGGCTAGACCAAGAGCACCCAGAGGAAAAAGGTCGCATCTTGCGGCGGCTGGCAGCCGTGTATGCACAGCGCCGAGAGTGGGAAAAGGCTCACGATATATACCACCGCCTGGATGACGTGGAGGCTACGGCCGACCTGATCGAGCAGGCCGGCTCGTCGCTGGTGAAAAGCGGCCGATGGGCGACCTTAGCAAGCTGGCTCGATGCCTTGCCAGCGGCGGTATTGGCCTCACGCCCCGCACTCCTTTCGCTACGGGGTGATGTGGCTGTGATGCTGGGTCAAGTCGCGCGTGGACTAGCGCTATTGAGCCAGGCCCAAGTGTCCCTGCGAAAGACAAAGGACCTGCCCAGTTTGGCTCGTACTCTGGTGCGACGGGCGACGGCCCATCGTTTTCTGGGACAGTACCAAGCGTCCCTGGCTGATGCGGATGAGGCGTTGGCTTTGGCTGAACAAGACCAAGGCTTGTGTGCTATTCGGGCCGAGGCACTCAGAGCCAGAGGACTGGGTCTGCGTCGGTTGGGGCGGTTGTCGGATGCCATTGATTGTTTGGAACAGTCGAAAGTCCTCTACGATGCCTTGGGCAACGAAGAAAATGTGGCTCTGATACACATTGACCTCGGGATGGTCTTTCGAGCCATAGGCGCCTACGAGCTTGCCGAGTCTGCCTATAAGAACGCCCTGATGTATTGGCGCAAGGTAAACGACGCCGCTCGCCAAGCCTCTGTCCTGAACAACCTGGGTGGCCTGAATCATTCCAAGGGAAACTATGAGCAGGCCGGATACTTTTTGGAGGAAGCACTGGCCTGTGCCAGGCAAAGTGGATACGCTCGCGCGGAGGCATTTGCATTGTCCAGTATGGGCGATCTCTACGCCGACCTGGACATTCTAAATGCTGCCCAAGATACTTATCGCCAGGCCCGAAAAATAGCCCAGTGTATTCACGATCGTTTTTTGCTGCTTTACCTGGATTTGGCCGATGCTGCTCTGGCTCGCTTGACCAACGATCTGGCCTATGCACGTGGCCTGGTGGAATCGGCCAGGCAACTTGCTGGGGAGAGCAATTCCACCTATGAGCAGGGTCTGTGCCATCTGGAAGCGGGGCGGCAGGCTTTGGCAGAGCAAGATCCGACGGAAGCAGTGATTCCGCTGGAAGCCGCAACTCGTTGTTTTGATGACGGCGGTCAACGAGTGGAGTCAGCCCGCGCCCATCTCTACCTGGCTGCCGCTTATCATGCAGCGGAAGACAAGACAAAAGCTTTGGCACACTTGGAGCAAACCTTCCATTTGATGACCAACCTGGAGAGCCGGCATATCCTAGTGGTTGCTGGCCAGGAGGTCAAGGTCTTTCTGGAGGCTATGCAAAGTGAGCCAATGGTTGGTTCCCAAGTATCTCAATTGCTTCGGCGGATCATCCAGTTTGAAAGCGATATTCCATCCTTGCGCCGCCGCTTGCGCCAGCGGGCTGTTACGGTTCCCCTTGCGCCGCCCAGGCTGACCTTCTTGGCACTCGGAAGTGCTCAGGTGATGGTGGACCGGCGGCAGATAACCGGCGCTGATTGGCAAGCCCTGGTGGCGCGCGATCTCCTCTTTTGCCTGCTGGCCCATCCTGACGGGTTGACCAAAGAAGAAGTGGGAGTCATTTTTTGGCCTGAAAGCTCGCTGGCCCAACTAAAGCTGCAATTCAAGCAAACGGTTTATCGTCTGCGCCGCGCATTAGGTCAAGACGTTGTTTTGTTTGATGAAGATCAGTACCGCTTTAATCGAGCGTTGGATTACGAATACGATGTGGACATGTTTATGGAGAAATTGACGCGGGCGCGGACGGCGACCCATCCGGCTGAGCAAGCAATGGCCTATCGGGCGGCGATTGACCTTTACAAAGGTCCCTATCTGCCGGAGATGGATGAGACTTGGATCTGGCCAGAGCGAGAACGTCTATGGCAGGCTTACGTGGAAGCGATCTTGGCGCTGGCCGAGCTTCATTTTGGGGCAGGAGAATACGAGGCTGTGCTGAATTGCTGCCAGTGGGCCTTGGCCCAAGACCCATGTTTGGAAGAGGTCCATCGCCTGGCTATGCGAGCCCACGCGGTAATGGGCAATCGGCCTGCCGTTGCCCGTCAGTTTGAGCGTTGCCAGCAGGCTCTGCTGGAAGATGTCAATGCCGCTCCTTCGCCACAGACTGCGGCACTATATGAAAGCCTGATGCATTAGAGCATCTCTTTCGGGATATTGAGTTAAAGCCAGTCCTTACATGACTGGCTTTTTCTTTTCTACATCGTGTTGATTTGCCGGCTTCTGTATCCACCTCTGTATCCTGCCTCCCCTTATACTTGGAGCACCAAAAACATTCAGGAGTGGAACAATGAAGCACAACATCCGTGATCTAAGCTTGGTGCTAGGACGATTGGATCGGCGCCATGTTCAATTGGCGCTGGTGATACTCAGCTTGGTTCTCTTTGTGCTGGGAGCAGGTGCGCCTGACGTAGGCGGTGGCAGCGGCGGATGAGTGCGTGATTCTGCTACTTGCCGTAATTGCCGGGCTGCTAGCCGGTTTGGTGCGGGCTTGGTCGAGGAAACGTTCCCTTTCGTCCCTTAGCCTGCGCATAGTCTGGTTGGCACCACTGGCTTTTCTCCCGCAGTGGGTTGCCTTCTACCTGCCCGCGACCCGACGTCTAACTGCGGACAGTGCAGCCGCCGCCACGCTGGTCGGTTCGCAGGTGCTTTTACTGATCTTCGCCTGGTGCAACCGAGACCGGCCGGGTTTTTGCGCGTTGGGCATTGGTCTGGCGATGAACCTGCTGGTCATCGCCCTCAATGGTGGACTGATGCCGATTAGCCCGGAAACCGTGACACAACTGCGACCCCATGCGCCACCGGATGCCTGGCAAGTGGGGAGCCGGCTGGGGACGGGAAAAGATATTGTCTTGCCTGTGGCGGCCACACGGTTGTGGTGGCTGTCGGATCGTTTCCTGTTGCCGGCTGGGTTCCCGTATCGGGTAGCTTTCAGCCTGGGGGACGTGTTTATTGCCAGTGGCGCGTTTTGGTTGCTGTGGATGCTTGGAGAAGATGCGCGATATGAAACAAAAAGGAAAACCCTCAAGTGCTACATTGCAGCATTCTTCAGGTGTTTCATTCTGCGACAGAGAACTGAGCCGGTTGATCAACGCGGCAATAGTCAATAGAGAGTTTTGCAAATTGCTGCTGACCAATCCGGCACGAGCGTTGGCCAACGGTTATTATGGTGAGTGGTTTCACTTGACGTCGGAGGAGCAAAACCTGATTTTCTCTATCCATGCCTCGTCCTTGTCCGATTTTGCGATGCAATTGACTCAGAGCCGGCAGTCGAGTTGCCCGCCACTGGTCACGGTTCAATCATGGCGCTGAGGTGTTCTCCCAGGCTTGGCCCAGGACAAGGCTGCACTTGGTAACTCGCTACATTGTAAGGTGCCCCCCGATTTTGAGTGCTATCCAAACTTGGCTGCCCTCTTGCGGTAAAGACTGTCTAGTCAATCCATCAGCCTTATCCGGATCAAATCTATGTTCATTGAGTGCAACGAGGTGGCAATGTGCTTGATCTCAAGAGTGATGTACGGCAGTTACTGATCTCGTTGGATCAGCAAGTTGTTCTTGGCACTGCGTATGATACGGCCTGGGTAGCCCGGGTGCATGACAATGGCAATTCCTCTGTGCTTGCTTTCCCGCATACTCTGGATTGGTTGCGGCAAAACCAACACTCTGATGGCAGTTGGGGAAGCTTGATCGAGTTTTATCATGATCGCATTATTTCCACGATGGCGGCACTTGTCGTTTTAAACGAGTCTGGTACTCCCACCCAGGACGCCGAGGCAATACGGCGCGGCGAGAATTATCTTCACCAGCGTTTCCGTTTTTTGCACCAAGACCCTTGTGAGACGGTCGGTTTTGAGCTTATTTTTCCTACTCTCCTGGAAAAGGCATGGCAACTGGACATGAGTTTGCCTTACAGCCAGTGCGACAGATACTATCACATTCGGGAAGAAAAGCTGCAGTTGATCCCGCCCGAGTTGATCTACTCCCGTAAGGTCACGTCCACTCATTCTCTGGAGTTTATGGGCAGTGATTTGGATATTGACCGGACTATAGAGCTGCAGGAGAAGAACGGTTCCTTTGGCAATTCTCCCTCGGCAACAGCCTATTTCCTTAGAGAATGTCGGGACAACCCTGAGGCGCGTCGGTACTTGGCCGAAGCAGTAGATGCCGGCGGCGGTGTGGCCATGCCACTCCATCCTGTTGAGATATTCAACAAAAGCTGGACCTTGTATAACCTTAGCCTGGCTGGTTTCCTCGCCGACCCGAGTGACGAGATGAGAGTCCACCTCGACTTTTTATACCAGACATGGGATGCCCGGCGGGGAGTTGGTTTCTCTACTCAGTATTCCGTGCCGGACTTGGACGATACGGCAGTGGTTTTCAAGTTGCTGCGCCTTACAGGTTACGATGTTGACCCGGCGGTTTTCCTTACCTACGAAAAAGATAATCACTTTATGTGCTTCCCTTACGAACGAACTCCCTCCATCGGGGTACACGTTCACTTGCTGGATGCATTGCGCGTCTGTCCCGAGTACGAGCACCAGCCCCGGATGGTAAGGAAAGCCCTCGATTTCTCCCGCGCTCAGTTGCGCAAGTGCCGTTGGTTCGATAAATGGCATGCTTCTCCATACTATATCATCGCTCATGCTGTGATTGCAACGATTGGCTATGACAACGGGCTGGCGCGCGAATTGGTGAGTTGTATCATTGCTTCCCAACGAGCGGTTGGAGACTGGGGATATTACTGCCCCACAGGTGAAGAGACAGCCTATTGCCTTCAGGCGTTAATGACATATCATCAGCAAGTAGAGCCGCTGGATCGGGGGATACTCGCCCGAGCTGCGGGGCGCCTATACGATTATTATCAGACGCAGAATTACCCTGCCCTCTGGATTGACAAATGTCTCTACACCCCGTTGCGTGTCGTGCAATCGGCTATGACAAGTGCGCTGCGAATGTACGAGACCTTCTAAAGGGTTGCTACTTGGAAGAATGGGCATTGTAAACAGAGGAACCCTCGATGACAAAAACTTTCTTTGATACGCTCAGTCCCCAAGAGAACCAGCGTATTTGGGAGAGAACCGAAACTCTGGTAGATTTGCTAGACAATTGGGCCAGACGATATACTGCGATACGTGCGACTCGTATACCGACAGCGGCTTTGGTCACTGCCATGTCTTTGTCGCGATTGCCCCCTTTGGATGCTCTGCCAGCGGCACAAGTGATATTGTGGGTATTTGGGTTCAACGACATGGTGGACGAACAAAGGCTCACGCCGGAAGAAATGGATTTCAAGGCAGAGCAATGGTACCGGATCGCGAACCACGGGTCGAGTAATGATGCAGACCGCAGCGACGAACTGACGGCAATCCTATTAGAGATAAGAAGCGAGTTGTCCAAGTCTCATCTTTTTGAGCGGTTACGGAAGCACTGGGCTTCTCGTTTGCGCATTCTCGTTCAAGCCATGGCGCAAGAGCATCAGTATGCGCTCCAATACAGCACTCACGGAAACCAAACCTTGCCCCCACTAAGCGAGTACGTGCATGGTGGTCTAAACAGCATTGGTTTCCCGTTTTGGGGAGCGACTGTCTTGGTTCTTTTGAGGGACTCGTCGGTCATGGAGCACTTGGAGGCAATCATCGAAACGATCAGATATGCCGGCGCAGCCGCTCGGCTGTATAATGATGTGCGATCACTGGATCGAGAAATCCAGGAAAAGAACATCAATTCCGCTTTCATCATCTATCATACCATGCTTGAAAAGGATTCGAGCCTATCTAGAGAACGTGGTTTATCTGAAGCCAGACAGCAGGTCTTGGAACTGGCGGATTCTTATGCTCAGAGATCCTGTGATTTGGTCAGACAATTCAGTACCGAGAGTGGTCAAATTGAAGAGGTCATTTCTCGCGTGGTTGCTTTCCATTCCTATTGCTATGGCCACAGTGAGCGTGGGTACGATTATTATACTACGTCATCGGCCCAAGTGCATAAAAAGTGGAAATAGAGGTGGCCTGCCGTAATCCCCTGGTATACAGAATCGCAGGGTTTTACGCTATGACCTGTTGGGACCGCCCTGAACGAGTTCAAGGCCAGACTCACACAGATGGGGGTTGCAATTTTGTAGCAGCTTTACGCAGGCTCGGAGAAGACATATGGTTAACGGCTTTTTCGATACACTCGATGCCGCGGAGAAAGTAAAAGCCCAAGAAACAGTTGTGGCTCTGACAAGAGTAATGGAAGGATGGGCGCCTCGATACTCTTCCGTACTTCCCATTCGTATACCGGCGATCGCCTTGCACAATGTTGCAATTATGCCTCAGCTCAATATTCTCGCCTCGGCATTGATAGGTAAGTTAACACTGTGGATTTTTGGTATAGACGATGTGATTGACGATCGCCGAGTCTCGCTGGGAGAGCTCAGACAAGGACTCGCACAACGATGGTGCCAAATCGCGAGCGGCGATTCATACGCTGAGACAGATGATGGCGATCAACTTGCCGCAATGCTCGGGGAAATCAGAAAAGAACTGTCCGGTTATCCCTTGTTCAAGTCTTTGAGCGCAGAGTGGTCTACCAATGTACGCCTTCTTATCGAGTCGGGAGTCCGCCAATATCAATACGCGCTTGAATACGAAGCTCACGGACCCGAAGCCCTACCCACGCTGGACGAATACCTGCAAAACGGTATTTACACTATCGGGATTCCTTGGTGGGCTTTAACACTTGCCATTGTCCTGGACGATTCCTCGGTTATGGAGCATTGGGGAGTGATGGAGGAAGTTGCACGATCCACCAGTGCAGCCGTGCGTCTATACAATGATGTCCAAAGTCTGGATAAAGAATTGCAAGAAAACAACGTTAGCTCGGTCATCATCAAATACCATGGAATACTGGGCCGAAATTCGCAGGTAACCGAAGAAAGCGCCCTATCTGAAGCCAAACAGTACATTTGGCAAATGGCAGATTCTTATACGCAAAAGTGTTATGACTTGACCAGGTCAACCCGGACCAAGAGCGGGCAGTTTGAGGCGATCATGCACCGTATGGCAGCCTACAACGCTTTTTTTTATCATGGTTACGATTACAATAATACTCCAATGGTAAAGGTAAATGAAATTCTTCAAGTCAGCAGCATCCCATCATCATTAGAAGGCGGTGACAAATGACAAGTGTAATCAGTGATGCCGAAAAAGAGAGAATTAATGCCCAGTCTCTGGCTCGGCGAACTCAGTTTGCATTGACCTTTAGCAGAATTATAAGGATAGCTGGCCCCATCTTTGGTGCCATGCTGTTGGTTGTTGCGATACTCCTTCCGCAGTATCCACAATTGATAGTAGCCGCCGGCCTGGCAGCATTGCCAACACTCGCAGGATTTTTGTATCCTGTTTTTCACCGCCGACGCCAGCCAAGACTTGGCAGTATTATCATTGTCGCATCAATATTGATTGACATTTTCTGCGATTTTCTCCTGCTCCCCGAGATAGCCATATGCCTGACCATAGTCTATGTCGTACTTGTCATTCTGGCCTATGTACTCTTGGAGAGTAAGGATGGACATTGGATGGTCCTAATCTTCGCTTTTGCTTTTGTCGTTGATTTGGTCTTGGCCGATACTCTGCCTCTCAGTTGGCGTCATCCGATAGAGGGAACGGCCGCCTCGATCATTAGCATACTTATGGGTGTATCTACCTTGCTGATTACGGCTTTCATCATTTACAAAATTCTGGAGGAACAGCAAGGATTCTTTGTCCAGTTTCATCAAGCTAACCTGGAACTGGAACGGCGTGCAGCAGATGAGCAGAAACAACGCGCGCATTTGCAAACCACCATTGACCGGTATGTGAACTATACCGTAGATGTGGCGCGGGGTAACTTGTCCGTCCGGCTCCCCTTGGATGGGCAGGAAGTCAGAGCAGACGACCCGCTGGTTGTGTTGGGGCGCAACCTGAACGAGATGACGGCCAGCCTGGAACAGATGATCATCCAAATTGGGGACGCGGCCAGCAACCTGAGCTCGGCAGCGTCCGAAATTCTGGCAGCGACGACACAGCAAGCGTCTGGAGCCAGCGAGCAATCGGCAGCCATCTCGCAGACGACGACGACGGTAGACGAGGTCAAGGCGATTGCGGAGCAGGCCTCGGTCCGGGTGCAAGAAGTCGCCAGCGCGTCACAGCGGACCGTGGAGGTCTCACGGTCGGGGCAACGGGCGGTGCAAGACACCATTGAGAGCATGGGGCAGATCAAAGAGGGGGTCGAAGGGATTGCGGAGAACATCCTGGCGCTTTCGGCGCAGACGCAGCAGATCGGCGAGATCATTGCGACAGTGAACGATATTGCGTCGCAGTCGAACATCCTGGCGCTGAACGCTTCGATTGAAGCGGCGCGGGCCGGGGAGCATGGCAAAGGCTTTGCGGTGGTGGCAGTGGAAGTGCGGAATCTGGCGGAGCAATCCAAGCAAGCGACAGCGCAGGTGAAGGCGATCCTATCGGAGATACAAAAGGCCACCAACGCTACAGTGATGGCGACGGAAGAAGGGACGAAGGGAGTGGATAGGGGCGTGCAGTTAGCGGCGCAAGCGCGACAAGCGATTGAGCAACTATCGGCAGTGATCAACGAGTCGGCGCAGGTGGCGATGCAAGTGGTGGCCGGGGGGCGGCAGCAGGTATCAGGGGTTGAGCAGATCGCCCTGGCAATGCAAAGCATCAATCAAGCAACATTGCAGAGTCTGTCCAGCACTCGCCAGGCGGAACGGGCGGCGCAAAACCTGAACGAACTGGCTCGTAGCCTGACCGAAATGGTGGGGCAGCGTCAGGCCCATGCTCAGTCGTAACTGACCACTCTGGGCAGTCGAGACTTGGGTTGCGGGTTACTGTCGTTGCCACCCATCCGCTGTTCCCGGAGGCAGCGATTCGCCGGCGATGCACGCCAGACTGCGGGCCTACTGGATCAATTCCAGCGCCGGGGTGCCAGACTCAAAGGGTTTGAAACTTTTCCTCTACCGTTTCCGCCGCTGCTGTCGGGTGGCGGTGCGTGCCAACGCGAACGTCACTCCGAATGCCGCGCCAAAGGCCGCCCCGAACGCTGCCGCGGCGCGCGGCCCGAACAAGGCACGTACGTCTCCCTCGACGTGGCGCGCAAAGAGCAGCCCAACGACTAAGCTTTTGACGGTCATGCTGGGTGCGACCATCGCCGCCACTGCGGATTCTTGCACTTGCACCGGCCCGCGTGAGACGACCACTTGCGCCAGCGTCCCGTCCAACGTGGCCGAACCAGCGTACACGCCAGTGGCACGACCGGCATTGAGCGTCACCTCGTCGGCCTGGACGAGCGCGACACCACTTTGGACGATCTCGACGGTCTCTGCCTTGACCTGGGCGACGGCGCTTTGACGGAGAGTCGCGTTCGTCGCCTCGATCTTTGTCGCGCCGCCCTGACGGATGGTCACACTTTCAGCTTTCACCTCGCTCGCGCCGCCTTGCGTGATCGTCGCCGTGTGCGCGTACACGCTCCGTGCCCCGCCGTTCACCACGTTCACGGTCTCTGCCGAAACATCGCCCGCCGACGGGTCAGGCTGTGATCCGAAGTTGTGTTGCTCGTTCATGCTTGCCTCCCTTCCAAAGAATGGCTAACTGCTCATCCTTGCGAAA
>Ga0102851_10003295_pt1 | contig 10008 bp, 13 predicted proteins | sample Mud3Dept3metaG_FD_79558 | JGI IMG/M metagenome (GOLD analysis project Ga0102851, IMG submission 79558) | Freshwater wetland microbial communities from Ohio, USA, analyzing the effect of biotic and abiotic controls - Mud 3 Core 4 Depth 3... | ecosystem: Environmental > Aquatic > Freshwater >...
ACTCGCCGTTCTCCAGCGGAACAGGCAAAAGCGCGCCTCGCTTCGCGCATGGGACCGGCTCTTGTATGTCGCCCTCGTTCGCCTCTGGCCCGGATGATGCCAGGCCCTCATGCTGGTCAAGCCCGAGACCGTCATCCGCTGGCATCGCAAAGGGTTCCGGTTCTAGAGTCGGTGGCCTCCACCATCGCTGCGAGCGACGCGCAGCCTGATCGCTCCTCCCATCTCCCCCGTCAAGCGACTCTACTGAGAAGTGATATGCCGACCCGTCTCTCGACGTTTGATCGGTCATTCCCTGCTTCTTACCGCCGGACACGTTTCAGCCAATCGGAAACCACATCGCTTGTCCGCGCCTCTCACGGATAAGGCAAATTCAGCTCGGATGGACTTATTGGAAGGGACAGGATTTCCACAGGCAAAACGGACTGCCTGAGTCGGGAGTTCAGCTTTGGTCTGTTTGCGTGCACAGAACAAGTTGAGGAATATTGTCCAAACTGGAAAATGCCTGCAGTCTTAATAAACAGGAGTACAGATGATGTCTGCAAACTCGAAGGGTTCGGGTATGGAAAGGCAGAAGCTCACTGCAAATGGTGCGGGGGATAGGGATACCCAAACGGAGCGGCATGCTGCCGGGTGGGAAGACGGCGAACCTTCTCAGGATGCAGAAAAATTCCGACAAATCTGTGTCCCGTGTATCTTTATTACTGAGCCTCTCTGCCGGCGCTTCCAAGGAGGCAATGGATGCGCGGACCAGACGAAAACTCGGACGCTTCATTTTCTGTACCCCGTTTGCGGTGCACGAGGTTCTGTTTCGTTGGTTTGCAGCACTGAGCGTCGACGATGCGATCCGAGGATAACCGAGGTTCGTGATCTTCCAGGATCCTGTTCTCAGTTCCGGCTGCGCGTAGGCAGCAGCCACTGGTATAGGAAGGACGGTTCCTATGTTGAGTCCTGATCGGAAGTTGCCGGGTCCGGATGAAAAGGGGAAACAATCCCTCTCGAAGGCTTCGACTTTCTTGGGAATGTGCTGGCTAAGTATTGCTCACCAGTTCCGGAGCCTCTATGAGTCCGCCTTGCGCCAGCGCGGATCTGAAGACCGTCCAGGTCGCTTTAACCGGGGCAAGGACGGAGATGCGATATTGCAGCAGTGCGACGCCGAAACTCCGTTCGCTTTTCCAGAGAAGACGCGCGCCGGTACTGAGAGACTAATCACGGAAGCCGAAACACAACCAGGTGATCACGTCCAGCCTGACCTGATACAACTGGCGCTGGTTGCCGGGTCGGTCGTTGATGGGCGCTATCTTATTGAAAAGGAATTGGATCGAGGCGGTTTCTGTGTGGTATTTCTCGCGCGCGACCAGAAACTGCACGACACTCCGGTGGTCATCAAGGTACTTCATGAAAGGGCGATAGAGGGTGCAGAGGGTGATAACAAAGCATGGCTTCTGCAGAGGTTCAAGAAGGAGGTCCAAGCCCTTGCGCGGATCGATCATCCTGCTGTAGTACGCGCGCTCGATATCGGCCGGCTGCCTGACGGGCGAACCTTCTTAGTGATGCAGCATGTTGCCGGGACGAACCTGCGCTCCGCGATTCCGGCACACGGCATGGAATTGGAACGGGTCGCCCGCCTGATCCTGCAGATGGGCCAGGCACTCGAAGTCGCTCATAGACAAGGCGTGATCCACCGGGACCTCAAGCCTGAAAACATCATGCTTCAAAGAGCAGGAGACGAAGAATTTGCCATGCTGATCGATTTCGGCATCGCCACTGTGCTCGATCCGCCAACGACATCAAACATGAAGTCCACCACGGTGGTGGGGACCATCGGTTACATGGCGCCCGAACAGCTCGAAGGCAAGCCGACCGTGGCAAGCGACATCTACGCTCTGGGCGTGATCTCCTACGAGTTGGTGACGGGCCGGCTGCCGTTCAATCCTGACTCTCCTTTTCAATTGCGCGAGCTTCAACGGGCTGGAGTCAGGATCAAGCCCCGTGATCTGCGCCCGAATCTTCCCGAAGCTGCGCAAGCTGTCATCCTGAAGGCGGTCTCGTTTGCTCCCCAGGATCGCTATGCGAGCGCGCAGGACTTCTGCCGAGCCCTTAACCTTGCACTCACCGGCAGGACAATGCGTGAGCCCGACCTTCCCGGTAATCCTGTTCCGCTGGGATCACTCCTGTCGGCTTTCTCTTTCTTGACCACCGTCTTCCTTACAATTGTGATCTCTCGCTGCCTCCTGGCAAGCACCTGGGACGTCTGTGGGTATTCAATCTCATTCTTACTATGGCTCTTCTGTTTGTCGGTAGGAGTTACCTTTACTCGAGGCGGACAACACTGGATCGAGCGAGGCTTTGCACGATTCAGCACCAAGCCATGGTCTTTCAGCAGATGGCGTGTCGCATTTACGTTCGTTGGCCTCCTCATGATAGTTGCCTTCTACATTGCTCTCCCGGCGATTGCCCGCAATGCCCTGCAGACGAGTGATCCGAAACTGAACAGTCTACTCGACTGGTGGAAGCGCGGGTGGGACCAGACGCAGACTCTCGCGCCATCCCAAGTCTCCCAAAACCCCTTCTCCACTACCTCCACTGTCCTTTCCTGGCAGCCGATGCGCCTCACCGATTACAGCGGCAGATACGAGGTTTGGTGCTGCACCTCAGACGGTAAACCGTTCCTCCGCCTGGGCCCGACCGCCGACGGAACGCCCTCGTCGCCCGCATTGAACTTCCTCAACGCCGACGCAGCTTACGGTCTGGCGACACGGACCGCCCTTTCCAGTTGGAATATTGTTTTCGGCGACTTCAGCGCCCCTATTTCCTTGAAGACCCCCAGAGCTGCCATGGAAATCACGCTCAAGGGTGCCGGCCCGGCCACTTCTGCTGCTTCCGGCAGCGCAGGAGCTGCCCAGGCAGGATATGCCGCGGTCTCCGTTGACGCTGGCGGCACCCCCTATGCCACCGCCTTGCTCAGCTACCGACACAACGGGGCCACCGTCAGTGAAGTCGGCATCCCCGCTTCCCCGCCCACGTCCTCTGCCCGCTTTTTCGTCGACTACCGCACCGAATCCACCCTCGCGGGTTCCAACACCAAAGTCGATATCGATACAGGTTTCGCTGCGGTCAACCGTGGAAACGGGCCAGCCTCCGTCTCCTTCACCCTGCGCGATCCGGAAGGACAAATAATCAGCCGCGGCACCGGCAGCCTGGATAAGGATGCCCACCTTGCGGCATATTTCAACCAGCTGCCCGAAATCGCGCCCGGCTTCTCGATCGATCCCTCCTTTCCAGGCTCCACCCATTTCGGCACGCTCGAGCTCTCCAGTGACCAGCCGATTTCCCTCCTCGCGCTCCGTCTTACTACCAACCAGCGCGGCGAAATGCTCATGACCAGCACGCCCGTTGCCGACCTGGCCCGCACTTCCACCACCGGTCCCATATATTTCCCGCAACTCGCCGACGGTGCCGGCTACTCCACCGTCATCGGTCTGCTCAATACCTCCGGTGCCATCGAGACGGGTACACTGCACCTTTTCGCGGACGACGGTTCCCCTCTCGTGGTCCGGCAGTTGAACGCCTCCGCTGCCTCAACTTTTGCTTATTCGATTCCGCCTGGAGGCGTCTACGTCCTCCAGACCGAGGCTTCGTCGCGGGACGTCCAGACAGGTTGGGCGGAGCTTATTCCGGATGGAGGTACGATCGCCCCGGTCGCAGCCGGGGTTCTGCAGTTCAGCCGGGACGGGATATTGGTCACCGAAACCGGGATCCCGTCGGTAGCGCCTACCACTCACGCCCGGATGTTTCTCGATACCTCGGGCGGCCACAACACAGGCGTGGCAATCGGGAATCCGGGAAACGCGCCGCTCAACTTGTCGCTGCAGGTCTTCCAAATGGACGGCACGACCCAGGCGGGCGTAGCCAATGGGCCGATCACTCTCGATCCCTATGGACATGCCGCCTCATTCGTAGGTCAGCTGATTTCCGGCCTGCCTTCCGGATTCCGGGGCGTTCTCGACATCACGGGCGAGAGTCCTTTCGCTGCGACCACCTACCGCTCGCTTGTGAACGAGCGCGGAGAAATCCTCCTGACGGCATTGCCGGTTGCCGACTTGAACCAGCCGCCTCCGTCTCCTATTCTCTTCCCCCACATCGCTGACGGTGACGGTTTCTCGACACAGTTCATCCTGTTGAACGGGTTGAACCCGTCGAGCACGACACTCTCTTTCTATAGCGAGACCGGGGTCCCCCTGGCCGTTGGAAAATGGTAGGCCCGAACCCCATCGATGGGAGGCGATAGGATCCTGCCCACAGAAACTTTCACTTTGCGCGCGTTATCGTGCTTACGCTCGCCTGCGTCTTTGTGTTGCTCGGCGTCTGCCTGATTCCTTACCCTGGTCTGCATAAAACAGCTCAGGGCATCATTGTAGTCGCGGTCTATCTGGATTCCTGGCTCCATTGTCCCGCCGTGGTCAACTCAAGTCTCCTATCGTGATTGCTTCTGGTTGAAAATCCATTGGCTTCAATCGGAGCTTCTCGTCGGGAAGAAGCAGGCAGTGGCGCTCCAGGTAGGCTGCATGGCTTTCAAACCGTGGCGGATCAGCTGGATCAATAGCTCTGCCCGCGAAAACTCCCCCATGAAGTGTGGAGCCGATTGGATTACCGTGAACATCCTTCGCGCGACCGCTGTAATAGCGTTCCTCCCATTCGCTGACCCAGTGCGCAGGGATGCCATACTCGAACTCAGGAACGTAATTAAGAACTTCATAGATTGGCGTTCCTATTCCGCCCAGGCGCAATCTCGGTTCACATAGTCGGGCCACAAACCAGGCACCAGCCCAACGAGGATGTTTCTCAAGCTCGGCTTGGCTGATTCGCGGTGCCGTGAAGTGCCACCAAAGCCGAGGCCGGAGCCCCGGCTTCTGCGCGATCCAATCGTGAAGAACTTCTTCAGCCACTCGGTCCCAGAGCGCCCTGCAGCCTTCGAAATCAATGGTTGGATACACCAAGCCGAGATTCATCAGTTCCTCCCAACAGTTGTCCTGGGGCGGTTTCGGGTACAAGCCATCGGCTATCAGACAGAGCTGCGTCGGGCTGATCTCTTCAAACCTCGGCTTCGGAGCCCTCATTTTCCTTTCCATCGTTTCTTTCTCTCATGTTGCGTAGAGCAGGCGGCTCGCTCGGGGCCGAGGGTGGTTCACGGAGCGCCCGAAGGAAGGCCAGCCATGAATCACGCTCAATCGCAGCTTCCGGCCGAGCGGTACGTCGCTTGAGTTTCTCTTCCATGCAGGTGAGGCCATTGCATGCGAGCAACTCGCTGGCTTGTTTCATGCGATCCCAGGCCGCGGCGGCGGCACTCAGCACCGTGACGTCACGCTGCCCAAATCCCCAGCGGGAAATGACAGATTTCCCCACTTGTTGGTGGCCGGCGCGAGGTGTTTCGGTGGTCCTGGTATCGTTGTCAGCATTTTCCACTTTCCCTTATCCAATGGGGTATATGCGCGATTTTGCCGAGTTGCGGGCCAGGTCCGGGGCCGACTGGGCTGGAAAATCGATCCCTCGCCAGTTCTCCCAATAAGCGAAAGTTCTCGGCCCATCGTGCACCCGGTCTATTTGCATCATGCTGGGTGATTGCCGTAGCCCTACCCTTCGCCAAACGGTCTGCAAACAATCGAATTGCCGGACACGATATTGCGCGTCGGGACGTATGATGCGGGTGGAGTGAAATCCACTTTGTTCCGAAGTCCTGACATGTGAAATGTGCGTCCACGCCCCGTGTCCACATTGTCTATCTCGGGTCGCCGTTTCAGGCCGGAACAGACATAGGTGTTGCTGGGGTGGGCGGTCTAACTCAGGATGAGCGCCATACGTGGATTTCTGGGCCCTACCGATACAAATAGATCCACCGGCTGAGGTTCCCAAGGAGTCGACATGGAAGCGCTGGACGCGGAGGTCCGCCGCAGGTTCAGGCCTGCAGCGTGCGCATTACGCAACAATCCGGACAGCATGTCGCGATACAGGCGCTTTGGAGTGGAGACACGGAGGGATGGTCCATCGAAATCGAGCTCGTGACGGCCAAAAAGAGCGCCTTCCCTTGGGGGAGACGTGCGTTCGCCTCCCACTCCTTGACCTGTCTGCGCTATGGAGGAGACCTCCGCGTCTTTGGCGGGAGCGTGCCGCCATGGCCCGAAGCGATCGTCGCTGAGCGCGTCGGTAGACGACTCGCCGAGACACACGGGCTGCCGTTCTATTTTCCCTCCCCCTGCGAGCCTGACGACGATTGTCCGCCATGGTGGCTGCGGGACGCCTTCGACCACTGCCCTACGTGTGGCAAACCGCTCCATCGGGATTATGGCCCTCCTTCCTCTCGCGATCAGTGCTCTCCCTGTGAGGAAAGAGAGAGGGACCGGCGGGAGTTGCTGGAAGACACCCCCGGAAGGGAGGGAAACCGGGGCGTCTTCCTCTTCTTCCTTGAGTCCGGGAGGTTGGCGCAAAAGTTCTGGCTTAACCTCAGGCGCAAAGATGCGGTCTCCGAAGCGCTTGACTCCGTGCTCCGCCTAAAGACCCCGGCCACTGTACTCCCCGAACGCATCGACGCGATACTGACAACCGAGGAGGTTGTCGCCATGGTCCATTGCTGTGAAGAGGCGATCGATGCCGCGCTAGGGGTCTGCACGCCAAGGACCAACCTCCCTCCACAGTTCCGTGACAGCTGGGTGCGAACTTTCACCTAGCGGGGAGAAACTCGTTCCATCGAGACCAATTTCAACTGGACGGGCGAGGAACTGAATCGTCTCCTTGAGTTTCACGAGTTCTTCACCGCCGCCGCTTCGGCGACGCAGGTTCAGATCACCGGAAACGGCGGCATCACTCAACGGGACGTGAGCGTCCTTGCGCATTTTGCGGCGGTCCGCAGCTTCAGCCTCCCGGATCTGCTGCGGGCGTAACCCGCCGGAGCTCCCTGGTCCTGCTCGGAAGCTTGCCAAACTGGACGATTTCTCCCGCTGGAGCAAACGCAGCGAAGTAACGGACCTTTTTGCTGGCCAGTACCCCATCTCGGTCAAGGGAATATTCAACAGCACCGACCTCTGGCCCGATATCGACGGACGAGGTCAGCCCGGTCTCTTCGCGAAGTTCACGCAGGGTCGCCGTTTCCTTCGTCTCCTGGGGTTCAAGCTGCCCCTTAGGAAGCTCAAAGCCCTGCTTCCGCACCCGGACGAGCAGCACTCGATTTCCCGCTAGCCGCGCGATTTATTCCCAGGCATCTTTAGCCAGTCATCAGTGTGGCGATAGCGAGCCAGACCAACAGCCTCGAACTCATCAGCGTCAGGTGCCGCCAACGTAACACCAATCAACCGCAATGCTTCATTGATGGGGCCTGCCTCAAGATGGACCCCTGCTTTCATCGCAGCAGGGGCGAATGAGCGCTTTGGAGAGCCATTCTTTTGCGAGGCGCCATTCCCGCTTGACTGTCCGGTCAGAAACCTTAAGGACCTCCGCTGTCTCCTCCACGCTCAATCCGCCAAAGAAGCGCAGTTCAACGATCCGGCTTTGTCGCGGATCGACTTCTGCCAGGCTCGTCAATGCATCGTCCAGTGCGACAAAATCAATTCGCCGTTTCCGGGATACCGGCGCCACTTCCTCCAGCGATATCGTCCGAGTTCCTCCACCGCGTTTGGCGTAACCGCGGGTGCGGGCCACATCTACCAGGATCCGCCGCATGATTCGCGCACAGATGGCGAAGAAGTGTGCCCGGTTCTGCCAGCTGATGTTGGTGCAGTCAACGATGTGAAGATAAGCTTCATTAACTAACGCCGTTGTTTGAAGAGCAGACCTGTGGCTTTCTCTTCCCATATACAGCCCGGCTAACCGGTGCAACTCGCCGTAGACCATTGGTGTCAGTTGGTCAAGTGCAGATTCGTCCCCGTTGCACCACTTCTTGAGCAGTTCCGTCACTCTATGGTCACAGTCTGACATCTTGTCCTATTCCTCAACGCAATCATCCAGGCAAGCACGCCCTGCTATCACCCTCCATCGCCTGTTCCTGCACTACCTTAATTACCAGGGGTGTGTCTTGCAGTTTTCGGCCACGAGCGAGAAAAACCACACTGAAGCCGCCTCGGTCCAGTTCCTTCTCTATGAGATAGCGACCATCCAACCTCAGCCCGGGCACGAGCGCCAGCGGCACAAGGTCGGCCTGAACCTGATCTCTTGCACGTCTTCCGGCTTGCGGGATGAATTCGTCAGTGCCGGCCTGCGCTTGCTCCGGAGAGGCGCGCGGAGCTTCAGAGTCGCATCGCGACGTCGGAATCCCAGCATCACCCTGGTCTAAGGAACCTGCACTGCCTCCAGATCCATGGTCTAAAAGCGTCTCATACAGGGTCCGAAATTGGTGAGCGATACTCTGCCAGCGCGCTCCCAGTAACTTCGAAGTCGTGGACCGAGGTGGTTTAAGATCTTCATCCCGACCCGGCGATCTTTGCTCAGTCCTCAGGGCAGTAACTGTCTTTCGCATACCGGTAACCGCTGTCTGCCCGCAGCCGGAACTGAGAAGCGGATGATCCTTGGGCGCACGTTTCTCCGCCGAAACCTAACTGAAAATCCAATCCGGTTCTTCGTCTAGTCCGCGCATCCGTTGCCTCCTCGGAAGCGACGGCAGAGAGGCTCAGTAACAAAGATGCATGGCACGCAAATCTGTCAGGGTTTCTCAGCATCCTGAGAAGGTTCGCCGGCTTCCCAGCCTGCTGCGCGCTGCTCCGTCTGGGCATCTCGATCACCAAAACTCCTCAAGGCTCTTCCCGCTGCACTTCCGGAGTACTGCCGTGCTATGAGGGATTACGATACCGAGCCATCAGAATTCCTGATTGTCAGAAACCAGAGTCACCAATCGGCTAGTGTGGACAATTATACTACCAATCGATCTGGAGACCCCATCAAACGAATACACGGAAATCCACTCTGTGAATCGATGACAGTGCAGACGGTACCTTCGGTCGCAGGTGCCGTTTTCGATCCAGCACTCGGCTGTTGCTCCACACCGGTAGTGGAAGAGAAGTCTTGATAACGGCCGATCACCGGTACCTGAGAATCAACCATGCCTTGGGCGCGATTGGTTCCAGCCCTCATGTCCCCTTCTTCCGAATGATCTCGCATTAGGGCCTGAGCGCGGCAATTCACAGCCGCCGAAAGAGAGGCCCCATGGCTACGGGATCGACGCTATGCACAATAACATTGATGCTGAGTTTCGTCGTGCTGCCCCCTCGATCCAGTGCGCAGGAAGTCCCGAATTTCGTTGCGTCTAACTCCGGTGAATTCCGTACCGATCGCCTCTCGCAGCAACAGATCAGGATATGGAACGCGATTCGCAAGATCGTGCTTGCGCGAGATGCCTACTCCCACCCGATGCATCCCACCCTCTACGGATTGTGGTGCACGGTGGAACAGAGCGATCTGCTGGTCATCGTGGAATTGATCACCGACAAGAAGAAATGCAGTAACCAGGCGGGGGAATGCGCGGTCGGGACGCTCGATCCGTCCGGGCGCGTGCAAAGAATCGGGCTGAGGCTCTTCATCCCAACCATCGACCGCGCGTATGCCGGGGAGCAACCGCCCAAGGAAGGCATGGCATTCGTACCGTTTTCGGGGCTGAGCCGCGAGAAAAGGTACGCAAAAGTCCTCGGACACGAACTGGCGCACATCGAAAGGGCGGTCCGGGATCCTGCTTACCTGCGCCTTCTTCAAGAAATATGCGCGGAGCAACTCGCCATTGCCGCCGGAATCGGAACAGACCGAGAACGTTTATCGGCCGCGGCTCTCAAAGAACGTTGGGCTCGCGTCTGGCCGCTGGTGCTTGAATCAGATAAGCCGGCGATCGCGGCGGAGGAGGCAATCTATCGAGAGCTGCTGGCACGCAAGTAGAAAGGCCGGTGTGCCGCGTGTTGCCGCGCGCACCCCTCCAATCTCCAAGGCGGACCATGGGAGGTTATCGATGCTCATCAGGTCCGAGCCGCTGAGATCCGA
>Ga0102851_10003296_pt1 | contig 10008 bp, 12 predicted proteins | sample Mud3Dept3metaG_FD_79558 | JGI IMG/M metagenome (GOLD analysis project Ga0102851, IMG submission 79558) | Freshwater wetland microbial communities from Ohio, USA, analyzing the effect of biotic and abiotic controls - Mud 3 Core 4 Depth 3... | ecosystem: Environmental > Aquatic > Freshwater >...
CATCCGCTCCGCGTAGTGTAGACACGTGTTGATGACCTCGGCGGCCGGCGGCAACGGCTGCCCCGTCTTCGGATGCAGAAATGTGCCGCGGTGCCGGCAGAGCTCCGCCAGATCGGAATCTTCCGTTATGCTAATAGATGCATTGTCAACGCTGAGCGATAAGTACGGCACCTCCTGCGCGATGCGAATCCACTCGCGACCTGCACACTTGCCCTGCCCCACAGCCAGTAATTGGAGGCCGGTCGTCTGCGTGAATGCCTGGTTCGTGATGCGCCGGCCGTTCAGTTGGTCCTTCTGCCGCAGCTTGTCCAGCGCGGCTTGAAAAGAGGTGGCGTGTTTCATCGTCCTGGGCTTCGGTCCCGACTTCGACCGACTGGCCCTTGCCGCCTTGCCCCCGCTGGGTGCTTGACGCTTAGGTGTGTCCACGAGCTTCCCGCCTTTCACTTTTTTCTCACCGTCAAGGTACGCGCGGCGCGATCCCGGTTCCTCGGCCTCGGCGGCGTCCACGACCTGCACCTCGGCGGCGTGGCGGCGCACGGTGGCCGGATCTACGCCGTACTTGGCGGCCACCACGTCGGCGGTCTTTGCAGAGTGCGCATTTTGCGCACTCTGCTCCGTGTACTGGTTCGCACCAGTCCCGCCGTGCGCTTTCTTCTTCGCCAGGTACTCACGCCCGCTCAGGTACTTTTTCCGTATGGGACCGAGATTGCGCCGGCCGAGCTGGTGCTCGGCAATCCAGATCAGTGCGGCGTCCCGGTCGGGTAGCGTGACGGATTCCGTGTCGAATGGGATATTGAGCCGCCGGCAGATGTCCAGCCGGTTGTGGCCGTCGAGCACGATGGCCGTCCCATCCGCTTGCGGCCAGACACGTAACGGATCCGTGCAGCCGTCAGCCGCAAGCAATGCTTCGAGCTGCGTGCGTTCCTCAGCGTCCAGTGGGCCGAGAAGTTCGGCAAACTCGGGGTCCACGACGGTCTGCGGGCGTGTCATAACAACCTCGAATCATCGAGTTCTTCGGGCAGCTCCGCCTCGCTGCTATCCGGCAGCGGGTCGATGGCGATCAGGTCGTACACGATCCGGCCGCCCTTGTCGGTGCTGGTCTTGTAGGTGACGATCACCTCGCGGTTGGCCAGGGACTTGGCCAAGGTCGCCGCAGCGTCGTCGAAGGTGTTGATCCACGTCTCCGCGCCCGTGGCTTGCGTGACCAACAGGCCGTAGCGGGTCCACGCCTTCCCGCGCGTCTCGCCCGACTTGGAGCTGATCCGGCTGAGCACGCCTTCCATAACGCCCTCGGTGGGCGCGGTGGCCGTGGCCGGAGCCACCTTCGGCGGCGGTGCCGGGGTTGCCTTCGGGGTCGGCTTCGGCACCTCGGGCCGGTGCGGCACCACTTCGATCACCGGCTGTGCTGTGCCGTGCGGCACCTCGTCAATTTGCAACTCGTCGGGATCGTAGTTGCCGGCGGCGCCGGACCACCCCAGCGACTTGAGGCCGGCGGTGATGGCTCGGCTGCGCAGCATGGCACGCGGGAACTTGCCGTACATGCCCGAGGCCAGCAGACCTGCCCGTTTGGCATCCTCGAAGGTGAACGTCTCCAGGTGCGTGTCACCATTCGGGTGCGTGAGCCGGAGGACGGCGGTCGTGTCGTCCAGCGTCTCGAAGATGGCGCGGCCGCCTTCCGCCTTGAATCGGGCGAGCTGGCTGTCCGCGTTCTCTGTGACCTTGCCCTTCACCATGCTGAGGGACCGAAGCGCACGCATCGGCGGCAAGCCCAACTCACGGCCGGCAAGAATGATCGCCACAGCTTGGCCGGGCGTCTTGATGGCGTCAGGCAAGAAGCCGGTGGGCACCAACGCCTCGGCCAGGCGGAACAGGTCGGTTAGGTTCATCTCGCCTCGTGGCGCCGGCTCCGCAACCGCCGGCAGATTATTCGTAGGCGTCTGGGTCGTCATCACTGAAGCCCTCCTTCTTGTGGCAGTCCGCGCAGACGGCGCGTCCGTCGGGTGTCACCCGTTGCTCGGCGTACCGCTCCACGCGCACCCCGCACGCCTCGCAGACCCAGCCGTCGGCAGTCAGCAGCTCGCGCTCGATCTCGGCCAGACGTGTGGCCGCGCGCTGGATCTCGTAGCTGTAGTCATCGTCGATCAGCCCTCGCCAGAAGGTCACGGATTCGACGGCGTCGCGGTGCTTCTTCAGGTCGTATCGGGTCAGCGGCATGGGACCACCTCCACCTCGCGCGCGGTCAGCGGCGGCACGCCGTCGGCGTCCAGTGCCGCGGACAGCAGGTCCGTCGTGATGAAGTCTGCCAGCCGGGGGTATTCGCGGAACAAGCCGTGCTCGACGAGGATGCTCTCCACGACGGTACGGATCACGGCCGGGCTGAAGTAGTAGCTGCCGGTGCTCGGATCTTTGAAGATGCCTGCGGTGCTCATGCGTCGTCTCCTTCCACGATGTAGTAGTAGCCGAGGCTCGGATCGTCGCTGATGTTGGTCCCATCAACGGTGTGCTCGCGCAGGAACTCCTCGGCGGCCTCGCGGGTGAGAAAGCGAGCCTCCACCATCGGATGGTGGCCGTCCGCGTGCCACATCACCACATGCTCCTGCTCGGTCATGCGAGCACCAACGCGAGCGTGGCGTGGCACGTCTCGCACGACGGCTCGACGCCGGTCAGTGTGGCGAACTCGCGGGCATCGGCCACCGTCAGCCTGTCCATGCGTCCACCGGACAGGTCGCGCCGCATGCCCGAGCACTGCGCCGTCACGCCAGCGTGGTCCTTGCAGGTGATCCGCCCATTGTCGCCTATCCATAACGCCTTGTGCATCTGTCCCTCCTTGCGATGGCACCGGAGAAGGCGGCGTCCGGTGCCGTTGCCTGCCGCCCCAGGGCTGTCGTCTGCCATCATCTCTAGCGCACTCACGAATGTTTGTCTACAAGAAAACAGCAGCTCGCAGAAAAAAAATACACCATCTTTTCCCTTGCAGGCCGCACCCCACCTATGGTAGACACGCCGCATGACTACCACAAGGCGAGGGCGGGGACGGCCGGCCCTGCCGCCGAATGACAAGCGATCCGGCCGGATTGAGTTTCGGGTGACACCATTGGAGCAGCAAGAAATCGAGGCGCGGGCGCGGCGAGCCGGGTTGGCCGTTCGCGACTATGTGCGCCAGGTGCTCGGGTGGGAAGTGCGGGCGGCATGACTGATAGATCTGTCTACATCGCCCATCGCGTAGACACCACACGCGGAGGCACACGATGACGGTGTGCCAACACGACGTTCGATCCGTGCGGAATGATATGCGTGGATTTGTCTACATCATCCGCGAGCGGCGCACGGCACGATATAAGATCGGCTGGACCACGAAGAATCCCCTATTCCGGGTTGTGGCGCTGTCAGTGAATCTATCCCGCGATTTAGAATTGCTATGGTGGACACAAGCGCCGAGCCTGGCCACAGAGCAAGCGATGCATCGGTTGTGTCGGCGTTGGCGGCGCGCGCACGAGGTTGAAGCGCAGGGTCACACGGAATGGTTTGTGTTTAGAAGCCGTCGGGCGCGTTGGGTAGCTGGACAACTCGGCACGCTCGTAACGGGATTGCCGTGGTCCAGCAGGCAGCGACACGCGAGGCCACGGGCCGTAATACATGAGTGCTTCAGCAAGCCACTATTATTCAATCTGACGCCTGAGCAGCACCGGGCCTTGCGTGAGACGGCGCCACGGGAGGGGCTTACCATGTCCGCGTTCGTGCGGCGCGCGTTGGTGCGGGCCTTGCGCGAGGCGAGCTTGCGCGACCTGGGCGACGCATGAGCCACGCTCGCCTACCGCCGGCCGACCGTCGATCCGGTGCGCGTGGCGGCGGAAGCGCTGCGGGAGATCATGGAACATGACACCAATTGACGACTCATTGGCTTTCTTGTTGCGCTGGGCCAACGCCACCCGCGCCAACGGTATGCCGACACCAGAGGAATGCGAGGCGGACGGATACGAAGCACTCGGGCCAGCAGACCCGCGCTATCCCCATTCGATCCTGATGCGCAAGGCGGTGCGGGATGACGACTAATCACGCCTATTTGGAGTTTCTGACCACGAAGCGCGTAGTCGTTCCTCCCGTTGGATTTGCGATCGACCAATCAATGCTGAATGCGCAATTGTTCCCATTTCAGTGGGATATCGTGCAATGGTCCTTGCATCGCGGCCGTGCGGCGATCTTCGCCGATTGTGGACTTGGGAAGACGCCCATGCAGTTGGAGTGGGCGCATCAAGTTGTGGTGCACACCGGGGGCCGCGTCATCATCCTTGCACCGCTCGCCGTCGCCGCGCAAACGCAACGGGAAGGCGACAAGTTCGGTATTCCCGTGACTACCTGCCGCACCGCTGCTGACCTTAGAGATGGCATCAATATTCTCAATTACGAGCGACTGCACCACATTGCCGATGAGGAGTTTGCCGGCCTTGTGCTGGACGAATCCTCCATCCTTAAGTCATTCGATGGATCAACGCGGAAGCATATCACGGAATGGGCGCAGTCGATCCCATTCCGGCTCGCCTGTACGGCAACGCCAGCTCCCAACGATTTGATCGAGTTGACAAACCATGCCGAGTTTCTGGGCGTGATGTCGGGCAAAGAAATCATCGCGCTGTGGTTCACGCAGGACGGCAATACAACCCATCAGTGGCGGTTGAAGGGCCACGCCCGACAGGATTTTTGGCGATGGCTCGCCTCATGGTCTGTGGCGCTGCGGATGCCGTCGGACTTGGGTTACGAGAATGACGGGTTCATCCTTCCGCCGTTGACGGTACATCATCAGCAGGTCGCCAGCGCACCAGCAGACGGCATGCTGTTCCCATTGCCAGCCGCGGGCCTGGCCGACGTGCGCGCGGCGCAGCGGGCCAGCCTGTCGGATCGCGTTCTCCGTTGCGCCGCGCTCGTGAATGCCTCCACGGAGACGTGGATTGTGTGGTGCCATCTCAATGCTGAATCCGATGCCTTACGTCGGGCGATTCCCGATGCCCTCGAGGTCAAAGGCAGCGATAGCGTCGAGGACAAGGAATCGCGCCTGGTGGCATTCAGTACTGGGCAGGCTCGCGTGTTGATCAGCAAGCCATCCATCGCCGGATTCGGTATGAACTGGCAGCACTGTCACAACGTCGCGTTCGTCGGATTGTCTCACTCGTATGAGCAGTATTATCAAGCCATCCGTCGGTGTTGGCGGTTCGGCCAAACGCAACCAGTACACTGCCACGTCATCGCCTCAGAAGCCGAAGGCTCTGTGGTGGCAACGATTGAACGCAAGGAGGCGCAGGCACGAGAGATGTTCGAGAACCTTGTGGCGCACATGGCCGGCTTGCAACTGGAGCAACAGGGGAGAGACGAAATGACGTATGCGCAGGATCTGGCGACAGGCGATGACTGGCGGTTGTATCTGGGGGATTCTGTCCACATGCTCAACAACGTGGCCGATAACAGCGTCGGACTTGCACTTTTTTCGCCACCGTTCCCCGGCATGTACGCCTACACGAACTCGGCGCACGACATGGGCAATGTGTCCTCGATGCGCGAGATGGTCGAGCAATTTCGGTTTCTGATTCCTGGTCTACTGCGGGTGGTCAAGCCGGGACGGTCGTGTTGCGTGCATCTGACGCAAGGCGTCGCCTTTAAAGGCACTGACGGATACATCGGGATCAAGGACTTTCGCGGACAGATCATCCAGGCAATGGAAGATGGTGGGTGGGTGTACTACGGCGAGGTGGCCATCGACAAGGATCCGCAGGTGAAGGCAATCCGCACCAAGGACGCGGGCTTATTATTCAAGAGTCTCGCCAACGATTCCTCGCGCATGCATATGGCGCTCGCGGATTATCTACTGCAATTTCGGAAACCGGGAGACAATGCAGAACCGATCCGTGCGGGGATTTCGGAGAAATACGAGAACCCCGGCGGCTGGATTACGCCAGACGAATGGATCGAATGGGCTGCGCCTGTCTGGTATCGCGAGAAGGCGGGAATCCCTGGCGGCATCCGCGAGACGGACGTGCTCAATGTGGCCGTGGCGCGCGATCAAGCCGACGAGCGGCACCTCTGTCCTTTGCAACTGGGCGTATGCGAACGGGCGATCAAGTTGTGGACCGCGCCGGGCGATCTCGTCCTCGATCCCTTCGCGGGCGTAGGGAGTGTCGGCGTCATGGCCCTCATGCTCAACCGCCGATTCGTGGGCGTTGAACTCAAGGACTCCTACTGGCGTACCGCACAACGCTACCTCAACGACGCCGTGAAGCATCGGACGCAAGGAGATCTCTTTTCTCTCGCCATGTCCTGATCGTTTCTATGCAGCGGAGGTGGCGGCGGATGGCGCTCTACATACGGCTCGAATGCGAAGTGCTCACCGACGCCAAGATCAGTTTGACACCCATCCATCACATGACATAAAAGGCGCGCATGCACCCGATCCCCGACGCCGACAAGCTGGTCATCATCGCGGCCTACGTGCCGCCACCCATTGCCGCCCGGCTGAAGGCCGCGGCGCAGCGCGAGGAACGGAGCGTGTCCTACGTGCTGCGCCGGGCCCTGCTGCGCGAACTGGCCGCCCTGGAATTCGAGCAGGGGCAGCCGTGAAACGCTCGGCGTGGGATCATCCAAAGCTGTGCGATCTCGAAGCCGCGTTGGGTGTGCCGCGGTGGGGTGCGGTGGGCATCCTCGAAAGCCTCTGGATGTTCACCGGGAAATTCGCGCCGCACGGCAATATCGGCAAGCACTCGGACGTGGCGATTGCCCGATTTCTCGGCTGGACTGATCCGCCGGGCAGGTTGATCGACGCGCTCATGACTGCCGGATGGGTTGATGCGGACGATGTGGAACGCCTGGTGGTACATGACTGGCACGAGCACTGCGACGAGGCCACCCGCAAGCATCTGAGCCGCCAGCGCAATGAACATTCCGGCGGACAATTGCGCAAGTGTCCGGACGGTGTCCGGACGGTGTCCGGACAAATGCCGAAAGTGTCGGTATTGCCAGAGCCAGAGCCAGAGCCAGAGCCAGAGCCAGTAAAGAAAAAGACTTGGTCATCGACACCGATGACCGATTGCGCGTTCGATGCGTTTTGGCACCAGTATCCGCGCAAGGTGGCCAAGGTCATCGCTCGCAAGGCATGGCAGAAACTCAACCCTGACTCACCAACGACCGAATCGCTCATGGCTGCCCTGGCAGTTGCCTGCCGATCCCGTCAGTGGCAGCGGGACGGCGGCGAGTTTGTACCGCATCCGGCCACCTGGCTGAATCAACGCCGATGGGAGGACGCACCAGCCGGCAGCAATGGCACCGAGGCGCCGAGCCCGTGGGACCAGCCGCCGCTGTACGTCGATTGCCCGATCTGTCACGATGCCCATCGCAACTGGCCACCAGACCAACGCGAAACCTGCCCGAAGGAGGCACCCCCGTGAGGTGGATAGACTTCCAAGACCAACAACCGTTGCTGCGTTGCAAACAGTGCAGCAAGACCGCCATCGTGATCACAGAACTCGATGTGGCTCCCCACTATGCCAAGGCGTTCTGCGTAGACTGCGGCACGTTCTTCGACTGGATTCGGGCGCCGGAGAACGATGCGCAACGGCTCCGACTGCCGCGCGGCACGAAAGACGCAATCTGGGGTGAGTGGGACGGGCGTTGCGTGGCCTGCAATATGCACGCCGTAGACCTTGCCCGGCTTGGCATTGCGCGCACGGTGCAACACACGCCGCCGTATCGGGACGCCGCACACAGTGGCCGGCTGCTCCCGTTCTGCGATGAGTGCCAGCAAGATGCGACACGAGCCCAACGTCGCCATGAACGATTCCTCCGCAAACTCGATCGTGCGGACGCATGAGTTGCCTCGCTGCGGCAGAGCAGTACTTGTCGCGCGGATGGCATCCGATCCCGTGCCGTCCGCGGGAAAAGGTGTCTGTGATCCGGTGGCGGGATTACCAAGACCGCGCACCGACCCTTGCTGAAGTCCGCCAGTGGTGGTCCGCATGGCCGACCGCCAACGTCGCTATCGTCACCGGCCGTGGAGTCGTGGTCGTGGACCTTGACGGCGACGGCGCCGAAGCGTTGCTGGCCGATCACGGCATCGCGTTGCCGCCTGACGCACCCCGCGTACGTACAGGGCATGGCGAACATGTGTACTTGGGGTGCCCAGAGCAGATCCACAACCGGGCGGCGCTGTTCAGTACGGCCGGTCACAAGCCGCAAGTCGATATTCGCGGCGATGGCGGCTACGTCCTCGCTCCGCCATCTTTGCATCCGACGGGCCGCCAGTACGAGTGGCTCGTGTCACCAGTCGGTGAGTTGCCACCGATGCCCGATGCGCTCATGCGTGCGATGCGACATGCGCCGCAAGGCGCCGCCGCTGCTCCCGGAGCAAATGCACCCGGATGGGTGGCCGCGGCATTGTCTGCCGGAGTGTCCGAAGGGCAACGGGATACGATGGGCGCGAAACTCGCCGGGTACTTTCTAGCGAAGGATCATCCGCTCGATGTGGTGCACGCGATCCTCGCACACTTCGCCGATCGGTGTACTCCACCGCTTCCCGCACACGACATCCGCCGCATTGTGGCATCCGTCGCCCAGGCGCATGCCCGCAATCATCCGCCAGAACCGGACGCACCAGCCGACGATACTCCTGCCGTGCTCCACGTCGGCTACGCGGTGCAGCAAGTGCTCGATGAAATCAAGGCCGGTCCGCCGCAAGTCGTCCCGACGCCATTTCCCACGTTGAACTCGATGCTGGCTGGCGGTGTGCGCCCCGGTGAGTTCGTCTTGTTCGGCGCCCGCCCAGGCGTTGGCAAGACGGCTATGGCGCTGGACATCGCCCGTCATGCCGCCGGCCGCGGACATGTTGTGTTCATTGTGTCCCGCGAAATGGTGCTCGCGGCGCTGGCGCGACGGATGCTGGCACAGCACGGTAAGCACCACGCGGCCAGGTTGCGGGCTGGCACCATCACCGACTGGCCGCGACTGGTCGATACCGCGGAACGCCTGTCCGCCTTGCCAATTTGGCTGACGGATCACGCGGCCTCGATGCGCGACATTGACGCCTGTATTGCCGGGCTCACGTATCGCCCCGCCTTGGTGATCGTCGATTACTTGCAGCTCGTCGAAGCACCCTCGACGATCCGAGAACGTCGGCTACAAGTCGAAGCCGTCTCGCAGGGCCTGAAGGGTCTCGCGTTGCGCCATGCGGTGCCCGTGATGTGTCTGTCGTCGCTGTCGCGTCCAGCCGAAGGCCGTGACAAACGTCCGACGCTGGCAAGCCTGCGGGAATCCGGCGAACTGGAACATGACGCGGATATCGTGTTGCTGTTGCATCGGGAGGGAACTGGATTCGACACCGAGTGCCTGGTGGCGAAGAATCGGGACGGCGAAACGGGATCGGTGAAACTGCGGTTCACGCCAGAACACGTCTCGTTCGCCGAGCTGGCGCAGTACGAGCCAGACGACCCTCCGCATTGGACCGACCATGAGTAGCGCCACGGTGCTGATCGGCGTGCCCGCCGGCAACGGCTGGATCTTCGGCCCATGCGTCGAAGCCGTCTACGGCACGCATGGCCACGACGGCCCGACGATGGCCAAACAAGCGAGCGGCAGCATGCTCACGCACACCTTCAACCGCTTGGTCGGCTTCGCACGGGTCGGTGCCTCGAGCGGCCTGCTTACCCACTTCGCGATGGTGCACAACGACGTGGTGCCCGCTGAGAATTGGCTGCGCGATCTGCTCGCCGAGTACGAGCGCACGGATGCCGACGTGCTGTCGGCCGTGATCGCGATCAAGAGCTTCAGCGGCCAAACGTCCACCGCCCTCGGCGACCCGCACGACTGGTACGACTTCCGCCGCATCATGACCCACGAGCTAGGGACATTGCCGCCGACCTTCGCCGCCGACGACTGCCGCCGCCAGCTCGATTGGCCCCGGCCGACGGATTGCCTGTTGGTCAACACCGGCTGCTGGATCACGGACATGCGCAAGCCGATCTGGTCCGCGAC
>Ga0102851_10003297_pt1 | contig 10007 bp, 7 predicted proteins | sample Mud3Dept3metaG_FD_79558 | JGI IMG/M metagenome (GOLD analysis project Ga0102851, IMG submission 79558) | Freshwater wetland microbial communities from Ohio, USA, analyzing the effect of biotic and abiotic controls - Mud 3 Core 4 Depth 3... | ecosystem: Environmental > Aquatic > Freshwater >...
GAGGACTTCTCGCTCGATGAGCAGGAGATCGTAGAAGCGCAGGAGATGCCGGAAGCAAAGCTCGACAACGATGTCCTTGAAATCTTCCAGGAGTTCAAAAAGGGGCTCGAAAGCGAACTGGAAGAGGGAGACTCTGAAACTCATTACAATCTTGGTATCGCGTACAAGGAAATGGGGCTGGTAGATGAGGCGATAAAAGAGTTCCAGACCGCGGGGAAAGACAAAAAAAGATTTTTGCAGTCTTCATCAATGCTTGGGGTCTGTTATATGGCAAAGGGGCTTTATTCGCTTGCCATCGATGTGCTGACCAAGACATTGGACAGCATAAAGGGGAAGGATGATTCTTATTGGTCGGTAAAATATGACCTGGCAGAGGCCTATGAAAAAGCTGATAATCTGAAGAAAGCGCTCGACCTTTACACCGAAGTCTACGGCTGGAACGCAAGGTTCAGGAATGTCTCTGAAAAAGTCAGCTTACTGAAGACCCAGACTGCAAAAAGCGCAGCGAAGGAAAAACCTAAGGAGAGGAAGGACCGCGTCTCCTACTTATAACTAAATGGACTACTTGGCATATTACAAACTGAGCGAGCATCCTTTTTCAAATGTAGTGGACAGCAGGTTTTATTTCAACAACCCACAGCATTCAGAGGCGCTCCTGCGCCTGAAATATGCTATTGATACAAGCAAAGGCCTTGCAGTCGTCATCGGGAACATAGGAGCAGGCAAGACAACCCTTGCCAGAAAAATGCTTGAAGAGCTTGATGAAGAATCCTATGAGGCGGCCCTGCTGGTTATAATGCATTCGTCTGTGAACTCTGAATGGCTTTTTAAAAAGCTGGCGATCCAGGTCGGCGTCAAGAATATCGCTGACAACAAGATCGAACTGCTGGGAGAAATATACCGGAGGCTCCTTGAGATCAGAAAAGAAGGCAGAAGAGCGGTTGTCCTTATGGACGAAGTCCAGATGCTGAATTCAAGAGAAATCATGGAAGAATTCCGGGGCCTGCTCAACATGGAGACATCCGAAGGGAAGCTGGTCAATTTTATCTTTTTCGGCCTTCCGGAACTCGACCAGATACTATCTCTTGACGAACCCCTTAAACAGAGGATAGCGATAAAAGTGAAATTGACCGCTTATTCAGAGGAAAATACAAGTGCCTATATAAAACACCGGATGGAAGTTGCGGGCTGCGAAACAAACATCTTCACCCCTGCGGCGATAAGACTTATCTACAAATATTCAAAAGGCTATCCGAGGCTCATCAATACGATATGCGACAACGCCTTGCTCGAAGGGTTTCTCTTTAAGGAAGCGACTATAGATGAAGGGACAATAAAGACTGTTGCCGTAGACCTCGGGCTTGATGCTTAGCGGCCTGCATGATGAAGTGTATATTCTTGACTGTCAGAGTCACACTATATTTTGAAAGTTCTATCTTCATCTTCGACTGATACAGGATGCCTTCTTCCCTCGCCGGATTGTCGTAATATACAGTGAGCACTTTGCCATTTGAATAATATATCTGCTGTTTAGTAGGCAGGCCGTTTTTCTTATCGAGCGTAATCTCACGCCCGGGATTTCTGAGCAGGTAGAAGCCATCTTCATCCCGGACAGTAAAGTCCTTTATGTCCCACCAGAAGATACTGTCCCGTAAGCCCTGCGTAAGGATTGTTTTTTTTGTGCTGTCAAGTCCGGGGTTGCTTTTAACAGCCCCATTGTGTGATGACAATTCCAGCACGAGAAAGCCAAGGGTATAGACTTTCATCTCCAGATCGCCGTTGCCGGATATATTCAACGTACCGTCTCCATATATTTCAGAGTCGGGTTTTTCGAAGATGACCGAAAAGGTCGTATCAATCCGGGATATGCCGCTCAAGCCGGAAATGACTTCATCAAGGCCCCTTTCCTCAAACAAGGGCGGCGCCGTTGCTCTTGGAGCGCACGACGCAAGGAACAGCAGGAGACTAATGCAGAAGAGCTTCAAGAAATTCTTCGACATCCCTGATCCCAATGACCTGCAGGCCCTCCTTGTTCGTTGTCTTCAGGGCGTTTCCGGCGGGTATGACCGCCCTTTTAAACCCTATCTTGGCGGCCTCCTTCAGCCGCGCTTCTGCCTGGGCCACAGCCCGGACCTCCCCTGAAAGCCCGATCTCACCAAAGACAAAGGTATCGGGTTGAATTGAAACCTCTCTCATGGATGATGCTATGGTGGCGATAATGCCGAGGTCTACAGCCGGCTCCACAATCTTCAGCCCGCCGACGACGTTTATAAAAACATCCATTCCGCCCAGGTGCATGCCGGCCCTTTTTTCGAGCACAGCTATCAGAAGGTTGACCCTGTTGAAGTCAACTCCTATGGAAGTCCTTCTAGGCATCCCGAAGTTCGTCTGTGACACTAAGGCCTGTATCTCTACCATTAGAGGCCTGGTCCCTTCCAGGCTCGCCACAACCGTAGAGCCCGAAACATTCTTTGGCCGTTCGGACAAAAATAACTCCGACGGATTATCGACTTCCCTAAGCCCTGCATCGGACATCTCAAAGATCCCGATCTCATTCGTTGAACCAAAGCGATTCTTTATGGTCCTCAGGATCCGGTAGGAATGCCCCCTGTCCCCTTCAAAATAAAGCACGGTGTCGACGATATGCTCAAGGACACGGGGTCCGGCGATCGTACCTTCTTTTGTGACGTGTCCGACAATGAAGACCGGTATCTGGGACCGTTTGGCAAAGAGCATCAGCTTCGCAGCGCACTCCCTGACCTGGCCGACCGAACCCGGAGCTGAAAGCAGCTCCTGCGTATACATCGTCTGGATCGAATCAACCACCATCGCAGCAGGAGAAAGCTTGGAAGCTGAATCCAGTATGCCTTCAAGGGACGTCTCAGGGAGCAGGATGATGGCCCCGGAATTTACAGAAAGCCTGTCCGCCCGCATCTTGATCTGCTGGGGAGACTCCTCGCCGGAGACATAAAGAAGCTTGCCGGCTTTTTTCGACAGCCCTGAAAACGCCTGGAGGAGCAGGGTCGACTTCCCGATGCCAGGGTCGCCGCCGACCAGTATTACAGACCCTGGAACGACCCCGCCCCCCAGAACCCTGTCAAATTCCTTTATCCCGGTAGTGGTCCTGTCCGCATCAGTCCCCTCGATGGAATGCAGATAAACAGCCTCGGGTTTTCCGTAGGACTGTAAAGACGCAGAATGCTTGGATGGAGGTGCGGCCTTTTCCTCGACAAAGCTGTTCCAGCTCCCGCAGTCAGGACATTTCCCGATCCACTTCGGGCTGCCGTAGCCGCAGGACTGGCATTGAAAGAAGGTCTTGATTTTAGACATAGGTTATTTTAAATGCATGATGAGATAAAGTCCACACATACGGCAGTCTGAAGTCATGGAGTGTGTTATTAACCGGGTGTAAAGTCCCCTCTTCGGATTGCATGCCGCGACAGTTTTGAAAAAAGAGATCCGGTGCGGATTACAGGATGAAATAGCCAAAATCTTGTTTTAGCTTTCTCTCATAAATTTGCGCCGGTTTCATTTTCCGGTAAATTAGGTGCCTCTTGGAATCCGCAATGGGTTCTTTTTTCGCTAACTGAAAAATATATGTAGAATTTCGCAAATTTATTAGAGAGATTTATAACAGATGATAACCTCTGGCTTTATGAGAGGTTGGTATAACTGTTTCCGCTTCTAATAAGCACTCATATAAGGCACGAAACTATTTGAGGAATAAAAAACTATTCTTCATATGCTCAGCAATGCATTCAATGTATCTCTCAAATTCTCAAGCTTGTAAGGTTTAGTCAGACGTGCTTTGAATCCGTATTTTTCATAAGCCGCCACAACAGCATCGTCCGAGTAACCGCTCGACACAATAGCCTTGATGCCAGGATCAATGGCAAGCAGCCGTTTAATGGTCTCCTTACCTCCCATACCACCACGTATGGTGAGGTCCAGGATGACAATGTCAAAGGGCTTGTCTGCCTCTCTGGCGCGCTGGTATTTCCCTATGGCTTCTTCCCCGCGGTCCGCGAATTCCACCTCATGCTCAAGGGTCTTTAACAGCTCTCCTGCGATATTTCGTATCAGTTCCGCTTCATCCATGAGGAGGATTTTCCCTTTGTGGCCAACGGTGAAGCTTGCAGGGACTTGAGAGGTCTCTTTGCCCCCTTCAAGCGCAGGGAGATAGACATAAAAAGTGGTACCTTTGTCCACCTTCGAATTAACCTTGATAACACCGCCATGGGTTCGGACAATGGAATAGGACGTTGCAAGGCCAAGGCCGCTGCCCTTTTCCTTGGTCGTATAATAGGGGTCGAATATCTTCTGCAGGTACTGCTCTGAAATACCGATGCCGCTGTCCTTGACCGAGATCACCACATACTTTCCTTCTCCCAGATGTTGAGGCAGTTCCTCTTTAGGTGCCAGCACATTTTTTGCAGTGATTTTTATTGTGCCACCCAAGGGCATCGCCTGATCGGCATTGAGTACGAGGTTCTGGATTACCTGTCCTATCTGGCCTTCATCAGCTTCCACAGTCCAAAGCTCCTCGTCGAGCATGATGCGGTAGTCAACACGTGAACCGCTCAGGGCGAACTTCGCAGAGTTCTCAATTACAGGCTGCAGAGATATCATCTTCTTGAGCGGCTTTCCGCCCTTTGAGAAAGTGAGAAGCTGGGACGTAAGGTTCACAGACATATGCAATGCTTTTTCCGCCTCTTCCAGCATTTTTAAGGCCTTCTCCTTCTGAGAAAAGGATAGCTTGGCCATGGAGATATAGCCGAATATGCCCTGAAGCAGGTTGTTGAAGTCGTGGGCAATACCTCCTGCCAGGGTGCCGATAGATTCGAGTTTTTGCGTCTTGATGCGCTCTTGATCAAGGAGGTGTTGCTCCGTGATGTCCCAAAGAATACCGCTGATCCTCGCGGGCTGTCCCTTGTCGTCCCGAACCAGCCTGCCACGGGCAGTTATATAATAGACGCTCCCGTCAGGCAAGACAATACGATACTTTGGCTCGTAGAGCACATCCTGCTCAATGGTCCGGGCGAGAGCCGCCTTGAGCTTCTCGCGATCTTCTGGATGCACCCTCTGGAAGAACTCCTCCGCCGTCCCAGTAAACGTCGCCGATTCGATCCCCAGCAGTTGACAGGTCAGGTCGTCGAAATAGCGTTTGTTCTCTTTGATCTCCCAGTGCCATACGCCCATACGGGCCGATCGCAGCGCAAGGTCCAGTCTCTCCTTGCTTTCCCGAAACGCCTCCTCCATCCGCTTCCTTTCGGTAATATCCTCAATCACCCCCAGTGAGCGTACGACATTGCCGGAAGAATCCCTTTCGGCACTCGCCGAAAGAAGCACATCCAGCACGTCGCCATTCTTTTTAATGAACTGATACGATACATCCTTGACGCTGCCGTCCCGGAAAAATGCCGGCTGAATTACCTCCACGGCGTTCTTTCGCGATGCGTCCGTATAGAAATCGGTGACTTTTCTGCCGATCACTTCATTTCTCTTATAGCCCATTATTTTGAGCCAGTAATCATTTACATCGACCACAATTCCGTTCCGGTCTATGGAATGGAGCAGGATGGGCGTGTCATTATAGAGGCGCCGGTATTTTTCTTCGCTTTGTTTCAGTGCCAGTTCGGACTTCTTCCGGGCAGTGATGTCCTCAAACGCGGCAACCATGGTATCGGGTGCGGTCTGGAAGGCATGGACCTCGAAGGCTCCCTTGATGACATTGTGCTGGTACTCGATGTTTTCCGTCCGCCAGGCCTTTCCGGAATGGGCCACGTCGCGGTACCGCCCCGGCACTTCGGTGTCCTTGAGCGGCGGGAACGATTCCTCGATGGTCTTCCCTATGAACTGCTTGTTGTCAACACCCAGAATGCGGTCAGCCGCCGCATTAGCTCCGATGAATATGAGCCGGCCGTCAGGCTCCAGGTGGTACATATGCAGCCCTACGGGGATCGATTCGATGATGTTCCGCATCCAGCTCTCCGGCTCGCACTGCGCCTCCTCAGCCTGAATTTGGGTATCGGTCTCCTTCATACTCTTTGCTCGATCGCCAACATTTTTCTTGGTTTTGATTTCGTCCATACCATTCACATTTTACGTTATGGGAAATCAAATGACAAACATTTTTGTGACGATGTTCTGCTTTTTGCAATTTTTGTGCAGTGACGCTACTCTGGGGCATGAGCAACCATTAGAGTGGAGGGGCAGACTTAACCATTGACTCATACTGCCAGCCCGTATCGCCTGCTGCGCATCTTATTGCCACGCTCACCCTTCTTTTAAAACTGCTATACTGGTTATAGAGACTCTTTTTGCATTAGGGAGGAGATCGATGGCAGAGAACAGAAAGATCCGGAAAGTGTTCAAAAGCAAACCCACGATCGAGGGAGCAGGGGTCCATCTCAGGAGGGTTTTTGGAAACAGCGAAGTGCCGCTTTTTGACCCGTTCCTGCTGCTGGATGATTTCCGCAATACCGATCCCTATCAATATATCAAAGGCTTTCCCTGGCACCCCCATCGCGGAATTGAGACGATAACCTATGTCCTGAAGGGCAACGTCGAACATGGCGACAGCATGGGGAATAAGGGCGTCATCACGTCAGGCGACATGCAGTGGATGACCGCCGGCAGCGGTATCATCCACCAGGAAATGCCGCGTGGAGACGATGACGGCGTGCTGGAAGGTTTTCAACTCTGGGCCAACCTTCCGAAATCACACAAGATGATGGACCCCCGGTACCGCGACATCAAAGGCCCGCAGGTGCCGGAGGTGGTGACGAAGAGCGGTGCGAAGGTCAGGGTAATCTGTGGCACGGTAGAAGGAAAGCGAGGTCCGGTAACTGACATCGTCATAGATCCCGAATATCTCGACGTCACGGTGCCGGCCCGTTCAGAGTTCGTCCACAAGACCACGCGCGGCCATACGGTCCTCGCTTATGTGATCGGGGGCAAAGGCCTCTTCTGCAATGAGAGAAACCCCTACGCTTACAATTCCGAGGGAGTGAACTATTTCGACATGGAACGCGACCTCTATATCCACAACGGAACAGCGGTCCTCTTCGGCGATGGCGGCCAGATAACAGTCTCGGCCCCGGGAGAACCAGTCCGCTTCCTGCTCATTTCAGGCAAACCCATCGGCGAGCCTGTCGCCTGGTACGGCCCCATCGTGATGAACACTGAGGAGGAACTGCAAACTGCATTTGAAGAATATCGGGACGGCACGTTCATCAAATACGGCCAAGGTAATTATTGATTAAGTCCGATTTATTATTTGAAACATAATCAAAACAATAGATGAGGAGGCCCTATGAAAAAATGGGTTGCGGTCCTGGCAGTTGGAATTTTTATTGTATTGATCGGGTGCACAAAAATACAAAACTCTCAGGATGTGCCCCGCATTTCAAAGGACGGGCTGAAGGCCAAATTGGGATCACCCGGTATGGTCCTGATCGACGTGAGGACTGAAAGTGACTGGAAAGAGAGCAGCGAGGAAATTACCGGCGCCTTACACATGGACCCGGCAAGCGTCGATGCCTGGGCCGCCACATTGCCGAGGGACAAGGAGATTGTCCTCTACTGCGCCTGACATAACGAAGCCACGAGCGCCCGTGTGGCGGAAAAGCTCATTACTAAAGGCTTCAAGGCAACGGCCCTCAAGGGTGGCTGGAGAGAATGGTCGGAGGCTAAATATCCGGTTGAGAAGAAGTAATTGATCCTCAATTCCAGCTATGCCCACAGATGCACCTGAGTTTTCAACAGACCTGAAATGACGGAGCAGCGCCCCTTGAAATCCTAACTTCTCTATTCTTCTTCAGAAATAAAAAGTGGTGTTTGCTCTTTCTCAGTTCTCGGCGGTTTGAACATCTTGAGACATACAGCATGAGACTTTTACATCTGTACTTTACGTCCTACGACTTAAAACCCTTTCTGCCGAGTTGAGAAGAGCAAGACCACCACTTTGGAGAGCTTGTCTTGATTTAAAAATACTCCTATTACAGATGATTGTCAAGCTCAAAGTTAGATTCTTATCTTACCCGATAACCAGCAATTTAGAGGCGCGGACAGGAAACTTCAGTGGCCGTTGCTCACTAACAATTTTCGACAGGGCAGATGCCCTGAGTTTTCATCGGCCCTGAAATGAAGTAGACTGTAACCAATAGAAGTGCTAGTCCGAATGAAACGCATGAAAGATTGAAAACCATGAAAATCTATACTGGTACAAGCGGGTACGGGTATAAGGAATGGAAAGGAAAATTCTATCCTGATAAGATTTCACCTAAGGAAATGCTTCGTTTCTATTCGGAGCGCTTCAATTCTGTAGAGATCAATAACACTTTTTACCACATGCCTGTGGAGAAGATCCTATCATCCTGGACAGGACAGGTTCCTGATAATTTTGTCTTTGCTTTCAAGGCACCCCAGCTGATAACACACCTGAAACGGCTAAGGAATGTGGAGGAAGATATGAAATATATTTTCAGGACCCTGTCCATCATGGGGCGAAAGCTGGGGCCGGTCCTTTTTCAGTTTCCAGCGAGTTTCCGCGCAGACCGCCATGCGCTGGATGATTTTTTAAAGCTGATCCCGGATATGCCCTGCGCCTTCGAGTTCCGCAACCCGTCGTGGCTGGAGCCTGCGATCCTGGACCTCCTTCGTGAAAAGGGATGCAGCCTTTGCACCGCAGACACTGAGGAGAAGCCTGCAATCGGGATTATCCATACAGCGGCGTGGGGATACCTGCGCCTGCGTCGGCCTGACTATACGGATGCCGACCTTACACAATGGTTTGAAAGGATCTCTTCCCAGAAATGGGAGAAGGCATTTATTTATTTTAAACACGAGGAAGAGGCGACAGGGCCGGAAATGGCGATGCGATTTAGGGAGCTTGCTGATTCAGGAGTAAAGATACTGAAAAAAACTATACAGGTGGATAGACCGAAGAAGGAGGCTATTAGGCGCAATGAGTAAGTCAGAAAATGTATTAGACAGGAGGTGTTCTTCCTATATGCTTCAGCCTTCGGTCTACGGCCTAAACACCTGAGAAGTTATCCGAATGCGCAGGACATCCCAGATAACCCGGGTTGGCAAGCGGAGGCTTGAGCTTTCAAATCTGGAGAAGGTCCTTTACCCCGGCGACCATATCCTGAAGGCGGAGTTGATCGAATATTATCTCAAGACAGCTCCGACTGTGCTGGCGCATCTGAAGGGCCGACCACTGTCGCTCGTGCGCTATCCTGACGGCATTGAGGGCGAAAGGTTCTTCCAGAAGAACAGACCGGGGTGGGCTCCGGAGTGGATAGATCATGTTGTGTTGGGCGGGGATGGGAAAGAGGATAAAGTTGATTATGTTATCGCAACCGAGGGGGCCTCACTGGTCTGGCTTTCAAACCTCGCATGCATCGAGCTTCATCAGATGCATTGCCGCTCACCTCACTTTGACAAGCCTGATTACTTCGTCTTCGATCTGGACCCGCCTGAGGGCTACAGGTTCGGGGACCTTGTTGAAATCGCCATTGATTTGAAAGAACACATCGAGAGCTTCGGGTACCGCCCGTTTGTAAAAACTACCGGTAGTAAGGGTCTCCACATCCTGGTCCCCATAGAACCGAAGTGGACATTCGATAAGGTTTTTGAAACAACGCGTGAATTGGCCAAACTGTTCACTGAATCGCACAGCCGGTCGACCACCCTCAAGATCAAGAAAGAGGCACGCAAAGGCGCGGTACTTGTTGACATCTATCGCAACCGGACCTATCAGACCATTGTGGCGGCATACAGCGTGCGGGGGTTGCCAGGGGCCCCGGTTTCTATGCCGCTGCGATGGGAGCAACTCAAGAGTATCGCCAGTGCCGCTGACTTTACCCTGCGCTCTGTGCCCGGTCATCTGATTAGTTATGGTGACGCATGGGAGGGGATCGGAGCATATGCGGTAGGACTTCATACTGTGAGGAAAAGGGCAAAACCAAAGAAACAGCCATCTTCGGAACCTGAGCAGAAGA
>Ga0102851_10003298_pt1 | contig 10006 bp, 5 predicted proteins | sample Mud3Dept3metaG_FD_79558 | JGI IMG/M metagenome (GOLD analysis project Ga0102851, IMG submission 79558) | Freshwater wetland microbial communities from Ohio, USA, analyzing the effect of biotic and abiotic controls - Mud 3 Core 4 Depth 3... | ecosystem: Environmental > Aquatic > Freshwater >...
ATAAAAAAAGAAGGGGGGGCCTTTCCCCCCTTCATCCGATGAATGCTGTTCCTGCGCAAAATCGAATAATAGCCGTGGGCATCTTTTCCTCGAAAAAGGGCCGATTCCCTCTTTAGTCCGGATGATTCATAAATGCTACGAGAGGCATCCGGCTCGAACGCAAGAGTCTGGGATAGGTGCAAGTCCGCGTGAGCGGACTGATGGCTCAATGTTTCAGGGCAAGCTGCTATTAGGCGCCCCCAGAAACAGTCAAGTATGACGGGTTATTCTCTTGCGGAGAGACGGGTGTCTCTCGTAAAATGAGAAGCGGATAATTTATGCGGGTTAGGATACATCCTCTCCCTTTATAGTGGGCAGAGGATGTATCCCTGCCGATTATGTGATATGATAGAATGTCTCCATGGATATATTAAGCGCCAAGAGAGATACCCTCGCCAGGCTCTTATTATTGGCGGCTGTGGTATGCTCTTTTTCCTTTGTCTATCTTCCCCTTGTCGGTAAGATCTGGTTTTTCAATGACGACCCGCTCTGGATATGGACATCATCTACCACGAGTGTAAAGGACATATTCTTCTCTCCCGAAAAATACCGGCAGATGTCGCCATTCTTCACGCCCCTTCTCGGTGCATCGTTCAAGATTGACTGGATGCTCTTTGGACTGAATCCTGACGGCTATTATTTTCACAGCCTCCTCTCGCTCTGCGCTGCGGCGACTGCCTTATATGTATTCCTGAGGCTCTATGGCACCGAAACATCGGCGCTGACGGGTCTGCTCCTGTTTGTGCTCAGCCCTTTGACGCTCAGTATCACCACATGGTTCGCTGCGAGGCATTACCTTGAGGGCCTGTTCTGGTCCTTGCTGGGTCTCACGCTCTTTGTCAGGGCTGACAGGAAAGGGAAGATTTCTTTCTCATCCGGCATCTTCTATCTCCTCGCTGCACTCAGCAAAGAAGTATATGTGGTAGTGCCCATGGTGGCGTTGCTGCTGTCGAGAGGGGGATTTTGGGTGCGCCTTAAGAGTACGGCTCCCCTATGGGCAGCGCTCATACTTTACCTCCCCTGGAGGTTCTGGATGCTCGGGGGAAAGGGAGGCTATCTCGACATGCAACCCTTAAGCATCGAGTCCCTGATGCCGATATTTTCCAACATCGTCCGCTTTTTGTCCCACCTTCACACAAACCCTGGCGTGTTCCTCTATTTACTTCTTTTCGCAGCGCTCGCCATCGCACTGAAGGGCGTAAGGCTTTCTCACATCACGCGCGCATTTCTCGTCCTCCTGGTGCTTATCATCCCCATACTCCCGGTGAGCTACCGGGTGACCTTCAGCAGCAGATATTTTTTTCATATGTCGTTATTCGTGATATGCCTCGTCTCTCTGCTCGTCGAATATCCGACAGCCACAAAGGGAGTGCTCCGGAGGGGAGGTGCGCTCTTCCTCTGTCTCATCCTGGGTTTCGTCTTCGTCAAGGAGGACATCCTGATGACACGCTCTGTCGTAAGGGAACGGGCTGAGACAAAGGGAGAGGCAACGAGATTCATTTCTGCCCGGGAGCCCTATATAAATGTGGCACTGTTTGTCGGGTTCTATGAACCCCTCAGGAAAATCTACGCCAAATTCTTCGGCAGGGATATAAAGACTCAGCTCGTCCCTATAGAGAAAGCGCTGAGATACTGCGATCCTGAAAAACTGAGCGAGATGCGGGTCTCGGGGATTGATATCCCCTATGACCAGATTATGTCATTCCAGAAACAATGGAGAGACGGTCCTCTCTCCGTCAGGATGACCCTCTCACAGTACAGACTCACCTGGGATTTCGGTCCTGAAAAGGAGAAACCCTATTCATTGGTGGCCGGCACGACGAGCGGATTCTATTATGCGCACGTCTCGATCAATCCCACGGGCTCCGTGCTCTTTACCGGTCCCTCTCTCTTTTACATTCGGGTCATTCGCGAGATACCCGGCGGAGAGATCACAGTCATCTCCCCGGAATTTGTGCTCAGAGTGCCCGGCGAGGAGACTATTTTGCATGGGGATACCGACTGAGTTGGGCATCCGTAAGCCTTCTTACGGGCAGGCAGGCTAAGAAAGGCATTCGCCTTCCCGGATATGGGATAAAACCACTATGGACAAAACAGATTCTTCAAAGAAAACGCTCATCAACTATGTGTTGTGTATCGCATTTTTCCTCGCCCTCATTTACTTTTATCTTCCCATGACGAAACACTGGTTCTTCTCCGATGATATCCAATGGATATGGTCATCGGCCTCCCTTTCTTTTAGGGAAATCTTCTTTGTTCCGGAGAAGTACCGTGCCATGGCAAGCAATTTCACGCCCATGCTCGGCGCATCATTCAAGATTGACTGGATGCTCTCTGGAATGAACCCCTTAGGATATACCCTCCACAGCCTTCTCTCCCTGCTGGCGGCAGCCGGTGCATTGTACTGCTTTCTCAGGCTCTATGTCAGTGGGAAAACGGCATTCGCCGGTGTTTTACTTTTTGTGCTTAATCCCATAACCCTCAGCGTGACCGGGTGGTTTTCCACACGGCATTATATGGAGGGCCTTTTCTGGGCATTACTGAGTCTCACCTTCTTTGTCAAAGGCGAGAGGAAAGGAAAAGTCTCTATAGCATCTGGCATCTTTTATCTTCTCGCTTCGCTCAACAAAGAGGTGTATGTGGTCCTGCCCGCCATCGCGCTGCTACTCTCAGGGGATCGCCTTTTGAAGCGTCTCACACACACTCTGCCGCTTTGGTCGGGGCTCGTTGTCTACTCTCTCTGGAGACTCTGGATAATGGGAGGGATCGGGGGCTATCCGAGCAACCAACCCCTGCATTTCGAGACGCTCATTCCTCTTTTCCTTAAAACAATCAAATTCTTTTCTCTGCAGTGGTTCGGAGAGTATTCCATAGTCCTGTATCTTTTTTTGACTGTGGCGTTCCTCCTCTCCCTGAAAAAAATGAAACTGCTCTTTATTTTTCTCATATTGAGCATCCCCCTGCTGCCGGTCTCCAACATATTTGATGCCCATTATTCCATGGGAAGATACTTTTTCCATACATCGGTCTTCGTGATATGCGTTCTTAGTCTGCTTCTCGAGCCAACCAGCAAGGAAAGGGCACTCTACAAAGGTGCCCTTTTCCTTGTCTGCCTTTTCATTACTGCAATGTTCATTAAGCAGGACATCAGGATATCGGCTGCCATGCAATCCGAAAGATTGAGGGCAAAAGAGACGGCCGCGACATTCCTCTCCTCGGGGAAAAGGTATATCAATGCCGAGCAGCCTTCATGGTTTTATGAGGGCCTCAGGAATATCTACAGTGATTTTTTCAGCAGCGAGATTACGACCCTGCTTGTTCCCCCAGAAGGCTTTCTTCGCTATGCCTCTCCTGAACGATTAAGGGAAATAAGGGAGTCAGGGATAGGTATCCCCTACGATGAAATAAGAGAGTCTCAGAGGAAATTCAGGAAAGGTCCACTCACCGTCCGGATAACCCTCGAGGGCTACAAACTCATCTGGGATTTCGGTCCTCGAAAAGATGTGACATACACCCTCTTGCGCGGTCTTGCAAGCGGCCTCTATTACAATAGTTCCGACCTCAGATCAACCGGCAACTATATGTTGGGTAAAGGCAGTGAGGCTCCAAGTAGCGTGTACATCCGGATTTTCTACCGTTCCGAAGGAGGAGAAGAGGTCATCTCTCCTGAATTTGAGCTTACGATACCGGGTAGCCGGAAAATAGAATATATCTCAACCCGATGAAGAGCCGCTGCTCTATCGGAAAAACTTGCTTTTCAGAATGTGAGTCGGTTATTTTAGGCATATGAGATGTCCCCATTGCGAAAATAAACATACCTGAATCTTCCTGACCCATTTAGAAATGGGAAAGACGGTATCGTTATGACAGCATGACGTATCATTTTGTTCGTGCGGGCCGATGGTAAGGGTTAACATTTCGAGGGAGGTGAAGAAATGAAATGCATGTGTATATACACTGCCGACCCCTTTTCCAACGCTGATCTATCCATTTCCACGGCCGACACGCCTCTGCAATCCCTCCTTTTTATTCCCTTTGGAATCTCTTATATCGCGACTTCATTGGAGAAAGCAGGCTATCCAGTACGTCTCCTGGTGCTTTTGGAGCAAGAAGAGAGCGTAGAAAGATTGATTGCCGAGTTAGACACACACAGGCCCGAGCTTGTCTGTCTCACCGCAGTATCATCAAAATACCATTTTGTGAGGCGTCTTGCGAAGGCCATCCGCCTGAGGTCCCCTGATTCCTTTATCCTCATTGGGGGAAACCACGCCACGCTCAACCCCGAGAGCGTGGTTACCGAAGACCGTTTTGACGCGATCTGTGTAGGTGAGGGCGAAAAAGCCGTTGTCGAGGTCGCGGACCAGCTTGCCGGAGGCCGGCGCCCTTCGGGGATCAACAACCTCTGGATCAGAAATGGCAATGAAATACAGAGGAATCCGCAGGATCCGTTTAATGAGGACCTTGACTCCCTGCCTCACATCGACAGGGCTTTGTGGGATGAGTGGGTATCTGACAAGGGGGTTCCCTCACTTTTGTTAGGGAGAGGCTGCCCCAACAGGTGTGCCTATTGTTCCAATCATGCCTTGTCGCGGGTTGCGCGGGGGAAATGGCTCAGGCTGAGAACTCCCCGGGATATCGTGAAAGAGCTCGTGGAACTCGACCAGCAGTACCCGGACATCCACACTGTCTATCTGGAAGTCGAGACATTCAACGCCATCCCGGGATATGCCTTTCAGCTTTGCGACCAACTGGAGACTTTCAATGCAGACAGACACAGGCCCCTGAACTTTGGCGTAAATATGTGCGTACAGAGAAACATGCCGCATATCGAAGATCTCCTCAGGGCGATGAAGCGGGCGAATTTTCGGTTTGTAAATGTGGGGCTGGAATCAGGCTCGGAAAGGATTCGCAGGGATGTGCTCCGCCGTCCCGAGTATACCAACGATCAATTCCTGGAGTTCAGCGACATTGTCCGGAGGAATGGGATGGACCTGAACGTGTATGTCCTGCTGGGGGTCCCGGAAGAGACGGTTCAGGATGTGCGTGCAACGATTGACATTCTCAAGAAATGTAACCCTTCCGCACTGGTGCCGTCAGTGTTCTACCCCTATCCGGGAACTGATCTTTTCCAGCGGACGGTTGACATGGGACTCATCAAAGAGGAAAGGTTTTTGAAAGAAAATCAGGAGAGGTTCAGGGCACGCATCGACTATCCCGATCTCTCCCGGTGGCAAATCCAGTGGTTCCTTCTGACACTATTCTACAGGGTATATGCGGGAAGGTGGCCCTGGCGCAAGAGAGTCTTCATGACTTTTTTCAGCATTCTCTATGTCTATCCCGGGTTGCGATTCCTGCAGCCGAAATCGCTCCGGAGCACTTTTCTGGAATACGCGCGGAAATTAAGAAATTACTTCGTTCGACCCTTTCGCACTCAGGGCAATGGCTCCCATCTCCGCTGATGGTTCACCCCGTTTTTCCGTTGCGCGACTGCCGGGTGGACTGATTTCCGCACCGTCCGATCACCTTCCTCACTACTGGTCATGCTTGCGCAACGATCATGATCTCATGGGCCCTTAATTCTTCCTCACTGATTGAATCCCCGAGCTTCCTGACCGTCGCAATAAATTCAGCCCCGCGTGGGGGTATCCCGAAGCTTTGGAGGTGGACCTCCTTTATTCCATATCCCGCTCCCTGAAAGAGTTCGACAAAGGTCTGCTTCGTGAAGAAGCGGATGTGAGTCCCCGAGAGAATGCTGAAGGGGACGTAATCCCACCTGCCATGCAGCTGATCCAAGAGAATGGCCCAGTTCATAATATTCGGCGAGCTCGCAACAAAGAGACCCCCCTTCTTCAGGTGGCCCTTAAGCATCCGCACAACCCTCCATGGATTGCGCAGATGTTCCAGGATATCGCCGCATACAATGCAATCGTAGTGCCCCAACAACCCCTTATCAAGTACCTCTTCAATATCTCCGCATAAGACATTGTCCAGCCTGTCACTGGCAACCGCAATCATATCACTCTCCATATCCACACCGGTAACAGAACATGTCTGCCTTTTCTTGAGGCGTTCACCGAAAAGGCCTCTCGCTGCGCCGATATCAAGAATTTCCCTGGCATCCAGAGGCACATGCGCCATGAGATCTTCTCTTCCGCTCTCATAAGTATTCCCATAGCGGTGGCCGTACACACCCCTCGCGATGCCGCATTTCATTCCCCTTTCCTTTATGGCCTGAGGCAGACCGATGAGATCAAGACCCTCCGGAAGATCATCCAACGAATCCTTTCGCAGGGCAAGACAGAAATCATCGATTTCATCAACTTCCTTTACCGCATCTCCAAATTCCCTATAGACCCCCTCTGCAGCCCACCTGAATACTGAGGGTGTCTGGTAGAGGAAAGGCGGGGCACTCTTCTGATGCGGTAGTTTGCTTTCGTTGCTCACAGGGGCGATGACTGAGAACTCCCTGCTGTTCTTCGCAATGTCTGACAGGACATTGATGCCTTCTCGGGTGAGAAAGAGAATGCCGTAAATTATGACAAAGACATCATATTCCTTATATTCCAAAAGGTCTTTCCTCCTTAATGGCCTCTCTTTTGCCACTTCAAGAATATCCGGGGTTTCACTGTCCTCACGGAACAGCCGCCTCATTACCCGCGCCGCGGCCTCTCCCTCCAGACCTTTAAACTCATCCCCTTTGACAATGAATACCGCGGTTTTACCCACGAGACCCTTCTCCCCCCTTCATCCTTTTCGAATACTTGCCAAAATACAGATACGCAATCCACGCAATCATTGTGGCCAATGAAACAATAATACCAAGATAAAGACTCAGGGGTCTATAATAAAAAGTTACCTCGCTCCTGCCTTCACCGACCACTACCCCTCTCAAAAGCCCGAATGCCTTTATAACCTCACCCTCCTTCCCGTTTACTCTCACCTTCCATCCGGGGTAAAAGAGGTCACTCAGGACAAGGAGCCCTCCCCCTGATTCCACCTCTATCGCCACTTCATCAGGGGCATATCTCTTGATCACCACCTTATCGTCCCTCTGCGGAATCGTTCCTTGGAATGTCCCCTTTACAGACCGTTCAGCCATTGTCTTTGATGCCTCTTTCGTACGCCCCGTGATAAGGCCCACCCTCCTGAAATCGATGCCCTCCTGCAGCTTCTCTATAGTATCGTCGAGGTTTTTCACCGCCTCTGCCCTCTGCACGAGAAAGGCCCTGTCCATCACATTTTTATTTTCGTATATATGAATCGCTTCGTATGTCCCTCTGTGCTCCAGAAAATTGCGCTCCCGTGCATGGAGCACCAGGAGTTTTTCATAAAGGACCTGCTCTCTTTCGTATCCGGGTGAAGGGCCGAAATTTCCCAGAGCCATTCTTCCCTCGCCTCTTCCCTCTCCTCGTATGACAATCGTAATGACTTTCCCCCTATAACGGGAGACATCCAGCCACCGGTCCTGCCATCCCTCGCCCGCCTTTATTACAAGGTCCGTTTTCCTGCCCTCTATCTCTATTTCTACTTTACCTCGTGTGTCCTTCGGGGCGTCCTTCATTGCAAATCCTGCGAAGAGAAATGGCTCTGTCACGCTGAGTCTTGTTTCGAATGCGAACCTCATGGGAAAGAAGAAGGAAAATCTTCCTTCACCTTTGGCCTGGAAAAAACCATAGGTCGCCCCTCCCTTGATCGAATGCCTGACCATTCCATTCAACAAGCGCACCCATCTCATGGAAGTGACATGCGCCCCTATCTCATCTTTAAGTACCCAGTGTTCCAATGGTTCCCTGCTCAATATGTATTTTACCCCCATGAGATCCGAGAAGGGAGACGTTGCAGTGAAGAGCGGGTTAGGGTTATTGGTGCCCGGCACACTGAAACCCAAGAGGTTTTCGAAAAAGCTATAGTAATCACCCGGAGAAAGGACGCTGATTCCCCTTATGTCATATAACCCCAGGGCATTACTCACGAGGGGGGGAGCGGAGTTTCCCCCACCGGTAATCCGGTAAGGGTCTTGTCCCTTGACCACCTTGAGATAGGGCGGCTCTTTGTACGGATCGAATCTGTCGGGATGGTCTTTCGGCATATAGAGAAAGAGCTCAAGGATAAGAAACAGAAAAAGCAAAAGGCCGAATACATTCCTGCTTCTCGCGCAGTGGGAGACGAGAGCGGCAATCCCCATTCCGGAAAAGGAAAGGAGAAGGACGGTCATCATCTGCCCTCCCTCCTGCGGCAGGCCCTCCCGATACAGGGTGATAAAATAGGTGAGTAGTGCGAAAGAGACAATGGCGAGGGAAAGATAAAACTTCTTTTTATTTCCTTCAGAAGACATAAGATCGTCCAAGGCAGAGGCCGACATTACTGCCAAAGAGAAGTAGAGCATTGCATTGTATTTCAAAAACTCTATGCTCCCAATGACCGGCGCCTTTGAAATGAGATGCGAAGGCAGGAGGCCGTATATCACAGAAAGAAGACCCAGCGAGAAGACAAAATAGGGGAAAGTCTTCATTAATATTTTGCGGTTCAGGACGCAACAAAAGGACAATACCATTACCACTATCCCCGCATGGGGCAGAATCACATGGGGTGTCCACGTGAACCACGAAGCGTAGTAGTAATTCTTCCACCCGAGAAACAGCGGCTGGAAGAGGGATACAGAGGTGATCAGGGGGATTGTGTGGCCGGCAGCCCCTGTCCTTATGGCCTTTGCAAGGGGGGAGGCCCGGGAGTAAAGTTCCAGGAAGGGGAAAAGGACGGCAGACGCCATCAGGGCGCCCGAAATCGTCCCTATGATCACCTTCCCGCCCTCCCTCCAAAGTCCCCTGAGAGAGTCCCTCACCATGCCCTTCCAGAGGGCATAGGGAAAAAGAAGGCAGAGCCCCATAATCACATCAGGGGTCTTTCCGCCAACCAGTGCAAGGCAGAGAAACAGCGACATGAGGAATGCGCTTTTCAAGTCTTTTCCTTCGCTCCATCTCTCATAAAAGTAAAAGACGGCGGGGATGTACATTACGGTGCTCAGGGGATGGAGATTGATCCACCAGACAGAATATCCTGAGAGCATGAAAAAAGAGGAGCCGAGAAGGGATGCTAGACAGGAGAGTTTCGTCTCCCTCAGAAAGAGATAGGTAAATGACCCCATCACGAGGAGCCTCAGAAGAAAAAATATGTCCTGGGAAAAGGGGTGTGGGAAGAGGTTGAGAAAGAGTTTAAGGGGGTTCAAGACCTCAGAGTTTAAATTCCCGACAAGGGGGATTCCGAGGCCTTCATAGGGGTTCCATGCCGGCACCGCCCCCGCATTCAGGATCTTTCTGATGATGTAGGGATTTGGCTCATTGACCCAGGCATCTCCCGCAGTGTCAAAGGAAAAGGGCAGACCGGGTCTGTGGCCTGAAAAGTCGTAAGGGCCGCTGGGTGTTGCCCCGGGGAGAAGGGAGGACGTGGAAAGCGTCTTTCCTGATACCAGGACATCGTGGAAAAAAAGGACGAGTAAGAGAGGCAGAAGGAGAAAGCAGAGTGATTTTTTGCCCATGGTGCTCTTCAGCCAAGAGAGGTGCATGCACCTCTCTTGGCTGAGCAAGATTTACATTGCGTAGAATGAAGTGGCAAACGTGTTATTGTTTTCGTTGCTCTCCTGCACCTGGGTATCGGCATCTATGACTACTGTCAATGTATACCATATATGGACTGCGAGCCCTCCGAATCTAAGGTTGGTGAAGCTGAGAGTCGCAGATTGGCCTGCACCAAGCCCGGATACGCTCTGTGTGCCTACAAGCTGAGCGCCCACAAGTGTTACATCCCTGCCAATATAAACCTTTACCTTAAAGGGGCCTGCGGGGTCAGTACCTCTGTTGGCAATGGACACCGTAGCCTTAAAGTAGTTGTTATTCTGGCCGCCGGATGGTCCATTATACCCGGTTACAACAAGGTCAGCATTGGATGAAGTTGGTGGCGTACAGGTTTG
>Ga0102851_10003300_pt1 | contig 10003 bp, 9 predicted proteins | sample Mud3Dept3metaG_FD_79558 | JGI IMG/M metagenome (GOLD analysis project Ga0102851, IMG submission 79558) | Freshwater wetland microbial communities from Ohio, USA, analyzing the effect of biotic and abiotic controls - Mud 3 Core 4 Depth 3... | ecosystem: Environmental > Aquatic > Freshwater >...
ACCGGCAGCCATGACGCAGCTATATATGCGGTCCTGAACAAAGAAGCAGAAATCGGTTGTGCCAAAAATACAATATTTGAAAAGCTTGCGCTTGAGGACCCCCGTGTGAAAGATGAGCTGAAAATCATTGCAACATCACCGGCTGTACCTTCAAACGGACTTGCCATGAGAAGCAACATTGCTACCGATATCAGAAAAAAACTACAGAAGGTCCTTCTTGAAATGGATGGTGATCCGGAAGGGAAAGAGGTCCTTAAAGAATTCGGGGCGATTAAATTTGTAGAAACAACAGAAAATGATTATGCTCCAGTGTTCGATCTTGCAAGAAAAGCCGGGATAGACCTGAAGAATTATAACTACAAGAATGAATAAGGATGTTTTTTAAATGAAACGGAAAATCATTTCATCTTTATTGGCGATCTTCATATTTTTCACGATTGGTGCCGCTATCGCTATGTTTTATATTACCAGTACCACATCAGAGCTTGAAAATATTATAAGGCTTCAGGATGTAGAACAGCTCAGGCGGTCCCTGATTATTAATGTTCAAACGGTCCAATCCAGCCTTTATGCCATTAATACACCATACTCCAGCGAGCTCGATACCATAATAAGCAATGCATCAAAGCTTGAGGAATCGGCGCAGGAATGTACATCCTGCCATCATCCTCCGCGATTATCAGACCGTATATCTGATATCCAGATACTTATTAAGGACTATGAGGAAAGCCTGAGTTACTACATAACATCAAGGGCCGATTCGGAAAGAGTTGCTAAGCTGAAAAACGATGCTGTTATTATCGGCAACAGACTGCTGGAAATGGCTGAACAGATGTCGCATAAAGCGAGCCTCTTTCTTGATTCTGAAAGAGACACCGCCATGAAGGAAATTAATAATGTAAGGACAGTCCTGATCATAACTGTATTAGTGACAGCATTTCTCGGGATCATTGTAGCAGTAATATTAACGAGATCGGTCACGCGACCTGTGGGAGAACTCCTGGATGCTACAAGAATGATTTCATCAGGGAACTTCGGATCAACTATTTCCTACAGAGACAGGACGGAATTTGGAGAACTTGCCCGGCATTTCAACACAATGAGCAGCGCAATTAAGGACGGGTATGAAAAAATCCGGAAAGAGGTGTCTGAACGCAGGGTTGCTGAAGAAGCTCTGATCAAATCCGAAAAATTTCTCAGCACCATATTTGACAGTATACGTGATCCTTTCTGCATATTTGACAGTGAATACAGAATAGTAAAGATCAATGAGGCCTATGCAGATATGAAACATAAAACAGCGGAGGAGCTTGTCGGCAGGAAATGTTACGAGGTTATACATGGCAGAAGCGATGTTTGTAATGAATGTATTGTGGCGAAAAGTTTTAAATCCAGTGATCCTTGTGCAAAGGAAAAACTTATCATACAGAACGACGGATCGCTGCTATGGACAGAAATTTATACGTATCCTATCCTCAATGAAAGCGGTGACGTATCATATATTGTCGAATATACGAGGGACATTACCGACCGTAAAAAAGCCGAGCAGGACCTGAAGAAAAGCGAAGAGCGTTATGCCATGGCTGCACGCGGTGCAAACGACGGATTGTGGGACTGGGACCTGAAGTCTGACGAGGTCTTTTATTCTCCCCGCTGGAAGTCGATGCTTGGCTATGAAGATGATGAATTAAGCAGCAGCCCTGATGAATGGCTCGAACGGATTCATCAGGATGACCGTGTACAGGTGAAAATGGAAATTAAGTCCCATGTCGATGGGCATTCTTCTCATTTTATAAGTGAACACCGTATGATGCATAAGAATGGTTCATACCGCTGGGTACTGAGCCGAGGTCTTTCCGTGAGTGATGGAACAGGAACGGCCCACCGGATGGTGGGATCGATGACGGACATTACCGAGCGCAAGAAGGCTGAGGAACAGCTTGTTTTTGATGCGCTGCATGATTCCCTTACAGGGCTGCCGAACAGGGCGCTTTTCCTGGACCGTCTGGGCCATTCAGTTGAAAGGGAAAAGAGAAACAGTAAATATATGTTTGCTGTACTGTTTCTGGATATGGACCGCTTCAAGGTCCTTAATGACAGCATGGGACACACCACCGGCGATGAACTGCTAGTTGCCGTCAGTAAGAGACTTGAAGAGAGTCTTCGCCCCGGAGATACAGTCGCACGCTTTGGTGGAGACGAGTTTGCCATCCTTCTCGAAGACCTGGGAAGCAAGGGAGAGGCAATCTTTATTGCGGAAAGAGTACAGGAAAAACTGAGGATGTCGTTCAGTCTGAGCGGACAGGAGGTGTTTACGTCCGCGAGTATAGGCATAGCTTTCAGTACAACGGGATATGACCACCCGGAACACCTGCTGCGTAATGCTGATATTGCTATGTATCAGGCCAAGTCAAGTAACGCTGATGAGCGGTTTAAAATATTTGACAGCGGGATGTATGCTTCGGCTGTTGCCCGTCTGCAGCTGGAGACAGACCTTCGCCAGGCAATTAATCAGAAGGAATTCATACTTCATTATCAACCGATAATATCCATGGAAGACGGGAGGATTGTGGGACTTGAAACCCTTATACGGTGGCAGCATCCTGTTCAGGGGCTTATTCCGCCAAATGACTTCATACCAACTACTGAAGAAACAGGATTGATTGTCGAAATTGGGGAATGGGTGCTTTATGAAGCCTGCCGCCAGCTCACTTCATGGCATAAGCAATACCCTTCGATTCATCCTATGTCTATCAGCGTAAATATATCGAGCAAGCAGTTACAGCCCAAACTGATAAATAACGTGAGAGAAGTCCTACATGAGACAGGAATTAAACCCGAATGTCTGGTGCTTGAGATTACCGAGAGTATGATCATGGAAAATGCAAAACAGGTGTCCTCACTGTTAGTCCAGCTGAAAGATATGAATGTCAAAATCCATATTGACGATTTTGGCACCGGATATTCATCGCTGAGTTATTTGCACCAGTTCCCAGTCGATGTCCTTAAGATTGACCGCTCTTTTGTAAAAAGGATGAGCGCCAATGAAGACAATCTTGAGATTGTCAAGGCCATTACAACACTGGCACATAGTCTGAATATGAGCGTTATCGCAGAAGGCGTGGAAACAGAGGAACAGCTTACCCAGCTTAAGGCGTTAGGATGTGAATATACACAGGGGTATTTATTTTCCAAACCTCTGAGCACGAAAGATATGGATGGTTTGTTACAAAAGGGCCGAATTGACCTGGTCACTTTTTTTACGCGCACCCAGTTCGGCAGTTAATCGCGATAAAATCATTCGATTACTTTAGAAAAATCTGCAAGAGTATCGAAAAGTTTTTTTACAGAAAAAAGCAGGGCAAGCCTGTTTTCTTTGATGTGAGGGTTTTTGTCCATTACAAGAACGCTGTCAAAGAATGAATTAACAGGTCGTTCCAGTTTAAACAGGGCATTAAAACCTGTGGCAGCCATCATCTCCGCTTTGATTTTACCAACCATTTCAAACAACTCTATTTCAGAGGGATCTGACAATAAATTTTCTTTCACTTCTGCGGGTTGAACTTTGGCAAGGATATTATAGACCCTTTTCGCCGCTATGAGTAAGGAGGGGAATCCGGGATCCTTTTTTAGCGCTGATAACGATTGAATCCTCCGATGAATATCTGTGATATTCAGCACAGTCAGGGAAAGTGCGGCATCGATGGTATCATAACTGTGTCCCTGAGAAAGCAATGACCCTTCGAGTCTTTGGGCAAAAAACTGCAATATCTTTTCTGTCAGCCTGGCCCTTTTATCTTCGGAAGGTTCAAGATGTGTCAGGGATGCATCTACCAGACAGTTGAGGGTAATGTCGTAATCTCTGTTTTGTAAAATGTTAATTATACCCGCTGCCTGTCTCCTTAATGCAAAGGGATCTTCAGAGCCGGAGGGGACCATGTCGAGAAAAAAGAAAGATGCAATGTTGTCCATTTTGTCTGAGATGGAGACTATTGCGCCTATCTCGCCGGCAGGCAGGGAGTCCCCTGCAAACCTTGGAAGATAATGGTCAAATATTGCTGACGCTATATCTCCGTCTTCTCCCGAATTCCCGGCATATATCATTCCCATATAGCCCTGAAGTTCGGGGAATTCCCTTACCACACCTGTTACAAGGTCTGCTTTACATAACATGGAAGCCTTCTCTATCTGTTCTTTTAATTCCGGGCTGATCATCTCTGCAATACGTGCTGAAAGGGACGATATCCTTTTAGCTTTATCATAGAGGCTCCCGAGTCTTTCCTGAAAGGTCACTTTTTTAAGTTCTATTGTGTAATCATGCAGGGACCTCTTCTGGTCTTCAGCATAATAAAACCTCGCATCTTCAAGTCTCGCCCTGAGGACACGTTCTGCGCCCTTTTTTACTGTATCATTGACATCTTTATTCATGTTGCTGATGAGGATAAAAGAAGACTGCATGTTGCCATCCCTGTCTTCTACGGAAAAATATTTCTGATGTGTCTTCATTACAGTGATTAATAATTCTTTAGGAAGAGCCAGATATTTACTATCAAAATGTCCTAATATGGCGGTCGGATTCTCGACGAGATTTGTGACGGTGTCGAGAAGTTCGGTGTCTTCATGTACTCTGCAGTTTGCTGATGATTCGATTGCCTGTATCCCTTCGGAAATTGCATTCTTTCTTTCATCAGGGTCTGCATAAACGTGACTCTGCTTAAGGGAGGACAAATATGAAGATGGGGAATCGATTATAACAGCGGAAGGAGACAGGAACCTGTGACCGTACGAAATATTACTGCTTGTAACTGATTCTAGTGCGAAGGGGATGACCTCGTTGCCCAGGAGGGCAAGCACCCACTGAATGGGTCTGAAATATTTCAGGGCACTATCGCCCCACCGCATGGACTTTGGAAGCTGAAGAGATAAAATCAGCTTTGGCAAGTGCTCTGAAAGTACCTCCACTGTCGGCCGGCCTTTTTCTTTAATGGTGGCGGAAACATATTCACCACGTTCCGTTTTATTTATTCTCAGGTCCTCCACGGCGATATTCAGGGACCTGGCAAATCCCAAAGCGGCTTTTGTGGGATTTCCGTCTGCGTCATAAGCGGCCTTCTTTGGAGGGCCCAGTGTCTCTGTCGTTCTGTCATCCTGCAACTGGGCAACACTTTCAATAAGTATGGCTAATCTTCTGGGTGTTGAGTATTGTGATATGCTTCCGTATTTGATGGCGGACTTGTCCAGTAACTGAATAAAATCTCCCCTGAGTAATTCAAGGCCTCTGGAAATAAACCTTGCCGGTATTTCCTCTGATCCTATTTCAATAAGTAAGGGCTTCATCGATAAAAATTAAATAACAAAATGCAAAAATTAAAATTAAGGAATTATTATTACATTTATTTTTCATTTTTATTTTTCAAAAGCGGGAACCCCATTTCTTCCCTCAGCTTCAGATAGCCGTGCGCACATTTTCTGGCCAGGTTTCTGATTCTGGCAATATAAGCTGTCCGTTCCGTAACACTGATGGCCCCCCGGGCATCCAGAAGATTAAAGTTGTGAGAACATTTAAGGCAGTAATCATAAGCCGGCAGGACAAGGCCCTGTTTTAGCGTGTTTAATGACTCAGTTTCATATTTATCAAACAGGATGAACAGAAGACCGGTATCGGCCGTGTCAAAATTGTACCTGGAAAACTCAACTTCTGTTTCATGGTGAATATCACCATATGTGATATTATTGTTCCACTTAAGGTCATAAACATTGTCGACTTCCTGAAGATACATGGCGATACGCTCAAGTCCGTATGTCAGCTCAACTGAAACCGGTTTCAATTCAATGCCGCCTACCTGCTGGAAATAAGTAAACTGCGTTACTTCCATTCCGTCAAGCCATACTTCCCAGCCAAGCCCCCATGCCCCAAGTGTTGGTGATTCCCAGTCATCTTCGACAAAGCGTATATCATGCTTAAGTAGATCAATACCTATTGCTGAAAGGCTTTTCAGATAAATGTCCTGAGAATCAGGAGGAGACGGTTTGAGTATTACCTGGTACTGGTAGTAATGCTGGAGCCTGTTAGGGTTGTCTCCATACCGTCCATCAGTGGGTCTTCGGGAAGGTTCAACATAGGCGGTTTTCCAGGGTTCGGGACCGAGCACTCTGAAAAAAGTGGCTGGATTAAACGTGCCTGCGCCAACCTCAATATCATAAGGTTGATGTATAACGCATCCCTGTTTAATCCAGAACTCATGGAGTGTTAAGATTAAGTCCTGTAAATACAATTTCTCCGGCCCGTCATAACTATGAAAGATTATAAATAAATTACTGAAGATAAATCTTATAAAGAAGTTTGTAGCTTTGTCAAATTACGTTAGGACGTTCTTGGCTGATGGCGGGATCACTAACTGGGGTTCATTGTATAATTTATGACTGCCAGATCATGTTCGATATATGACAAATATCATAGAATTAAATATTTATTAAGTTATAATAAACTAAAAAAAGGGAGGTAATAATGTTACGAGAGAAAGTAGAGGAAGTCTTGGGTAAGGTCAGACCGTTGCTTCAGCGGGACGGGGGAGATGTTGTACTTGTTGATGTGCAGGCTGACGGTGTTGTAAAAGTAAAGCTCACAGGTGCATGTTCCGGTTGTCCGATGTCAACAATGACTTTGAAAAATGCAATTGAAGAAACCATTAAAAAAGAGATTCCAGAGGTGAAATCCGTTGAACAGGTCAGCTGATAGGATAAAAAATCGGTACCTTCTGATTAGGATCATGCAGGCAATGATAATTATGTAAAGCAGAAAGGTTGATTCGAATGGAATCGGTAATTGTATGGTATCTGAGAATGAGCGTTATTTATTTTGTTGCAGGTGTTGCAGTTGGATTTGGAATGCTTCTATGGCCGGGTGAATCCGGATATTATATGCCTGTTCATGTGCATTTGAATCTTTTGGGTTTTATGTCAATGATGATTTACGGAGTAGGATACCATATATTGCCCAAGTTCAGCGGACGGCATATATACAGCCCGCAAATCATGAAGGTCCAGTTCTGGATGGCAAATGCCGGACTGCTTGGTATGGCGGTCAGTTGGCCCTTTCATATCGGGGGTGAAACTCCCATTGCTGAGACTGCACTAATTCTTTCTGCAACACTCTCATTAATAGCAATACTGTTATTTGCCGTTAACATTCTGAAGACGGTAAAATCGACATAACTGAGGGCGTCTTATTAATTATGCCTTAAATAATTATGAAGTAGTATTTAAGTTTGAAGATTTATTATCAGAGTTAACAAATACTGGTAAGGGTAAGCACATCAATAATATTAAAACGAAGTTCATCTGAAAGCAGAAAGAAAGGGTGAAATAAATGGAAATAACGAAAGATTCTATTATCGGAGACGTAATAAAGAATGTACCAGGAGCAGATAAGATTATTGAAAAATATTTTGGCAATGGTTGTTTTACATGCCCGGGGATTAATATGGAGTCGATCGCTTTTGGTGCTGCTATGCATAATTTGGCCCCTGAAACAATTGTTAACGAAATGAAGAAACTCGTGGAGAACAAATAATGGAACAGACGTATCTGAATTGCGGTATGGCTTGTGAAGATGTATTGCTCCTGTCGGGTAAGTCTAAAGGAGAATTATTGTTTGTTTATGTCAAATGCTTCCCCCAGGTTATCCACCTCTCTCATTTTTAGTGCCAGAGAACTCAATAGACAGTTATATTATTTCGTAACATTAACCATCCCATTAGTTGAAGTATCTTATTTAATATCAAATATATTTTACTGTCGACGATATGTAAATTGTCATGTAAAATAACTTGACAAGTAAAATGCTTTATGGTATGTTTAAACAAAGACTTTTCCAATTAAACCAATCACTTCATATAGCTCAAAAGGGAGGAAGTATGATGTCACGATTAGATATTAGATGTAAAGTTGACTTGCCTGTCCATATCATTGCTAATAATAATGGCGGCAAAGGGGTTACTGAATCACAGGCGAAATTTACCTCCCTTAGCTTGAGCGGTGGATTTATTGATTATGAAACGCCCTATCATGAGAATAAAATTCTCGGGTTGAGATATCAATTGCCCAAACATGGTGAATTCGAGATACTGGGTGAAGTAGCTCGGACGGAAAATAGTGGATTTGCCGCGAGGTTTTATAACATAAACAGAGACACTAAGTTGAAGCTGTGGGATTATATAAAAGAGAACATGGATGATGATCTTAATTGCCCGTACTGTGGCAAGTCCAATAATCAGAAAATGAGGAAGTGTGACAAGTGTGGTTGGAATCTTAATTTTTATTCACAGGATTACATTATAGAGCACGAAAAGGAATCTTTTATAAGACGGCTTGAGCTAAAGAGAAATTTATTTTCATTTGAGGACATGTATAAGATTTTGAATTTCATAGATGTTCAGATTTTAGGTGTCGGAAAAAACCTTGATATCAACGAAGAGTTTGTCGGTTCCAGCCAGGGAATTCTGAATGTCTTTTCAATGATAAGAAAAGTCGCACCGACTGACATTCCAGTTTTGATAACGGGGGAAAGTGGAACAGGAAAAGAATTAACTGCCATGGCAATACATGAGCGAAGTCAGAGGAAGAACAAACCCTTTGTAACGATTAATTGCGCTGCCATTCCGGAAAATCTGCTTGAAGCTGAACTTTTCGGGCATGAAAAAGGAGCATTTACTGGCGCTCATGCCAGTAAAATCGGAAAATTTGAATATGCAGATGGAGGCACAATTTTTCTTGATGAAATTGGAGAACTTTCCATGAATTTACAGTCAAAATTATTAAGGTTCCTGGAGGACAAAATAGTTGAAAAGATCGGAGCTACTGGAGGCAAAAAGATCGATGTCCGGCTTATAGCGGCAACTAATAAAGACCTCAAGACAGCTACTGCGAAGGGGTCTTTCCGAAAAGATCTTTTTTACAGATTGGATGTATTTAATATTAATTTACCCCCTGTGCGTGATAGATCAGAGGATAAAATTATCCTTGCAAGATATTTCCTGAATAAATATTCTAAAGAAATGAATCTCAGTAAAACGTTTTCTTCTGAAGCACTTGATGCCATCAGAAATTATGACTGGCCCGGCAATGTCAGGGAAATTATAAACAGGGTCAGAAGGGCTGTGGTAATGTCAAAAGACTCAACTATTGGGGCCGGGGATTTGGACTTGAAAGTTCCCGTTATTCCGACTGATACATTGACATCATTGAAGGAAGTCCGATATACAATTGAGAAACAGAAATTGATTGAAGCCTTAAGACATTGTAATAACAATATTTCAAAAGTTGCCAGGGTTCTGGGAATCAGCAGGCCTTCAGTTTATAGTCTTAGAAAGAAGTATAGTATTTAATCAGATCTCATCAGTCGTAAACAGGCAGAAACGCAAGTGTAAATTATTGTTTTTTATGTAAGACGAGTTTACACTTATCTCTTTGTTGACATTCATAATAAAGCTGAAACTCCCTGAAAAATAGTGCTATATAATCAAGGCACACTATTTGCTTTATATTCACATAGAGGTCAACATGTTTTTTAAAAAATGGTTTTCTATCTTTACAATTCTTGACGAGTCCCCTTTTTTCACAGAGCTTTCGATGAAAGAAAGAGAAAAGCTTGTAAAAGAATTGCTTCAAGCATACCCTCAATTAGACCAGGAAATGGCTGGCGATAGCGAGGTTGGTTATGAAGCAAGCTGGTTAATAAAACAAGCCTATCAGTAGCAGACCCCTCCGTATTTGGTTTTGTTCAGAATACCATCCGGTATTATCAGTATGTTGAAAATTTTATTGAAAGAATATTTGTCAACCATCGTTAACTTATGGCTGAGAAGAAGAAGCATTCCAGCAAGTACAAAAACATCAGGTAAAAAACTTGTTGACTTAAAGTAATAAATAAAATAAAATCAAGCCGTTATTATATGTTCAGATTGCGATAACGACATTTATATCATTGACGAGTAATAGACGA
>Ga0102851_10003302_pt1 | contig 10001 bp, 8 predicted proteins | sample Mud3Dept3metaG_FD_79558 | JGI IMG/M metagenome (GOLD analysis project Ga0102851, IMG submission 79558) | Freshwater wetland microbial communities from Ohio, USA, analyzing the effect of biotic and abiotic controls - Mud 3 Core 4 Depth 3... | ecosystem: Environmental > Aquatic > Freshwater >...
CAGGTGTACCCATGGCACACGTAAGCAGTGACTCGGCCGTCGACCTGCGTCTTGCCATCGGCGACGGGTAGTCGCTGTGCGCTTGCAGGATCGGCCACGACGATGGTCTTGCTGGGAACGTACGTGCCGTGGATCCGAGAGCAGAGTTCGGTGGTTGCGGGGTCGTCGAGCCTGCCCACGATCACGATCTCACGCGGTTTTCGGAGATAGAAGTCAGCGACGCCGATCATGTGGGCGAAGCCAAAGGGATTCTTCGCCATTCCAGCACCGAAGCTGCGGATCGCGCGCTCTGCGGCCGTCAAGAAGCGCTCATCACCGAGGTAGTGAAACAAGCGGAGCAATCCCTGAACAGCCGCAGAGTTACCCGATGGAATGGATCCGTCGAACACCGGCTTCGGCCGGTGCACCAGCGCTTCGTGCCCCGTACCGGTGAAGAAGAAGCCGCCGTGCTCGCGATCCTCGAAGCGGTCGAGAATCGTAGTAGCGAGCTCGGCGGCGCGCGTCACGAGAGCGAGATCAGCGGTCCCCTCGTAGAGGTCGAGCAGCGCGTTCACTAGAAACGCGTAGTCGTCGAGATAGCCGTCGAGCTTCGCCTCTCCGGCCGTCCACGTTCGGAGAAGGCGTCCTTCGCGGCAGAGATTGGTGTCGATGAAGCGGACCGCACGGTCGGCGGCCTCACGATAGGCGTCTTCGCCGAGCACCTTGTAGGCCTCGGCGAAGGCGCCGATCATCAGCGCGTTCCAGCTGGTGAGGATCTTCTCGTCGCGGGCCGGGGCCACCCTTTGGAGTCGGGCGGAGAGAAGCCGTGCCCGCGCGCCGGTCACGATCGTCGCTATCTCGCCTGCCGGGCGCTGAAGGATCGCCGCCAACTGCTCGAGATCGGCCGGACAATTGAGGATGTTCTTGTGCTCGAAGTTGCCGGCCGGCGTAACGTCGTAGAAGCGGCAAACGATCTCGGCGTGCTCACTGCCAACGGCGGCTGCTACCTCGTCGGGCGTCCACACGAAGAACTTGCCTTCGGCACCCTCACTGTCGGCGTCTTGCGCCGCGTAAAAGCCACCCCCGGGGTGTGTCATCTCGCGGCGAACGTATTCGAGAGTCTCCCGGACGACCTGGGCAAGCCTGCGATCTCCGGTCGCCTGGTAGCCCTCAAGGTAGAGCCGAACGAGAAGCGCGTTGTCGTAGAGCATCTTCTCGAAGTGCGGCACCAGCCACTTGGCATCGACCGAGTAACGGTGGAAACCGCCGCCAATCTGGTCGTAGATGCCGCCTGCGGCCATGCCCCGGAGTGTAGCAACGACCATATCGAGGAACTTCCGGTCACCGGTCGTCTGCCAGGCCCTCAGAAAGAGCGAGAACACCATCGTGTTGGGAAACTTCGGCGCTCCGCCGATGCCTCCGTGCTGCTCGTCGTAGTGGCGGGTCAGGGCGCGCGCGGCCGTCAGTGGTAGATCCGTCGGAAGATCTGCAGGAGAAGCCTCATGCTGTTCCCCGTGTTGCAAACCGGCGAGAATCTGCTCGACGCTGTTGCGGACCTCGGCCTGCTTCTGGCGGTATGCCTCCGAGACGCCGAGCAGTACGCGCGGGAACCCCGCCATCCCGTGGCGATCGACAGGCGGGAAATAGGTGCCGCCCCAGAACGGCTCTCCGGCAGGCGTGAGGAAAACCGTCAGCGGCCAGCCACCATGACCGGTCAGCATCTGCACCGCGCTCATGTAGATGTGATCGAGATCAGGCCGCTCTTCGCGATCGACCTTGATGCAGACGAAGTGCTCGTTCATGATTGCCGCGATGCGCTCGTCCTCGAAGGACTCGCGTTCCATCACGTGACACCAGTGGCACGCCGAGTAGCCGATGCTCAAGAGGATCGGCTTGTTCTCTCTCCGAGCGTACTCGAGCGCCTCGGGTCCCCATGAATACCAATCGACGGGGTTGTGCGCGTGCTGAAGAAGGTACGGGCTGGTCTCGTGGATCAACCGATTGGTGTGCTGATTGCCCATTGAAGCGTCAGCGGCCGCTCGGCGTCCCCTCGATGCTTGCTTCCTTCCACGCCGCCAGCGCATGCAAGCCGGCGCCCACCTGCACCGCCACCAGCTTCTGCAACGGTAAGGTCTGCAGATTGCTTTGACTCGCGATCTGGCCGCAGATCTCTTCGAGGCGCCGGCGGACGATCCGGGAGACCTCCTCGTTGCCGCGCGCAACGGCAAGACGATAGACCTCGCCGAGGTACAGCATGTGCTTGAAGACCCGACAAACGGTTGCATCGAAGGCTTCGGCGCGGGTGGCTTCCCGTGAGTACTGCGGGGCCTCGACCTCGCGCTTGAGCGCCGCCAAACGCTTGGGCGTCTTCTTGGTGTAGTCGTCGACCGAGCGATAGAGCCGGTCCCGCGGAGCACCGCGGGAGACGATCGCGAAGTATTCCCGAATGTCGTGATAGATTGAATCGACGCGGAAAACCCCCTGCAACATGGCCTCACGGCGAGTGATGCCCGCAGGTGATCGATCTTGCAGCACGGGATCGAAGTAGTACGGCATCTCGGTAACGAGCGAGTACCCGGAGGTGATCGTCTTCAGGTAGTCATCAGAGCTGGTTCCGGCGTCGATGTAGGGTGCCGGATCGTCGGTCAGATTGCGGGCGAGATAGTCATACGTTTCTTGGACACCAAAGAGTGCGAAAATCCCCTCGTCGAGGCGCTTCAGGTAGGGAACCTCCGGCTCCCCCTGATGAATCAGTAACCCCTGTGACGCCACCACCCGACGGAGACGCGGAAATAAGCCCGGCAGTGGGTGTGAGACGTAGAAGTACACGCCGCAGAAACCGGCGTTGTGGAGTGAGTAGAGGAACGTCGGTCGACGCTGCTCCATGACGTCCATGATCGCCTTGGTTTCCGGACATGGAGATTGGAAGTGCAAGCTCTTGTAGTGAACCGGGAAGCTCCACTCGACCTGTTCGCGATGGGGCGGCCGGTAGTAGTTGAGCGCGTATGTCAGAGGCGTAAACGGCTGCTTGAACCAGCCTTCGTTCAAGGTGGTCCCGTCGGGATCGGCACACTTGATGACCAGGAAAGTGTAGCCGAGCTCGTCGCGAAGATCGTCGTCCTCACAGAGGCGCCGAGTAAGGAACTCGAGCGTAAGGGCGCCGACGGGCTCGTTCGGGTGCGGCGTGCCGAGCAACATCGCCTTCATCGACCCGCTCCCGATGGTCAACATCTCGATCGGCCGACCTTCGGTCGAGGTGCCGATGGTCTGCAGAGTGACCAGCTTGGGGTAGCGTCGCGCGAGATCGCGCGAACTCGCCGAAAGTTCCTGAGCGGTGAGAAACTCATGGTATTCGGGTACGTCAGCGATCAGCTGATAGACATCCATGCGGGGGCGGAACGTACCACAAGGGTGCGAAACGCGAAAGGAAACGCCGCGCGATCGCTTCTATGAAAGCTCCTTGCTCGAGTAGCCGAGGATCCGCCGCGCGATGATCATCATGTTGATCTGCTGTGTGCCTTCGAAGATGTCGTTGATCTTGGCGTCGCGCATCCACTTCTCGAGCAACAGATCACGCGAGTAGCCGAGCGGCCCGAGCATCTCGACGGCCTTTTGCGTCACCTGCGTAACGACGAGTCCAGCCTTGGCCTTCGCCATCGAGGCCTCAAGGTTGTTTTTCTGACCGCGGTCCATCATCCAGGCCGCGCGCCAGGTCAGGAGGCGGGCTGCTTGCAGGCCGGCTTCCATGTCCATGAAATCGCGCTCGATCACGGTGAGCTTGTGAGTCGCCGTCCCGTAGCGAAGCGGAATGCCCTGCCGCTTCAGCTCCTCACGGACGAAGTCTAGCGCCGCCCGGCCGACCCCGAGGGCACTCGCCGCGACGATCGGACGAGTAGCATCGAAGGTCGCCATGACCCCCTTGAATCCCTCGCTCGTCTTGGGAACCTCGGGACTGCCGAGGATCTGATCGAACGGTATCCGGCAGTCCTCGAAGATCAACGTCGCCGTATCCGAAACCCGGATACCGAGCTTATCCTCGCACTTGGCCACCGTCATACCTGGCGTCCCGGCATCGACGATGAAGGATTTGATGCCCGCGCGACCGGCTGTCCTATCGACGGTAGCCCAGACCACGATGAAACCATTCGATTGTTTCGGATCGCCAGCCATCAGGCCGCTGGTGCAGAAGATCTTGGTCCCGTTGAGTATCCAATGGTCCCCGTCGCGTACCGCAGTGGCCTGGATCGAGGCGCTGTCGGAACCGCAACCTGGCTCCGAGATGGCCATTGCCGACCAGACCGGCTTCTCGCCCTTGAAGCGCGAGAGGAAGCGCTCTTTCTGGTCGGGTGTTCCGGCCGCCATGACCGCAGCCCCCCCGAGCCCGGGACCTGGCATGGCGAGGTAAAGGCCAGCGTCTCCCCAGGAGAGCTCCTCGACCGCCACAACGGTACGAAGATTCCGTTCGGACTCAACGGCATGCTCCTTCTTATCTTTGCTCGCGCCGGGTCCGATCCCTGAATTTTTCGAGAGCTGCCACATCATGTTGATGAAGTCCCAGGGCTTCTCATGCTCGCGCTCGTCGAAGTCGCGCGCGATCGGGCGCATGGCGTGCTCGGCCAGCATGTGCAACTGGTCGCGTGTGGCGGCGATGTCAGGAGAGAGTTCGTAATCGACCATGATCGGTTCCCTTTCAGGCGATGGCCAACCCCTCGAACATCGCAAACCCGCGGGCATTCCGCAGGAAGAGTTCGACGAGATGGTCGCGAATGTAACCGTGGCCGCCGAGCACCTGGACGGCGTTGTCAGTGATCTTGAGGGCCATTTCAGACGCGTAGCGCTTGGCCAGATGCGCCTCGCGGGTGGCGTCCTCGCCCCGATCGAGCTTCCACGCCGCTTCCCAGATCAGCAGGCGCATGGCGTCGACCTCCATCGCCATCTCGGCCAGCATGAAGGCAATGGCTTGTTTCTGTGCGATCGCCTGCCCGAAAGCGCGGCGATCTTTGGCGTAGTCGCGCGCATAGTCGTAAGCGGCCCGCGCGACCCCTACCGCCATCGACGCCAGAGCGACCCGCCAGAGATTGGCTAGTCGCGAGACCGATCTCTCGCCACCATCCAGAAGATGTTCACGAGGAATCTTGCATCCGTCGAACGAGACTCGGGTGGTGGCCAAGGCCTTAAGGCCCATGTTGCGCTCGCGGTCGCCCACGGTGAGACCCGGGGTCTCGCGGTCGATGAGGAGTGCCTGAGGGTAGGCGTTGCCCATGCCGTTGGCGAGACTTGCGATCACGAGAAAGTGCCGAGCGTCGCTCCCCAACGGAACCAAGCACTTTTCTCCGCTCAGGGTGTAGTCGTCTCCCTCGCGTTTGAGGACCGTCGCAGGCGTCAGGGCGTCAAAATCCATCCGCGGCTCCATCACGGCCGCCGAGGCAGCTTCAAAACGCTCGCCGCAAAAACGAGGGAGCACTGCCTGCTTCAAGGCCACCGAGCCGAACTCGAGGACGGGGACCGTCACGAGTCGGGGGGCAAGAAGATGCATGGCGATCGAGAGGTCACCATAGGCGAGCTCTTCCGCTACGACGGCCCCGGTGATCGCTGAGTGGGCGTTGCCAAAGCCACCGTACTCCTCGGGAATGACCCCCTGAACGAGCCCGAGCTCCCACCCCTTTTGAAGCAAGCCTGGTGGTGCGAAACCTTTCTCGTCGGCTTCGCGGGCGTGCGGACGAATCTCGTCCCGCGCGAAGCTGACGACGGTATCCCGAATCAACCGTTGATCTTCATCGAGTTCGAAGTTGACCATTCAGAGCTCCTTGCGTGAGTGGCGGCGAGAGCGTACGCGGTTGGCGACCGCCCGAGGTTGTTGGTTCGTATCTCGCTGGTCGGTGAGAAGCGCCATCAGCTGCGCCACCACCCCTTCCATGGCGATGGTGAGATCGACCCGATCGGCGTCTTGGTAGTGCTGTAGCTCAGCGCCGATCACGCCCCCGGCGAAAAGCTGCGCGGCTAGCGACGCATCGACGTCGCGCCGGAAGACCCCTTGCTCCTGACCGACGCGGATGATGCCAGCGAGGTAGCTGCGAAAGCGCCGTAGGATGCCTCGGAATGCCTCGGAGAGTTTCGGATTCGTGTCGAGCGCCTCGACCATCAGCGTCAGAATGAAGCGGCGCAGATTGTTCTTGATGGCGATGTGGACGCACACCCGGGCGATCTCCGCGAGCGCACCCACCGGATCGGTCGCAGGGCTGACCCCGCCAACGACCCGCTCCTCGAACTCGGCGATCCGATCCTGGACCGCTTCGAAGAGCAATTCTTCTTTATCGCGGAAGTGATAGTAGAGCGCGCCTTTGGTAACCCCGGCGGCACTGGCAATGCGATCGATCGAAGTTCCCTGGTAGCCGTAGCGGGCGAAGCAATCGATGGCGATCGCCATCAGCTCCTTGCGCCCGCGACTGGCGCCCTTCGGGCGCGTCGTATTCGCCCTCACCATGGTCGCGGGTGTCACTACCACAGTCCGCTGCGACATACTGAACGTTTAGTATTGGCGCGTGGGAGTGTCAACGAGGCGCTACCAAGCACCCGACTCTAAATCGGAAACGCTGGCGAACGACGCGCCCCGTCGCTATGGTCTCGCTCCATGTTCGAGCGAAACCGGATCGCCGAAACGCTCCGGAGCGCACGTGAGAAGCAAGGATTGACGCTTGAGCAAGCGTCGGGCACTGCTGGTATTCCACTTCAGTATCTCCGTCTCCTCGAGGGCGAATCGAACGTTCGGGTCGGAGTGTCGGACGAACTCTACCTCATCCCGTTCTTCCGGAAGTACGCGCGCTTCTTCGGAATCGATGCGGAAGAAATGCTCCCGGAGTTCCTCGGCGTCGTGCAGCAGGTGCCGGACGAAGGTAGTCATCCCATCCGCCTAGCGTACCGCCCTCGCTGGGAGTTCCTGTGGAAGCCAACCGCGGTGCTTATCGCAATCGGGGTCGCCGTGTTGTTGATGCTACGCCGGGCACCTGAGCGACCGACCTTCGAGGATTCGGCATCGAACGGAGAGCGCGCGCAGGGAATCGACTCGGAGGTCATCGAACCTGCCGCCGTCACCTCGCCGATGGCTCCCGATGCCTACACGACAGCGCTGCCTAGCTTCGTCGTCGTGGCCCCGAGGAACAGCCCTGCCGACGCGGTGACGACTCCAGACCCAATGTCGGTCGTCACACCGGGAGTCGTCCCGACGGGTGAGCACGAGTTGGAGATCGCCGCCCTCGAAGAAGCGTGGCTTTCAGTCGCTTTGGACGATCAACCAGCCAAGCAGTACCTCTTGCGAGCTGGAGAGACGCGAGCGTGGAGCGCTGAGCGCTTCTCCCTCACGGTCGGCAATGCCGGCGGAATCACACTCGCGATCGACGGCCGCGACCTACCAGCGATCGGCCGTCCGGGACAGGTAGTCCGCAATCTACGCCTTCCCGTGGCCGCTCCGTCGTCCTCGCCATCGCCGTTGTCGACTAGACAATGAAGCACATCCTGTTATTCGCGTCTGTGGTATTGATGCCCTCGCGCCGCCGCATTGGGCTTTATCCTTATGCTCGCCGCAATCTTCCCGGCCAACATCCACATCGCCGTTCACGACGTTCAGCTCTTCGGACGAACCGAGGGATTCGGCATGTGGAATTGGGTTCGCCTGCCGTTTCAGGCGGTGCTGATCGCGTGGGCGTGGTGGTACACCCATGATTGAGCCATCGGCTCTCAGGCTCCGCGGCAGCGCACTAGAGCTAGAGCTTTTCAGATGCCGCGGCAACCCGCGCCATCTGACGGTCGAGCGCCCGGCGCGCTAGCGTGAAGGCCGGCGCCTCGACATCGATTGCGGCGAGCGCTCCTTCGGCTTCTTGATAGGCGCGTTTTGCCGAATCCAAATCGATCTGTCGGGCGGGCTCGGCACCATCGGCGAGAACCGTCATCACATTGTCCACTACCTCGGCGTAGCCCCCGAAGATCGCAATCACATGGCGCTGGCTGCCGGATCGATAAATCAGCCGGCCGGGTGCCAGAGTGGTCAGGAAGGTGATGTGATCCGGGAGAACTCCGAACTCGCCGGTGACTCCTGGCGCCACGACTTCCTCGACCTCTTCGTCGAGAAGTAGACGCTCAGGCGTCACGATGCGTAGTCGAAAGCTAGTGGCGGCCATGTGACGGAACGAGCGCTATGCCGCAAGCCGCTTGGCATTTTCGATGACGTCCTCGATCGTGCCTTGCATGTAGAAAGCCTGCTCGGGAATGTCGTCGTGCTTGCCGTCGACGATCTCTTGGAAGCCTTTGATCGTTTCTTTGACGTTGACGTAGACCCCGGGCTTGCCGGTGAAGGCCTCGGCGACGTGGAAAGGCTGCGACAGAAACCTCTGGATCTTTCGCGCGCGGGAGACCGTGAGCTTGTCGTCTTCGGAGAGTTCGTCCATGCCGAGAATGGCGATGATGTCCTGAAGATCCTTATAGCGCTGCAGGATCTCCTGGACTGCTCGCGCCGTTCTGTAGTGATCTTCGCCGAGAATCGTCGGGTCGAGGATCCGCGACGTGGAATCCAGCGGGTCGACGGCGGGATAAATGCCGAGCTCGGCGATCTGGCGTGAAAGCACCGTCGTGGCATCGAGGTGCGCGAAGGTCGTTGCCGGCGCCGGATCGGTGAGATCGTCGGCGGGCACGTAAATCGCCTGGACCGAGGTGATGGATCCCTTCTTGGTCGAGGTGATTCGCTCCTGGAGCTCACCGAGGTCGGTCGCGAGGGTGGGCTGATAACCGACCGCAGACGGCATACGACCGAGCAAGGCGGACACCTCGGAGTTCGCCTGCGTAAAACGGAAGATATTGTCGATGAACAGCAGTACGTCCTTGCCTTCCGCATCGCGGAAGTACTCAGCGGCCGTAAGCGCCGAGAGGGCGACTCGGGCTCGCGCCCCCGGCGGCTCGTTCATCTGTCCGTAGACAAGCGTCGCCTTCGAGATGACGCCCGATTCCTTCATTTCGGCCCAGAGATCGTTGCCCTCGCGGGTTCGCTCCCCAACGCCGCCGAATACCGAATAGCCGCCGTGCTGTTTGGCGACGTTGTTGATCAGCTCCTGGATGATGACGGTCTTGCCGACACCTGCACCCCCAAAGAGTCCGATCTTGCCGCCACGCGAATAGGGACAAAGCAAGTCAACGACCTTTATACCGGTCTCGAGGGCTTGCACTTCGGTTGCCTGATCGACGAAGGACGGCGGCTCGCGATGGATCGGTAGAGTCGTCTTTGCATTGATGGGCCCCATACCGTCGACGGGTTCGCCAATGACGTTGAGAATGCGCCCAAGGGTCGCCTCGCCGACCGGGACGCGAATGCTGTCGCCAGTGTCGCGCGCTTCCATCCCTCGCACCAGGCCGTCGGTAGTGTCCATCCCGATACAGCGTACGGTGCGCTCTCCGAGATGCTGGGCCACTTCGAGGATCAGATTGTCTGCGCGCTCGTCGATCGCGGGGTTGGTTACGGTGAGCGCGTTGAAGATGGGCGGTAACTTGCCGTCTTTGAACTCGACGTCGATCACCGCGCCGATGACCTGTGTGATCTTTCCGACGTTACCCGTACCGTTTGTTGCCACGACGATCCTCCTGCTCAGCCTTTGAGCGCCTCGGCACCACCGACGATCTCCATCAGTTCCTTGGTGATAGTGGCTTGCCGGGCTCGGTTCATCTCGAGCGTGAGACGCTCGATCATCTCGCTCGCGTTCTTGCTCGCGCTTTCCATCGCCGTCATCCGTGCCCCGTGCTCACTCGCAATGGATTCGAGCACGGCCTGAAACACTTTGACCTCGACGTAGCGCGGCAAGATGTCTTCGATGACCGCTTCACGAGTCGGTTCGAAGACATACTCACGCGGTTCGTCGTTGGCGGCTGGGGCTTCGATCGGAAGGAGCCTCTCAACGGTCGGCACCTGGGAAATTGCCGATCGAAAACGACTGAAGAGGAGGTATATTGCGTCCACCTCCTCGTTCATGAATCGGGCCACG
>Ga0102851_10003304_pt1 | contig 10000 bp, 10 predicted proteins | sample Mud3Dept3metaG_FD_79558 | JGI IMG/M metagenome (GOLD analysis project Ga0102851, IMG submission 79558) | Freshwater wetland microbial communities from Ohio, USA, analyzing the effect of biotic and abiotic controls - Mud 3 Core 4 Depth 3... | ecosystem: Environmental > Aquatic > Freshwater >...
GTGCGCAAGTTGACTGCGCTCATCGAGCGCGACGATGCCGAGGTGTTCGCATCGAATCAGGTTATCGGCGAGGCCTATGTCGCCGTGCAGCATCACTATGGCGTATCCAAACCCGACGCACGCGCCGCGCTGATCAGCGTGCTCAAGAGCGGTCTGGTGGCGCCGCTGAACGGGGCAGGCGTGTTCGCCGCCTTGGAGGCCAATGCAGGCTGCGGCCTGCTCGACCGCCTGATTGCCGACGACTACCGCCGCGCGGAACTCACCACGCTCACGCTCGACCACATGGGCGCTCTCCCGCAAGTAAGCCGCCTGTAGCCCCTAACATTGCCCCCAGTTGCCCCCGCCTGGACAAGTTACAGAGAGAAAAGCCCGTGGTTTCGCGGGCTTCTGGATGGTGCCGGATTGCTCCGGATTTGAAAGTGGTGGCGAGTCAGGGATTTGAACCCCGGACCAACGGATTATGATTCCGCTGCTCTAACCGCTGAGCTAACTCGCCGACTGGGAGGCGCGGGAGTCTAGATTTCGACCGGCATTTTGTCAAGATTTGCGATTAAACTCGCGCTTACGCTTCAAATGTAGATGATATATGGATTTTGACGTCGTGGTGGTTGGTGGCGGGCTGGTTGGCGCGAGTCTCGCGCTGGCGCTCGAGGGCGCCGGGCTCAATCTCGCGCTGATCGAAGCGCAGCCGCCGCAGCCGGGTGCCGGCGCCGCCGCTTGGGACAGCCGCGTGTATGCGATCAGCCCGGGCAGCGCGGCATTCCTCGAGCGTTGCGGCGTTTGGCAGCAGCTTGATATGACGCGCGTGAGCCAGGTCGAGGCCATGTGCGTCTTGGGCGACGACGGCCGCTCCGAGCTCGATTTCAGCGCCTATGACGCCGGCTTGCGGGAACTTGCGTTCATCGTTGAGAACCGCGAGCTGCAGCGCGTGCTGTGGGAGGCACTCAAGCGTGCGCAGCACGTCGCGGTGATGGCGCCTGCGGCATGCAGGGCATTGTCGTTTGAGGCGCAAGCGGCGCAACTGGAGCTGGGTGACGGCCGCGTGTTGTGTCCGCGTCTGGTGGTCGGCGCCGACGGCGCCGATTCGTGGGTGCGCGCGCAAACCGCGATCACGGTCGAAATGCGCCGTTATCAGCAGACCGCAGTGGTCGCCAATTTCGCCATCACCAAGCCACATCGCGGCACGGCGTACCAATGGTTCCGGCGCGACGGCGTTCTGGCTTTGCTGCCGTTGCCGGGGGAGCGGGTATCGATGGTGTGGTCGACCCGGGATGAAGACGCGGCGAGGCTGCTCGAACTCGCGAGCGAAGAACTCGTCGCGCAAGTTGCGGCAGCGAGCCACGGCGCGGTGGGCGACTTGCAGTTGATCACGCCGGCGGCGGCGTTCCCGCTGCGGCTGCAGCGCGTGCGGCAGCTGGTGCTGCCGCGCCTTGCCCTGGTGGGCGACGCCGCGCATAATGTGCACCCGCTGGCCGGGCAGGGCGTCAATCTCGGTTTTCGCGACGCGCGCGAACTCGCGCAGGTGCTGATCGAGCGTGGCAGCCAGACCGACTGCGGCGACCACCGTCTGCTGCGCCGTTACGAGCGCGCGCGGCGTGAGGATATCGCGGCAATGCAGTTCGCCACCGACTCGCTGCAAAGATTGTTCAACAACGAAATTAACTGGCTGGCCAGCTTACGCAATTGCGGCCTGCGGCTGATGAATCGCCAGCCGCAGCTGAAGAACCTTTTGGTGCAGCACGCGGTCGGATAGGCTTTCGGACCGAAATTCCAACTCATTAAGGATAGTCATGCAAATTGTCGCAGCCGTAACCCTCCTCCTGTCGCTGGCGTGTGCCGCCACCGTCGCAGCCGCCAGCGAAGCCGCGATCAAGGCCGCGCTGCAGAAAAAATACCCGGACATTTCGATAGAAAGCGTGCTCAAGACCCCGCTGGCCGGAATTTACGAAGTGTACGCGAACGGGCAGTTGATTTATACCGACGAAAAGACCGCCTATCTCTTTACCAATGCCAGCCTGATAGATACCGACAAAAAAGTGAACCTGACCGAGGAGCGCATGAACCGGTTGACCGCGATCAGGTTCGACCAGCTGCCGCTCGATCTCGCTTTCAGGAAGGTCAAGGGCAAAGGCACTCGCAAGCTCGGCTACTTCGCTGATCCCAACTGCGGCTACTGCAAGAAGTTCGAGCAGGAGCTTGCCAAAATCAACGACGTGACGGTTTACATGTTCCTGTACCCGGTGCTGGGGGCCGACTCACTCGAGAAATCGAAGTCGGTATGGTGCTCGAAGGACCGCGTCAAGGCGTGGGACGACTGGATGTTCAAAGGCATTGCGCCAACGGCCGCCGGGGCCTGCGACACGCCGATCGACAAAATCCTCGCCTTCGGGCGGCAAAAGGGCATCAGCGGAACCCCGACCATATTTTTTGCCGACGGCCAACGCGTTCCGGGCGCAATTCCCGTTGACCAGATCGAACAACGCCTGGTGGCAGCCGCCAAGCAAACCAAATAGCGTTCGCGGCATTCCGTCGTCGCGCGCGTAGCCTCAAGCGTTGATCCCACCATGTGTTTGGTGGATTCCGCCCTGAAGCAGAACGGGTCACGGCTGCTCGTCGCGTGCACGCTGTCGTTACTGCTGCATCTGGCGTTGCTGCTGGGGATACCGGTATATCCGACCGGCGGCGTGCCGCAGGTGGTTCACCCGATCTACGCGCGGCTCGAACCGGCCGCGAACAGCGAACCGCAGCCGCGGGAGGTCACGCTGACCCCGGCAGAAAAGTCGGGCGTGCCCGTGCGCGTGGATGCCCGGCCGGAAGCGGCTGCAATCAAAGCCGAACCGAAACGTGCATCGAGACAGGTCCCAGCCGAGCCTGCGCCCGCGCCCGGTGCCGGTATCGCGCTGCCGTCAAGCCGCGACCCGACCTATTACCCGGCAAAGCAACTCGATGTTTATCCGCAACCGCTGGAGCCGATCAAACTCAATTATCCGGCCGGTGCGGCGGCACAACGCCTGAACGGGAATTTGCTGCTGCTGTTGCTGATAGACGAGTTCGGCGTGGTCAACGACGCGTCAGTGGTTGAAGCGCGGCCGGAGGGTTACTTCGAAGAGGCCGCGCTGTCGGTATTTCGCGCGCTGCGATTTTCCCCGGCGCAAAAACTCGGGCATCCGGTGAAAAGCCGGGTGTTGCTGCAGTTGAGTTACAGTTACGGCGACAGCACAGGCGCGGTCCGCTGAGGCGTCAATTTCCGTTCGGCAGCGGATAGTCGTTCGGCAACAGTACCCACATTTTGCCGCTCTGGCGCATGCGGCCTGCGAGCGCTCCCGCTTCGTCCCCGAAACCCCAGAAAAAGTCAGCGCGCACCGCGCCGCGGATCGCGCCGCCCGTGTCCTGCGCGAGCATCAGGCGGCTGAGCGGCTGGCGCGAGTTCGGCATGGTGGTGGCGAGGAACACCGGCGCACCGAGCGGGACATGGCGCGCATCGACCGCGATGCTGCGGCGCGCAGTAAGCGGCACGCCGAGCGCGCCCAGTGGGCCGGGCAGGTCCGGGGGCAGTTCGCGGAAAAATACATAGCTCGCGTTGTAATTGAGCAGATCCTGCAGCCTGGCGGGATTTTGCTTAGCCCACGCCTTGATGCCCTGCATCGACGCGCGTTCGAGCGGCAGGTCGCCGCGGTCGACTAGCAACCTGCCGATTGAGCGGTAGGGATAGCCGTTCTGGTCGGCGTAGCCGAGCCTGATGGTCTCGCCGCTGTCGAGCCTGACGCGGCCCGAGCCCTGGATCTGCAGGAAAAACAGCTCGACGGCATCTTCGACCCACACGATTTCCTTGCCCGCGACCGCAGCCGCGCCCTCGTCGATCTGGGCGCGGTTGAAGTACGGCACCACGCGCCGGCCATCGAGCCGGCCGCGCAGCCGCATGTTCCTGAGTTCGGGGTAGAGCTCGCCCAGGTCGATCACCAGCAGATCTTCGGGCACGCCATGCACCGGGTAGCGATAGCGCGCGCTGCGGGTGCGGCTGCCGTGCAACAGCGGCTCGTAGTAGCCGGTGACGAGGCCGCGGTCGCTGCCGTCGGGATTGACGACCTGGTACGGCGTGAAGTTGAGCTCGAAAAAACGGTACAGCATCTCGCGCGAGGGCTCGTTGAAAGCGGCCGCGACGCTGCAGACGGACTGCCACGCCGGCTGGTTTTTGAGCGCGCTGCAACTCGCGAGAAACGCGCTCCACGCAAGCTGCGGATTATCGTCGCGCCACCCGGAAATGGCGTCCCAACGGGTTGCGCGCAGCGCGCTGACGGGTGCTCGCGGCTTTACCGGAACGGTGTCGGCGGCTGGGGCGGGTGCCACGGGGGCGGGAGTTGGTGCGGGTGCCGGCGTCGGCGCGGGGGGCGTCACGATAGCGGGTTTGTCCGGCGCGAGCGTCTCGCACGCGGCGAGCATGACCAGCGCGATCAGCGCGGCCGAGCGGCGTATCATTGCGGCAACACGAAACAAGATGCGCCGCAGTATATAACACTGAAAATCGGGCACAAGAACGGTCATGATCTGGTTGCTGCTTGAGGCGGGCGTGGCGCTCGCCATCCTGTTTTTCATCGTGTGGTGGACCTGGCCGCGCAAGCTGAAGCCGCCGCGCGATCGCGACCACGATTAGACCGCTGTAACGGATCCTGTAGGACATAGCCGAGGTCAATGCAGTCGGCGCGGCATCGACAGCGTGAAGCCGGGTATCGCCGCTTGTGACCGTCACGCGTCGAGGCTATACTGAGCCAATGTTTAAGGCATTGATAAATAACCTGATTCACCCCAAGCGTCGCGATGATTTCAGCGACGACTACGCGGGATATCATTACGACCCGGACGAATCCCCCGCCACGGTGACGGCCAAGGCGGCAAGAAACGCAGCCAATCTGCGCGATTGCGTCGGGCTCGATTATCCTGCTTTGGTCCATATGGAAACTGTTGCGGTCTGCAACGCGGCGTGTTCGTTTTGCCCCTATCCGACTCTGGAGCGCAAAGGCGTGCGCATGTCGGATCAGTTGATTGCGAAGATCATCGACGATCTTACCGACATTCCCAAAGACTTCCGCTTTCAGTTGGCGCCGTACAAAGTGAGCGAGCCGTTTCTGGAAGCCCGTTTGTTCGATATTCTTGAGCTCGTCAACGGCAAACTGCCCAACGCGAACATCAGCATCATCACCAACGGGTCACCGTTGACCGAGCAAAAGATCGCGCAGCTGAGCAAGGTGCGGAATCTGTCATATATTAACGTGTCGGTGAATTTCGATAACCCTGAGGAATACGAAGCCGTCATGAAATTGCCGTTCGAGCGGACGGTCGAGCGGCTCGAAACCCTGCATCGCAAGTACGCGCAGGGCGTCCTCAAATGCCCGATTCGGCTCAGCCGCGTGACTTCGAACAACCGCGCTGACGACGCTTCCTTTGTGGCTTGGGCCAAGAGCAACTTTCCACGCTTCTCGGCCATCATAATCCGGCGCAACGACTGGATTGGCGAAATTGGATCGGAGCAGGCCCTGACGGTTCCGGATGCGCCGTGTCAAAGGTGGTTCGATTTGTCGATCACCGCAACCGGGGTGGTGTCGATGTGCTGCATGGATGGTTCCACAAAATACCCCAAAGGGGACGTCAACACCCAGCATGCCCTGGAGATCTACAACCAGCCCTGGCTACGCGAGTTGCGCAGCACGCTCGTCAGCCGGTGCCACACCGGCGCCCCCTGCAAACAGTGTACATACCACCAGTAGTATCCGGTCCGCCACAGCGCCCTGATTCCCGCCGTTGTCAATGCAGCACGCGCGGCATCGACAGGGTGAATTCAGGGATCGGCGCCTCGAACTGCAATCCGTCCTCGCCCACCATCTGGTAGCTGCCGCGCATGGTGCCGACCGGGGTGGCGATCGCGGTGCCGCTCGTGTACTCGAAGCTGTCATCCGGCTTGAGCAGCGGCTGCTCGCCGACCACGCCGAGCCCGCGTACTTCCTGCGCCTGATTGCCGGCATCGGTGATGATCCAATGCCGGCTGATCAACTGCGCGGCGACGTTGCCGGTATTCTTGAGCGTGATCGTGTAGGAAAATACATAACGGCCGCTTTCCGGATCCGACTGCTCCGGGATGTAGGCGGTGCGAGTTGTCACCGTGATTTCGTGTTTTTTTCCGGTAGCCATGGGGGAAATTTTGGATTGCACGCGGCGCGGGATGCGGCGCAGGTCGCCATTCCACACTATTTTGGCCGCGGTGGCAACCCGCAATCCGAATGCGGCCGCAGATAGGTGTGGTCGCGGGATTGCGGGTAAAATGACCGCGGTCATCGCCTGGATATAACGTCATGTATCGCATCGCACCCAGCATCCTGTCCGCCGATTTCGCGCGTCTCGGTGAGGAAGTGAAAAGCGTCGTGGCGGCCGGCGCGGACCTGATTCATTTCGACGTGATGGATAACCATTACGTCCCGAACCTGACGGTCGGCCCGCTGGTCTGCGCCGCGATCCGGCCGCTGACCGCGGCGCCGATCGACGTGCACCTGATGGTTAAACCGGTCGACCGCATCGTTCCCGATTTCGCCAAGGCCGGCGCCAATATCATTTCATTCCATCCCGAGGCCTCCGAGCACATCGACCGCACCATCGCTCTCATCAAGGAGCACGGCTGCAAGGCGGGCCTCGTGTTCAATCCGGCAACCCCGCTCGATTATCTCGACCACGTGCTCGACAAGCTCGACCTGGTGCTGATCATGTCGGTGAATCCGGGATTCGGCGGCCAGAAGTTCATTGCCGGTGCGCTTGCCAAGCTGCGCGCGGTGCGCGAACGCATCGCCAGATCGGGCAAGGACATCTGGCTCGAGGTCGACGGCGGCGTCAGGGCCGACAACATTGCCGACATCGCGCGCGCCGGCGCCGACACGTTTGTCGCCGGCTCGGCGATTTTCGGCACCAAGGACTACCCGGCAACCATCGCGCAAATGCGCAGCGAACTCGCGAAGGTTTAGCGATTTTCCGCCGCCGCGTAATCGCAATTGATGCCCTTGAATAATTTTCCGCTGCCGGTCAAAGCCGTCATGATCGATCTGGACGGCACGCTGCTCGACACCGTCAAGGATCTGGCGATTGCGGTCAACCTGATGCTGGAGCAAGTCGGCCGGCCGCCGCTCGACGAGACGCTGGTGCGCGCTTTCGTGGGCAAGGGCATCCCGAACCTGGTCAAGCGCGCGTTGGCTGGCGCGTTGAACGGCGAGCCTGACCCCGCGCTGTTCGAGCGCGCGTTGCCGCTTTACCTGGATTGCTATGCGGGCGTGAACGGCAGATACACCACGCTTTATCCAGGCGTGCGGGAAGGACTGGATGCGCTCGCGAACGCCGGCTTTCCGCTCGCCTGCGTGACCAACAAGGCCGGGCGCTTCACGCTGCCGCTGCTCGCGCAGATGCGCATCGACCATTATTTTTCGATCGTGATCGCCGGTGACACGCTGCCGCAGAAGAAGCCCGATCCGCTGCCGCTCACGCATACGTGCCGCCATTTCGGCATCGCGCCCGCGCAGATGCTGATGGTCGGCGATTCCCTGAACGACGCGCAGGCGGCGCGCGCGGCGGGGTGTCCCGTCTTCTGCGTCACCTATGGCTACAACGAGGGAGCGGATGTGCGGGAACTCGATGTTGATGCTATAGTAGGATCGTTGCTTGAGATCACCCGGCTTATCACCAAATCATGATCCACACGAAAACCGAAAGAACTCCCTTGCGCTCCAGCGGGCATTGGCGCCCGTGGCGCAGCGGTCTGGCACGCTGGTGCGCGCGGTAATCGCCGCGTCACCGGTTCTTTCGTTGTTGAGATTTCGCATGGAGTGGAGTCATGACAGAGTCACAGTTCAACCAGTTCGCGGCCGAAGGTTATAACCGCATCCCGCTGGTGCTGGAAACCTTCGCCGACCTCGATACCCCGCTGTCGGTTTACCTCAAGCTCGCCAACCGGCCGTACACCTACCTGCTCGAATCGATCGTCGGCGGCGAGCGTTTCGGCCGTTATTCGTTCATCGGGCTCGCAGCTGAAACCCGTCTCGAAGTGCGCGGCAACGAGTGCAGCGAATTCGAGCGCGGCGAGTTGACGCGCCGCACGCAGGCCGCCGACCCGCTGCAGTTCATCCAGCAGTATCAGTCCCGCTTCAAGGCGGCTGCGCAGTCCGGCCTGCCGCGTTTCTGCGGGGGACTCGTCGGCTACTTCGGCTACGACACGGTGCGCTACATCGAGCGGCGGCTTGCGGGGTCGCACAAACCCGATCCGATCGGCGCCCCCGACATCCTGCTGCTGCTGTCGCAGGAGCTCGCGATCGTCGACAACCTGTCGGGCAAGCTCACGCTGGTGGTGTATGCCGACCCGGGTGAGCGCAACGCGTATCGCGCAGCCCGGCGCCGGCTCGCCGAATTGCTCGCAAAGCTGCGCGCGCCGGTGGCGATACCGGTCGATGTGTCGGTTGCTTCCGAGCCGGCGGTGTCCGGTTTCGGCGAAGCCGCGTACCATGCCGCAGTCGAGCGCGCCAAGCGCTACATTTTCGACGGCGACATCATGCAGGTGGTGCCGTCGCAGCGCATGTCGAAGCGTTTCAAGGCGACGCCGCTCGCGCTGTATCGCGCGCTGCGCACCATCAATCCGTCGCCGTACATGTTCTACTACGATTTTGGCGAGTTCCACGTCGTCGGCGCCTCGCCCGAAATCCTGGTCCGGCTCGAGGGCGATACGGTCACGGTGCGGCCGATCGCCGGCACGCGGCGGCGCGGCGCGACGCCAGCCGAAGACGCGGCGCTTGCCGACGAGCTGTTGGCCGACGCCAAGGAGCGCGCCGAGCACATCATGCTGGTCGATCTGGGGCGCAACGACGTCGGGCGCGTCGCGCAGACCGGCAGCGTGCACGTGACCGAGCAGATGGTGATCGAGCGCTATTCGCATGTGATGCATATCGTGTCCAACGTCGAAGGCCGGCTGAAGCCCGGGTTGAACGCGATCGACGTGTTGCGGGCGACGTTTCCCGCCGGCACCGTGAGCGGCGCGCCGAAGGTGCGCGCGATGGAGATCATCGACGAACTGGAGCCGGTCAAACGCGGCATTTATGCCGGCGCGGTCGGTTACCTGGGCTTCAACGGCGACATGGACGTCGCCATTGCACTGCGCACCGCGGTGTTGAAAGACGGCACGCTGTACGTGCAGGCGGGCGGCGGCGTGGTCGCCGATTCGGTGCCGGCCACCGAATGGCAGGAAACCCAGAGCAAAGCGAGGGCGTTGCTGCGCGCGGCGGAAATGGCCGAAGCGGGTCTCGACAGCAGGGTCGAGTAGGAGAATCTCATGCTCCTGATGATCGATAACTACGACTCCTTCACCTACAACCTGGTGCAGTATTTCGGCGAACTCGAGCAGGACGTCGTGGTCCACCGCAACGACGAGATCACGCTCGAGCAGATCGCGGCGCTTGCGCCGCGTCACATCGTGATTTCGCCGGGGCCGTGCACGCCGAACGAAGCCGGCATTTCGGTGCCGCTGATCGGGCGTTTCGCCGGCAAGATCCCAATTCTGGGCGTGTGCCTTGGCCATCAGGCCATCGGCCAGGCGTTCGGCGGCAGGATCGTGCACGCGAAACAGGTCATGCACGGCAAGGTCTCGGCGATCCATCACCACGCGAGCGGTGTGTTCCGCAATCTCCCCAGCCCATTTCAAGCGACGCGCTATCATTCGCTGGTGATCGAGCGCGCGAGCCTGCCGGACTGCCTCGAAATCACCGCCTGGACCGACGATGGGGAGATCATGGGCGTGCGGCACACGACGCTGCCGGTCGAGGGAGTGCAATTCCATCCCGAGGCCATCCTGACCGAGCGCGGCCACGCGCTGCTCGCCAATTTTCTGCAGGGAGGAAAACCATGACACCGCAAGCCGCTCTTGCCCGTATCATCGAGCACCGCGAGATTTTCCACGAGGAGATGCTGGCGCTGATGCGGCAGA
>Ga0102851_10003307_pt1 | contig 9998 bp, 5 predicted proteins | sample Mud3Dept3metaG_FD_79558 | JGI IMG/M metagenome (GOLD analysis project Ga0102851, IMG submission 79558) | Freshwater wetland microbial communities from Ohio, USA, analyzing the effect of biotic and abiotic controls - Mud 3 Core 4 Depth 3... | ecosystem: Environmental > Aquatic > Freshwater >...
AAAGGCTCAACCGCATCCATGATCGAGTCAATGCTCCGGACTGCCGGGGTAACGACCGGACTTTTCACCTCTCCTCATCTGGTAAGTTTCACCGAGAGGATCCGGGTGAACGGCAGGGAGATTTCGGAAGCGGACGTTGTGGCCCTTGCCGATGAGGTGAGAACGGCCGCCGCCGGCATTCCGGATTTTTCCCCTACCTTTTTTGAGGTGACCACGGCCATGGCATTTCTCTGCTTCAGGAAGATGCGGGTTGAGTGGGCAGTCGTTGAAGTGGGCATGGGCGGCAGACTCGACGCTACGAATATCCTGATGCCCGAGGCATCGGTAATAACCGGCATCGATATTGACCACCGCGAGTTTCTCGGCGAAACCCTGCACAAGATCGCTGGAGAAAAGGCAGGCATCATTAAGCAGGGCCGGCCGGTCATCTCCTCTTCCCAGCATGCTGAAGTCATGGATGTGCTGATGCGGAAGGCCGGCGAATACGGATCAGCGTTCTACTTCTTCGGAGAAGATTTTACCGCTGAGATAACCGCTGAAGACCTCACCTGTATCAAAATCGATTACCAGGGAATAGCAGCATACCAGGGACTTGCCGTGCAGCTGGCCGGCAGGCACCAGGCGATGAATGCTGCTGTTGCGGTGAGGACCATCGAGGAGATCACCCGGGCATATCCTGCACTCAGGTGCGACATCCGTCGCGGGCTCAGGGACGTCCGCTGGCCGGGGAGGCTTGAGTTCGTGAAAGAGCGGCCCCCGGTGCTTATTGACGGGGCGCATAATCCTCAGGCTGCTGCAGTACTCGCGGCGTATCTCAAAAAAGCCCTGGAACTTTACAGCAGGATCATCCTGGTCATTGGCGTCATGGCCGACAAGGACAGGGAAGGCATCATGCGACCGCTGCTGCCTCTTGCTTCCGAGATCATCTTCACCGCTCCTGCATACGGCAGGGCGGCTTCACCAGAGATTCTTGCTGCGCAGGCACGAGGCCTGGGGTATTTCTCCATGACCGCTTCAACGGTTTCTGAAGCACTTTCCCTGGCAGAAGAACTTTCTACTCAGGGTGATCTGATCGTGGTAACCGGGTCGTTCTATACCATAGGAGAGGCTCTGGAGGCGCTCGGCCATGCAGGCGTGCTCGCGAGGCTGCGGGAATGACAATGACCGCGATGCTGGACGGGACATCCGTGACGAGGGGAAAATGCGAAAGGTAGCGTTCGGTATAGCTGCCTTTTTTCTGCCTGCCATTCTTTTATTGCTGTTCTCTGCTGACTGTTCTGCCGCCGATACGCAGACATCCATTGTATCGCAAACGCTCCAGTATTTTTCAAATCTGAAAAAATACGTTGCAAAAGGCTTTGTCAGGGTTGAGCAGGGGGATGCTACGGCGGATGCTGATGAGATGGTCTACTTTGAGGAGACCGGCGATGTCCACGCCGAAGGCAATGTCCGGTACAGCGACGCCAGCGTGTCTTTTACTGCCCAGAGAGCAGAGATAAACATGGAGAAGAAGACCGGGAAGCTGTACCAGGCGGACGTCCTGTTCAAGGAGGACAATTTTTATCTTTCCGGGGGCATACTGGAACGGAAAGGCGAAAAAGAGTTCTCCAGCACAGGAGACGCGAAGTTTACAACCTGTGACGGCATCCCGGCCGCATGGTGCTTCCGCGGCAGGGATTTTGACATGACAGTGGGGAGCGCGCTGACAGCAAAGGACGTAACATTCAGGGTCAGGGATCTGCCGGTTCTCTATTCCCCCTATCTGTGGGCCCCGGTGAATACTGAGCGGAAGACGGGATTCCTCATGCCCCGCATCAGTAACAGCACCTCCCGGGGATTCGGATTGAATATCCCGTTTTTCTGGGCGATTTCAGAGAACAGGGATGCCACATTCGTGCTTGATACCTATGCGAAGCGGGGCATTGGGACAGGGTTGGAGTACCGCTTTGTCGAGCCCGGAGGCATACAAAGCGACTGGTGGATATACTACATACGAGACAGAGAATTGAATAAAGATTTTGTAGAGTTCAAGGCGCTGTACGACCAGCGCCCAGGAGGCGGACCTGGCGTGTTTCTCAATGTCAACGTAGTGAATGAACAGGATTTTTATAGTGAGTTCAATCCCAACAAGGAAAAACAGATCCTTCGCTATCTGGAATCCACGGGCGAATTTTCACTGCCGTTTACGAATTCCCGCGCCTATCTCCTCGGGCAGTACTGGATAGATCTTGAGAATGACACCGGAGATGTCCCGCAGAGACTTCCCGAGGTCGGGTACGTCATGCGCTATACGAGATTCGGCAGTTTCATGGTCTCTGCCGATACGAGCGCGGTAAATTTCTGGCGGGAAAACGGGGTCTCTGCGCAGAGGGTTGATATCTACCCCCGCATCCTTCATTCCATGGGAGACGAAGTTGTCTTTACTCAAATAGTGGCTTTCAGGGGAACCGCGTATGCCTTTTCCGGGCACGATAAGACCGAAAGCAATCTCCAGCGAGGAGCGGCCGAGTATGATGCGAACATCAACATGAAGCTCTCCCGGCAATACCATACCGTTACCCATATCATAGAACCGTCGGTGAGGTATCATGTCATCTCGAGTTCGGAGAACGACATCCCTGTGTACGATGCTGTTGAATATTACCGGAGGAAGTCGCTCATAGAGTTCAGCGTCCTGAACAGGATCAAGATCAAGGGACGTGATGTTGCCGCCTTGAGGGTCACTCAGCCCGTGGACACGTATCAGGGCGACCGGCCGTTCATGCCGCTGAGTATTGATCTTGTTTCTCAAAGGCTTCTTCCCATGAGGATTTCCGCACAATATGACGTTAATTACGGCAGGCTTCAGACGATTACTTCAGACATCATCCTGCCGTTCAAACGCGGATCGGTCCATTTCGGACAGAGCTATAACAGGGCAGAAGATGTCATGGAATTCAAGGCCGGCGTTTTGGTTAAGCCGGTCAGGGCAATAGAAATGGGCATGGATGTCTGGTATGATGCAAAGGGAGAAGGTCTGACGAACCTAACCGCGAGGTTGAACTATTTGAGCCAGTGCTGGGGAATGCGTATAGAGGCAGCAAAGAGATCGGGCGACTTCACGCTTACGGTCATGTTCGATCTGTTCGGCATGACTGCAAGAGCTCCGAAGAAGCAGCAGAGCTGAGAACCAGTACAGTACCATGCCTACTGCAGACGATAGTTCTGTGCCTGTGTACCTACGAACGCTCCGTAAGAAGCCTGCTTATCGCAGCTGCAGCCTCAGCCGCTGAGAATTTCTCGGTATCGATGGTCAGATTCGGGTTCAGGGGTTCTTCGTACGGGACATGTACGCCAGGGACCGGCCAGCCGGCCTTGCCTTTCTCATAAATATCCCTGGGCGCTCCACGAGTGTCCTTCCGCTGCTTCTCCCTCTCCGCGCATTTCTCCAGAGAGCATTTGAGATAGACTTCTGCAAATAACGGGATCATTTCACGGGCAAACTCCCGCCACCTTCTCAGGTTGCCGGTTGCATCAATAATGACGTCGTGACCGAGATCCGAAAGGGTCTTGGCAAGATAGACGAGGCACCGGTAGACCATGTCCCGCTCATTGTCCGAAAAGGTCGGAACAGGCGTGACGACTTTCCTGAGTTCATCCATGCGCAGAATGATAAAGTCCGGGCACCGCTGTTTTACTGCATCGGCAACCGTGCTCTTGCCGCTGCCCGGGAGACCGGTGATCCAGAGGACTTTTCCCTGCATGCCCCCATCCTATCGCGGTACAGGCAGAATATCAAGCAGGAAGGAAGAAAGCTGCGGAACTGACGGGAAGGGTAGTATGCCGACCGACTCATTTCTGTTAAAAATAATCCGTACAGAGGCAGAATGCCGACACCTTATTAAAGAGCACCCGCGTGACAGACCGACCATGGTGATTGCCGATACGGCTTGATCGCTGAACCAGGTATGCCATATGGGTATCGCGTCGATGCAGTCTGTTTATCAGGTGTTCAGCCGTTGTCCGGCTCTGACCCCTTCTTTGCTTTGGAGAGGTTCTTGATGTCTTCGAGAATCTGATCAATGCTCTGATAGCGGTCCTCACGCACTTTGCGGATGCATTTGATAACGATCTCATCAAGCCACTCAGGGACGTCATGGGCAACATCCATAACTCTTGCCGAACCCAGTCCTTCAAGGCTTCCTGTTAGCAGTTCATACAGGATGACTCCCATGGAGAAGATGTCAGCCCGGACATCAAGGTCGAGTTCTTTTGTGTTTTCCGGTGCGAGATACGCTGACGATGGCGTCTTGTTCAGAAAGGATATGTTGTTCTGAGCATCGATCAGAATGTTCTCCGGGCCCAGAAAACCAAACCTGCGCCCTTTGGTATGCGCATCCTGCAGGCTTTTGAGGACCTGGAACCACAGTTTAAAGCCGTATTTCGGCTCAATCTTTCCTGATCTGATAAAGCTCCTTATGGAGGTCTTGCCTTCACTGCCCTCCGGTTCTTCTTCCGCCTCTTCCCTGACAGGAGAAAGCAGTTGGATCTTCGCCCGTACATCCTTATAGGTCGGGTCAGCCCCGTCGATCTGCCGGTATATTTCGAGCGCCGTATCGGCCTGACCGGTTCGTTCAAGCCTGAAGGCATAGTCGTAAAAATCTTCGATCGATGAGGGTTCAACAGATGTACCGCGGAGCATGAGGCCGAACATCTCTGCCGCCTCTTTGATCATGCCTTCAGCCTCGAGGAGGCGCGCTGCATTCCGGTAATCCCCTGCCTCACGGTATGCCCGTATGGCGGGAAGCCGTCTGCCTGCCCTTTCCATGATGACGGCCTCATCGATCTTCTTGCCTGCCTTGCTGTAAAGTTTTGCGGCCTCTTCGAACTCGCCTTCGCGAATCGATACCTCCGCGGCGTCATCGATGTTGCCGTCCTTCTCGTACAGTTCCTTTGCCTTGGCGGAAATGCCCAGGAAGTCATAGAGGGTGGATGCCTTCCGGTAGTCGCCGCCCTTTTCATACAGGGCAGCAGCTTTCCTGAGATCCTTCAGTTTTGTCTCATATACCCGGGCGGCAGAGACAAACTTGCCGGCTTTTTCATGGCGGTCTGCCTCATTCTGGTAATCTTCCCTGAGCGTTGTCTGTAGCTTTTTCCCGATGGTCTGATGGTAGATGAATTTTATGATGAAGAAAAGAGCAGCCAGCACAGGGATAGCAAGGAGAGCAAACAGTGCGGTCAGTCCTTTGTTCATATCGTCCATACTGGCATTATTATAGCAAAAGATTTTCCTGATTCCCGACAGGCTTTAAAGAAGCAGCCCAGATCATTGGTGTCCAAACAAAGTGAAAAGAGCGGATGCCGAATGAATTCCGGTTGCGACTCCCTGGAAGAAGCCATTCTGCGGCCACTGAGCAACAATGTGTGATAATCGGGGCGTTGCGCTCAAAAGGTTTGGCCTTTCAAACTGCTGTGGATTGCCCGGATTCATGAGGTGTCCGGTCATTCCTTTTCATCTGTTTTGACAACAATGAGTTCATCTTCATGCAGACCGCAGTCCGGCCAGGGGTCATTACGGGAACCAGCATCGTCACGCTCTGGAAAAAGATCAAGGACTTCGGCCTAGCGTAAAAAGCGCTTTGTCGCGACCTTATTCTGCCAAAAGGACGCAAGATCCGTGGTCGTCAATTCTCTATTTCATTTTGGTCGGAAGGATTCACGACCTTAATAGTAAAAGATGTGTCTGACTTGTCGTTTCCCACTTTCACGTTATTGGCGTCGTAGCTGACTACTTTTATGTGACAATATTTCTTGTTATTCCGAGGATTAGGAACCTTCCAGGTATAACTTGAGCCAGTCACATTACGTGCTATGAGTTTCCATGTGATGCCGTTATCTAGCGAATACAAAAGTTTAAATTTCACCGCATTGGGTAGAGCTCTCCATCGTATGGTGTATTGAGAACCCGCGGGAATACGTTCACCGCCGTTAGGCGTTACAAGAATTGATTTGGATATTGGCTTATGATACAGCACAACGAGGCCGCGGTTATGGTTTGCAGCTGCCACATCGGGCAGCCCGTCATTGTTAATATCGCCGATGGTAAATCCAGAGGTTCCATCAAGAATAAGATAATACTCCATAGGATATTGACAGTAATAATCAGATGGATAGACAGCCAGTGCGTAAGAATAAGCAGCGAGAAAGTCTTTTATGGTATCCTGATTTACATCAGTCATTTTGTAGGCGCCGATATCAATAACGTTTTCTGAATTATTCTGCAGAAAAATACTCACCATCTCTGACCATGGATAAGTGACAGGGGTGCCAAAAGTCCCGTCCGAATTTTGCAGGAAGCTGATAAATGAGTTGCTGAGAGTGATTATAATATCATTCAGGCTGTCATCATTTACATCAAGAATAGTGAGCGGCGTGCCAGTTGGCAGAATTGGGATAAACACATCATAATATATAGGAATGTTAAAAGTGCCTTGTGAATTTTGGTGGAAAATAGCTACTTCGTGATTATTAATATCCAATAACCTTGGAGCAATGCCAACGATATCAAGAAGCCCGTCATTATTCAGGTCTGCAATTTTTATGGCAAATGAATTTATGGTTGGGTAACTGATCCCGGGCGAAAGGGTTCCGGAAGCATTTTGCAAAAAAACCTCAAAATTTCTTCCCGCATTACCTACCACTACATCGTTCAAGCCGTCATTGTTTACATCACCAACTTCGATTGACCTCGTGAATTTCCCGTACACAGAGTTGGTTCGGTACTTTACCGGAGGGGATAGTTTGCTAAAATTGTTCTGCAAGAAGACATGAATGTGATAATCATTCTCGGCATCATCATAGTAAGTAGTTGCCATAACTACATCATTTCTGCCGTCGTTGTTTACATCTCCTATAGCAACAACTTCCGGAAATGAGCCTACATGTCCGACGATCAAGGGTTCTTCAAAGAGTGATGGCATCACATATGTGGCACAGGAATATATTGGTATGCTCAGTAAAGGGGTATCCGGGTCATTTGATGCGATATTAAGAACTGCACTTTTCGGACCAGGCAAGAAAGGTTCAAGTTGAATGTCAATTGAGCAGACAGATGTGAATTCTACAGGTTTGCCCGAGCAGGTATCTACAGTGATTTTAAATTCAGCACTGTCAGGGCCGCTCAATGTCACTTGATTTATGTAAAGATTTTGAAGGCCAACGTTACGAAGAGCGACAGATCCTTCGCCATTATAAACGGACCCAATGTAACCGTTGCTAACGTCAATTTTCGTTGGTGCTGTTATATCAGGATACCCGGCTTCGGTGCGGTGATAAAGCAATGTCAAGCTGCCGTTATTGTCTACTATAGCGACATCGTTGAGAGAGTCTCCATTTATGTCACCCACTGCCAAACTTTGAGGCCTTGAAACATAAAGGTATGGCGTATTGTAAAGCTCTTCGGGGAATAACGTGCCATCTGATCCCTGGATATAAACGCCGACATTCTTCCAGGCGTCATGATAAACAACGACATCAAGTCTGCCATCATTGTTGATATCAGCCAATTTGATTGGACGGGGCATATCCCAAGAATCATATATCTTTGAAAGGACAAGAGTTCCTGAGCCATCTTGTTGAAAAATGCCAATTTTTGATCTGGGCCAATTGCGATCATACGTAACTATTACTTCGTCTAATCCATCTCCATTAATATCGCCCACAGCTAAGCCCCACCCGGTTGCGAGCACGCCGATGTCAGTAGGGTAATTGATTGGCGGAGCGAACAGGCCAGACGGCATTTGCAATAAGACACCTATGAAAGAGTTGGCATTCAATACGATGATGTCCTTCAGCCCGTCATTATTGATGTCACCAGTCTCGACAGACTCAACTTCCCCATTTCCCGCGGGGCTAAGTTCATATGTTACAGGGGGAAGCAAGGAGCCATCTGATTTTTGAAAAAACAAATCCACATATCGCCAACTTACACCAATAACATCAAGGCGCCCATCATTATTGAGATCAGAGATACGTATATTGTTTGCAGGATTTGCGGAAGGATACTTTATGCCTGTTTCAAACCTGCCGGAAGCATTTTGCAGGAAAACTTCAATATTGCCAATCACTTGACCTGCAGCATCGTAGTCCAATTCGCCTAAGACTATGTCATTCCGGCCATCTGAGTTAAAATCGGCGATGACAAGCGATCTGATCCCCGGAGATGTCGTGTATTGAATAGGCGCATCGAGCGCGCCCATAGCATTTTGCAGATAAACAAGTAACACCTTAGAATATACGGCAACTACTACGTCAGATCTGCCGTCACTATTAACATCACCTATTGCAACTGCGTGCCCAGATGAATAACCCGTTTGATATGTAATCGAAGGAAAAAAAAGATTAGAGGCAAAACATAGATATGGGAAAAGAAGCAGAAAAAATACCGCTGCCATTACAGTTGTCTTTTTCATGAGTTTCAATCTACCCTCCAGAAGAGTCTCTCGGATAGATCCGAAAGAAACATTTATGAATATGATTTAATTATAGATAGATACGTTATATTGTCAATATCTCTATCAAAAGGAGGTTTATCAATCGAAAGAGACTGTATGGTTTATTGCGGCAATATTTGAAAAGCAGTAGTCGACTACTCTTTTTTTTGATATATAACTCCCCCAGGGTACTTATACGCGGGGCAATTGTGGATAACTGCCCAAGACGTGTGGATTTGTTAAGTCGGTAATACAGTGCCGTTATCAAAATAAACGGCTAAAGCTCTTTCATTGACCTCCCCTTTGACCATGGGGTAATATTTCTGTATGCATTCACACGCGGATTACGTATCCCTCCACCTGCATACAGAATACAGCCTGCTCGACGGCGCCATACGCATAAAGGACCTGGTTGAACGTGCCAGGGAGTTCAAACTCCCTGCCCTTGCCATGACCGACCATGGCAACCTGTTCGGCGTCGTGGATTTTTACCGGCAGTGCACCCACGCAGGCATTAAACCGATCATAGGGTGCGAGATCTATGTTGCCCCGAGAAGCCGTTTTGAGAAGGGCGGCACCGACAATGACGAGTATTCCTCCTTCCACCTGATCCTCCTTGCCCGTGATGACGCGGGCTATAGAAACCTCCTGACGCTGGTGAGCAAGGCATATCTGGAGGGGTTCTACTACAAGCCACGGATCGACATGGAACTGCTCGAACAGTACAGCGGCGGACTGATCGGCCTCTCTGCCTGCTTGAAAGGAGAAATCCCCTATTATCTCCAGAAAGGCATGACAGACAGGGCGCGTGAACGGGCGCTTGCATACAAGCATATCCTTGGCCCCGAGAACTTCTACTTTGAGATCCAGGCGAACGGACTTCCTGAGCAGGGAGAGGTGAACAGGCAGCTTATCGAACTTGGCAGGGAACTGCACATCGGTGTTGTGGCCACGAACGACTGCCATTACCTGAAGAGGGAAGATGCCAAGGCCCACGAGGTGCTCCTCTGCATCCAGACAGGCAAGACGCTCAAGGACAGCACGCGGATGAAGTTCAGCACGAACGAGTTCTATCTCAAGTCTCCCCGTGAGATGGCCGAGACCTTTAAGGATGTTCCTGAGGCGATCAGGAATTCGATCATCATCGCAGAGCGCTGCAATGTGGAGATCAAGCACAAGAACCTGCTTCCGCAGTTCGTAGCCGGCGGGGGAGAGGACACCGGGGCATTTCTTTCCCGTCTTGCCCATGAAGGCCTCGAGCGGAAGATCGGCAGGGACGCGCCGCAGCGCTATCAGGAACGCCTGACCGGCGAGTTGAACATGATCAGGAAGATGGGCTTTACCTCGTATTTCCTGATCGTCTGGGATTTTATCCGTCACGCGAAGAGTCAGGGCATCCCGGTTGGTCCGGGCAGGGGCTCTGCAGCCGGCAGTCTCGTCTCCTACTGTCTTGACATTACGGAGATCGACCCCATCAAGTACAATCTTCTCTTTGAGCGGTTTCTGAATCCTGAAAGGGTGAGCATG
>Ga0102851_10003308_pt1 | contig 9998 bp, 8 predicted proteins | sample Mud3Dept3metaG_FD_79558 | JGI IMG/M metagenome (GOLD analysis project Ga0102851, IMG submission 79558) | Freshwater wetland microbial communities from Ohio, USA, analyzing the effect of biotic and abiotic controls - Mud 3 Core 4 Depth 3... | ecosystem: Environmental > Aquatic > Freshwater >...
CTACCAGCCTGAGATTGTCGTCCAGTTGCGCCCCACCTCTCCCTTGCGCCATGTTGAGCACATAGACCAGGCGGTTTATCGCTTATTAGAGCGCCCCGAGGCGGATGCTATTCGCGCTGTATGCATCCCCTTTCAAAATCCCTTCAAGATGTGGCATATTGGCGTGGATGGCTTCATGCGCCCCCTGCTGGAAAACGTATGGGTAGGTGGTGCGCCATATAAAGAGCCTTACAACATGCCTCGCCAGGCCTTGCCGGACGTCTATTGGCAGACCGGTTACGTCGATGCAGCCTGGACGGATACCCTCCTTACCGGAAACTCGATGACTGGCGAGCGCATCCTGCCCCTGGTGATCGATCCCAGCCATTGGATCGACATCGACTCGCCTGATGACTGGCGGCGAGCCGAGCGTATGTTGGAAAGCGGTGAAATCTCCTTTGACGAGCTGGGTTTTCGCCTTTAGCGAACAAATAAATACCCGACTGGCAGACTGAAACAAATGTGGAGGTATTCCAATGCCTGTTATTAAAATAGGTGATCGCCTGATCGGCGATGACCAACCAACCTATATCATAGCCGAGATTGGCGTCAATCATAATGGTCTTCTGGAGCTGGCTCTGGAGCTGATCGACGTTGCGGTGGATGCTGGCGCCGATGAGGTCAAGTTCCAGAAGCGTAAACTGGACAAGCTCTACGCCAAGAAGTACCTGGATAATGCCAACGCTGGCGAGAAAACCCTGCGCTACCTGTTGCCGATCCTGCAGAGCGTCGAGTTGCCTGACGACTCCTATCACAAGATTGTCGAACATTGCCGGAAACGAAATATTACCTTCCTTTGTTCAGCTTTCGATGTGGAAAGCGCCGATTTCCTGGAGACGTTGGGTGTGCCAGCTTATAAAGTAGCCTCTGCGGACCTGACCAATCTACCGTTGCTCGACCATTTAGTGCAGAAGGGTAAGCCGCTGATCCTGTCCACCGGGATGTCTCGCATAGATGAAGTGGAGTTCACCGTTGACTTCCTGAAAGAGCGCGGTGCAGAATTTGCCCTACTGCACTGCAACAGCACCTATCCTGCTGCATTTGAGGATATCAACCTGCGATTTATGGAGCATCTGCGCGTATTTGGCGTGCCGGTTGGCTATTCCGGTCATGAGCGCGGCATCGCCGTCTCTACCGTTGCTTCGGCTTTAGGCGCCTGCATTATCGAGCGCCACCTCACCCTTGACCGCACTATGGATGGTCCAGACCACGCAGCCAGCCTGGAACCGCAGGGCTTTAAGAAGATGGTACGTGACATCCACCAGGTAGATCAGGCGCTGGGTACCGGTCAGGAGAAATTCTTCTCGCGCGGCGAAATCCTCAACCGCGAAGTGCTGGGTAAATGTCTGGTTGCTGCCCGTCGCATCGAGCCTGGCGAAAAGATCACCGCCGATAGGGTCTCTGTCAAAGGCCCTGCCCTCGGCTTATCCCCGCAAAACTACCTTAAGCTGGTCGGTCGCATTGCAGAACGCACCATTGAAGAGGACGAACCTTTTCAAGAAAGCGACTTAGGGATTAAAGTCGCCCTGGATATGGAGCATGTCTTACCCATGGATTATGGCTTCACTGTGCGCTTTCGCGATTATGATGAAATGTTGGTCTATCGGCCGCGCATGTTGGAGTTTCATTTCACTGACCAGGATTTGGATGAGCATTATCCAGGCGAGGATTTTAGCCAGAACTCAGAATACCCTTTGAAGCTGGTCGTCCATGCGCCAGAGTTTTGGGATCGAACCCTGGTAGACCTGTGCTCGCTGGACGAACAACAGCGTAAAGACTCCCTGGCACTGGTTCAAAAGACAATTGACCTGACACGCGAAATGGCGCCGTATTTTGTTGGGGTTCCTAAAGTCATCGTCCATCCTGGGGCGATGAGTCTGGATCATCCGATCAAGAATCGGAAGATGCTTTATGACAATTTGCGCCGCTCGGTGGATGAGTTGGATTTCGATGCTGTAGAGATGCTCTTGGAAAACCTGCCGCCTCACCCATGGTACTTTGGCGGCCAGTGGTTGACCAATGCCTTTATGGATGCCCATGAGATCCACGACTTCATTGTTCCGCTTGGCTTGAATTTCTGTTATGACTCCTCCCATCACAAGCTGTACTGTAACTGGGCGCAAGTGGATTTTTACCAGCAGCTACAGGTCCTGCTGCCCTACATTCACCATCTGCACCTCTCCGATGGCTCCGGTTTGGATGGCGAAGGACTGCAGATCGGCGAGGGCTCCATCGACTGGGTACATTTCTTCCGCGTGCTTGGTGATTATCGCGGCACGATGATCCCTGAAATCTGGCGTGGACACCAGCGATTGGGGGAGGGCTTCCTGCAGGCAATCCAGCGTTTGTCTGAGGCTTACCACAAGGCTCTAGATCCACAGCCAGTGGGCATATAAAGGCAACACTCACCTCAAAACAACTAAAACAGATGAGTTTACGTATTCGCCCCCGCCTGTACGCGTGGGAAAACCGACGCCGTGTCGTGAGCATGGCGCGCCAAGTGGCGGCTCATTCTCAGGAAAAATCAGGCGTAGGACCAGTTGTCCTTTTCAACGCTTCCGCCCGCCTGACTGGACTCAGCTTAAACGCTGCCTTTTCCCTGCTCACCAGCTGGGGAATGCGCCTGGCAGGCGCGCCGGTTGTGCATTTCGTATGCCAGGCTGGGATGAGACATTGTGTCCAGGGCACTAACCGTGAGGACTACCATGCTCCCCCGCCTTGCGCAGACTGCATTGCCCAATCTCGCCGGCTCAACACTCATGCGAATGTTCATTGGTTCAAATACCAGCCTGATCCAGAATTGGCTGCCGCGCTTGCGGGCCTTTCCATGACAGAGCTCGGCGATTTCAAATATAGCGGAAAGCGATTAACGATTAGCAATACGGAAACAGATAATCGAAAATCGAAAATCGAAAATCGAAAATTTGTCATTAGCTACGAAGGAGCAGAAATACCTCTTGGCTCTCTTGTTCTCCCCTCCCTGCGTTGGGCGCTGCGCCGCTATGAGCTTCCAGATGATAAGGATACTCGCTACCTGATGCGCGCCTATATCCAATCGGCAGAGAACATAGCCCGGCAATTTTCCGCTTTCCTGGATGAGGTCAAGCCGTCCGTTGTAGTGATTTTCAATGGCATCCTCTATCCTGAAGCCATTGCGCGCTGGGTAGCGCAGCAGCATGGGATTCGCGTCATAACTTATGAGGTCGCCTTCCAGCCTTACTCGGCATTTTTCACAGATGGGGAGGCCACAGCCTATCCGATCCACATTCCGGACGACTTCGAGCTTTCGCCGGAGCAAAACGTCCGGTTGGATGGTTATCTGGCAAAACGCTTTCAGGGCGATTTCACCATGGCGGGCATTCGCTTCTGGCCCGAGATGCACGGATTAGATGAAGCCTTCCTTCAGAAAGTGGCCCGGTTCAAGCAGCTTGTGCCAGTCTTTACTAATGTTGTCTATGACACCAGCCAGGTGCATGCCAATCGCGTCTTCTCCCATATGTTCGCATGGCTGGAGCTCGCGTTGGAGCTGATGCGCGCCCACCCTGAGACCTTGTTCGTCATCCGCTCTCACCCGGATGAAATGCGCCCTGGCACCCGCAAGCAGAGCCGCCAGAGCGTGCGCGCCTGGGTGGCACAGACTGGAGCCATCGATCTGGAGAATGTCATCTACATTGACTCTCAGGAATACATCAATTCCTATGAGCTGATCCAACGCTCTAAATTTGTCATGGTCTATAACTCGTCCATCGGTATGGAAGCTGCGATACTCGGCGTACCAGTGCTGTGTGGTGGCAAGGCCCGCTATACCCAGTACCCAATGGTCTTCCTGCCAGCTTCTCCGCAGGCTTATCGCGAACAGGCTGAAGACTTTCTGGCCGCCCAAGAAATTGCAGTCCCGCCAGAGTTTCCGCACAACGCTCGCCGCTTCCTCTACTATCAGCTCTTCCGAGCTGCCCTGCCTTTTGAGGCTTATCTCGAATCGGGAGGGCGTCTGGGATTTGTCAATCTGAAGCCCTTCTCCTGGCATGACCTCCTGGTGGAGAATTCCCCAACCATGAAAGTCATCCTGGATGGTATCTTACGACCGGGCGATTCCGTAGATGAGCGCTTCTTAATGCCGGATCAATCATAAATGTACAGTGACAGGATTGAAATCTTATCCGTTACACTACTAGACGAACAGCGCCGATTGGTGGATGCCCTGAAGCAGATTGCCAGGTCGCTCAAGCTCGAATTCGGCTGGCACTACTTATTGGACTTAACCTGGATTACGAAAGAGCTGGGTTCCATGAAAGGCAAGCGCCTCATGGACGCTGGCGCGGGGGTGGGTGTCATGCAGTGGTATCTGGCAAGCCAGGGGGCGGAAGTGACCAGCGTCGATCGTCTTAGCCGTGCCAGCTTGCCGTTGCGCTTTCGTGCGCGCTATCCCGTGCAGGGCTTGCGCCCGGACGATTTGCTCCTGCCCAGGCAAGTTTTCATGAGCCAGGTCTCCCGGCAGACCGAGGCGCCTCAGCCTGCAGCCAGTAAAAGCCGGGCTGTCTTCGAAATGGTCGAGTGGATGTTGAGCATACTCATTCGCCAGACCACAGACCAGGGGCGGGTGCTGATTTATAACCAGGACTTATCTAATTTAATCGATATAAAGGAAAATACCTTCGATGCCATTGTCTCTGTATCGGCGCTGGAGCATAACTCGCCTGAAGACCTGCCGGATGTGGTGAGTGAGCTGCTGCGTGTGCTCAAGCCGGGTGGCGTCCTTCTGGCCACCCTGGCTGTGGCCCGCATGCAAGACTGGTACCATGAGCCGTCCGCTGGCTGGTGCTATAGCGAGGCCAGCCTGCGGCGCGCCTTCCACCTATCATCCGATGCTCCTTCGAATTATGAGCATTATGATGAGCTCTTTGCTGCGCTTCGGGATTGTGCCGAGTTGCGTGATAACCTGGCATCCTTCTATTTCCGATCAGGAGAAAATGGGATGCCCTGGGGGAAATGGGACCCACAATACCAGCCGGTGGGGGTCATCAAAGTGAAAAGCGATGAGTGGCTGGCGGACAGTGATTCGTGACAGGAGACTAATTTCCCGTGACAAGTAAAAATGATCCGTGTCAAGGAGGATGGATAAAGGATGGATGTTGAACAAAAGGAATTATCGGAGCGAGTACAGGCTTTGCTGGTAGAAGCTTTACAGGTTCCACTGGAGGTGGTCACTCCCGACCTGTCATTCGGTGACTTGCCCCAATGGGATTCGATGGGGCACATGGAGGTCATGATGCGCCTGGAAGAGCGCTTTGGAGTCGAGATTAACGCCGACACCATTGCCACCTTGACTAGCGTTCCGCAAATTTGTGCTTACTTGAAGGAGAACAACCGTGTCTGAAACGCCTCGGCCCGAATTGATACCCATTGTATTTGTGCCTGTGATCCCTATCCCGGGATTCTTAACCGGCGAAGTGCAGTCCAAGCTGGCATATGTCGACGAAGCCATCGCCGGGGCGCGGGTTGAAAGTGATAAGATAACGCTTTTCCTGCAGCCATCTGCAGCGCCTGCTGGCGCACTCTTGCCTGAGCGCCGCGCAGAAGTAGAAGAGAAAGTCCAGCGGGTGGTGCTTTCAATGGCCAGGGGTGCAATACAGCCCAAAGCGCAGGTGCTGGAAGATCATCTACATCGCCCGGTCGCCTATCGGAAAGATCCGATGATCGAGTTGCTTAACCGTGGGGAGGTCAGCCGGGAAGGGACGGGGATCTACAGCCTGGGGCCTCTTCTGACCCGACTGATTAACTTCTTTGAATTGCAGTTTCTAGCGCTCGCTGAGTCCTTCGGCGCTGCGCCCCATCGCTTCCCCACATTAATCTCCGCTCGCATGTTGGAAAGGGTCAGATATTTCAGCGCCTTTCCGCATTCGCTATCATTCGTCACCCATTTACGTGAAGACCTGGATGCTATTGACCAGTTTGCCCAGTCGGCTGCCTGTGATGAACACGGGCTAAACACTCCCCCCGAGTCATTTTCTCGCATTCAGGCTCTGCTATCTCCGGCGGTTTGTTACCATCTGTACTTTTCCCTGGCAGATAAGCCGCTTCCCGGTGGAAAGGTCATTGCCACCGCTGTCGGCAGCTGCTTTCGCTATGAAGCGATCAACCTGGTCTCGCTGGAGCGGCTGTGGAACTTCACCATGCGTGAGGTGATCTTTGTCGGGCCGAAAGAGTTCGTTCTGGATAACCGTGAAACCGGCCGCCAGCGTATGGCACGCTTCTTTGAGCAGATTGGGCTGGCATACCGGGTGGAGAGCGCCAATGACCCATTCTTTATTGGCGAGTTCCGCAAGCAAGCCGCTTTCCAGAGCGCATTTCAATTGAAATTCGAAATTCGGGCGAGTCTGCCTTTTAAAGACTCAACTCTGGCGGTCGGCTCTTATAACTACCACCAGGACTTCTTCGGTCGCAATCTGAACATCACCCTGCCCGATGGCTCGCCGGCTCATACGGGTTGTGTGGCTTTTGGCTTGGAGCGCATGGCTTTTGCCTTCCTGGCGCAGTTCGGACTCGATCCCGCGGGATGGCCTCAGCTTGTTCAGGAGGCGATGCAATGAGTGAGACGCTCGCCCCTGAGGTTTCATACCGGCTAGCGACGGAAGCCGATTTCCCTGTTCTAAAAGAGATGTACGCCGATCTCAACAAGTTCTTTTACCAGGTCGGCTATCGCCTACCGCACCCGGAGCGTGTCGATGAGGTCTGGATGGACTCTTTTCAGCGCACCTTGGGTCGTTTCAGCAACGTTTTCGTCGCCGAGATCGACGGCCAGGTTGTTGGCTTCATGCTCTGCCGGGTGAAGCGCGTTCCCCAATACATGGGCGGCGTGCTGGTGGGAGAGCTGAGCGACATGTGGATTGCTCCCTCTGCTCGTCGTCTGGGGATTGGGGATAAGCTCTCACGGTTGTCGATCGATTGGTTGCGCCAGCAGGGCACCCATTCAGTGGAAATCCAGGTGCTCAAGGACAACGAAGCCAGCTGGAAGCTGTATGACCGGATGGGTTTCCAACTGGAATTTCGCGTTGGGCGTTTACTCTGGCAGGATTACATCGACCCCGAGGCGTCTAAATCGGATGTTTGAAGTCACCCGGGAACAGGTCGAGAAGGCGTTGGTTGCTGTTGGCATTCAGGTTGGAGATAGCCTGCTCGTCCATTCTGCAGTGCAATACCTTGGCTGGCCTGCCTGCGGGGTTGGTATGTACGTGGATGCCATCCTGTCGGTGATCAGCCCAGGTGGAACCCTGGCTGTGCCCACTTTCAACTTTGCTTTTGCTCGCGGCGAAGACTATGACCCGCAGGTTACTCCCTCCCAGGGGATGGGGGCTTTCTCAGAATATGTCCGCAAACATTCGCTAGCCCGGCGCACGGCGCATCCCATGCAATCCCTGGCTGTTTTAGGCTATTATGCTCGTGACTTGGCCTCGCGCGATACGCCTTCCGCCTTTGACCCGGGCTCAGCTTTCGAGCGCATGCTCGAGCTGGATTTCAAGGCTCTGTTGCTCGGCGCAGATGTAAATGCAATCTCCATGCTGCATTACTGTGAGCAGCGTGCCAATGTCCCTTACCGCTACTGGAAGGAGTTCACCGGAAGGGTGCGAATCCCAGGTGGCTGGGAAACCCGCACCTATCGCATGTTTGTGCGCAACATGGAGATCGATGCCCGCCTCAGCCTTGTTTCGGTGCAACAGCACCTTGAAGCACTCGGCCAATGGTCAAGCGTTCCTTTCAGTTATGGGCAAGTATCTGCCTGCTGCTTAATAGATTTTGTTTCAGCCGTAGATTATTTCCTGTCTATAGATCCCTGGTCCCTGGTAACCAATCACTAACCACTAATCCCTTACCCTCCCCCATGACTTCAATGCTCGATCTCATCCATGAGTTGTGGTTTCTGAAGCGAGATATCCTCTCGGATGACTTCGATCGCGCGCTCTTCCGCCTGGCACAGGAAGTGCCGATGACCATCCATGAATATCCCACTGGCGCCTCCTGCTGGACATGGCGTGTTCCTGAGAAGTGGACTTGCCATGAAGCTTATCTGGAGACTCTGGATGGTCGCCGCTTGTTGGATTACGCGCATCACCCGCTACACGTCGTCTCGTACTCGCTGCCCTTTGAGGGGATCGTCACCCGACAGGAATTGTTGGCACATCTGCACGTTCACCCCCATTTGCCGGAAGCCATACCCTATGTCTTCAAGTATTACGATCGCGACTGGGGGCTGTGCGCCTCACAGGCCCTGCGCGACTCGCTCACTGATGAGGTTTACCGTGTGGTGATCCGCACTACCTTCGAGCCCGGTGTGCTGAAAGTCGGTGAATATGTTATCCAGGGTGAGAGCCGGCAATCCTTTATGTTGGTTGCCCATCTTTGCCATCCTGGCATGGTCAACGATGACCTGACCGGTGTGGTCGTCGGGCTGGATGTAGCCAGGGCGCTGCTTGCGACTGAAAAACCCTACTATACCTATAGAGTGCTCATCCTGCCCGAGACAATTGGCTCGGTGGCATACCTCAGCCAACACGAAGACCTCATCCCTGAGATGGTTGGCGGTCTGTTCTTGGAGATGTTGGGCAATGACTCACCGCATGCCTTGCAGGGTTCATTTCAATCCGATAGCCAGGTTGATCGTTGCCTGGTCTCTGCATTGCGCGGCCTGGATCTATATAGCTATAGCGCCCCCTACCGCTCGGTAATTAATAACGACGAGCGCCAGTTCAACGCGCCGGGCGTGCGCGTGCCTATGCTCTCATTATCCCGCGTCGAGCCTCCGGGCTCACCTACTCGCCCTTATCGCGAGTACCATTCCAGCCTGGATACACCAGACATTGTCTCGCAGGAGCGTCTGGAGGCATCTCGCCAGGTCGTCCTGAGCTTACTCCAGACGTGGGAGCGCAACCAGTATGTCGTCAATAAGTTCAAGGGTGAGGTATTTTGCTCTGGGTACGGCATTTGGATCGATTACCGCATCAATCCAGAAGGTCATCGCCGCCTGTTTGAGATTATGGAGCGCTGTGATGGGGAGCGTACTGTTGCGGATATCGCCACCGAAATTGGTATCTCTTTCCAGGCAGTCTGGGAAGTTGTCAGCCTGCTCCAGGAAAAAGATCTGGTATGGCTTAGCCGCGTGCCGTCTCCCACTTATCCGCGATGAATCTATATTACACGACCAAAAGCTGGCTTAAAATTGCTCGCTGGCAGGCGCGCCGGGGAATCGTCAGCCTGCGCTGGGGCCCTGGTGAGCTGGCTCGGATGCCGGTCGTGTTAGGCAACTCGATGCCCAAGTCTGGCTCACACCTGATCATCCAGGTGTTGCATGGGTTGACTCGGTTGGGCGCATTTGTGAATCCTGGTTTTCCGCCGGTTAACCGCTCCGAGGATAACCACAAGCTGCCTGCTGAGGCTGTGCTAGAAAATATCCAGCGCATGCGCCCGGGCGACATCGGCTATGGCTATGTCCATGCGGCAGAGCCCTTCCTATCCGCTCTGACACGAGCAGGCCGTGCAACGGTCTTTGTCTATCGTGACCCGCGCGATGTGATTATCTCGCATGTTTTTTATGCCACCGAGATGCACGAAGAGCATGGCATGCACCATTATTACACGAAGGTTCTTAAGAGCATGGAGGAGCGCATCAACGCCGCTATTCAGGGCGTGGAGCAACCGGGCACTGAGCTGAACTCGATTCGCGCCAAGTATGACAACTACCTGGGCTGGCGTGAGCAGCCTGAAATGCTTTGCCTGCGCTTTGAGGATATGATCCTGAACCAGGAAGCTGCGCTCGGGCGCCTGCTGGATTATCTGGCAGAACGCGGTTTCAACCCAAAGGCGAGCCGTTCAGCGGCTGTTGCCATGATTCAGTCTGCCATCCACCCGCGCCGCTCAGGCACCTATCGGAAAGCTAAGCCAGGCAACTGGCAAGAGCATTTCAC
>Ga0102851_10003309_pt1 | contig 9997 bp, 9 predicted proteins | sample Mud3Dept3metaG_FD_79558 | JGI IMG/M metagenome (GOLD analysis project Ga0102851, IMG submission 79558) | Freshwater wetland microbial communities from Ohio, USA, analyzing the effect of biotic and abiotic controls - Mud 3 Core 4 Depth 3... | ecosystem: Environmental > Aquatic > Freshwater >...
CGGGACTATATCGACGAGTCCAATCTGCAGCGCCAGTCACTGTACACGGAAGCCGACTGCCAGGCAGGATTCCCGAAAGCTACGGCCGCAATCCGCCACCTCTCCGACATCAACAGCGGAGTGGAACTGGCGGCCGAAGTGGTGGACGTCAATCCAAAGACGATCGAGGCGATGGTTCCCGGGCATGACCTGATCCTGGACGGCACCGACAACTTCGAGACACGATACCTGCTCAACGACGCCAGTCTCAAGTGGAACGTGCCATGGGTGTATGGGGCGTGCGTCGGCGCGTACGGGATGTCCATCGCCTTCGTCCCGCACAGGACCCCCTGCCTCCGCTGCGTGCTGGAACAGCTGCCCGCACCCGGAAGCTCGCCCACCTGCGACACGGCCGGTGTCATCGGGCCGATTGTCCATCTGGTGGCCGCTCTGGAGGCCGCGGAGGCGATCAAAATCCTGACCGGCCAGTTGGACCGCCTCAACGGCAAGCTCATGAGCTTCGATCTGTGGGAGAACCAGGTCTGGGGGTTCCACCTCTCACAACTCCAGCGGGATTCCGACTGCCCAGCCTGCGGCCGCAGGATATTCGAGTTCCTGGAAGGAAAACACGAAGGGAAAACCGTCGCATTGTGCGGGCGAGATGCGGTCCAGGTCCATCGCGACGCTCCCAGCGTCGTCGATTTTCCGACGATCGCAGGCCGACTTGCGCCCCTGGGCACCGTCAACTTCAATGAATTCCTGCTCAGGGCCCTGATCGGCAGGTTCGAGATTGCACTGTTCCGCGACGGCCGCGCGATCGTGCGCGGCACACAGGACGTCGAGGAAGCCCGGCGCGTGTATGCGAAATTTATCGGCAGCTGATTCGCTGCCGTCTGGTTGCGGGGGACTTCTATGAGGAATCGGTTAATCTGGCTTGTTCTCGGCCTGCTTCTCGTGAGTTGGACGCCTGTGCAGGGACAGGATGAAGAGAGGATTCAGAAGCTGTTCCAGGATGCCGTCCGGGTGCTGGGGGGCGAAGCGTATCTGAATGTCACTGACATGGTTTCCGAAGGCAACTATTTCATGTTTGATCGGAAGGGGAATTCGTCCGGCCTGATCAAGTTCAATGACTATACCAAGCTTCCGGACAAGAGCCGCTTCGAACTCGGAAACAAGAAAAAGGAACGCGACGTATTCGTCTTCAACCTCGAGAAAAACGTCGGCTGGATTCTGGAGGGGCAGAAGGATACGCGTGACGCGAACCCCGCCGAGATGGAAGATTTCAAGAAAGCCGTGAAGCACAGCATCGAGAGCATCTTCCGTTTCCGATATAAGGATCCTGCGGTAAAGCTCTTTTACCTCGGCGTGTCCGAGAGGGATGTGAAGCTGGAAACGGTCCGGCTGCTCGATTCCGACAATGACGAGGTCACAGTCTATTTTGACCGGATGAGCAAGCTGCCGGCCAGCATCGAGTACCAGGTGACCGACGCAAAAGGCATCCGCTCGCGCGAGTCGCAGGAGTTCAGCCAGTGGCACGTAATCCAGGGGGTCAACACCGCTCTGCGTATCGACACTTTCCGCAACGGCCGGCAGCACTCCCAGCAGTTTATCATCAAGATCACCTACAATAATGCCCTGCAGGACGACTTTTTCTCCAAGCCCATTCCTCCCAAGTAACCCTGGGAACGCGGGCTTCAGCCATGTGAGCGCGGGCTTGAGCCCGCGCGCTTGAATACGCATTATCATCTGCACGGGGGTGCAGGAAAGGAATTTTTAAGCGCACGGGCTAAAGCCCGTTCTCACTGACAAACTCCCGTGCTCCCTGAAATCGTAGTTGTTTGGCCGGCCCGAAGAAAACTGCCACGAATTCCACGAATTATCACGAAAGCCGCGTGGTAGGGCTCGCATCAAGGGAGAAATTCTCCGTGAGAATCCGTGAGAATTCGTGGCTTTATTTGCAGACCCTTAACTGTTCCGGGCCGGCTGGACAGTTACCTGGAATCTATTACCGTGTTCGCGTCACGGTTCCGGGCGGGAGAAGCTCAACCTGCCTTCGGCACTGCCAGCGCCGACTCGAACTCGGGAAGCGTGCAGACACGTTGCTTCCTGATCCCGCGTGCAATGCGGTCTGCCAGTGCCGCATGGATGGCGTGGCCGGCCTTCTCGGCGTAGAGATGCCCGATGATAGGATGGCCGATCAGGGAAATATCTCCCAGCAGGTCCAGCAGCTTGTGGCGGACGAATTCGTCCGGGAAGCGCAATTCCCGGTTCACGATGCCGGAGTCGTCCAGCACGATGGCGTTTTCGAGAGAGCCGCCCCGGATGAGTCCGCACTTCTTCAGATATTCGACATCGGACACAAACCCGAACGTGCGCGCCGTCCCGATCTCGTTCCGGTAACATTCCGGCGTGAGTTCCATATCGATCTGCTGGCGCCCGATCGCTCCGTGCTCGAAGTCGATGATGTACGTGGCCGTCGGTAATGACGCCGGGTAGACACCCGCCACCTTGTCTCCATGGCGCACTTCGATCGGCTCCTGGATAAGCAGATATTCGCGCAGCGCATTCTGCTTCCTGATGCCGCAGTTTTCGATCCCGTCCATGAACCCCTTGCCGCTTCCGTCCATGATCGGGACTTCCATGGAGTTGATATCGAGGAACAGGTTGTCGATGCCGAATCCGTACAGAGTCGAAAGCAGATGCTCGACCGTCGAGATCATCACGCCTTTTTTCATCAGGGTTGTGGCATAGCTGACCCGGGCCACATGGGCGCGGGTTGCCTCGATCTCGAAGTTTTTCAGATCCGTCCGGCGGAAGACAATGCCAGTGTTTTCCGGAGCGGGAGTCAATTGCAGATGAACCGGGTATCCTGTGTGCAGGCCTATCCCATCAAACTCGATCGCATTGTGCAACGTACGCTGGTATCGGAACATTATGCCGGTTTCTCCAGTCGATGAAGAAGACTGATGCAATCCTGCAACTTTGGCTCGATATTCGGATCAAGTCGGCAAATAATGCAACTTGCATGCCGCATGCTTGGAATGGCGCGCCTATAACTGCAACTGCCTGTAATTAAACAGTATATTATTTTCCTGGCCGGAGCTGTGCATGAACCCACGAGCGGGCTTGTTGCGGTTTTGACACACCTCGGGAGCTGGCGGGCATTCCCTTCAGGACTGGCGGATCCTACGAGCTTTGCTGGAGCAACGGCATGTTTCCGCGATTTTGGGAAATGCATTGCTGGAAACGGGTTGCTGTGGTACTTATACCGTATCGGGGTTTGGTATGGATAAGACGTTACAGGCAGGCAACATCTGGTGCTGGCGCAGGGCGGCGGATGGCCGCCCGGTCTGTTCACTGCCAGTCTCCTGAAACGATCTGATGCCGGGAAAGATGTGAGAGGAAGCCGTGGACGACCCGAATCGTTCACGGTTTTTTTTTGGATCGTATGCGGTGCGCCTTCGAGACGTATCCTGGAAAGCTGCAGGGGGAATTGATGGCATGATACAACCGGCGTTGTCGGAAATCAAAGATCTCGCACGGCAGGGAAGCGTCATTCCGGTTCATAAGGACATTCTCGGGGACCTGCTGACTCCTGCATCGGCATTCCTGCGGGTCGCTCAAGGACGAAACCGAGTCTTTCTTCTGGAGAGCGTGGAAGGCGGGGAGCGCCTGGCCCGGTATTCTTTTATCGGATGGGATCCCTTTCTGGTCATCCGGGGCAAAGGGACTTCCCTGGTGGTGGAAGAGATGGGTGAGATCCGTGCCGAGCAGTCGGGCCCCTATGAAAAAATGCGGGAAATCTCCCGGCGGTACCGCTCCGTGCAGATGCCCGACCTGCCTCCGTTTCTGGGCGGGGGAGTAGGCTATTTCAGCTATGATCTCGTGCGCGAGTCCGAGAGGCTTCCTGCCGTTGCCGTGGACGATCTCGGGCTCGATGACTATTGCGTCATGTATTTTTCCACGATTCTTGCCTTCGACCACCTGCGGCACCGCATCCACATCATCGCAAACATCCTCAATCCTCGCGATTCGAACAACCTGGAGGCGCGGTATCACGATGCCGTGGTGCGCATCGAACAGATCGAGAAGCGTCTTTCCGCGCCGATCTCGCTTCCTTCCCCTCCTGCCAGTGCCGGACTGCCCGAGCCGGTGTCCAATGTCACGGAAAGCCAGTACTGCGCCAATGTCGGGAAGGCGAAGGCGTACATCACGGCGGGAGACATCTTCCAGGTGGTTCTGTCCCAGCGCTGGTCCATGAAGATCGCATGCGATCCTTTTGATATCTACCGCGCCCTCCGATTCATCAATCCGTCTCCCTACATGATATTCCTCCGCATGGACAAACTCTGCCTGGTCGGCGCTTCCCCCGAGATGCTGGTGAAAGTCCAGGGGAGGCACGTGGAGTACGGGCCGATCGCGGGCACGCGCCCCAGAGGCGCCAATGCCGAAGAGGACGACCGTCTCGCCCGGGAACTGTTCGCCGATGAAAAGGAGCGGGCCGAGCACGTCATGCTCGTGGATCTGGGGCGCAATGATCTCGGCCGCGTCTGCAGGTTCGGCACCGTGCGGGTCACAGACCTGATGCGCATCGAGAAATACAGCCACGTAATGCATCTCGTCAGCAGTGTCGAGGGGGACCTGCGGGACGGCATGGATTGTTTCCATGCGCTGGAAGCCTGCCTCCCGGCGGGGACGGTCTCCGGGGCGCCGAAGGTGCGTGCAATGGAGATCATCGAGGAGCTGGAACCGTGCCGCCGGGGAGTCTACGGCGGCGCCGTGGGGTATGCGGATTTCTCCGGCAATCTGGACACCTGCATCGCTTTGCGCACCCTCGTTGTCAAAGACGGCACGGCGTATGTCCAGGCCGGGGGCGGCATCGTTGCCGACTCCCGGCCCGAGCGCGAGCTCGAGGAGTCGAAGAACAAGGCACGGGCCCTTCTGCGTGCGGTGGAATTCGCGCATCAGGGCCTGCGCTAGGCGGTGGAAGGGAAATGATTCTGGTCATCGACAATTACGATTCCTTCACCTTCAACCTGGTCCAATACCTGGGGGAACTGGGTCAGGACTTGCGGATTGTGCGCAACGATGCCGTGACACTCGAGGAGATTGAAGCCCTCGCACCCGCCGCGATTGTCGTCTCCCCGGGCCCGGGACGGCCGGAAAATTCGGGAATCATCGTGCAGGCGATCCGGGCTTTTGCCGGGCGGGGCGCCGTGCTGGGCGTCTGCCTGGGTCATCAGGCGCTGGGCGCCGCATTCGGCGCCCGTGTCGTCCCGGCGCCGTGCATCATGCACGGAAAAACCAGCGACGTGTTTCACGACGGCAGGACTATATTTGCGGGCCTCCCGGATCCTTTCTGCGCCACCCGCTACCACTCACTGATGGTTGCCGAGGAAGGCCTTCCGGAGTGCCTGGAGATCTCGGCGCGCACCGCGGATGGAGTCATCATGGGTTTGCGGCATCGGAACTTCACGTTGGAGGGAGTCCAGTTCCACCCTGAATCCATCCTCACGAAGGAGGGAATGCTCTTGCTGAGGAATTTCCTGTCCCTTGTGGAGCGCAACAGAAGATCCATGCAGGATCGAGAGCCAGAGAATGGAACGGAGAAACCGCATGAGCATCGATGCTGAAAATTACCGGCTCCCAGAGGCCATCCGGGATACGTTCCTGCAGAAGATCGTCGAGGGCCGGCTTCCCGAGGTGATCAGCGCGAAGCAGAAACTGCCGGCCGAGTCGATCCGCATGGCGATTCACCGTGCCCCGACGGTCCGCTCCTTGAAGAAGAGACTGCAAAAGCGGCCGGGAATCATCGCAGAGATCAAAAAAGCCTCCCCGTCGGCAGGCTTGCTGCGGCCGGGCCTGGATGCATCGAAGATCGCGGCGGAATATCAAGGGGCGGGGGCCGCAGGCATTTCGGTTGTGACCGAACCGGCCTTTTTCCAGGGGAACCTCGAGACGGTCGCCCAGCTGCGCTGGGAGTCCGACCTCCCTCTGCTGCGCAAAGATTTCATCATGGATTCCTATCAAATCCTGGAGTCCCGATACGCGGGCGCCGACGCCGTCCTGCTGATTGCCGCGCTGCTGGATCCGCCGGCGTTGCGGGAGTTGCATCGCTGCGCCGAGGATCTGGGAATGGACCCGCTGGTGGAGGTCCACACCGAGGCGGAGCTCGATTGTGCCCTGGCGGCGGGGTCTACGCTGATCGGCGTCAACAACCGGGATCTCAAGACACTCGCCGTTTCCCTGGACGTGAGCGAGCGGCTGGCCGCCCGCATTCCCGCCGAAGTCGTGGCAATCGCGGAAAGCGGCATCCGCACTGCGGCGGATATCCGCCGCTTGAAAAAAAGCGGCTATCGCGGCTTCCTGGTTGGGGAACCGCTGATGCGTGCCGCCTCCCCAGGTGCCGCAATGAAGGAAATGCTGGCCGGTATCGGGACGATTTGACAGGAACCGTCATATGAGGGTCAGAGTCAAGATCTGTGGTATTACAAGCTACAACGACGCGGTCCTGGCGCTTGACCTGGGCGCCGATGCGCTCGGATTCAATTTTTTCCCGGGAAGCCCGCGCTGCCTCGATGCGGCTGCAGCAAGGGAAATCACCCGCAGACTTCCACCTCTGGTCACGACCGTAGGCGTCTTTGTCAATGTGCCCGACCCGGATGAAGCCGCGCAGCAGGCCCGGGCTGCGGGTGTGCAGGTGCTGCAGCTGCACGGCGACGAATCTGCCGAATATTGCCGGCGCCTGGCCGACTTTCCGGTCATTAAGGCTCTCAGGATCGGCCGGGCTCCCGACTTGCAGAGCCTGCGGGGTTTCCCGGCGCAGATGTTTCTTTTCGACGTCCGCGATGAGCAGCGCTATGGCGGCACGGGCAGGGCGTTCGACTGGCTCCTGGTCCGCCCTGCGGCGCTGGAGTTCAGAATCCTGGTCGCAGGCGGGCTGCATCCCTACAACGTGGCTGAAATGATCCGGGACGTGCGCCCGTTCGGAGTGGATGTATGCAGCGGAGTCGAAAGCCGTCCGGGGAGGAAGGACGCCGCAAAGCTTGCCGCGTTCATGAACGAGGTGTGGAATGCAAACAGCGAATGATTCTCCCGGCCTGCCCGACGAGCGGGGTCACTTCGGGCCCTATGGAGGCAGATTTGTTCCTGAGACCCTGATGCGCCCACTGCTGGAACTGGAAGATGCCTTCCGCGATGCGCGCCGGGACCCGTCGTTTCAGGCGGAGCTGGACGGGCTGCTCAGGAACTATTCGGGCCGGCCGACGCCGCTCACGCGCGCCTGCCGGCTGGAACAACATCTGGGACGCTGCCGCATTTACCTCAAACGCGAGGATATGAACCACACAGGCGCTCACAAGATCAACAACGCGCTCGGGCAGATCCTGCTCGCCAGGCGCATGGGAAAGCGGCGCGTCATCGCCGAAACCGGCGCCGGGCAGCACGGCGTTGCCACGGCTACGGTTGCCGCCCTGTTTGGGATGGAATGCGAGATCTACATGGGCACGGCGGACATGCGCCGCCAGGCGCTCAATGTGTTCCGCATGCGCCTTCTCGGCGCGAAGGTCGTTCCCGTGGACGCGGGCAGCCGCACGTTGAAGGACGCGATCAACGAGGCGATGCGGGACTGGGTCACGAACGTGCACAACACCCACTACCTGCTCGGCTCCGCCCTCGGCGCCCATCCCTACCCGTGGATGGTGCGCGAGTTTCAGTCCGTCATCGGGCGCGAAACGCGCGGGCAGGTGCTGGACCGGGAATCGCGACTGCCGGACCTTCTTCTGGCCTGCGTCGGCGGCGGCAGCAATGCCATCGGCTTGTTTCACCCCTTCCTCGCCGATCGGGCGGTGCGCATGATCGGGGTGGAAGCGGGCGGGCGCGGCAGCGCCCTCGGCGAACATGCGGCCCGATTTTCCGGCGGCAGGATTGGCGTGCTGCAGGGCACGCTGAGCTACATCCTGCAGCATGAGGACGGGCAGATTGCCGGAACCCATTCGGTATCCGCCGGCCTGGATTATGCGGCCGTAGGCCCGGAACACTCGTTCCTTCACGACCAGCGGCGTGTCGAATACACCTCCGTCACCGACGATCAGGCGCTGGCGGCATTCCGGCTGCTGAGCCGGCTCGAGGGTATCATCCCGGCGCTGGAAAGCGCCCATGCCGTGGCGCAACTCGTGGAAATGGCGCCCAGCCTCGAGCCCCGCGCTCTGATCATCGTCAACCTTTCCGGCCGCGGCGACAAGGACGTGAATCAGGTTTCCGAGATCCTCGGCGATACGCCCGGAGCATGAGCCCGGCCTGCACGCGAGAGGAGAATGGAATTCCGGCTCTTTCGGCGGCCATGGCACAAGAGACGGGAACCACGAAATACCTAAGGCGCGAAACCTCTCGCGAGTTTTGTGCATTTCGTGGTTCCCGGGAATGCGAGGGGGATGATGGATCGAGCGATATCGAAGACTTTTGAACGGCTGGCGCAGCGGCAGGAAAAGGCGTTCATCCCGTTTATAACAGCCGGCGACCCCGATCTCGAAACCACGGTCGGGCTGGCAATCGAACTCGAACGCGCCGGATCCCACATCGTGGAGCTCGGCATTCCCTTTTCGGACCCGCTCGCGGACGGTCCTGTGATTCAGCGTTCTTCCGAGAGAGCGCTGCGACACGGCTACAGGTTTTCCGACTATCTCGCCGCGGTCAGGGCCATACGTCGCCAGACCGGCATTCCGCTGGTACTCTTCAGCTACTTCAATCCCATCCTCCAGTACGGCCTGGAACGACTGGCGCTTGACGCGCGCAACGCAGGTGCGGACGGCATCCTGGTGACCGACATGACTCCCGAAGAGGCGGACGGGTACTGCGCGTGCATGGAGCGCAACGAAATCGACGCGATTTTCCTGGTGGCGCCGACCAGCGACACAACCAGGATCAACCGGATCGTCGAATGCTGTCGCGGCTTTGTTTACGTGGTGTCGCGCACGGGCGTGACGGGTGCGCAAGACTCCCTTTCCGACACTGTTCTTCCCACGTTGGCCCGCGTCCGGTCCCGGACCCGTCTTCCCGTCGCCGTCGGATTCGGCATCTCCAGGCCGGATCAGGTGCGCGCCATTTGGGAAGTCGCGGAAGCGGCCGTCGTCGGCAGCGCCATCGTGGCGCAAATCGAACAACGCGCCGGCGATACCGACCTCGTTCCACGCATCGGCGGCTTCTGCCGCTGGCTGCTCGGGGCGGCATCAACCTGAGGGGAAATCCCCGGCGCCCCGCGTCCCGCGCTTCGCCGCTTCTGCCCGGATCTGCGCCCGCTCTCCCCAGGCGCCCTAAGCAGCCTTCAATTCAGATGTGCAATGCGCGCAGCGCGAAGCCTTGATCGGGATGGCAGACAGGCAGTATGGGCAATCCTTTGTGGTCGGTGCCGCCGGTGCCGCCTCGGGCTTCCGTTTCAGCCGGTTTATCTGCTTCACCATGATGAAGATCGCGAAAGCGATAATCACGAAGTCGATCACGGTGTTGAGGAACAGGCCGTAGTTCATCGTCACGGCGCCGGCGTTTTTTGCCGCTTCCAGCGTTTCGAATGGGCCTGCCCCCGAGAGCGTGAGGAACTTGTTGCTGAAGTCCGCGCCTCCCATCAGCAGGCCCAGGGGCGGCATCAGCACGTCGGCCACGAACGATGACACAATCTTGCCGAAGGCAGCCCCGATGATGATTCCGATAGCCATATCCATTACGTTGCCCTTCATTGCAAATTCTTTGAACTCCTTGAACATTGGAATCCTCCTTCGTTTGGGCGAATCGAATACTCGGATCTGAAATCGTGTTTGGATCGTCAGCTGACCATGTAGAACCGGCCCGCAAACCGCGAATGCACACGGATTCTGTCACCAGCCGGCGTTTTTTTCCATCACATTCAACATGGGATCGGCCATGTCGTGCGACCACCTGCTTTCGCCATGGGCGTGCCGCCTTCAGCCTTGGGTACAATCGGAAGTGAGGCTCAACAGATAGAATTTATCAAATGTCCTTTGTC
>Ga0102851_10003311_pt1 | contig 9993 bp, 14 predicted proteins | sample Mud3Dept3metaG_FD_79558 | JGI IMG/M metagenome (GOLD analysis project Ga0102851, IMG submission 79558) | Freshwater wetland microbial communities from Ohio, USA, analyzing the effect of biotic and abiotic controls - Mud 3 Core 4 Depth 3... | ecosystem: Environmental > Aquatic > Freshwater >...
CGAGGTATATGTAAAGAACTTCGACAAATGATGTCGGGGTTCTTTACGATTCCTCGCATCCCCTTGATTCTAAAGTACTTAGGTCAAGTCTAGAATCGTCAAGTATCCCGAGTTCTTCTGTCGGATGTTCTTACACAAGATAGAGTATGTCAGATTTACGACCCCACAATCCCTCGCGTGTCAGTCCCCCGACATCCCCTTGTAATTGGCACGACAAAACTATGACAATTATATGATAATTACAGTTCTATCATACCATATATTGTGGTGTCGGCAAACTGACACACTACATATAGGGTGTCGGGATACCGATAGGTAGGAGCCTCTCCACAGTTGGCACGAAAATTGCGTGGTATCAACACTGTTTGTCTAATAATATATTATTTGTCTTATAATATTATAATGGGTCCCCTATTTTGAGACTCATTACCTTTTTTCTGTACAAAAAATCAGATTTTCAGTCGCCTTCGGCGGGGGTAGAAGAGAAAGGGGGAGTCAGATACGCGAGGGGTCGAAAAAATCGAACCTGGGGCAGCCCAAACGATTCTAGAGGCAGGGGTGAGGCGAGCTGGAACAGCCAGGAGAGACTGAAAATGAAGAGGGAATCATACTTATGACTCCCTCTCGCGATTAGGTGTTGAAGATATTATCGGGATCTTTACCTAACGCCTGAAGAGTAGCGACCACGCGACCTAATTCCGCCTTATCCTCCTCCGAGAGAGGCTTACCTGCGAGGATTAAGTCAAGTAATCGCTGAATACGTGCAGCAATCTCATTAGTTGCTACATCTAACTGTGCGACAACTGCGGCAACATCTTCACTAAGTGCCATAAGTGAATCAACCTTCCCGGACAGATGGTCTAATAAATGGAGAACTCTGTCCAATTTCTCCAAAATGGAGTGGGTATCAAAGCTAATTTTAATTCCCATTTCAGTCCGCTTCTCTATCTAAGAGATTATACCACACCTTGAGCCTGAAGTCAAGTTGACTTTCAGTCACTTGTGTTGTATAATGCACTAGGACGTGGACCCAAACTGAAATTGGACTAATAAAATGCCACTGAAGATTATATCTGACGAAGAATTGCAGAAGGAATTAGGTAACTGCAATCCTACAGGTGTCATTAAAGACATTGGAACTCCAGGTAGAAAGTCTGGAGATAACAATGTGCCTCGCGCCATTCAGAAAATTATCGGTGAGACTGCGAATACAGAGAGTAGGCAAGATGCATTAGAACTCGCGAGGGAGTTCAATATTTCAAGTCAGTCAGTTTCAGCCTACTCCGCAGGTTCAACCTCACTTGCCACATATAATGAGCCAAGTTCAGATATATTAGAACATATTAATTCTCGCAAGATATTATCTGCGAAGAAAGCTCAATCTAAGCTCCTCAAGGCAATTCATCACATAACAGAAGACAAGTTAATAAATGCGAAGCCATTAGAACTGGCCGCGGTCGCTAAGGCTATGTCTTCTATCGTGAAGGATATGGAGCCAGATACTTCTGGTCCGATTAACGGAGGTCCAACCTTCGTATTCTACGCGCCACGAGTTATTGCCGAGGAAAAGTTTGAGGTTATTCAGGTGAATGAGTAGTAAGCACCAAGCAGAACTAACGCGGATACTGGTCTTATTAGATCAGGCCGAATCATTATGTAAGAATTTAATAGAAGAACGTGCAGATTCTGCTTGGATAGTCAATATACCAAAAGAAGGCGTCTCATTACGCGAGGTAGAGAGGGAAGCTATTCTTCAAGCATTAGAATTAACAGGTTGGATACAACAATCTGCTGCAATATTATTGCATATTTCTCCAAGAGTTATGAATCATAAGATCCATCATGTTCATCACTTATTGCCAGCTAAACGTAAGAGTAGGTAAGTATGGCTCAATTTGCTAGACCATCAACAGATACGACTCTCGATTCCTATACTGATCAGACAGGTGGGACTACGAATATTTATACTACAATAGATGAGTCAGTCGCATCTGATTTGGATTATATCCGCTCCGCGACTGATCCATCTAACGCGGCATATGTGACTAAACTTACTTCTGTGACTGATCCTGTCTCCGCGACTGGTCATGTATTGCGCGTGAGGATGGGAACAGATGTGGCCTCCGGTGGTAATCAGATTGATGCGACAGTTGAATTAAGACAGGGTTATGTCTCTGAGACAAGTCAGGGTACATTAATCTGTACGTTAAGTCAGAGTAATATCAATCAGGGTTCATTTGCTGACTATTCAGCTAACTTATCGGCTGGCGAGGCCAATTCAATTACTGATTATACTGATTTATATGTTCGTGTTGTAATGAATAAGCCGTAGTCATGTCTATTGATGTGCTGGTGATCAAGCCGTAGGAGCGCGTAGCGTGGCGGAGATCCTATTGCTGAAGCGCAAGCACTTCGCAGAGGACGCGAAGCCTGCCGAGTGGTCGGACGCCAAGTGGGCGGGGCGTCCGCAACGTGGTGACGTGGTGGACGTGCGGCCCAACGGGTACTATCAGGTGTGGGCGACGAATCAGACTGGACGAGGCTGGGACCGCGAGTCGTTCATGCTGGTGAAGTTGACCAACGTGAGCGCCACCACCCTGACCTCGTTGCGCGGTTGGACGGACGAAACGCACCCGACGCCCTACAAGAACCGCTACCGCGTCGGCGTGTGGGCGAACGTGCCGTGGGTGAAGACGACGCGGACGCTCGCGGACGGGCGCACGCTCGAAGAGTGGTACTACGAGCGCACGACGGGCGGGGCGGTCGTGCCCATCACGGATCGGATGGCCTGACGTGGCGACATGGTATATCGACACCGATGCCGACGAGGGCAGTCCTGACGGGACAGAAGCGCATCCCTACAACACCCTGAACGAAGCGGAACAAGCGAAAGACGCCAACATTACGGGCGCTGGGCCGGTGACGTTTATCTGCCAAGGCTCGACCCAGGCCGATGATGCCGCCGTGTCCGTGGGGGGATGGACGACCACCGCCGCCGACTACGTGGAAATCACAACGGCGGCGGCGGATCGCCACGCGGGGGTGTGGAGCGACATGAAGTATCGGTTGAACGTGAACGGGTCGAGGGTCATCTATCTCAACGAGGATTACATCAGGCTCGATGGCTTGCAGATCACGAAAACGTCCACCGCCAATGGTCAAGATGGCATCTTGAACTATGGGCAGACGAATGGCGCGAACGACCTCCGGGTGTCAAACTGCATCATCAAGCTGTCTGGCGGAACGACCTACTCCGAAGCAGGTATCTACGGGTCCGGCACCTATGGGGTGTTGCGTATCTGGAACTGCATCATCTATGGGGGCGCCACCCATGCCGCCGCAGCAAACGCGGGCGTCATTGTGGTCGATGGTACCACCATCGAGGTGTTCGGTTGCACCATCATCGGCGGATACTACGGGATTCGTGCGGGGAACAATAGGACCATCACGGCCAAGAACTGCTACGCCGTGGGTGTAAGCAGTGATGCCTACTCGGTAGGCACGAGCGCGACGATCACGCAAACGAACTGTGCGGCAGATGACACCACGGCGGACGGTACGGACCCGCACGACAGCGTGGCTTACAGCACCGCCACCTTCCAGAGCGTCACGCCGGGAGACGCGACCTATCTGAAACTTACCCTGGACGGCGGGCTTACGGGGCACGGTGCGACCCTGACGGACGACCCGCCGGGGGCGACTGCGCTGGCGCTGGACATCGCGGGCGCAACACGTACAACTACATGGGATATTGGTGCATTTGAATATATCTCGGGAGTAAATTATCTTCCACTATTAATATACAATGATACTCGTCAGCCAACGGATTACTGATCATGAAACAGGAAGTCAAGATCGGCCAGCAGGATTACACTGTATTAGTAGTCATTCGCGATACAGCAGGTGCGCCGAAGACTGCTCTAGCATATAATAGTGCAGGTCTGGATGTCTGTTATACTCGTGTCGAGACTGATAATGATGTAGTATTAGGTGATGGTGCCCCTGCAACCCAGACTCTTACTGGTTCTCATACTGATTGGGGTTTCGTTTTAGTCGATGATACGAAGGCACCAGGTCTTTATAGATTAGATATTGCAGATGAAGTGTTCGCGACGGGCGCGTGGTCTGCTGTAGTCTCCATTATCGGAACAGGATTAACTCCTACACATCTTGAGTTCGTACTAGTTCCAGAGGCTCCTTATACTGGAGTCAATGTTTCGATGATCAATGCAGTCGCAGCTTCGAGCGTGACTGCTGTTAATGCTAATATCGGTACGACACAGCCTATTAACTTCCATGGTACAGCAGCATCAGCATATGTGAAGTCAGACTTGACAGAAATTGCTGATGTGGCAGTTAGTACAACTACCGCGCAAGTCGGAGTCAATGTCGTTCAGATTTCCACTGATCCAACAGCCGCAGATAATTGTGAACTGTTCTTCGACGGAACAGGATACGCGGGTACGAATAATGTTATTCCGACTGTTACGACTTTAACGAATCTTCCTGCGGCTACAACAGACTGGCTAACCGCAGCAGCAGTTAAGGCTGATGCAGTTACGAAGATTCAAACAGGACTCGCGACTCCGACTAACATTACTGCGGGTACGATTACGACAGTTACTAACTTGACTAATGCGCCTACTGTTGGCGACTTTACTACTACGATGAAGACTAGTCTGAATGCAGCCACGCCAGCTAGTGTGCAGAATATTTCCGCGCAAACTGGTGATAGCTATGCAGTCGTTACAGCAATTAAGACGAAGACAGATTATCTACCATCTGTTACGGCTGGTGCGGCAGGTGGAGTCTTTATCGCTGGTACGAATGCAGCGACGAGTATAACTACTGCACTAACAGCTAATATTACAGGTAATCTCTCTGGTTCAGTAGGTAGCGTAGCAACTGGTGGAATCGCGGCGGCTAGCTTTGCCGCAGGGGCGATTGATGCTACTGCTATCGCAAATGGTGCTATTGATAATGCAACATTCGCGACAGATACTGTATGTCGGAATATTCGATCGGGTGCTACTAATGGGGCTGGAGCAAGTACAGTCACACTCGACGGATCAGCCTCCTCCATTAATAACTTCTATGATGGCGCTATTATTCAGATTACGGCTGGAGATGGCATAGGACAGTCACGAGTTATCCGATCATATGTTGGCAGTACGAAAATAGCAACAGTAACAGAGGCATGGGTCACACAGCCTACATCAGCAACTTATGTTATTCTTCCACTTGGAGATGTAGAAGTTGGATACATGATGGACGGAACCATCACGGCTTCAACATTCGCTTCAGGAGCCATTACTGCCGACGCTATTGCAACAGACGCAATCGGTGCGGCAGAACTAGCTGCTGATGCGGTCAATGAGATTAGTACAGGAGTATGGGGTACTACTACTCGACAACTTACTAGTACTCAGACATTCAGTCTAACTGGTAATATTACAGGTAATCTATCAGGTACAGTAGGATCTGTTACTGGAGCTGTTGGTAGTATCGCGTCGGGTGGTATTGCTTCAACTAGCTTCGCGACTGGTGCGATCACCGCAGATTCTATCGCGACAGATGCGATAGGCGCGGCAGAACTTGCGGCAGATGCAGCTAATGAAATCGCAGATGCAATAATGACTCGCGCTTCTAGTAACTGGGAAGCCTCTGCACCAGTCAAGAGTCTAGGTACTGCTGTAATGAAGGCTACTCATAGGACTAAGGATAATGCTGGAACACTAGAAATTTATCGGTCGAACGGTACAACTATCCACGCTAGTCAGACCATCACAACGGATGCAGCTAATTTACCCATTGATGAACTGACTGGCGCTTCGTAAACGTCGATGGCCGATAGGTATCTGCCTTCAACGTCAATATTCGGTCCCTGGTTAATCTCTAGGGGCCAAGCAGCGCCGACGCGAGGCAGATTATCATTTGTAGAATTAGAAGTTCCAGATGTAGGAGTAACACCAACTCGCGGTCAGGTCAGTTTTGTAGAACTAGAAGTTCCAATAGTTCCAACTAGAGGCGAGGTAAGTTTCGCAGAATTAGAAGTTCCAAATAAATCAGCTAGAGGTCAACTATCATTCAGTGAGTTAGAAGTTCCAGAACTAGGACTTAAAGGCCAAGTTTCATTCTTAGCACTTGAGGTTCCTGGTGAATCAGCGCGAGGTCAGGTATCATTCTTATCGTTAGATATTATAGCTCCTGAAGATTATATTCCTCCTGAACCACCGATAGAGGATATGAACTCAAAAAATAAATGGCTAAGAAAGAACGCTACTTTTTTGGGTATTCCTTGGTGGAGATACAGGGGCAGGCGATATAAGAAATAATATCATGCCAAATACAGACTTACAAACACGCCTTTCTGTCGTAGAACATTCACTTGAAATACGACTAGAAGCCGCAGAAAAGGCTCTAAAGCTACAGGCAGAGGAGTATAGTCGTCGTCTTGATATTCTTAATGGCGAGGCAGACCGTTTACGTCAGATGCAATCAACGTATGTGCCCCGCGAATTATGGGATAATGAGCATAGACGATTAATGACAGCTATTGATAGTCTCAACTCATTTCGCGATGCATCATTAGGTAGATATTCAGCTATTGCAATATTAGTATCTGGTGGTGTTTCAATCTTCGTAGGCTTACTTGTTCATGTATTAGGAAAATGACTATCCAAGAGACATTAGCTCAGGTTCGCGCGAAGTATGGTGATTCGCCAACGACTGATGAATGCGGCGCGATTTGTAACGAAACCGCGTGGATTCATCGGTATGATCCTGAGAAATGGGGTCTGTCTATTAAACCTTCAGGTGCTCATGCTATTCTATCAGATGGGACACCTATTGCCGCTGATATTATTCAGAATGGCGTAACTTTCGAAATCTATGATTGTCTCCAAGCCGCGGGGGATGGTGGGCCTGCAAATCCGCAGTGGATGTACATAGGCGTTCTTAATACTCCTGAAAGGCCGTGGAAAGCGCCTATAGACCCTGGGACAGAACCACCAGAGCCACCAGACCCACCTCCCTCTACTGAATGTAAGTGGAATTCAGACTGGAAGTTAGATGCATTAATGAGTGAAATTGAAACATTAAAAACTGGAATGGTCGAACTTGGTAATATGTTAGATAAGGTCATTAATGCATTGAAGCAAGATAGTCCTGTTACTTTATCATACGGAATCAAGGGGACGGTTAAGGGAAAGGTTATTCTATAATGGCTGACTTAGTTCTTGTGAATGATTATGCTGATGTGAACGTATCAGGTCAGGGTTCTATTGGAATTCAGCTCAGTGGAACGTGGGCAGGTACAGTCTCATTTACAGCATCAGTTGATAATACTAACTTCGTTCCACTCTTATGTTTCCCCGCGAATTCAGGTACGGCAGTCACCAATACTACTACCTCGAATGTTTTTACGACTAACGTAGGTGGACTTACGGCAGTCCGAACTACTTTAACTTCTACTACTTCTGGTACAGTCGTTGTAACGTGGCGAGTTTCTGCTAACCCTAGATAATGGCTGAACGGACTGAGTGGAAACCGAATAAGAAGCAGGAAATATTCCTCGCAGTTCCGTGGTCTATCAAAGAGGCATTTTATGGGGGCGGTGCGGGATCAGGTAAATCAGACGTATTACTCGTCTATGGACTGGTACATCGCCTACATGAGAATCCTCGATTTAAACAAGTCTTCCAACGACGAACATATCCTGAACTTAAGAACGAAATTATTCCGCGAAGCCGAGAACTTTACTCTAAATTCGGTGCAACACTTAATCGGTCAGACATGTGTTGGACATTCCCCAGACCAGATCAGTATGGTGGAACTGGTGGAATGAACGCGGGGGCAATGGTATTCCTCGCGCATTGCGAGAACGAGGATGACGTACACAAGTTCGACTCGATGGAGATTAATCTATACACTCCAGACGAGCTTACCTCGTTTACAGAGTACATTTACCTATACATTGGATTCACTCGTGTACGAACCTCCGATCCTACGTTACCAGCTATTATACGCTCCGCCGGAATGCCCGGAGGAATCGGGCACACTTTCGTTAAGAAAAGATTCGTAGATCCAGCTCCTAATGGTTCGAAGATTATAGTCGGTAAGGGTGGTAATAAAAGGATATACATTCATTCGACTCTCGCGGATAATCCTCATATTGACCCTTCATATGCTCAGTCATTAGAGGGACTACATGACGCGGAGAAGAAGGCCAAGAAATTTGGTGACTGGTCAGCCTACTTAGGTCAGGTATTTGAAGAATTTAGAGATAGACATTATCCTGATGAACCAGAGAATGCTTTACATGTTGTGGAGCCATTTCCGATACCTAAATGGTGGCCCAAAATTGTCGTAGGTGATTGGGGATTTGCAGCCATGACATACATTATGTATGGCGCAATCTCTCCCACGAAGAGACTTTATATTTATCGCGAGCAATCATTCGTTAAAACCAAGATTGAAGAGTGGGCGCCATTCGTTAAGGAATATATCGACGCAGATAATCCTCGATCCATTAAATTCTGTCAGTCAGCGAAGGCAGATAGGGGACAGGAACATACAATTCAGGAACAGATTAGTTCAGCTCTGAATAGACCAATAGATCTGACAGGTAATGCGGCGGGAAGTCGAATCGCGGGGAAGATTTTAATTCATGAATATCTTAGATGGAAGCAGAAATATATTCCTGAGAAAGATAGGCCAGTATATTCTGAAGAACACGCGATGTGGTTACTTCGCAATCGCGGGTTAGAAGAGTATAAGTCATATCTTAACTTGTTCAACGCGACTCAGGAATTTGAAGACAATCTCCCTAAGATGCAAATATTTAATACTTGTCCGATTCTGGTTGACGCGATTAAAGCATGTTCATATGATAAGCCACGCGATAATAAGCCAGCAGAAGATGTCGCTGAGTTCAGTGGTGATGATCCGTACGATGCTCTGCGGTATATGTGTGATGCGGCTGATAGATTCTTTGATGATGCGAGTCGAGAATTTGAAAATATTCAGAAGCAAGAGGAACTTATACAGCGGTTACAGGCTACAAATAATTGGACGCCATTTTATCGACAGATGAGACAGTTGGAGTCAGATGGTAAATTTAAGCCAGTAAGGAGATTCCACCGATGAAAAAATTTCTAATTCTGTTCTTATTAGTCGCGAGTTCAGTATCAGCTCAGACTGTACTGAATCCGACTAAAGTAATCTTCACTCCAAGTGCTGATCATAATGCAACAGTCGATGGGGTCAATTTAGTTGACCGATATGAGTTGCGTCACTTTCTTACAGGCACGACTAGTCCAGTTCAAGTTCAGGATTTAGGTAAGCCTACACCAGACGCTACGAATAAGTGTACTGCTACTATAACTGCGTTACCTTTTTCTTCTACGACTAAATATACTGCGAAAGTAGCAGCGATTGGTCCAACTGGCGAGGGCGTTAGCCTTGCAAGTAATAGCTATTATTTTGTCGGACCACCGGGGGCAGGTGGAATACCAAGTGTAAGTAAGTGAGGCCCAATGATTATCACTCGCTTACTAGAGAAGTGGTTTAATCTTGAGCCAGTAGTCTGCCAGTCTTGTGAGAATCTTAAGATTCAGTTAGATTCAATTACCGCAGAGAATAGACGATTATTAGAATTTATTATGCATCCACCTGAAGCGACTGAGAATAGACCAGCTCCTGAACCTATTGTACAGCGAAAAAATATTCCCTGGCGAGTTAGACAGCAGATGTTGGAAGCAGAGGATAGAGAGAAAGCTAGATTAATGAAAGAGAAAACTGAGGAATTGGAGAAGGAAATTCTAGGAGTAGAAAATGCCAGCTAAATCAGCCGCGCAGTACAAGTTCATGGCGGGAATCGCTCACGGTATGAAACCGCGAGGCGGTATCGGTCCTTCGCCAGAAGTTGCAGCGGAGTTTGTTCATAAGACTCCGAAAGATAAGCGTAGTATGTTCATGAAGAAGAAGGGGAAG
>Ga0102851_10003312_pt1 | contig 9993 bp, 7 predicted proteins | sample Mud3Dept3metaG_FD_79558 | JGI IMG/M metagenome (GOLD analysis project Ga0102851, IMG submission 79558) | Freshwater wetland microbial communities from Ohio, USA, analyzing the effect of biotic and abiotic controls - Mud 3 Core 4 Depth 3... | ecosystem: Environmental > Aquatic > Freshwater >...
CTCGGCGAACTTCTCACCCGTGATGCCGCTGATGCCCGGATCGGTCGTACGCTGCAGGTTGCGGATCGGCAGCATCTTCACCTCGTTCAGCATGGCCATGTTGATGGGCGTGCCGATGTCATGATACTTGCTCATCATGTCCGTATCGGTGAGCTTCGTATAGACATCCTGGAACAGTCTAGGATAGTCCTTGGAATCCATCAGCGGGAACGCCCCGTCGCCGTTGATCACGATGCCCTTGAGATTCTTGATTCCCATCGCCGCCCCGCCGCCGAGCCTGCCGAAGTGGCGGTAGGAATCCACGTTGATGCAGGCCATGGCGGAGCCGTTCTCGCCCGCCGGCCCGATGCGCAGGATGCTCCGGTGGCCGGCGCCCTTGAACATGCCGCGCAGCATCTTGCCGGTGGTGTAAAGGTCCCTGCCCCAGAGATAGTGGACCTCCTTCACCTCGAGATGGCGCGAGCCGACGGAGACGCATGACGGCCTTGCGGCCCTTCCCGTGATGACAAGCGCATCCAGGTCCGCGAAGCGGAGCGAGAGCGCCGACCGGCCGCCGCCGTGGCTTTCCGCGTACTGGTCGTGGTAGGGCGACTTGAAGGCGCAGACCGTCTTGCTCATGAGCGGGAAGTAGCCGGTCAACGGACCGATGGCGAAGATGAGCGGCTGCTCCGGATCGCTCCACGGCCGGTCAGGTTTGCCGTACTTCATGAACAGGTGCGCCGCGAACCCGCTGCCTCCTGCCACGCTGTCCCTTCCGTCAACTGCCGTTACGCTGCCGCGGCCGGTGTTAAGGTCGACCACGAGCACCCTGAAATGGTCCCGTATCATGACGCACCTCCCTGCTGCGCAGGTTCTGCTGCCGCGACCTCACTCATCTCAAGGCAGTCGTGGGGGCAGAAGGGCACGCACCTGCCGCAGTGGATGCAGACGAAAGGCTCCCGCATCGGATCGAGGTAGATGGCGTCCACGGGGCAGGCCCTGGCGCACTCGCCGCAGCGGATGCAGAGGTTCTTGCGCACGAGCACGCCCCCGCCCTTCCGCTGGGTGTAGGCGCCCGTGGGACAGGCTTGCGCGCAGGGCGCCGGGTCGCAGGCGAGACAGACGCGCGCCTCGAACCCGGTGGACAGGCCGCCCGATGAGCGGATGCGGATGCCAGCGGTGTCCCAGGAAAGGCGCTTGTGCACGATGCGGCCACAGGCAAGGGAGCAGGAGTGGCAGCCGATGCAGCGTTCCATTCTGGGTGTGGTCAGGATCTTCATGGCAGCCTCCTTATTTTTCAGAGAACCGACTTCCGAGAAGGGCTTTTTGACACTGATGACACTGACAAAGGCTATGAAAAAAAATGATAGATACTGATCTTTCTCAGTTGCTCTCTGTGTCCTCAGTGTCTCAGAATGAGTACAAGGTAGCGTCACTTCTTCAGCTGGTCCGCGACGGCCTGCGCCGCCTTCTTTGCCGCCTCGGGATCGCCGAGATAATAGCTGCGGATCGGCTTCAGATCGTCCTCCAGTTCATATACCAGGGGAATCCCTGTGGGGATGTTCAGGCCGACGATCTCCGAATCCGGGATGTTGTCAAGAAATTTGACCAGGGCGCGCAGGCTGTTGCCATGCGCGGCGATGATCACCCGCTTCTCATCCCGCACGACCGGTGCGATCGTCTCGTGCCAGTAGGGGAGAAAGCGCGCAACCGTGTCCTTCAGCGATTCCGTCAGGGGAATCTCCTCAGGCCTCAGGCGCGCATAGCGAGGGTCCTTGCCGGGATAGCGGTCATCGTTCTTTGTGAGCGCCGGCGGCGGGATGTCGTAGCTCCTCCTCCATATCTTGACCTGGTCCATCCCGTGCTTTTCCGCGGTCTCCGCCTTGTTCAGTCCTTGAAGCGCGCCATAATGGCGCTCGTTCAGCTTCCAGTGATTATGGACCGGGATCCACATGAGGTCCATTTCCTCAAGCGCTAGCCAGAGCGTCTTGATCGCGCGTTTCAGGACCGAGGTGAATGCCACATCAAAGACGAAACCTTCCTTCACGAGAAGTCGGCCTGCCTCCCGGGCCTCCTCGACACCTTTCTCCGAAAGCGACACATCGGTCCAGCCGGTGAAACGGTTTTCCCTGTTCCAGGTGCTCTCGCCGTGACGGAGCAAAACGATTTTTTTCATGGCGCTGTTCCTCTTTTTCCCTTGTGATATCTTTCGTTACTCCTCAGAAACCTATCCGGCCTGCGGCTTCCCGCAGGATCTCGGCGCTCTTTACGAGCGCTGTCTGTTCATCAGTGGAGAGGACCGGCTGAAGCAGCGAGTGGACACCTTCTCTGCCAATGATCCTCGGCAAGGACAACGTCGTTTCCGGAAGATACTCCACTCCCGTCGTCGACGCGGAGACAGTAAGCACGACCTGTTCGTCGTCCCTGATCGCTCTCGCGATCTGGGCAAGACCGGCACCGATCCCGTAATAGGTAGCCCCCTTTCCCTTGATGATCCGGTAACCGGCGTTCCGAACGCTGTCATCGATACGGCCCTGCACTTCCTTGGTCACCGGCCTGCCCATTTGTTCCGCAAATTGCAGCAGGGGTATGCCTCCCATCATTGCGCTTGACCAGACCAGGACCTCGGAGTCTCCGTGCTCTCCCAGAACATAGGCATGGACCGAGAGAGGTGCGACACCCAGATGTTCACCCAAAAGCGCGCGGAACCGGGCCGTATCAAGGATCGTCCCTGACCCGATGACGCGGCGCGGAGGGATCCCGGCAAGTTTGGCCACCACCCGGGTGATCAGGTCCACAGGATTGGAAGCGATCAGGAGGACCGCATCCGGCGCGGCCCGCATGACCTGCGAAGTGACGCTTTCGAAGATCTTGACGTTTCGTTCAAGAAGCTGCAGGCGCGTCTCATCCGGCTGCTGGCCCACGCCGCAGGCGAGCACGACGAGACCGGCGCCAGCGAGGTCCCCGTAGTTTCCCGCGGTGATCCTTATCGGCCTGACAAAAAGCGTGGCATGGAGGATGTCTTCAGCCTGTGCCTGTGCTAACGATGCGTTCAGATCGATCAGGACGATCTCGCTCACCGCACTCATAAGCGCCATGGCATATGCCGCCGTACTGCCGACGAACCCGCAACCGATTATGCCGACCTTCATGCTCTACCCTGTCCTTGTGCTTATTTATAAAGTACTTTACAAGCAAACATCTTGAATATTGATTTTTTAAGTCAAGACCGAAAGCCATTTATCACACAGAGCCACGGAGATCACAAAGAAGGCAAATATTCGATTATCTTTCCTCGTGCCTTAGTGGCGACCTGTGAGACCGGTTCAGAGTTTTTGTTTTAAAAGCAGATAATGAGCCTTTCTTTGCGAGCTTAGCGTCTTTGCGAGAGACGCTTTTGTTTTGTTTTGCTTCATCGGTACTGATACGTTGCCTCGTTAATGATTCATCGGCCCTGCGGCAACTCGATGATCTCCATCCGATGGTTCGTCTCCGGATGCTTTGTCGAAGGCCCTTCGGTCAGAATGGCGAGATTTCCCGCGAGACCGTGATCGCGCACCCACTGCCTGATGTAGTCCGTCCATTGTTCCGGGTGCTCCGGTTCGTGCACCGGGTATACACCCGATGAGAACTGGAGGTTCTGACACGTCGCCTCCAGAGAACTTACTGCCACGGCCCAGGCGGGGAAACGGAACCGCGCTATGCTCCGGGCAGCAGCGCCGCTGTGCGTCGGAACGAACACGGCTGCCGGTGTTACGTAATCCAGGCATTCCTCCACGCCGATGGCGATGAGATGCTCCGTCCGGATCCTCCCGGCAAGATCGACACCCTTATACAGGTCCTGCACCTCGATGGCGGGCCGATGCGGCTCTACCGAAGCGGCTATTTTCGCGAGCATTGCCACCGCATCCACGGGATATTTCCCCATGGCGGATTCCCCGGAGAGCATGACGCAGTCGGTTCCGTCAATGATCGCGTTTGACACGTCCGTGGCCTCGGCCCGCGTGGGTCGCCGGTTGTCCGTCATGGACTCGAGCATCTGGGTTGCCGTGATGACCGGCTTGGCGCGCCTGTTCGCAAGGCGCATCAGCCGCTTCTGCACCACAGCGATCTCTTCGATCGGGACCTCGACACCGAGGTCGCCGCGGGCGATCATGATCCCGTCGGCTGCTTCGAGGATTGCATCGATATGATCAAGCGCACCGGACCGCTCGATCTTGGCGATGATAAAGGGGCGATATCCCAGGTCCGCAGCGGCCTTGCGCACGGCCTCAATGTCAGCCGCGTTTTCAACGAATGACTGGCTCACGGCATCCACTCCGTTCTCCAGAACGAACTTGAGGCATTCATGGTCACGCGCGGTGAATGCACTCATCCCGAGGTCGATGCCCGGCAGGTTGAGTCCTTTACGGGAGCGGAGCTCTCCGCCGACCCTCACCGTGCAGAGCACATCCCTGTCCTTTACGCCGGTCACTTCAAGCTGGATATAGCCGTCATTCAGGAAAAGCGTATTCCCCTTCTTTACCGCTTGCGGAAGCCGGTCAAAAGAAACGGAGACACGGGTCGCATTGCCGACGATGTCGTCCGTCGTCAGCGTGAAAAGGCCGCCGGTCCTCAGTTCGACCGGCTCAGGATCGATCTTCCCGATCCGCATCTTCGGGCCCGAGAGGTCGGCCATGATCGCGATGCGGCGCCCGGCGGAGGCTGCTGCGGCACGGAGGTTCTCAATGACCTTCTTGTGGGCCGCAAAGTCTCCGTGGGAAAAGTTCAACCGGGCCACATTCATGCCCGCTTCGATCATCTGTTTCATCACTGCCGGTGATTCCGAAGCAGGGCCGATGGTGCAGACGATCTTGGTCTTATGGCCGGGGAGCTTCATGATCTTCCTCCTGAAGTGTTCGGACATATTGTCTAAATCTTTTACCACAGAGATCATGGATGACACAGAGAAAATATTGAAACACGAACAATGGAAGAATTCTCCATCTCCCTCCTGTTTCATGACCAACGGCCTTGTTGTTTTGCCGCAAAAAAGCACAAAATTCACAAAAGGGGCGTGTTGATATTCGCGCTTCTTGCGCCTTTTCGCGGCTACTAAGACGTTCAGACGCGCCCGTCTACGCGTTCTTCTCCTTTGCAGTCAATTCAATCTTCACATGGACGGAGTCCCTCGACGGAGTGGTGGCTACCGGGAGGCCGCTGCGCTTGAACAACCTCAGCATACCCTCGTTCGAGGGGAGCACCTCTGCTTCGAACTGTGTGATTCCCGAGGCGCGGGCAATGGCGACCAGGTGTTTGAAGATGCGCGATCCGATGCCGAATCCCTGGTGTGCGTCATCAACGAGGAACGCCACCTCGGCGCCCGGCGCCGCTTCTTTATCCATGCGGATGTACCGTCCTCCGCCCACGATCCGATCCTGCCCTTCTTCGCGTATGACCGCGACCAGGGCCACGACGTTCTGAAAATCAACGTCGGTCAATTTTCTTAGATCTTCATCGCTCAGGTCCCTCTTTGCAGAAAAAATCCGTCGATAAAAAGATTCGGGGCTCACTTCCCGGAGCCCTTCGGCCATGCCTCCCTTGTCATCGGGGCGAATGGCGCGGATCGTGACCTGCTGCCCGTCCCGCAGGCATTCTGCAACAGCGTAGTTAGCGATGTCTTTCCTCTCCATGATAAAGGACTCCGTCTCAGTAGTCAGATGTTATTTACACGTACACACCCAAAAAAAGACCCGAATCCAAAAGGCATCTCACACAATGACGCAGAAAAGCATGCTAAAGAAAGTTTAAAAGTTCTTTACAAGCAGACATCTTAAATTTATAGTTTTGAGTCAAAACCGAAATCCATTTATCACACAGAGCCACGAAGCTCACAAAGAATACAAATATTCGATTATCTTTCTTCGTGCCTTAGTGGCTTCGTGTGAGGCCGACCCTGCTGAAATTGACTTATTACGAACGACCCTTCCCTTTCGCCTTCTCGATCGTGCTGATGGTCTCTATTGCGATCTCGCGCTCTTCGTCCGTCTCGGCGACAAGAACCCGCACGGGTCGGCCATCTTTCTGAATTTCAAATAGAGCCTTCCCGGATATACTATTCTTCCCCGGATCAACAGTGATCCCGATGTGCTCCAAGCCCTCGCATGCCCGCTGTCTGATTGCGCCGGCGTTCTCCCCTATGCCGCCGGTGAACACGACAGCGTCAACCCTCCCGAGCACCGCGTAGTAAGCACCGATATACTTCTTGATGCGGTAGCAGAACATCTCGATCGCGAGCTCTGCCCGTTCATCCCCCTTCGCAGTCCGCTCCAGGATCTCCCGCATGTCGCTGACGCCGCAGATCCCCTTAAGCCCGCTCTCCCGGTTCAGGAGATTTTCCACGTCCTCCGGTTTCATCCCCGTCTGGCGCATCAGGTAAAAGGGAATCGACGGATCGATATCACCGCAGCGTGTGCCCATGACCAGTCCTTCAAGGGGGGTCATCCCAAGCGAGGTGTCGATGCTCCTGCCTCCCTGAATGGCTGCGGCGCTTGCTCCGTTGCCGAGATGCAGAATAATCATGTTCGACTCGGAGAGCGGCTTGCCAAGATGTTTTGCTGCTTCCTTTGCAACGTATTCGTGTGATGTTCCGTGAAAGCCGTACTTGCGGACGTGGTGCTTCTCATACAGCTCGTGCGGGAGGGCATAGCAATACGCTGGCGGCGGCAGGGTCTGGTGGAACGCCGTGTCGAAGACCGCCACCTGCGGAACACCGGGAAAGCGCTTTTGTGCGGCTTCGATACCGAGAAGATTGGAGGGATTGTGCAGCGGTGCAAGCGGGACAAGCTTGCGGATGGCAGCAATGACACCGGCATCGATCAGCACCGGCTCGCGGAACGTCTCGCCTCCATGCACCACGCGATGGCCGATGCCGATGAGCTCTGCATCGTCTTTGATGATCCGGTCCTCGCGGTTCACGTTTACCATGAATTCGAAGGCCTCCCGGTGGTTCGCCAAAAATGAGTTGTGGATCCGCTCGTCAAAGGAGCCGCCGGCCTTCATCAGCCGTTGCTTCAAACGGCCCCCCGCGCTCCCGATCTGCTCGACGAGGCCCGACGCGAGCATGACGCAACCCTCGGTATCGAAGACCTCGTACTTGATCGAAGAGCTCCCGCTGTTGATGACCGCGACTTTCATGGTGCCCATCCTTTCCCCGAGGGCCACTTCGTAAAAAACTTGTCTCACACAAAGCCACAAAGACACTAAGGGCAAATTGCTAAAATTATTTATCAGGCCTTTCTTCGTGTACTTCGTGCCTTCGTGCGAAAATTCAGCTTTGCCTTTTATCCCTGTGCCTGGATCGCCGTGATCGCGATGGTGTTGACGATGTCCGCAACCAGTGCCCCCCGGCTCAGATCGTTCACCGGCTTCTTGAGCCCCTGGAGCACCGGGCCGATGGCGACCGCACTTGCCGCGCGCTGCACCGCCTTGTAGGAGTTGTTGCCCGAGCTCAGGTCCGGAAATATGAAGACCGTCGCGTGTCCTGCTACCTCGCTTTCCGGTATCTTTACCTTTGCCACCGTGGCATCGACAGCAGCGTCGTACTGGATCGGTCCTTCGACCTTGAGCCCGCTCTGGCGATCGCGGACGATCCGTGTGGCTTCCCTCACCCGGTCGACATCAGGGCCGGTTCCCGATTTACCGGTGGAATAGGAGAGCATGGCGACCCGGGGCTCGATGCCGAAGGCGGCCGCTGTCGCGGCTGAACTGATCGCGATATCGGCAAGCTGTGCTGCCGTGGGTTCGGGAACGATCGCACAGTCGCCGTAGACCATCACCCGGTCGGCGAGACACATGAAGAAGACGCTCGAAACGATCGATATCCCCGGTTTTGTCTTCACGAACTCCAGCGCCGGCCTGATGGTGTGCGCTGTCGTGTGGATCGATCCGGATACCATGCCGTCGGCAAGGCCCCGGTGCACCATCATGGTTCCGAAATAACTGCTGTCCACGATGGTGTCGCGCGCCAGCTCCCGCGAAATGCCTTTGTGCTTGCGCAGTTCGTAATAGGCGTCGGCAAATTCGGGCATCAGCTCCGAGGTCCGGGGATCAATGATCCGTGCGCGGTCAAGGGAAAGCCCGAGGCTGGCTGCCTTCTGCCTCACCTCCTCCGGATCGCCGAGCAGGGTGATGTCGCAGACATCCCGGAGCAGAACGATCTCCGCTGCCCTGATGATCCGTTCTTCCGAGCCTTCAGGCAGCACGATGCGCCTGCGCTGCTGCTTCGCCCTTCTGATAAGCTCGTACTGGAACATGAGCGGCGTGACCCGATCGGAAGGCGCTATTGCCGCGCTCTCCAGCAGTCCCGGCAGATCCACACTCGCTTCGATGATGCCGAGGGCCGCTGCGATCTTCCGTTTGTTCTCGGCCATCAGGGAGGGTCTGATGGCGCTCACGTTCATGGCTGTCGTGAAGGTGTCCGTCGCCACTCGCAGCACCGGCACGGGCGAGGCATGCAGTCCCTCGATCAGCCGCTGTACCTGCGGCGCCGGTTTGATGTTTCCGGTGAGCACCATGCCGGCGATACGGGGATAGGTGCTCGAGCGGTCGGCGGCAAGGGTGCCGAGGATGATGTCGGACCGGTCACCGGGTGTGATCACGAGGCTCCCCTCTTCAAGATGATCGAGGAAGTTCGGCAGTTCCATGGCGGCGATCTTGATGGTCATGACCTCTCCGTCCTTCAACTCACCATCACCGCTGATCTGCTCCGCCCCGAGGCCGCGGCTGATATCGCGGACCGTTGGTCGATCCAGAAGAGGGTCTTCGGAAAGCACCGGGACCGGCGTAGTACTCGAACGTCCCTGTTTCAGTGCAGCGGCAATTTCCCCGCGCCTGTCCGGATCGACCCGGTTGATGATGACCGCGAGGACATCGCATTTTCTGGTCTCCAGCGATTCCAGCAGCGTACGCGCGGCACGACCGAGCGCATCAGGTGCTTTGCCCCCGCCGTTGATGATGGGCACAAGAGCTGAGCCGAGGTTCCTCGCAATCTCCACATTGAAGTCGAATTCGAGCGCCGTCGACACGCCCGTGTAATCGGTGCCCACGCACAGGACAAAATCACACTTGCCCTCCAGGGCCTTGTATCGCTCCAGGATCCGGGTGTACAGCTCATCGTTCCTGCCTGCGGCGATGAGCGACAGCGCAGTCTCCATCGTGACCCCGTACTGGTCTTCAGCGGGTAACGAAAGATGGTATTGTTCCGTCAGGAGCGTGATGAGCTGGTCCGGACCTCCGCCTTCTGCGATGACGGGCCTGAACACGCCCACGCTCTTGAGACGGCCGGAGAGCTGTTCCATGAAACCAAGCGCTACGACCGACTTGCCGCTCCGGGGTTCAAGGCCCGTGATGTAGAGACTCTTAGACATAGGTCAGCACCTCGCACAACCAACAGTAACGTCCAACGGTTACATTGTCTCTGTACTATACGCATGGTGCATAGAGCAAAGGGCATAGGGGAACTCTGCGCCATGCTCTCAGCTCTCTGCCCCCTGCGTTTTTGCATGATCATCACCGCATGTCCCTCGGCTGTCCGGTCGACGCGAGCACGCTGCTCCACAGGACCCCCTCGGGGTCGATCTGTTTTCTCTGCGATGTGGCGAGGGAGATGGGCACATGGGTGTACTGGTGGTTCCAGAAGCTGACGACCATGTTCGTCCTGCCGCTCATCCCTGCATGCACTGCGCTCTGCCCGAGTAGCAGACAGAAGGCCGAGTCATGGGCGTTCGCCGGGACGCTCCTGATCGTGTAGCTCGGGTCGATATACTTGAGGCTGATCTCCATGCCGATGCGCTTGAAGTGGTCCTTGATGGCGTCCCGCAGGAACGTTCCGATATCGCCGTACTTGATGTTCCCTGAAGCGTCGCGCTCTGCCGTCTTCGCCATGAGGTCCTGACCTGCGCCTTCCGCGACAACGATCACGGCGTGGCCTCGACCTTCCAGCCGCTTCCGCAGTTCAGCGAGGAACCGATCAAG
>Ga0102851_10003314_pt1 | contig 9990 bp, 7 predicted proteins | sample Mud3Dept3metaG_FD_79558 | JGI IMG/M metagenome (GOLD analysis project Ga0102851, IMG submission 79558) | Freshwater wetland microbial communities from Ohio, USA, analyzing the effect of biotic and abiotic controls - Mud 3 Core 4 Depth 3... | ecosystem: Environmental > Aquatic > Freshwater >...
AAATCATCAACCTCTTTCTGAAACCCTACTTTTTTAAGAACATCTGCTACCTTCTGTATCTTTTCCGGCATGAGGATCTTAATCATTTCGTTTGCAAAATATCCGTCAGGCTGTGAAACGTTCTTGACCGCTTTTCCCGTCCCAATCGACAGGGCTTCCTTCAAACCGGAGACTACGGTATTGCTGTCAGGTCCTTTCTTGGTCGAGGTGGTTATTACATTACGAATGTCATCAAGAAATCCGGCATAGGTCTCGGTCACGGAAAAAATTGAAACAAGAAAGATGATAAAAAGTATCTGTTTCATTTGGCCTCTTCTTTTTAATCGGGCTTTTTCTATCATTAAAAACCGGGGAATGGGTGTCCACATTTCCCCGAACCATGTCTTGCCGAGGTTATTGAACATTATATCGCCTAATCCCCGGCAACTGCGTTCGTTTGTCTTTTCTTTTTGTGCGCCCGGACATAGAAGTAAATAATTACAATACTGACTATCACCACGCCGATCAGCGCCTGGTGCGAATATTTCACAATCAGTTCCTGGTTTTCGCCGATGAAATAGCCGATGTAGGTTAAGATAGTCACCCATATGCCTGCTCCCATCAGCGTATAAAGAGAGAACTTGAAATGGTTCATGCCGGCAAGCCCGGCAGGCAGTGAAATCAGGTGCCGCACTACGGGCAATAATCTACCGATAAAGGTGGATATTTCACCATGCTCCAGGAAATACTTTTCCACCTTCGTAAACTTTTCTTCAGTTATCCATACGTACTTGCCGTACTTGAGCAGAAGGGGTCTGCCGATATAGTGGGATGCGAAATAGTTTGCATAGGCACCGACAAGGCTCCCCACCATTCCCCAGAAAATAGCGATCCAGATACTCATCTTTCCCTGATGTGCGAGATACCCAGCAGGCGGCATAACCAGCTCGCTCGGCACGGGGATTACCGAGCTTTCCATGGCCATAAGCAGAAAGATACCCGGATAGCCGAGTGTTCCGATGGTATTGACGAGCCACATTATTAGATCATGCATTATTTTAACCTCGCCGTATAATCTAAGACTATCATTCCGTAACAACCTGAACTTGATATCAACTGACGCTTGTACTCCGTTGTTCTGCATGTAACTTCATCTACAATTGGCATTGGTTCTCCTTTGTTTTCAGGACGTATTGCTAAACGCCGCTGCTCTTCAATCCGTAATAATCTTCCTGTCTATCCCGTACTTCTTCAATTTGTGCCTGAATGATCTGAAGGTGATATTGAGGAGTTTGGCTGCTTCTGTCTTGACCCCGTTTGTCTTTTCAAGGGCCTTAAGGATATAGGCCTTTTCCGTGTCTTCCATCAGCTTATCGATGTCCATGCCACCAGAAGGCACAACGACTTTTTCAGCCTTTGAGCCCGTGCTGATCTCATCAGGCAGGTGCTCCACATGAATGACTTCACTGTCACATAACAGGACCGTCCTCTCTATAATGTTTTCGAGTTCTCTTACATTGCCCTTCCAATGATAGTTCTTGAGATGTTCAATGGCCTCTTTGGATAAGCGCTTCTTGTCACCCGCAAATTTTTTCAGGAAATGATCAACAAGGAGCGGAATGTCATCCCTGCGGTCCCTCAGGGGTGGTATTTTCACGGACAACACATTGAGCCTGAAATACAGGTCTTCCCTGAACAGCTTCTGCTCAATCAGCTCCTGCAGGTTCTTGTTCGTAGCTGAGATTATCCTCACATCGACATTCAGGTCCGATACCCCTCCGACCCTGCGGAAGGTGTCTCCCTCAATGACCCTCAGGAGCTTTGCCTGGAGACTCATCGGCATTTCCCCTATCTCGTCAAGGAATAGCGTGCCTTCATTTGCGAGTTCAAACAGACCCTGCTTGTTGGACGCCGCGCCTGTGAAGGCCCCCTTCATATAGCCGAACAGTTCACTCTCAAGAAGACCCTCGGGTATAGCTGCGCAATTAACGGCAACAATGTGGCTCTCTTTTCTCGGGCTGAGACTGTGAATGGCCTTTGCAACAAGTTCCTTGCCGGTACCGCTTTCGCCGATAATAAGGACGCTGGCATTGCTTTCAGCGGTCTTAGCGATGATTGAAAACAATGTCTGCATGGATGGACTCTTCCCTATAATGTTCGCGAGTGACGGGGGTTTTAACTGCTGTTTGAGAAGCGAAACGTCTTTCTGGAGCTTCTGCTTCTCTAGGGCGTTTTTTACCACCAGACGGATGTTGTCGAGCTGGAACGGTTTCTGGATATAATCATAGGCACCGAGCTTCATCGCCTCAACAGCAGAATCAGTAGTGCCGAAAGCTGTTATTATGACGACAACGGTGTCAGGCGTTATCTGTTTAACATTCTTCAGCAGTTCCAACCCGCCGACTTTGGGCATCTTCATGTCGGTAATAATGAGGTCAAAGATGTCATTTTTTATGGCTTCGATTGCCTTTTCCCCGTTTTCTGCAATTGACACCCCGTATCCTTCGCTTTTGAGGAATATTTCGAGTATCTCCCTCATGCTTTTTTCATCGTCGACGACCAGGATATTGCCTTTTATTTTTTTCATGGATGTTTTCCGTACAGCAGGAGGACCCTCATGATTTCTCAACCGGGAAAATCACCCGGAATGTCGTGCCCCTTCCTATGCCTCCTGATTCAACCCCAATTTTCCCTCCATGTTCTTCCGCAATTTTCTGGGCAATAGAGAGACCGAGTCCTGTCCCTTTCTCCTTTGTCGTAAAAAAAGGATAAAAAACTCTGTCTATATCGGTCTTGCCGATACCGGTGCCATTGTCTTTAAAAATAATTTCCACAGAATTGTTATTACGCTTTGTGTAAATATCGACATGTCCTCCATCAGAGACGGCATCTACGGCATTTATTCCAAGGTTCCAGAATACCTGCTGTATCTGTCTGGAATCGCCGGTGATAAATAAGCTGCCGTCTAATTTTGTGGATATTGTAACATTTTCCCCTTTTGATTCAGAACGCTGCAAAAGAGTTATGACATTCTTTAACGATTCATGAAGGTCAAAAGGCTGACTGTTTAACTCCTGCGGTCGTGCGTAAAGCAGAAAGTCAGTGATAATGCCATTAAGCCGGTCCATCTCAGACAGGGCGATCGTCATGAGGTGGTCGGCATGCTCCTGAGAAACCCTTTTTTCGCGCAGCATCTCAACCGCACCCTTCAAGGAGGCAAGGGGATTTCTCAGTTCATGGGCAATCGAAGCGGACAGTTCACCGATAAAGGCCCATTTCTCTTTTCTCTTTACCTCTGCCTCCATGGTCTTCAGCTCTGTCAGGTCCTGAAAGACCCCAATCTGTCCGATCGTCCTGCCAGAGGCGTCTCTCAGCTTTGATATCCTCATTCCAACGGGAAATGACTCCCCGTTGCGCAGCATCTCTCCTTCTACTCTTTCGAGTGCGGGCGGATTTGTGCGTATGAAGGGAAATATTTCTTCTGTGGTCCTGCCTGCTACATCGGCATGACCCATTTTTGTTATTTCCTGGGCAGCGGCATTAAATGAAATAATCCGGTTGTTCATGTCAGTAGTAAATATCCCGCTCGGCATGCTTTCTATAATGTATTTGCTGAAGGCCTTCAGGTCGCTTAAGACCACCTCACGTTCCTTGAGGCTCTGCGTTGCCTTGTGCAATTTATCAGACAGGTAGCCGCTCAGATATCCGACAAGATAATACGTCGTGAAGTGCGCGAATATGTTGTAGAAAAAATCTTTTTCTGCATGGGCGGTGTCAGGTGAGATCGTGATTATTTTATACAACTGCAAGTCCAGGAGCACACCGTAGAGGACACTGCTCAATGTAGCGGCCACAAGACATGCACGCCTGTTAAGGACGATCCCTGCTGAGATTATACTTAGAGGGTACATGAACGAAAACTGGCTTTCTATCCCCCCAGTCATGTAGACGAGCATTGTTTCCGCGACAATATCGATAATAATCTGCAGGTAAGCAAAGACGGTATATTGCGGAATGGTCTTTAGCCGGCGCAGAACGACAGCATACACAATGGTGAGAAAATACAGGGACGCAATAAAATAGGAAAGCCACTGCGGATGAGTTAACTTGTCGTACCCTATCCTGAAAATATAAAACGAATCAAGCAGAATGGTGACAATCACTACCCTTATGTATATAAGGGCGTTAACTCTCTTTATCAGGTCGCTCTGCATGATTATTTAAGATAGCGCATTCATCCTTATTATGCCACTTTTCTGATTATCGAGGTATCGATACGTTGTTCCCCGGATTATTAATAGCTGGCTCTAAGAATATTGAAAAAGAGTTGAGAAGATAACAGGTTGAGCAATTGGGAAAATAATCTTTATCGCTCAACTTCCCGGGCTCTCAATTGCAAATCTTATCTAACTCAGCAGTTAAAAGGATCACTTAATGAGCGTTATAAGTTTGAATATTGGCAGGTACATTGCCACGACGATAAAACCTACCGTACCACCGAGAAAAACCATAAGCACCGGCTCTATCATTGAAGTCAGCGCGCCGACAGCGATATCAACTTCCTCATCATAAAAATCCGCTATCTTGTCAAGCATGTTGTCGAGGGCGCCGGTAGACTCTCCTACTGCTATCATTTGATTAACCATCGGCGGGAACACCTTGGCCTGTGACAGCGGATCAGCGATTGTTTGGCCTTCTGAAACCCCCTGTCGAACTTCCAGAACTGCCTTTTCGATGACCTTGTTGCCGGATGTTTTGGCTGTTATGGTCAGCCCGTCAAGGATGGGCACGCCGCTACTGATAAGGGTACCCAACGTCCGGGTAAATTTGGCCACTGCAACCTTTTTGAAAAGGACACCGACAACCGGGAGCATCAATATTATTCTGTCCGTAACTTTCCGGCCATTCTCGGTCCTCCTGTACTGGGTTATGAACACGATTATCCCTATAATACTTGCAAGTGAAATGAGACCGCCCACACCACTGAGAAATCTGCTCAGATTTATGATGAACTGTGTAGGGGCCGGCAGCTCTCCACCAAGCTGTGTGAACATCTTGCTGAAGGTAGGTACAACAAAAACCATGATAATGACGATAACCAGAACGGCGACTGTTATGACGACCGCGGGATAAACCATGGCCCCTTTCACTTTGCGTTTGAGATTCTGCGCCTTTTCTATGTACGTGGCAAGTCTGATGAGGATGGTGTCAAGAATACCTCCGGCCTCTCCTGCCCCTACCATGTTTGAATACAATTCAGAGAATATCCTGGGATACTTCTTCAACGCATCAGCGAACGTAGAACCTCCTTCAACATCATTTTTGATTTCACCGATAATGGTTGCAAACGCCTTGTTTTCTGTCTGTTTTGAAAGAATTTCCATGGCCTGCACAAGGGGGAGCCCCGCACCTATCATGGTGGCAAACTGCCGTGTAAAGACAACAAGGTCTTTGTCCTTTACGCTTCCCCCTCCGCTGCTGAAGAGCGGTTTTGCTTTAGGGGAGATCTTCGAAGGTACGATCCGCTGTTTTCTCAGGTAAGCCTGTACTTCCTCCTTTGAAGCTGCTGTCAGTTCGCCATTGACATACGTCCCTTTTGCGGATTTTCCGGACCATTTATATATTGTGGTAGCCATATTATCTCCCTTTTCCTATTTCTGACGATGCCCTCTGCATCATGGTAAGTAATTCATCCGGTACACTGGATTTGGACAGGGCGTCCTCATAAGACAGTTCACCTTTTTTATATAACTCAAAAAGAGACTGGTTCATCGTCATCATCCCGAATTTTGCCTGTCCTGCCTGCATCATGGAATATATCTGATGGGTCTTGTCTTCCCTGATGAGATTTCTGATCGCAGGGGTAGGGACAAAGATCTCAACTGCCAATACCCTTCCTTTCCCCGATTTTCTCGGTATGAGCTGCTGGGCGATTATTCCTTCCAGGACGAAGGAAAGCTGCACCCTGATCTGCTCCTGCTGATGAGACGGGAACACGTCGATGATCCTGTTTATTGTCTGGACAGTGCTGTTTGTATGCAGCGTGGCAAAGGTCAGGTGACCGGTCTCTGAAACGGTCAGCGCCGCCTCTATGGTTTCAAGGTCTCTCATCTCACCGATAAGTACGATATCCGGGTCCTGTCTCAGGACATATTTCAATGCGTCCTTAAATGATGCGGTATCAGCATTGACTTCTCTCTGGTTCACAAGACAGTTTTTATGAGGATGCAGGAATTCAATCGGGTCTTCCACTGTTATGATATGTTCATGCCGTTCGCTGTTGATCTTATCAATGATGGTTGCCAGTGTTGATGATTTCCCACTGCCTGTAGGGCCTGTTACGAGAATGAGCCCTCTCGGTTTTTTTGCAAGCTCGCTGATAATGGGAGGAAGCCCCAGTTCTCTGAAAGACTTAATCTGAAAGGGGATCGTCCTGAAGGCGCCTGCCACAGCTCCCCGCTGCATAAATATGTTGGACCTGAAGCGGCTCAGACCCTTAACGCCGAAAGAAAGGTCCAGTTCGTTATTTTCTTCAAACTTATGCTTCTGCGTGTCTGTAAGAATACTGTAGCACAAAGATTTAGTCTCCGCGGGGGAAAGATTCGCATTATTTATGGGGATAAGTTTACCGTCGACCCTTATCCGGGGAGGTGTGCCGGTGCTTATATGAAGGTCCGATGCATTTCTTTCAATCATAATTTTCAGTAAATCATATAAAGTGGCCATCATGCACTCCTAAGTGTATTTTAATAAGTCCGACTATGTACATTAACGACATTTAGTGTTCCAATCTTTAATCTCTCTTTATATACATAACCTCCGGATTAATCGGCGAATGATACTTTCAACACCTCTTCGATTGAAGTCACTCCTGCTTTTATCTTTGTCAGACCGCTCATACGCAATGATCTCATTCCCAATTTTATCGCGGCCCTCTTCAGTTCAGTGGCCGTGGCGCCTTTGACAATCATTTCTTTCAGGTCTTCCTTTACCGGCATCACCTCATACAGGGCTATCCTGCCCTTGTAACCGCTCCCTCCGCAGGCCTGGCAGCCTTTACCCCGCAGAGGTTTAAACGTACCGACTTCATCATGACTGAATCCGATATCTGTGAGGGTATTTTCAGGGACTTTCTCCTCTTCCTTGCATTGTTCACAAATCTTTCTGCAAAGTCTCTGGGCCAGGATTAAAACTACAGAGGCTGAAACAAGGAAGGGCTCGATCCCCATATTTAAAAGCCTTGATATCGTGCTTGGTGCATCATTCGTATGGAGGGTGCTTAATACCAGATGGCCTGTCAGTGCGGCTTTAACAGCGATTTCAGCGGTCTCAAAGTCCCTTATCTCACCAACCATTACGATATCAGGGTCCTGCCTCAGGAATGATCTCAGGGCAGACGCAAAGGTAAGCCCTATATCTTCCCTGACATAAACCTGGTTTATGCCTAACAGGTTATATTCCACCGGGTCTTCAGCCGTCATAATATTTACATCCACTTTATTAATCGTACTCATCGCCGAATATAGCGTCGTGGTTTTCCCGCTCCCGGTAGGGCCGGTTACCAGCACCATGCCGAAGGGAGAATGTATTGCTTCATCGAAGTCTTTCAATGCCTTCTCTTCAAAGCCGAGCTTTGTAAGGTCAAGATTCAGATTGCTTTTATCAAGGATTCTCATAACGATTTTTTCACCAAATAGTGTGGGCAGGGTTGAGACACGGAGATCAACGGCCCTGTCCTTTACCTTTAATTTTATCCTGCCGTCCTGGGGAAGTCTCCTTTCGGCAATGTCAAGCTCCGCCATGATCTTTAATCGCGATGCAAGTGCGGCTTTTAACCGTATAGGCGGCTGCATGATGTCATAAAGCGCCCCGTCAACTCTGTACCGGATCCTGAATGACTTTTCATAGGGTTCCAGGTGAATATCACTCGCCCCTCTGGTAATGGCTTCACTCAGAATCAGGTTAACGAGCTTTACTACAGGGGCCTCGTCGACAGCGTTCTTCAGGTCGTTCATGTCGACGTCGTCATTATTGTCCTGAATCAGGTCCAGATTTTCATTGTCCAGATCTATGCCCTTCATGGCACCCTGCAGGTCAGACTGCTCGTAATATTTGGAAATGGCCTCTTTTATTGCTGATTCCGAAGCAACCATCGGCTGCACATCATAACCCGTCATAAACTTAACGTCATCGATTGCAAAGACATTTGAGGGGTCCGTCATCGCGAGTTTCAGCGAGGCCCCGTTTCTTGAAATGGGAAATATCTGATACTTATTAGCAACTTCATAGGGGATAAATTTAATTATGGAGGGTTCTATGTCCTGAGTGGACAGGGAGACAGAAGGGACGCTATATTGCTTACTGAGAAATTCCATTAAAGATGCCTCTGTAAGATAACCCAGCTTAATAAGGTTGGAACCTACCCGGCCACCTTCTTTTTTCTGTAAGTCAAGGGCCTTGTTTAACTGGATCTCCGTAATAATGTTGTTATTGAGAAGTAACTGTCCTATTTTAGCAGCCACGGCTTTTAATTGACCTCTCGTCCTGCTTTTTTATATCAGATAACTCCAGGCATAACTGTGATCTCAATCGCAATATAGATAATATTATCTATGCAGGTATATATTCGGCTGGGACATCGATAAACTGAAGCATAAAGACGTGTCGATTGTAATAGTGCCGCGATAATTAACGAATAGACATGTTGCCGGTCAGCATTTTACCCGGGAATATGTATCTTGCCTGTTAAAACTCTCTCAATTTCAATTTCATTATCAGCAGGCATTGGTATATTATCAAACAGTTCCCATTTTTCTTCATGCTCAACGAGTGCGGACGGTTCCAGCCGGGTAAGGGGTGATAGGGTCTCCATCTCCAGCATGAAATTGTTCGTATACGTCTCATATGACACACCAAAATCAGGATATAGGGCATTCGGGTAATGGCAGTAATATTTCACATACAGCTGATTATGATTGAAATATGCGGCCCATCCCTGCTCATTTGACGTGCCGAATTTGAACGGTTGCCTTATATGGGGGTCCTGGCGCAAGATTATATATTTACCGCCAAAATAAGCCCGGCTGTCGTTGAGACTGGTATAGGGCCAGAGGGACATAACGCGGTTCGGCAGTAATCCGGTGTCTTTCACCGTTTGAGGTACAATTTCTTTGCCCCCCGGAGCCATTGCGGAAATGCTCCATGCAGACAGTTCAACGCGAGTCTTGCCTTTGTTTGTCAAACGGTGCAGGATTGTCACTGCGGTACTGTCTGGAGATATCGTTATCTCCATCTCCTTCCTGATCCCTGTATTTGGTTCTACTGCCTGAAACGTATGGATTCCGTGTGCAACTTCTTCCCAGGGTACGGGAAAGTTATCAGGTTCATAGGTCCTGATTCTATCCTCCGGACTGTGCCAGAGGCGGTGTCCGCCGTACATCCTCCATTCGTCCCCTCCTGTTAAGCCCAAGGTCGGGGCAACTTCGTAAAACACATTTTTATCTCTAATAAAACCGTATCGAATAATCCGCGGGCCTACATCTGTAGTTATTATGAGGTCAACAATGCCATTTGTAATCTGTATGCAGTTACTCCAGCCGCTGTATGAAATTTTTTGTATTTTCACCTTTTCCATAACAATCCTCCTTTGACTACGATATTACATTATACTCATCTCCCCATGCCGGTAATAAGAATAACGCAGGGTCACTTTTTATGAATTCACATTTCATTCACCGCCAGTTCACAGTAAAACTCCATTAAAATCATATAGTTCTAAAATATTTATTTTTTGGCTTGACATATACAATATATTGTGGTTTAATTCTCTGATGCCTCTAAATAGAGTGCAAATCGCTCTATAAGCAAAACATATAAGTATGAGGATTATTATCATTAAATGATGGAAATATTTTATAAGCAGTTAATAAAAAGGGAGGAATAATGGCAGAGATAATATCTACCCAAATTGATTTGAGTCCGAGTGCACTGAAGGTCCTTGAGAAGAGATAT
>Ga0102851_10003315_pt1 | contig 9989 bp, 6 predicted proteins | sample Mud3Dept3metaG_FD_79558 | JGI IMG/M metagenome (GOLD analysis project Ga0102851, IMG submission 79558) | Freshwater wetland microbial communities from Ohio, USA, analyzing the effect of biotic and abiotic controls - Mud 3 Core 4 Depth 3... | ecosystem: Environmental > Aquatic > Freshwater >...
CGCGCCCGCGCTGGCGGGCCGGACCATCCTCGATGCCTTCTCCGCTATCGGCTTTTATGCCGCGCGGCTGGCCGTCCCCTTCGGCCTGACCGTGACCGTTGATTCGGGGCCGGTATTCGCGAACCCCGCCTATGCCATCCTCGGTGTTTTGACCGCCGTCCTGTTTGTCGTCTCGCTCGCTTTCGTCCTGGACAGGCGCTCGAAGCGGATGGCAGCGCCTTTCATCCTTGCGGCGGCTGTCCTGTTGCTCGTCCCCTCGATCGCCGTTATATTCTCTTCCCTGTCCCTTTCCCTCATCGCCTGGCGATTCCTCTATCTGCCGTCGGCCGTCTTCACGGCCGGCCTGGCTTGGTTCACGCTCCGGCTGGTACGTCCACGGGTCATCGCTTACGCCCTGCTGGGGGTCCTGGCGACAGGCTACGCCGTCGAGATCACCTCCAAGAGCCGCCTGTTCGGCCGGGACGAGACCGGCTTCTGGCTGGGGATAAAAAGGGTCGACCGGGAAGACCTCATCGCCCGGTTCAATATCGGAATTCAAACCCTGCCACGAGACGAAAAGAAGGCCCTCGAGATCTTCAACCAAGTCCTGGAGGCGAAGGCGCACCCTCTCCACCTCGTGTGGCAGGTCAGGATTTATGAAGAACTGGCCATGTACTACGCGTTCCAGAAGGATTTCGCCCAGGCGGAATTCTATTTCGGCGAGCTCACGAAAAGGCCCGGAGGGCAGTCTCTCCACTCCACCTTCAACTATTCGTATTACCTGGCGTTCGCCGGCAGGCGGGAGGAGGGAGAAAAAATCGTGCGGGACCTCGTCGGGCGGTATCCATCGAACCATTTCGTCCTGACCCGGGCGGCCAAGTTCTTCCTGATCGTCAAGGATTATCCCCGCGCGGCCGCGCTCTACGGAGAGGATTACAGGCTCTTCCGGAATGAGCAGACCCGGAGACTTCTCGAAGAGCTGCGCCCCTTGCTTCCCCCGGCCCCTCAGTGAGGGGTCTCCGCCCAGACGTCCTTCAGCTTCTCCAAGTACTCTTTCTTGAGGCGGCCGACGAGGACGATGATCTCGGGCTGGGAAGGGTTCAAGGCGAGGGATTGCTCGAAGCAGCCGAGCGCCTGCTTCACCCGCACCAGGTTATAGAGATAGAAAAAGCCCGCCTTGTTTATGGTCTCGACATCCCCCGGGTTCCGGTCAACGATATCCTGGACGGCTTTTGTCCCCTCCTCGACCTTCCCCTCGTAGAAAAATAGCCTGGCCAGCAGGAACTGATGGTCGAGGTCGAGGCTGGGCAGGGTCCCGACCAGGTCGACGGCCGCCCGGAAGTTCCGGTTCTGGATGAAGAAGGTCATTTTCTTGTCGAAGGGGAGCGTCTCGAATTCCTGCTCCATCTTGGCCGTGTCGATCGCGGCGAAATAAGCCGGGAAGATGCTCTTCATCGTCATTTCGAGCTGCGCCGCTTCCGGCCAACGGCGGTGGCTGACATAGAGATTATAAAGGTCGGTATAGGCTTCTTTGACGGTGCTGTAGCCGCGGATATTCTCGAGAAGCAGTCTCTCCGCCCCGTCGATGTCGCCTTGGGAGAGGAAGACCCGGGCCTTCTTGGCGTTCACCTGGTAGCGGATGAACGGGGCGATCTTGATCTCCGGCGACTTGTCGAATTCCTCGATACTCGCCGTCCAGCGGAGGACGCTGGGATAGTCCGCCCGCATCATCTCGATATCCGCATAGAGCATGCTCACCAGGATGGCCGTCTCCCGTTTCATGCTGAGACCCAGGGACCTGTTCAAGTCCGCCTCGGCGGACAGGTAATCCTTGTTCTCGATGGCCGTTTTGGCCGCCTGGAAAAGGACATAAGCGTCGTTCGGCGAGGACCTCTTAGCGCGATTCCAGAACGTGGCGCTGTTCTTGAAGGCGCCTGCGTTGATGACGATCGAGGGGATAAAAAGCATCAGGATGAGAAAGACAATCCCGAAGCGGGGCCTCTCTTTGACCCGCCTCAGGAAGTAGGCCAGCAGCCAGACAAGGCCAAGGGCGGCGACCATCATATAGCGGGAAAAAATCTGGTAGGGAAGGATATTGGCATAGATAAGCGGGATATGCCCCAGCCAGAAGAGGACGAAGATGGAGCCCGGAAGAACCACGTCCTTATCCTTCTTGGCCCATATGGCTAACCCGACGAGGAGCGCCACTCCCAGCAGGCCGAAGGCGACGAAAACCACCCGGCTCATGTCGGAAACGGGAAGAAACATGTCGTAGCGGATGGGGAAGATCATGGTCCTGAGGTAATAACCCAGGGTGCCCAGGGCTGCGCGGGCGTTATCGAGCGAGTTGGGAGTATAGACCATCCGGATATTTCTGATCCCGAGGACGAGGTTCTTGATGAAGAAAAAGAGGAGGATGATCGAGGCATTGGCCAGGTGGAAAGGCCAGGCGATCTTCCGGCGCCTGACCTTTTCGTAGAAAATGAGGAGCGGGAGAAAGAGGATGAAGGTCTCCTTGGAAAAGACTCCGAGAAGAAAGAAGAACGAGGCCCCTACGAGCCAGAGCGGCCGGCCCTTTTTGAGGAAGAGCTCGAAGAAGAGGAGAGTCAGGCTTCCCCAGAGGAGGAGAAAAAGGTCCCCCCGTCCGACCACCCAGACGATGTTCTCGCCGTTCAGCGGGTAAAGGGCGAAGAGAAGCGTCGTGATCTCCGGCAGGAAGGATTTATCCGAATGGACTTTCAAGAAGACGTAGAGAAACAGGAGCGAAAAAAAGAAGAGGAGGAGGTTGGAGAGGCGCAGGGTGATATTCCTCATCCCCCAGAGCTCGTTCTCCAGGAGGAAGGAGAGCGTCAGAAGGGGGCGGTAATAGTGGTCCTGCCCCTGGATGCCGAGTTGCTCGCTGAAATAGCTGTATTTGAAGGCTGAAGTCAAGGGCTGGTGCTCGATGAAGAGGAGGTTGTGCTTGAAGAAGATCTCGTCATCCCAAATGAAGTCATAGCTGAACGTTTTCCAGTAGAGGCCGACGACGATGACGGCCAGGAGGACCACGAAGAAGAGGTCTTTTTTTCGCATGGGTGTATGTTACGGTCTTGAGCCGTCTTTTTCAAGGCCGGAGTCGGGCGCCGGCCGTCCGCCTCAGCCTGATTGACTTGAACCGGGCAAACCGATAAACTTCCTGCCTCGCGATGCTCAGAGAGAAGTTTTCTCCCCGCCGGTCCCCGGTCCTGCTCGTTGTCGGCCTGCTGGCCGTCCTCATCCTCATCCTGGTCTTGTCCAAGCGCTTTTTCTTCGTGCCCAAGATCCTGATCATCCTGCTGGTCATCCTGGCGGTCACGGCCCTGGGGAAGGTCAAGCTCTTCCTCCAAGACTGGTTCGTCTTCATCGGCTTCATCTATCTTTTCGACAGCTTCCGGGGGAGCATATTCATCGCCACCTGCCGGCTCGGGCTGCCGGTGCATACCCTCTACGTGATCCGGATCGAGCAGCTGCTGTTCGGCGGCGTCCCCTCGGTGATGCTGCAAAACCTTTTTCTCCGGTCCGACGCCGCCTCCGGGTTCGGCTGGTTCGAGAAGCTCATAACCGTCGCCCATGGCAGCCACTTCGTCGCCTTCCTGCTCATCGGGTTCATCATCTGGTTCTACCGCCCGCAATACTTCCGATTCTTCAAGGTCTCCTTCTCCCTCACCATCTTCCTCGGGCTGCTGGGATATTTCGGCGTGCCCACCGTCCCGCCCTGGATGGCCTCCAACGTCTTCGGCCTGCTGCCCCGGATCGTCCGCTTCAATGCGATCATTTACAACCTGGCCATCCCCGATATCACCTCGGGGTTCGACACCAACCCCATTGCCGCCATGCCGTCGCTCCATGCCGCCTTTCCGTTCCTTTGCGCCCTGATCCTCTGGAGGATCTACCGCTTCAAGGCCTGGCCGTTCTATCTCTATGCGCTCCTCATGCAGTTCGCCATCGTCTACACGGGCGACCATTATGTCACCGACGTCCTGGCGGGCTTCGTCCTGGGCGTCTTTTGCTACGCCGCGGCGCTCGTCATAACCAGGAAGGATGCCCCGGCGGAGGAACCCGCCGCGGCCGGGACGGCGGAAGCGGCGGTCATCCCCCGGAAGCTGGTCAAGGCGCTGGCCGGCGGGCTCGTCATCCTGCTGGCCGGCATCGTCATCGGTTCCTATAACAGGGACCAGTTCCTTCACAACCCGACCGCCTACGGCCTTTATGTGCCGCGCTATGCGGATTTCTTCCGCCACGAGGCGGATTATGAGGCGAATTTCCAGGTGCAATATTATCTGGGCAGCCACCATTTCCTGAAGGGCGACTACGACCGGGCGATCGTCTATTTCGAGAAATGCCTGGCCATGGCCCGGAACGAGGCCGAAAGACAGCGGGCCGAAACCGGGATCCGGATGTCCCGGGAGCATCAAGCGGGCGGCGGGACCAGGCCGGATCGGAATCGATGAAAAGGATTCACTGGCTCCTTGTCATCCTGGGCCTGACCGCGGGGCTTTACCTGTTCTTGAGAAAGGAGCCCCTTCCCGAAGAGGAGATTGGCCCCGCGCCGCCTCCGCCTGCCCGGCTGGTCCAAAAATACGGGCCGAAACTCTATTCCCAAAACAACGAAGAACTCGTCATTCGCGATTTCTTCAATGACCGGAGAGACGGTTTTTTCGTTGATATCGGAGCCAGCCATTATAAGACGAACAGCAATACCTTTTATCTCGAAGAGCATCTGGGTTGGACGGGGATCGCCGTCGATGCCATCTGCGATTACGGGGAAGACTATAAAATATTCAGAAAAGGAACTCGTTTCTTTTGTTTTTTCGTCTCCGCCCATTCCGACCGGGACGCTGATTTCTTCATCAACCCGGATAACAAGAGGATTTCCACCGGCGACCTCAGACTGGCCAAGAGACAAGGGCCCTATGATCTTGTCAGGGTTCCGAGCGTCGCCCTGAACGATCTCCTGAGCCGGCTGGGTATCGTCCGCTTCGACTTTCTCTCAATGGACGTTGAATTCGGCGAGCCGGCCGCCCTGGCCGGCTTCGACATCGACCGCTACCGGCCGTCACTGGTCTGCATCGAAGCCCACCGGAAGGTCCGGGGGGCCATCCTGGAATATTTTGGAACCCATCGCTATCGCCGGCTCGAGCAATATGATATCGCCGACCGGTTGAACTATTATTTTGCTCCTGCCGCCGGAGAGAAATGATTCAGGGAGGATGAATATGACGAAACAGCGATGGCTGACCTTGACGGTCCTGCTTCTCGGTTTGGTGGTCGTGGCAATGCTCCTCAGGTGGCCGAAAGAAAAACCGCTCGGCAGAGAGGAACTTGTTGCCCGTTTCATCCAGGCCTACCACTCCTCAAACGTCCACAACAACACCCGGTGGATGGGGATCCAAGCTCAACAGAGTCCTTGTGACCTGTGGGCGGTCCAGGAGATCATCCATGAGGTGAAGCCGGATTTCATCATAGAGACGGGGACATACAAGGGTGGGGGCAGCCTGTTTTTGGCCACGGTGCTTGGAATGATCAGTGATTCGGCCAAGGTCATTACGGTCGATATCGAACGCCAGATGGACGATGCCTCCCGCTTGGACCTCTTTAAGGAAAGGGTGGAATTTATCGAGGGGGATAGCGTCTCCGAGGAGGTGCTCGGCAAGATCGCAGACCGGGTCCATGACTCTCGCGCCATGGTCATCCTGGACTCGGACCATCATCGCGAGCACGTCCTCAAGGAGCTCCGGCTTTATTCCCGGTTTGTCTCACTCGGGAGTTACCTGATCGTCCACGACACTTCCCATAATGGGCATCCGCTGAGGACCAACTACGGCCAAGGCCCAATGGAAGCGGTCGAGGAGTTCCTGACGGAGAACAAAAGCTTCATCAGCGATCGGAGCCGGGAGAAGTTTCTGATGACGTTTCTTCCAAAGGGATTCTTGAAGAGGATTGGCTAGCGTCCCGGAAGGGCTGCTTATTCGGGGGTTGGGACTCTGACCTTGTAGAGCCGCCAGCGTCCGGATGGGGTCTGCGGGATGAGGGCGCCTTCCTGGGCGATCCCGGCGTGCAGTTTTTCGTCGCCGCTGACCAGGGCGTAATCGAAAGACAGCAGATCGCTCTTCTTGGCCCTCTCGGGAAACCATTCCAATCCTGAAGTCCAGGCCAGCCGCCGGGGCCTCTTGTAGATGACCAGGCTGGGGCCGAAGTCGGCGAAGGAGAAGTTCAGCTCCCCTCCCCGGTAGACTTGAGCGTAGGCAAAAACCTGGATGAAGGGACGGCCGCGGACGACGGCGCTCTCCCTCATGAAGCTCAGCCCGATCAGCCGCTGGTTCCCGGGAAGCGTCCTCAGCGATCGGCTTAGCCCGGAGAGATCGTTTCTCTCAAAGGCTATCCAGTTGGCCGTGGTGAGGCTGAAAAAGGCGAGCAGCAAGGCGACGACAGCGGCGGTGAGGATGCTCTTGCGGACCTTGATCTCGGGCAATCCCAGAAGAAGGAAGACCAGAGCCGGCGGGACCCACCTTTGGCAGAACTGGATCGTATTGGTGTGCTTGTCCGGAAGGACCAATGCCGCGATAAAGAATAGAGCACCCAGGAGCAGAAGGCTTCTGTCGGACTGAGAGATAAAACCCTTGCGGCGGGGAAGCCAGGCCAGAAGGATCCAGACGACGATCAGGCCGAAAAAGACCGGCTCCGGAGCGCCCTTGAGGCCCCCGAATGAAGCCTCGGCGAGCCACGTCGGGAGGAGCCTCTCAAAGGGAACGGTGAACCAAAGCGTTTCAGATTTGAAGCCGTATGTCGCCAGGTTCGGATACCAGGCGGCGGCCAGGCAGAAAAGAGGGATGGCGCCGGCAGCTCGCAGCAAGAGTTTCCTGACATCGCGCTGAATGAACAGGTGCGTCACCCCAAGCCAGCCGACAGCTACGAGAAACCAGAAGATGTGGGCGAAGTAGAGGATGACCCACGCTCCGAAGAAAGCCAGCGCTTCTTTCCAGCGGCTCCTGAATTCAGCCCGGAGGAGAAGAAGGAAGCCGAGAAAGACGAGCCAGCCGAAGGCAAACTGGTAGAACCCCCAGTAGAGGATGTGCCCGAAGAAGAGGATCGAGGCGAGCGCGACGGCCAAAGGCGGTCGCTTCAGCCGGGCGGCGAGAATATGGAGCAGGGCCGTCCAGAGAAGGGCGATGATGAGCATCCCGAGTCGTCCCGCGTTCTCCGGTCCAAAGACAAGCCAGCTCGCCCCGAGTACGGTATAGACCAGACTATAGGGGGTCATCCACTGGATCCGGTAGGGCGAATCGGGCCCGCTGACGGCTTCTCCGAAAAGCCGGACTTGAGCCGCGTGCTGGGGCAGGTCGGTTATCGGAGGGAATTTGACCAGGAGAAAGGGAAGGGCGGCCAGGCCGCAGCAAAGGGCGGCCAGCACAAACCTTTCCCGCGGGCGCTTCATTTTCAGGGATGTTATCACGGTTCCGGCGAAAACTCCATACCGCCATTGACCAGAGGCCTCGGTTCTGTTATGAAAGGGCCGGGACGGAAACATGGGGCGTCCGAAGCGGATCGTCAGTCTGTGCGCCGCGCTGTACATCCTGTTGGCCGTCGTCGTCTATTTCAGCTTCCTGAAACCTCCCAAGCCTCACTACACCAAAGGCATTAAGTTCAAGACGAAGGGCAACGGGCTCAGCGTCTTGCTCATCACCGTCGATGCGCTCCGGGCGGATCACGTCAGCGCCAACGGGTATCCCCAAAAAATCACGCCGGGCATTGACGGGCTCGCCTCCACTGGCCTTAATTTCACCAGGGCCGTGACCCCTATCCCTCGGACCACGCAGTCTCTCGCCTGTCTTTTGACCGGCTGCTATCCGTATAAGACCAAGGTTCGGGCTCTCTGGGGGACGCTCTCGTCTGAGGTCGTGACTCTCACAGAAGTGCTCAGGAACGTGGGCTACCAAACTGCGTCGCTCCTGGCCAACAATGTCCTTGTCCCCGGGAGAGGATTGGATCGTGGATTCGAGCTCTTCGGCAGCAGGTCGAAGCGGTGGGATGCGATGGAAGCAACGGGCGAGGCGCTTCAGTTCCTCGATAGGTTCAAGGGCAAAAAGCCCTTTTTTTTCTGGATCCATTACATCGATCCCCATATGCCGTATTTTCCTCCCGAGACAATCAGCCGGGAGCTTGACCCTGAATACAGGGGCAGATATGAAACTCATTTTGGGGAGAGCAAAGCCGGAGTGGGCGAAAGGGCCTATCCCCTGGATCTGGGCAAAGAAAGGGCCGTCTACAGAAACGACCTGGACGAGTCCACCAACCAACACATCCGGAGGCTCTATGCGGCGGAAGTGAAATTCGCCGATCAGGGAATCCGGAAGCTCCTGGGTGAGGTTGCCCGCCGGTTCGGGGACGACGTCATCATCGTCCTGACTGCCGATCACGGGGAAAGCCTGGGAGAGCATGATTACTTCTACGAGCACGGAGATTATATTTATAACGCCCAGCTCCGAGTCCCCCTGGTTTTCCGGATCCCCCCCAAGCATAAGCTCCACGCGGCGGGGAAAGTGGATGACTGGGTCAGTTTGATTGATGTGTTCCCGACGATCCTGGACCTCTTGGAAATTGAAGTGAGCTCCGGACATCTCCGGCATTTGGACGGAGTTTCGTTAATCCCCTACTGGGAAGGCCGAAAACCGGGGCCCCGGCCGCTTTTTTCGGAGTCAGACGATTCTTTTTACGCCCAATCCATCAAACGCCGTATCCGACATGATATCCCCGGCCGATTCCGGTCGGTGATATTTGACGGCTGGAAGCTGATCTGGACGCCGTTCCAGCAGCCGGGGATGCTCTATGAGCTCTACGATCTCGAATCCGATCCCGAAGAGTTGCGTGATCTTTACGGAGTGGAGAGTGCGCGGGCGCAGGCCCTGGAGAAACATCTCCAGCAGTGGATGTCGCTGCAGAGCGCGGGGGTCGAACAAACCCCTCCAACTGAGAAAGACCTGGAGATTCTCAGGTCGCTCGGCTATGTCAAGTAGGCGGGCTTAGAAACCCCTTTCCGGCAGGACATCGTAGAGCCGGCGTTCGTTGAAGCTGACCTTCTCTATGAACGCCAAAATCTTCCGGGCTGTTGCGGACTGGCCCGTCTTTTGGTAGCAGGGGAGGAGCTTGTTGAGAAGGTTCCGCCTGACTCCCGGGTCATTTTCGACCTGCAGGGCCGCCTCATAGCAAAAGGCGGCACGCCGCGCGTCTCCCCGATTTAGGAAGTCCGCGCCCATTTTCTCAAGGGACTTTCCGTCCATTTCGATCGGGCTCGTCTCCTGGAAGAGCTGACGCAGGAAGTCCCCAAATTCTGTCGAGTAGGCCGAGAAGACCTCAACGGGACTGCCGACTATCGAGAAGGAGTCTCCCGGCCGGCCTGAACGTTTGACCGGCTGGCCCGGTTCGATCCCGGATCCGTTTTTATTTAAGGGAATGAGCACCCCTTTTTCCAAGGTCCCCGAGTATAGGAAGATCTTCCTGTCCGGATAGCAGGAGAAAAGCTCGGCATAGCTCTTGTCCCTGGCTCTCACATAGATGACATCCCTTTTGAGGTCCGGATCGTCATGAAGGAAGCCCGAGCCCCAGCCCCCCTCTTCCGGGAAGGTTGCGGGCGGCCGGTTCCAGAACTTGAGGACGATGAGCGCACGGCCGAGGTTGAGTTCCCCGATCGTCCGGCCGAGGCGGCCCGAGGTCCCGGCAAAGGAGTGGTCGTAGCGGTCAAAATGCCAATGGCCATGAGCAGGCCGGAGCCGGTGCGGAAGATAAAAGGCAAACGCATAAGCCGCCAAGGCCGAGAGAACGAGGGCGGCCGTCTTTTTGACCGCTCTCTCGGGAGGCCCGGGCGCTATCCGGCCGACGAGGCCTGGAATCTCGACAATCCCCCGGGCGCTCAGCAAAAGAAAAAGCGGAAGGGCGTCAAAAAGCATCCGGGCGCCGATGAAGACGAACGCTCCCCAGAAAAATGAAAAGGCGAC
>Ga0102851_10003318_pt1 | contig 9979 bp, 5 predicted proteins | sample Mud3Dept3metaG_FD_79558 | JGI IMG/M metagenome (GOLD analysis project Ga0102851, IMG submission 79558) | Freshwater wetland microbial communities from Ohio, USA, analyzing the effect of biotic and abiotic controls - Mud 3 Core 4 Depth 3... | ecosystem: Environmental > Aquatic > Freshwater >...
CGGTGACGCCCGAAAGCCCGAAGAGTTCGAGTACATCATCGGCTGGTCGCCTGTCCAGAACGTCCGGCCAAACACCGACTATCCCGCCATCATTGTCACGACCGGAGATATGGACAGCCGGGTGGACCCGGTCGAGGCTTTTAAGATGGTGGCCAATCTCCAGTGGGCGACGAGCTCAAGCCGTCCTGTTGTCTTTAACCATGACCCGCGCCTGGGCCATTCCGGAGGCCGGTCCTTTTCCAAGCAACTCCGGGATTCGACCTGGGAAATGGCCTTCCTTTCCCACTATCTTGGGCTCATCTGGTAGTTCGATCCCGACAGGCTCCTATTTTTTCTCCCAGAGCGCATCCCAGGCTTCGGGCTGTCCCTTCAAGTACTTGTCCCACCAGGCCAGCATGATCTGGGGCAGCAGCCGGCGGTTCTCGTCCGTGCCCAGGATGCCGTGGTCCTCCCCCTTGAACCGGATGTAGGAGACTTCGCGGCCGAGAAGCTTCAAGGCCGTGTACATCTGCTCGGACTCCGTGACCGGGACGTTGATGTCGGCCAGCCCGTGAAGGAGGAGCGTCGGAGTTTTTATCTTGTCCGCTTTGTAGAGGGGCGATTGGCCGATATAGATGTCCGGCCTGTTCCAGGGAAAACTCTCCGCCGTCGCCACTCCGCTGTAAAGGAAGCCCCACCAGCCGGCTCCCCAGTAGCTCGCGATATTGCTGATTCCAGAGAGGGCGATCACCGAGCGGAACATGTCGGTCTGCGTCGTCAGGAGCATGGTCATGAACCCGCCGTAGCTTCCGCCATAGGCCCCGACCCTTTGCCTGTCGAGGAACGGTTTGGCGGCCAGGAGCTTCTGGACTCCTTGAATGATTTCAGCGGCGACGATCTTCCCCCAATCGTTGACATGGAGGTCCGAAAACTCCGGCCCCCAGCCCGGAGCCCCGCTCGGGTTGAGGATGTAGACGGCGTATCCGTTGGCGCAGTATTCGTGGATATTGGCGCCCGTGTAGCCGGCCATGAAGTCCCGGGCCGTATGTTCGGTGCCCCCATAGTAATGGACGATGAGCGGGTATTTCCCGGCCGGGTCAAAGCCGGCCGGGTAATGGAGCCAGCCTTCGATCGTCGCCCCGCGGGCGTTCGTAAAATTGAAATCCTCGACCTTGGTCAGCCGGATGGACCGGAATCTCTCCGCCGTCGGGTCGAAGACCAACGTCCTTTTCCCGGTCGAACGGTCGAGGCAGTAGAGGCGCGGCGGGTCGAGGAGAGATGTCCCCACATAGACCAGGGTATTGCCGTCCCGCGAGACATCGAACGCCTTGACCACGTCGACGCCGGCCTCGATTTTATCGAACCGGCTGCCCTGAAGGTCGGTCTGATAGAGCGGCTCCTGAGTACGGTCTTCGGTCAGCAGGAATACCGGACCGGCTTCTGACAGGGCGACCGGGTTGGAGAACCCCAGCGACTTGATATTGGGCGCAAACTGCCCGGTCAAGGTCCGCAGGGTCCCCGTCGCGATGTCGAGGAGATAGAGGTCCATCTCGTAATCATTGCGCAGCTTTTTGGCCATCTGCGCCTGGCCCATGGACTGTCCTCCGGCAAAGAGGATCATCCGTCCGTCAGGCGTCCATTGAGGACTTGAGATCGAGAACGGAGACGAGAAAACCCGGACGGATTTACCCGTGGAGAGATCGAGGACATTCATATCCGTGCGGACGTAGGGCCGGTTTTTGTAATCGGGTTCGCTGGTGACGAACAAGACGCGGGTGCCGTCCGGAGACACGGGCGAAGCTACAGAGGCAAAAAGACCGCTGGCCGATAGAGATCCCGCGGTGAGCGGGCGTCTGATCCCGGAATCCGCGAGGACCATATGCAGATGCGTTTTGCTGTGCCAGGGGGTCCAGCGGTCCTCCAGTCCGGTCATTTTCTCGACTTTGGGGTCGGGGTCCTTGGGGGGTTCGGTCACCGCATAGACGAGGAAATCCCCGGTCGGCGACCAATAGGCCGCGGTCAGCCCTTTGACTTCGTCAAGCAGCACCCTCGTTTGGCCCGTCGCCCGATCGACAAGCCAGAGGTCGGACGTTCCGGCATCGCCGGGGACGACGGCGCTCACTCGGCTTCCCTCGGGGGCCCATTGGATAGAGGAGTAGGCTTGGGTATCCCGGATCTCCCGTTCGAGTTCGGCGCCGGGCAGCCGCCGGATCTCGATCCACGATTCCGGCTTGGCGGTTTTGGGGTTGCGCTCCGAGACGACATAGGCGACGGCCCGGCCGTCTCGAGTCATGGTGATCGCGCCGATCCGGGGAGAATTCAGGATGTCGTCAGCGCCGATGAGCCTCTCGGGCGAGAGGTCCGTGCCGAGCCGTCCGTCCTGAGACGTCCGCAATTCCGACAGGAGGCCCCAATCCCGGGAGCAATCCGGATTCTTCAGGGCCAAGACGAGCAGCCGGTGCTTGCCGCAGGAGACGCTGACCTCGGCGCTCGACGGGGCCGCGTCCTTGGCCTCCGTCGTGGAAGACTCGTTTTTAGTGAGGATGGGCACGCCGTCAAAGTAGGCCTTGAGAAGGTGATGGCTTCTGAGCTCCAGACGCATTTTGCGCCAGCGATCGCTCTCGACATAACAGAACAGGAAGGCCGCTTCCGGACCCGGGCCTTTCGGGGCGAGCTTCAGGGCTCCCCCTTCCGCCTCCACGTGTTTCCAGACCATGGCCTGAGCGCTTCCCTTGGAAAGCGCCTTTCCCTCTTCCGGCCATAATGATGCCGCGTCCACGATGTCCGCTTCGAGCAGGTTTTTCAGCGGGTAGACGCTTTTTTCGCCCAGCCAGGCCGGAAGGGGAAGCTCGACCGGGCCGGCCGCAAGCCAGCCACTGACGGCGACCGTGCGGCCTTCCGTCTTGGCCGGCTGTGCCGGGGATGCCTGCGGGCCGGCATATACGGCCAGAGCGAGGGAAAGAATAATCACCGCAAGGACCGAAAGTCTTTTCAAGTGTGTCATCGGACGGCCTCCTTGTCCCGATATGGAGGAGAAAAAAAGGCAGGCCCTTCAGAGGGAAGGGCCTGCGGGGAATTCCGAAAAGAGAAGGATCAGAACCAGAACCTCGCGCCGGCGCGGAAGGTCCGCGGTGCGTTGACTCCGAGCGGCTTGCCAAAATCATCGGAGTCAGCGAGTTCCTGAACGTAGCTCGGCCGGCCCTGGTTGAATACGTTGAACATGTCCAGCATGATCGACAAGCGGTAGTTCTTGAAGCGGAGCGATTTCTCCAGCCGGAGGTCGAGGTTGTTGACCATCTTCAGCCGGCGGGAACCCATGGGCTCGGCCATCAGGTAGGAGCCGTACTGGTTGACCGGGAGGCTGAACACCCGGGTCCAGGTCTGCCCGCTGTACAGGCTGTAGAAGGCGCTCAGGCTGAAATCCAGAGGAAGGACATAGGTGGCCTGGACCTTGAAGATGTGCGGGGGGCTGATGACGGACTTGCCCTTGAGGTTGATCTGGTTGTTGGGGTCGGTGTAGAGCGTGGACATGCCCATATTCATGGCCTGGGCATAGGTATGGGAGTTGGAGTACGTCCCGTCTTCCTTGCTGTAGACATAGGAGACGAAGAGCTGCCATCTGTTGGAGAAGCGCTTGTTCAGGCTGACCTCGAAACCCCTGTACTTCCTCTCCGGAGTGACATAGACGATGTCGGGTGTGGCGGCCCCGTAGTCGACGCCGGCCTTGGGGTTAGTGATGTAGTACTTGTCGTCACCCGCATTTGTTTGATCATAGAGGGTGTAGGTCTTTCCCGTTTCGGCATCGGTGAAGGAGAACGCCTCGTAGACCGAAGTCAGGTTGACGGGTTCGATGAAGTTTTGCCACTTCCTGTAGATGACGGAAAGGCTCACGGACAGGTCTTTGCCCAGGACTCGTTCGATTCCCGCCACTGCTTGATCCATCGAGGGATGCTTGATGTCCGGGTCAATCGAGTAGAGGTCGACACCTGGGATCGTGTACCATTCGGAGATGGACTCCCAATTGTCCGAGACATTATAGTATGTCTGGTCCGAGCTGGGCGTCATGCTGGCGAAGTAGTAGGTCTTGGAGCTTTCGTTGTAACGGCCGAAATGGCCCTTGAGGACCGTGTTGTGATCCTTGAAGATGTCCCAGACGAACCCCACCCGGGGTTCGAAGTTTTCCGGCTTGTAGACCGTCTGGTCGAGGTCGGGGACCTGGCCGCGGTAGATGTTGAACCGGAGACCTGGGTTGAGTACCAGCGACTCCGAGACCTTCCAGCTGTCCTGGACATAGAATGAGTAGCGATAATTGATGGCGTCCTGCTTGTAGAGCATCTTGAAGGCGATGTAAGGCGCCCCGTCCCAGTCATAGTAAACGACCTGGTCGGGACCGTTGAAATCGTAGTTCCCGCCTCCCCTGCTCCGCTCGAACTCAAAGCCTGCTTTGAAATCGTGGGACCCCAGGAGGAAGTTATCGACGCTGTGGGACAGTGTTGACGTCACGCCGAAGCGCCGGGACAGCCAGTGGGACCAGAAGTAGAGGTTCTCCGCATAGGCTCCCGTCGCCAGGTCATAGTGGCCGGCGGTGCCCCGGTCGCGGCTGCTGGGGATCGAATCCCAGGTCATGGTGTAGCCGGCGACCTTCACTTCGAAGAGCGTCATCGGGGAGAAGGTGTGGAGATAGCTCATGTTGCCGACCCAGACCGGGTACAGAAGGTCCTGGTTGGCTTCGTCCGGAATGAGAGGGCTCATGAGATTGTGCAGGCTCTCCCGGTTGTGATACTCCCCGAAGAGCTGCAACCGGTCCTTGTCGCCGGGCTGCAACGTTAGCTTGATGAAGTACTTCGGATAGGTCAGTGGGTTCGTCTTGCTCATGGACTTGAGCTCGGTTTCCTGCTTCCAGTATTGGGCTCCGCCGAAAAACCAGAGCTTGTCCTTGAGGATAGGGCCGCCGAGATGGAAACTGGCATCGACGAGGTTGATGACTGGGGCTTCCGGGAGAAGGGACCACTCCGGGTCGCCCTTTTTGATGTTTTGGCTCTGCCAGCTCTTACCTCGATAAAGGAACTGGGCGTCCCCGCTGAAGCTGTTGCCGCCCGACTTGGTGATGACATTGACCATGGCCCCCGTGAAATTCCCGTATTCGGCCGGGGCGCCCAGGCCGATGACCTGCGATTCCTCGATGACGTTGTAATCGATCGGCGCCGTGTAGATCCCGCCTCCGAACCAGGCGTCGACGAGCTCGACGCCGTCCATCTGGTAGGAATTGCCCGTGGCGTTGCCGCTGCCGTAGGCGCTCTGGTCGGCGACACCCGGGGCCAGGTTGATCAGGCCGTAGGTGTTCTGGGCGGTCGGCAGGTTCTCGAGCAGATCCTTGGTCAAAAAGGTCTTGCCCAGGGCCGCATCGGTGACGTCGACAAGAGGAGCGGTCCCCACGACCGTGACCTCCTCGGCCAGCTTGGCCGGGCTCATGGTGATATCAATCGTCGCCGTCGTTCCGGCATGGACGCGGATGTCGGTCTGTTTGACCGGAGCAAAACCCTCCAGTGCGGCCTCGAGGGTGTACAAGCCCGTGGGGAGAGCGGGGAACCTGAAGCCGCCTCCCTGGTCGGTGACGGCCGATTGCGGCCTCATGAGGTTGGGGGATGAGATAGTGACTGTGACGCCGGGGAGCGGCGTCCCTCCCTCCTCCAGGAACTGCCCTTGGATAACGCCCGTCTCGCGCGACTGGGCGGACAGGCTGCCAAGGCCCAACCCGAGGAAAAGGAGGACGAGAAGAAGAGTACGGATTGATTTAGGCATGAAAACCTCCTTCGATATATATACGTTGGACGAGGTATTTTGTTTATTAGGGCATCGCTTGTCAAGACCCGAAGGCCTATGGAATCAAAGAGCCCTCCCGTCCAAACAGAGGACTTTGGCAAGGAATTTACGAGACGGGACACTGGAATGGCTCTCCCAGGATGATCCGGGCGGCCAGGTCGGCGGTGTATAGGGCCGTCGGCACACCTCCGAGGAAAAGCTCCGTGGCGGCGTAGATCCCGGCCAGCAAGAGGTTTTCGACCGGCGTCTCGGTCAGAAGCTTGCTCCCGAAGGCCTGCCCAGGCTCGGGGCTCCAGCTCCAGCCGGCGATCGATCCCCGATAGCGCCTGCCCCAATCGGCATAGGTGAGCGGCGTCGCCGACTCGACGACTACGACCGCGGGACCCAGGCCGGGCAGGGCCTTTTCAGCGGCACCCATGAGCTTTCGGGTCAGGGCAGATTTCCGGGCCTGGTATTCCGGCCTCCGTTTTTTTTCGCCTGCCCGGCAGCCGGCGAAATGGTCATAGGGAAAACTGACCCTCAGCACGAGCGAGCTTTTCCCGGGAGGGACATGGTCCGGGGCATTGTCCGACCAGCGGCATATCTCGATCTCTCTGGCTTCGAAATCTTCGAGGTCTTCCAGACCGCCCTTCTGCGGCTCCTCTTTCTGACGGAAGAAAAGGTGCGACGCCCGCATCCTCCGCCAATCAACCCCAGCCGGGTCGACACCGATATAAACGCACAGCTCCGAATCGGTATAGGGCGTGCCCGCGACCTTGGCCCGGAACTCCGGAGGCAGGTCAGAATCGGAGCACAGCTCGAGGAAAGTTTTTTTGGGGTCGACATTGGACACGACCCAGGGGGCGTCGAGACTCTCTCCGGACTCGGTCACGACACCGGTCACTCTCCCCTTTTCCACCCGAATATTCCTGACTCCAGTATCGAGGCGGATTTCACCGCCCCGCCGGCGCACGGAATCGGCCAGGAGGTCGCTCAGTCCATGGACTCCGCAGGACGGAGACCAGATCCCGACCTCGGTCATCGCGTTCCACATGAAGGCCAGCGTCTGGAGCGACATCTCCGGCTCGGACGTTCCCTGCGAGCCAAGGAAGTTCTTGAGCGCTCCCTCGACGAGATGGCGGTCGAGGAGCCCGCGGCTGGGAGTGAGTGAAAACTCCCGGACGCGGGCCAGAACGCTCCTCAGCTCCGGCGGGCCATATTCGGGAGTGCGCCCGGCTGCCTTCGGCAGATAGTCCGGATGCCAGGAATGAATATTTTTTGTCTGCTCGATGATGCCGATAAGTTCCCTGAAAACGGCCTGGAGACCGGCTTTCTCTTCCGGAAACATCCTCTCCAATTCCCGCAGGAGCGACTCGAGCGGCACCGAATAGACGATATCGAGCTTGGGACTTAAAAGCTGGAAGTGGTTTCTCCGGAAGGTGATCTCGGCTTCGACCCCGGCCGCGCGCAAAAAATTCAAAACGAGTTCGGGGAAGCTGAAGGAGAGAGGCCCCATGGGAAAGGTGTACCCCTTCCGGTGGAATATGTACGAGGTCCCCCCGATGTGGTTATTCTTCTCCAGCACCAGGACCCCGAGGCCATGCCCGGCCAGCCTGGCGGCGCAGCCGAGTCCGCCCAGACCGGCGCCGACGACGATGACATCAAAGGGCATTCCGCTCTTGCCGCCGGTCCGGCCGGTCACTCTTTTTGCATTCCGCTGAAGGCTTTCAGCACTTCCCAGAGGTCGCGGCTCTCATAGGTCAGTTCCCAGTCTCCCGTCCTCTTGGCGCCCGGATAGTATTGGCCGTTGTCGACCATTTTTTCGTCCTTAAGAGAGAGGACGAGCCGGTAAGGCGGTGTCAGCATATAAGGCTTGTATCTGGCCCGATCCCGGATCGCTCTTTCAACCCCCTCCCTTATCATTTGCCCGGAGACCTCGGGATGGATACTGAGGGTCGCCGCCCCAATCCCTTTTTTGACGGCCACCGCCTCGATCTCCCCAAACAGGCCCTTGACCTGGTCGCAGACGGCCTGGTCCCCGCTGATGAAAACGACAGGGACATTGAACCGGCCGGCTATCAAGGCATTGAGACCCGCTTCGGGAAGGGAGACGCCGTTAATCTTCACGTCAGTGATCCGGCCGCTCCAGGTGTGTTCCAGGTTGGCATCGGCTTTTCCGGCGCTGGCATGGTAGCCGATGAAGACGGCGGCGCCGAACGTCTCATCGATGCCCTCCATCATCTCCTTGGGGCCGAAAGACCAATCCCGCAGGAGCCGGGCGTTTTTGTGGAGAAGGTCGGGAAGGATATTCCGGCCGGAACCGTGGGCATCCCGGACGACGATCTCGGTTGCGCCCGCCGCGAGCGCGCCTTCGACGGCGGCATTCGCCTCCAGGGTCATGATCCTTCTGAAATATTGATAGTCGTCCCCGGCCTTGGGGTTGCACTCATCGGCCGACACGATGCCGGTAATTCCTTCCATGTCCACGGAGATCAGGACCTTGAGGGGCTTGGCCGGCTGACCGCTGGACAGGCCGCCGAGGCCCAAGATCAACAGGGAGACAAGAAGCGCTTTCTTCATTCCGGCTTTCCTTTCATCGCTCATTTCAAAAAATTCCCGCTGTCCCCGACTCTCCAGGTTCCCTCGACCTGAACATAGAGCACGGTCCGCAGGACCTCCTGGCCCTTTTCATTCTTGTACTTGATATCGATGAGCATCCAGTCCTCGAGACCCGGGTAGGCCATGTTGAGGGCGGCCTCGTTCGGACGGGCGAAGTTGGTGCCCCGAAACCGGCGCAGGATCGAGGCGTCTTTTCCGTAGTTCCGGATTTCGACCGGGAAGATGCCCTTCTCCTCGGAGTCGTTCTTGATGAACTCCTCGACATAGTTTTGGGGCGTGTAGTTTTCGTCGATCGTCGTCCATTCGTAGTCGTCGGCCTGGGCGCCCTTCCGGCAGGCGCCCGTCCCGGCCAGGAAGGCGGCGACGATCCCTAAGGCGAGGACGCTCATGGCGGCTTTCCGTTTCATCTTGACCTCCTCTTCTGGGTGAAGAATCGTTCGGAAATGTTATTTTCATCCCGGCCAAAAGTCAACTCGAAGGGGAAGTCAAAGGGTGAACGGCGCGGCCGTTTTTGCTTCCCATGCCCATGCAAATTGGTTACAATAGTCGTCCGGTTCCGATTTTATCCCCTGAAACGAGCCGGAAAGGAATCAAACCCGTCGAGGAGATCATCATGACTGAAAATCGCAAGACTCTGACCATCGGGATTATCTTCGCCTGTGTCTCTCTGGCGCTTCTGGCCCACCTTCCGTCTTCCGCCCGGCCTCTGCCGCAGGCGGACCAAGACAAGAAGGCGGAAAACCTTCCCGCTCCGCTCGCCGGGTTCGAAGACCGGGGAAAGTTCCTGATCTACGAGAACGAAGAGCCCGTGGCAGAGATCCTGTTCAATTGGGCCAGGAACGGCTCGCTTTCGAGCACGGCCACTGTGAGGATGGCCGGGCAGTCGGTGACCGTGGAAACCAAAATCGAGGTGGACGAGAAGGGCCTCTGGACCCGGATTACCCAGCTTGCGCCGCAAGGCAAGGCCGAGCTGACGCGGCTGGGCGGCACCGTCTCGCGGACGCTGGTCACGGCGACCTCCAAGGAAATCAAGGATACGATCGAACTTAAGCCGAACACGGTGCTCTTTGATAACTACGGGCCCACTCTCGTCTCTCAGATCGTCCGGCTGTATGACCAAAGCAAGGGCGGGAAGCAGACTTTCTGGATATTCGTCCTGCCCGGCGGCCAGATCGAGGCGTCCCTCGAGAAAAAAGAAACCGAAGACAGAACGGTCAACGGCCGCGACCTGAAGTTCGCGACATACCTTTATGCCTTGGGCGGAGTGGACATCACCGTCTGGACGGATGAAGCGGAAAAAGTCTATCTGGCCTCCGTTCCGGCGCAAGGCGCTCACTATGTCCGGGAAGGATACGAGGACTTGATGAAGGCTCCCCTGACCGACCCGCTGCTTTCCGCGGCCAAGTATGAAATTGTCGAAGAGCGGAACGTCATGGTGCCGATGCGGGACGGGGTGAAACTGGCGACGGACATCTTCCGTCCCAAGGAAGAGCCCAAAGCGCCGGTCATCTTCATCCGGACCCCCTATAAGAAAGATATGGTGGAGCTCCAGGCCCGCTATTTCGCCCGGCGCGGCTAC
>Ga0102851_10003319_pt1 | contig 9979 bp, 8 predicted proteins | sample Mud3Dept3metaG_FD_79558 | JGI IMG/M metagenome (GOLD analysis project Ga0102851, IMG submission 79558) | Freshwater wetland microbial communities from Ohio, USA, analyzing the effect of biotic and abiotic controls - Mud 3 Core 4 Depth 3... | ecosystem: Environmental > Aquatic > Freshwater >...
CCGCCGTCGGCCTTGTTCGGGACGATCCCCGGCCGCGGCATGTTGCCGAGGATCGCGCGGCGCTCGGCGACCGCATCGGGGACGGGCTCGCCCCAGTGGAGGGCGACGGTGGTCCACTTGCCGTCGAGAAACGCGGCGAGCTGGGTGATCGCGATCCGCCGCGGGCCGTCGCCGCCCGCCAGCTCGAGCTCCTCGGCGATCCACGCGTGGTTCTGCGCCTCGCCGACCTGGAGGTACTTCGATGTCACGGTGAAGCCGTCGGGTGGAGCGTCGCCGAGGTTCTTCGCGAGCATCGCCTCGATCGCGACGCGGCCTTCGGCGACGTCCTCCGCGTTGATGCCAAACGCGAACGCCGTCGGGGCGACGTGCTCGACGAGCCCATGCGCATCGGCCTTCGCGATCGCGTCGCGCTGCGCGGCGAGGAAGCTGCGGATCGGCACATCTGGCGTCGCGACCGCCGGCGCCGCGGAGCCCGCGCTGCCGGCCGCACTCCCCTGCTCCGCCGAGCCGCTGCCGGGCCCGGGCGTCGGCGTCGGCCCCGGCGACCTCGTCGGAGTGGTCGCCGTCGCGGCGGCGCTGCCCGTCGCGGCGCTGCGCGCGGACCCGCTGCCGGAGGACCCGCTGCCGGAGGTCTCCGCGACCGGCGCCTTGCTCGCGGTCGACGACACCATCACGCCGACTCCGGCGCCGACGCCGACGGCGAGGCCCCCGAGGATGAAGTACACGCGGCGGCGCGACCGCGTCTCCTCCGCCTTGGGCCGCAGGATCAGCGTCGTCGTCGTGCGCGCAGGCGACGGCGCCCAGCCACGCGCGGTCGAGGCCGCGGTCGGGATGTGCGGCTGCAGCGGATCGACGTAGTCGCCGGGCCCCGCCGGGCCGCCGTGCGCCGGCGGCTGATACGGATCGCCGTAGCCGGGCGCACCGTACGGGCCGGGCGGGCCGGGCAGGTTGACGACGGGCGCGCTCGGCTTGGTCTGCGCACCGGAGTCTCCCGCGGCTCGCACGGCCGGGACGCCGGGGCGGGTCGACCCGACCGGCCCCGACGCTGGCTGACCGAACGAGCCACCCGAGGCGGGCCGCAGCGACGGGACCGAGTAGCGCTGGACCAGCTCGCCCGTCGACGCCCCCGGCCCCGGCGGCACGGTCACCACCGCCCTCGGCATCGCCTGGGCGAACGACGCGCTGCTTCCTGCCTGCTCCGCCTCGGCTTCCGCCTCGCGCAGCGCGCGCCCGTAGCGCAGGGCCTGCGGGATCGACGCGAGGCATAGCGCGGCGGTCGAGACCATGACGATCGCGGCGCCGACGAGCACGTCGGCGATCATCTCGACATCGGACTCCGGCAACAGGCGCAGGATCGATCGCAGCGCGTCGTAGTCGATCACGAGCAGCACGGTGCCGAACGTCCCGACCAGCGCGGCCCCCGCGAGCACGCTGAACAGCCCACCGCGCGCCATCAGGCCGCCGAACACGAGGCCCGCCATCGCGCCGACGGCCCACGCGACCACCAGGCCGGTGCCGCCGCTCTTGTTCTGCTGGACGAGCACGATCGCGATCGTCCCGAGCAGGAGGCAGCTCGCCGACGCCAGCTGCGTCAGCACGCCGGCCGGGCGCAACAGAAAGCGCCGAGGCGGTGCTTCTTGTTCGGGCAGGGCGGCGGTCGACACCGCGCTCATTGTATTCCCGCGGCTAACCCGAGCGGGACTTGGCACCCGGGAACAACGGCCTCCCGGGCAGGTTCATTCGACCGGTGTCAGTCGACGGGCGGCGGCGGCGGCGGACCCTTGCGGATCCGCAGCGGGACCACGGGCGATCCGTTGCTGCGGTTCGCGAGCTGACCGCACGCCGCGTCGATGTCGTCACCCTTGGGCACCCGCAGATACGTCGACATCCCGAGCCGCTTGCACTCGTTCTGGAACGCCTCGATCGCGGCCGGCGACGGGCGCTGGTACTCGGCCTCGGGGTGCGGGTTGTACGGGATGATGTTGACCTTGCACTTGAAGCCGCGCAGCAGGCGAGCGAGCTGCGCCGCGTCGGAGAGCGAGTCGTTGATGCCGGCGAGCAGCACGTACTCGAACGTGATCCGGCGACGCTGCTCGAGCGGGTACGCCTTGAGCGCCGCGAGCAGCTTGCCGATGTTCCATTTGCGGTTGATCGGCATGATCGCGTCGCGGATCGCGTCGTTGGGCGCGTTGAGCGAGACCGCGAGGTTCGGGCGCACGGCCTCGTTGCCGAGCTTCTCGAGCTTGGGGACGAGGCCCGAGGTCGAGACCGTGATCCGCCGCTGCGCGAGCTTCGCGCCCTTGTCGTTGGTCAGGATCTTCAGCGACTGGATCAAGTTCTCGTAGTTGTGAAGCGGCTCGCCCATGCCCATGTAGACGATGTTCGAGAGCCGCGTCTCGGGGGAGGTCTCCGCGAGCAGCCGCCGCCCGAGGTACACCTGATCGACGATCTCGCCGGCGTCGAGGTTGCGCTTGAGCCCGAGCTTCGCGGTCGCGCAGAACTGGCAGTCGACGGCGCACCCCACCTGCGAGGAGATGCACTGCGTGACGTGCTCGCCCATCGGGATCAGCACGCTCTCGATCGACTGCCCATCGCGCGTGACGAGGCGGAGCTTCTGGGTCCCGTCCTTCGAGGTCTGGACCTCGGCGACGGTGAGGCAGCCGAGCGTCGCGACGGCGGCCATGTCATCGCGGGTCTTCGGCGACAGGTTCGTCATCTCGTCGAACGTGCGCGCGCCCTTGTCGTGGACCCAGCGCCACACCTGCTCGCCGCGGAACCGCGGCCAGCCCTGCGCGACCGCGAACGCTTCCGCGTCCTCGAGGGTCATCGACCGCAGGTCAGGCAGCTCGCTCACGACCGCCGTAGCTACCACGGACGGGCCCAAACGCCGAACGTTACTTGACGGTCACCGTGAGCTTGGTCGTGAAGCCTTCCGCGATCTTGAGCGTCTTCACGGCCGGCTCGACGATCGCGCGCACGCACGCATCGGCCGCCGCCTCCGGCCCCGGTGGCAGCGCGACGGGTGGGTCGAACCGGAGCACGTAGCGGCCGGGCTCGTCCTCGTACTCGGCCGCGAGGTAGCCGGCCTTGAACCCGACGGTCGCCTGCATCACGTCCTTCTTCGAGGCGGTGTGGAACTGGTCCCAGCACGCGATCAGCGCGTTCTTGAGATCCGGCTCGGCGAGCTTCTCGGCGATCAGCGGGAAGGTCTTCACCGGCTGGGGGGCCGCGGTGACGGTGACCGTCAGCTTGTCCGTCGCCGGGCGCTGCGGCCCCTTGGTCAGGTAGAGGTCCGCGGTCTTCGAGGCGCCGAGCAGCAGCGGATCGAGGCCGGTCTCGGTGCCGAGCTTTGCGAGCCAGCCGAGCGCGGTCTCGCGGAGCTCGCTGCCGACGGGCACCGCGAGTAGGCAGCGATGCAGGACGCGCGCCCCGAGCTCGGCATGCTCCTTCTTCGCGCGCGCCGCGGCGAGCGCGGCTCCGTACGCGCAGTCGACGTCCGGGGGCAGCGCGATCTTCTCGGCGTCGTAGTGACCGAGCGCCGACGCGTAGGCCGCGATCGACGCGTCGTGATCGGCCTTGGTGAACGCGAGGTGGCCGACCGCGGCGTAGTAGTCGCCGACGACAGAGCGCGACGTGCGAACGCACGTGGCCGACAGGCAACGGAGGTTGTCCCCGCAGTGCAGGCTCGCACCGCAGCTCTCGTACTCCTTCGACTTCTGCTCGGGGCGCGGCCCCGCGCCCTGCGGATCCGTGGCCGTAGCCTTCGAGTCACAGCCGAGCGCGAACAACAGGACGACCAGCGTTCCCTTCATGGACCGCGAGCATGGCACGGATCAGCGGCGGCGAACCACCGCGCGCGGGACCACGGGGCCGGGCTGGGCCAGCACCTCGGCGAGCCAGATCCCGCCGCCCACGAACAGGCCGAGCGAGCTCGCGAGCGAGAGGTGGACACCGTACAGCGCATCCGCACTCGAGGTCCACAGGCCAAACCACGCCGTGCACAGTGCACCGATCAGCGCGGCCGAACCCGCGAGCCGCAGCTCCGAGACGCCGCGCACGCCGATCGCCGACAGCAGCACGAGGCCGACCGTGAGCTCGACGACGCCGACCGACGGCGCGACGAGGAACACGACGAACCCCACGAACGCGACCGCCGTCGCCAGGAAGCGCACCGCGATCACCCCGGCGATCAGCGCGCGCGACGAGCGCGTCGCCGCGATCACCGCGAGCACGAGGCCGAACAGATACGGCGGCAAGAACGGCGGCACGTCGAGCGGCGACAGCGGAGTGGTCCCGCAGCCCTTCATGGCCGGCAGGAACATGCAGACGAACAGCAGGATGCCCGCCGTCCCGAGGACGGGTCGATGACGTCGGGTCCCCGCTAGCTCACCCATCGCGCCACGTAGTCTGCCAAGAACCGCGCGGCGCGTATCGTCCGAAATTTTCGGGTGCGAGGTCTTCGGGATCAGTGCCGGCGCAGTAGCTCGCCGAGCGTCTCGCGAACGGCCGGGTTGGTCTCGATCTCGTGGTGTTGCCGCAAGATCGGCAGCACGTCGGCGTTGTCCATCTGCGCGAGCGCCTGGTGCGCTGCGTCGCGAAGGTTGCCGGTCTCCTGGCGGAGGACCATGACGAGGAACTCGCCGGCCTCCACGGTCTGGATCTTCCCGATCGACTGCAGCGCCGAGGTCCGGACGCGGGGATCGTTGCTCTCGCGATAGATCCGCGCCAGCGGGTTGAACGCGTGCGGAAAGTGCAGGCCGCCGATCGCGACGAGCGCGGCCTCGCGAACCTGGGCGTCCGGATCCGCGAGCGCCTTGCGGACGATCACGAACGATCGCTTGAAGTAGAGAAAGCGGAGCGCGCGGACGGCGGCGCGCCGGATCACCGGATCCTGGGCGCCGAACAGCTTCTCGAGCGGGGACAGCGCCGCATACGACTGGAGCTCGCCGAGGAGCTCGGCGACGTGGACCAGGGTCTCGGTCTCGCCGTCCTGCTTGCGCGTCTGCGCGTCGGCGAGGGTCAGCAGCACCACGAGGGCGCGGCGCCGGATGCCGTTCGGATAGCGCAGGTCTCCGACGATCGAAGCCGCGACCGCGTACGGATCGCCGTCCATCTCCCACTCGAGGAGATCGACGAACCAGATGTCGGCGTACGCGTGCTGCTGCTTGAGGTAGTCGGGCAAGCCCGGCAGCTCCACGGGCGGCGCCGCGAGGCCGCGGTAGCGCTGCGCGATCGTCGCGAACCGCTTCTTCGCGCGATCGGGGAGCTCGAGGCCGGCGAGCTTCTCGAAGCACTCGCGCACCGCGGGGTAGTCGCCGACGGCCGAGTGCTGGGAGGCGGCCGCGAGCAGCGCGTTCTCCGTCATCTGCACGGGCACGCCGGTCTCGACGAACTTCTCTGCGCAGCGCATCCAGGTGAGTGCGCTCTTGTGCTGGTAGTGGCGGTCGTACGGGAGGCCCGCGCGCGCGGCGAACGCGGCGGCCTCCTGGTAGAGCGTCGCCGCCGCGTGGAGCTCACCGCGCTCGAGCGCGAGCTTGATGAAGTCCTCGTAGTACTGGAGGACGTAGAACTTGAGGTTGTCGTCGCGCAGCACGCGGATGCAGTTGACGTACCCCTCGGCGAGGTTCTCGAACTGCGAGCTCTCCTTGCCGAGCTTGAGCAAGATCTGGAAGCAGTCGAACGCGCGCTCGAGCTCGCCGACCTGCTCGAAGTCATCCGCGACCTGCTCGAGCTTGCGCTGGCTCTCGATCAGCGCGCGTCGCGCCTCCCCGGAGCCGGCCTCGAGGCGCACCGCGGCGAGTCCGTAGTTGAAGTGGATCAGCGCCGCCTCGTACGGGCGATGGTTGAGCCCGGCGGTGTGGACGAGCGCCTTCCATGCGGCGGTTGCATCCGTGTACTGCTTCGCGCGCTCGAACGCGACGGCGGCGTGCACCGGCAGCTTCGCCTGCTTGTAGAGCTGCGCTGCCTCGGTCCACTTCTTCTCGATCTCGGCGAGCCGCGCGCGCAGGCCGATATGCTCGTCGCCGACGAGCTGACCGCGCGCCATGTCGAAGTAGTGGAGGTAGAGGTAGACGAACGAGGCCTCGCGGCCGCGGTTCAGGTGGCGATAGATCTCGCCGAGCCGGCGCAACCAGTCGTCGTACTCGTAGTTGATGACGTGGGTCTGGCCGATCAGCTCGCGGTAGTGGCGCTCGGCCTCGGCCCACCGACCCTGCTGGACCAGCGCCTCCGCCTGATCCGCAGTCGACTCGATCGAGTTGAACGTCCGACGCGCCATCAGCGGATCACGTTCATCCGCCGGCTGACCGCGGGATCCGTCGCCGGCTGCTCGCCCTGCGCCTTGCGAGTCTTGGTGGCGTCGCCGACGATGTCGAGCGCGCGGCGCTGGCGCTCGGCGCGGTTGGTGAGCACATCGCCGGACACGATCTGCTGGCGATCGAGCAGCGGCACGAACTCCGGGAGCTGGTCGCTCGATGGCAGCACGATGATGCCGTAGAGGAACGCTTGCAGCTTGAGCGCACTGATCAGCTCGGGCTCGATGTGGCACTGGCCGTGCGTGAGCGTGTAGAGCACGACGCGGCGCTTCTGCTCGCGGCGCAGGCGCGTGACCTCGACGAGCAGCTGGCGGAACACCTTGCCGTAGTTGCGGCCGCGCTCGGAGCGGAAGCTCAGGAGGTAGGGCACCGGGACCTGCCCCGAGCGTCCGATCTTGATCGTCTCGTGGAGGCGCGAGTCGAAGAACCGCACCCAGATCTCGTCGCCCTCGAGCGTGAGCTTCTTGATCAGCGCGAGCGCGAGGCCGCGCGCGAACACCTGACGCTGGCCGCGCATCGAGGCCGAGCAGTCGATCAGGATGTACTGGAGCCGGCGCTCGTCCTCGCGCTGCTTCTCGCGGCCGTAGTAGAGCAGCTCGCTGTCGACGACCTTCTGCTCGAAGATCTCGCGGTCGTAGGCCAGCTCGGACAGCACGAGCGAGTCGATGTTGCCTTTGCGCTCGATCGAGGCATAGCCATCGACGGCGAACGTCTGGCTGCCGGTCGAGCGCCGGGTCTCGAGGACACTCGGCAGGAGATCGAGCGAGAAGTTCGCGACGTCGTTGGCTTCCGGCGAGCCGAGCGCCGCGAACAGATCGACGAGATCGATCGCACCACCGAGGGCTTCGGAGCCCGATGCGCTGTCCTCCTTGAACAGACCGAGGAGGCGCACGGTGTCGAGATCGATCAGCTCGACCTGCGTGTAGATGTGCATCGACTGGGCGACGATGTGCTCGGCAAACCCCCACAGGCTGCGCGGATCGAAGTCACGGAAGTGATCGGCGTAGTCGATCTCGCCCAGGATCCCGAGGTCGAGCGGCAACGGCTCGGCGCCGGCACTCTTGCTGCGATCGCGCCAGCGGTTGAACGTGTCACCGAGGATCCGCGACAGCAGCACCGCCACCATCTCGTCGCGCAGGCGCAGGCCGGCGAGCCGCTCGGTGACCTCGGAGGCCGCGATGTTCTCGAGCAGCCTCCGGTACTGGTCGAGCTGTGGCTTGACGGTCGCCGGCAGCTGGATCCGCGCGAGCTGCGCCTCGCGAGCGCGGAGCACGTAGCCGCCGGCGCCGCGGGTCATCGATAGCATCACGCCGATGTCGTGGATCACGAACAGCGGGAGGTGCACGCCCATCCGCGCGAGCGAGTTGCTCCACGCGGCCGCGCGCACGAGCGCCATCGGGGTGTCGACCTGGACGTGGGACAGCGCCATCGTCGCGACCTGACGCGCGAGAAAGCTCCGTCGACGTTCGACCGGAATCGGCACGCTGGGAAGCTAGCACGCAACGCATGCGAGGTCTCCGTGCAGAGGAGGCCCGTGGCTGACGCGGGAGCGTCGGATCAGCGGCCCGTCGTTGTCACCTCCTTGTCGCGGTGGGCTAGTCTCGCCGCATGAACCTCTACGACGCGACCGTCCCCGTGTTCACGAAGTACCTCAAGAACGTCGAGGGCTGGCTCGACAAGGCCGTCGCCTACGCCGAGCAGAAGAAGTTCGATCCCGAGATCCTGATGAGCGCGCGGCTCGCGCCGGATCAGTACCCGTTCCTGCGTCAGATCCAGGGCGCGTGCGACCAGGCGAAGTGGACGTGCGCGAAGCTCGCGGGCAAGGAGGGTCCGGCGCACCCGGACACCGAGAAGACGATCGCGGAGCTCCGCCAGCGGCTCCACGCGGTCGTCGACTACCTCGCGACGCTCAAGCGCGAGGACTTCAACGGCGCGGAGGAGCGCAAGGTCTCGCACAAGTGGATGGGCGACAAGGCGATGCGCGGCGGCGACTACCTCGATCACTTCGCGCTGCCGAACTTCCACTTCCACCTGACGACCGCGTACTCGATCCTCCGCCACAACGGGATCCCGGTCGGCAAGTCCGACTACACCGGCATGCTGCCCTGGGCGTAGGCGACCCACCGCGCTTTAACGTCGGGGGGGCACGCGAGTCCTCACGCCATGAAGCTCCTGATCGCCGCCCTCCTCGCCCTGCTCGCCTTGCCCGCCGTCGCCGCTGCCGAGGACGGGCTGAACCCTCCGGGTGGTCCGGTCTACGACACGCCACTCCCCGATCGCGGCGACGCCGCGAGCCAGCGAGGTCGCGGCCGCGGCCCGCTCCGGCGCGCGCTGATCGCGAGGTTCGATGCCAACGGCGACGGCCGCCTCCAGCCCGAAGAGCGCAGACAGGCCAAGCGCGCCGTCCGCGCGAAGCTGGCGCAGCGGTTGATCCGGCGGTTCGACACCAACCACGACGGCAACGTCGGCCCCGACGAGATGCCGCCCGGCGCGGCGCACAAGCTCCGCAAGCTCGATCGAGATCGCGACGGCTGGGTCGGGCCCGGCGAGCAGCGGCGCTGAGCGTCAGGGTGCGAGCGCACCGAGGTGCGTGGCACCGAGGTGAACCAGGTAGCTACGCAGGTGCGCCTTGCTCGCGAGGGCGTCGTTCGCGCCCGCGGTGCGCATCGCGGAGTTCGCCGCGGGGTCGCTCGAGATGCCGATGATCTTGCCGGAGAACCCCGAGGACCGCAGGAACGCGATCGCGGTCGCGCCGTCCTTGCGGCCCGCGCCCATCGCGAAGTCCATGAACACGAGGTCGTAGCGGCCGAGACCGCACGTCGCCATCGCGTCGTCGGCGTGCGCGAACACGTCGACCGCGAGGCCGGGGATGTGGAACAGCTCGCCGCGCGCCGCCACGACGTCGTCGAAGATCGCGACGCGAAGGGGCCGAGGCGCGGCGACCGGCCGCTGATCGAACGAAGGGGTGGGTAACATCACAGTCCGAACTTCGAGGACGCGAACACCGTCTCGAGGAGCTGATCGACCTCGCGAATCATCCGCGCCGCCGCCTCACCAGGAAGTGAAGCGAGCGCGACCTTGATCTCGTTGAGGTTCTTGAGCTGGCTGAACAGCTGGATGTCGGACAGCTCGGTGCCCGACGTCAACAGCTCGCGGATCAGGCCGAGCTCGGTCAAGAGGTCGTCGAGGCTCGCCGACGGGCCGATGAACCGGCGCTCGTCTGGATGCTCGCGGTAGTACGCGTCGACCATCGGATTGACGATCTCCTCGAGCAGCTCGACCTGATCGAGGTTGTTCCAGATGTGGCGCAGGATGAAGAAGTCGCCATCGTGGACGCGCGTGCGGCCATCGAACACGGCGGACGCGGCGAACAGCTTGAGCAACTTGACCGCGCGGCGATCCGAGACCGAGATGCCCTCGCTGCGGATCTGGAACACGAGTCCCTTGTACTTGGTCAGGAACTCCTCGGGGAACACCATGAACTTGTCGAAGTTCTGCTGGATCTGCCGGAGGTCGCGCGCCGAGATCACGGGCTTCAGCTCGGCCATCGGGCGGCCCGCCGCATCGACGCCCCGCCCCGTCATCTTGCGGAGCTCGAGCGACACGCCCTTCTTCATCAGCTCGTGGAAGTGATAGCTGTCGAGGTTGTCCGACAGCACGCGCAC
>Ga0102851_10003321_pt1 | contig 9977 bp, 7 predicted proteins | sample Mud3Dept3metaG_FD_79558 | JGI IMG/M metagenome (GOLD analysis project Ga0102851, IMG submission 79558) | Freshwater wetland microbial communities from Ohio, USA, analyzing the effect of biotic and abiotic controls - Mud 3 Core 4 Depth 3... | ecosystem: Environmental > Aquatic > Freshwater >...
AATTGATGTTACACTACCACGTTGTCTGCATTATAAGCATAGATATGTGCGGTTTGCGGTATTCCGGCGTAGAGATTGTTCACATAAATATTCAGAAAAAAATCGGCGATAATCTGCGCATCCAAATTTGACCTAAAACTCAATACGTCATATCCATTCTTACTTTTCTGAATCCGTCTGCTATCGGAAAACAGCCCATTACTCATGATAGTAGAGACATCTGCTATATTACTATCATTCGATGTCTCTCGCCTTAGTCCCGTAATAAAGCCCGCTTGTCTAAGCAAGTCGATACGCTCATCGCATGCATCGCCAATTCCATCAGCATCAAGATCGATCTGGGTCTGATTATAAACTGTCGGGCAATTGTCGCGAGAATCAGGAATGCTATCTTCATCGGTATCGTAGAGTACCTCAATATAATTTGTTTTTGTAAGAGTATCAACATTACCATTATCATCGGTAACAGTTACTGATGCCGTATATAATCCGGCATCAGTATAAACCGTCGCAGGATTCTTCAAAATTGAATCAACAATACCGTCATTATTGAAATCCCATGCCCACGAAACAATTGTCCTTCCGATAGCTGTAATCGAATTATCAGTAAAGTTCACAGCAAGAGGTTTTAATCCGATAATCGGCTCTGCGGAAAAAGCAGCTTTTATTTTAAAAAGATATGAAGCATACCAATAATAGTTGCCTGCATAATTTCCTGAAGGTTGGGAAGACTGCATTCCAATATCAATAATGTTATCAGGTGAATGGTTGTTATATAAGCTCCATTTTACGGTTAAAGAATTAAACGGGCCATATTCAGTCAGCGGTGTTGCAACGGTGACCGGTGTATCAAATTCTCTCTGAACTGTAACTCTGTTATCACTTGTAAAGTCGATTGTATATGGAATATCATCTGAAAGCACCAACAAGGGATTGATGCCTGTTATGCCTGATAAGTCAACTCGTTGCCACATCGGCGATGAATTCCATGCCTGTGCATGATTATGGAAAAAGTTGCAATAGCTCTTGTCACTGCGGACCACAGCTACTCTAACATCTCCATTCTCATGGATAACAAATGATGTAGCCTTATCTCCTACGCCAAAATATTTTCTTGGCAAAAAATAAGACAGGTTGTTGGCATTACCTTTCCATACTTGATTATTTAACAAGATGTAGGGAATATTGTCAGGTCCTATCACAATATCCAGAGGGATTGAAGTGTCGAGATTAAGAAATTTTGATTCTTTAGGAATCATACTTGCTTTATTCCAGACATTTCCAACCCTATTCGCATAGTAAATCGCTGCATATAATTTCCCTTTGTATGTCTCATGCAGTGAATAGACGACATGTGGGACATCATCGGCGTCTATTGCAAGCGTGACCTGTCCAGTTCCTGCACTCAACTCAAGCGCTATGTTTTTCTGAGCCTCAAGCAGCTCATACCCCTCCCATGAGAGATCTCCCGTAAGACTTTCATAAGTATTAAATTTCTGGTAATAAGGCCTTCGATTCCAGTCGTACGTTATCATATGGATAACGTCACGGCTGTCAATTGCTACGCTTATTCTAGTTCCAGATGCCCACTGATTTTGCGAGCTTATGTGGTTCCAACTTTCTCCATTATCTGAACTATATACTTCAACCCAGCCATTTGAAGAAGCTGTAGTTTCTGCATTTCCGATGAAATAATAGAGTTTGCCTGTCGAGCTTCTGACAATCTGTTTGGATCTATTTAGGAGATTATTAACATTTGTTGTGGCTATAAAATCAGGATTAACATCAGCTGCTTCGCCATAAGTTCTTGGAGCGATAAGTAGCAATAATAGAAATACGAAAACCATCACCCCCTCAAACTTAATCCCATTATTCATTGCATCCCTCCTTGTCGGCCATTTCTTCTTGCAGAACCAGCAGCCTGTAGAAGTGAACTGAAATAGTTTCCCAAAAGTGGCTGTGTCATATATATATTCGGTACCGCCTTTGTTGCCGTCAATGCCCTGTAGTCCATCTTGCCTTCCGGCGGCCAGAAGTAACCGCCTAATCGGGGATTAAAGTATCATATCCAGATAAAAAATGAAAGAACTACCCAACAGTTCAGAGTGTCATCGAGGCAAACCTTCATGGATAGTTTTGCCGATCTTTTTCACATCGATTTCTACATGAGACAACAGGGAGGAATACCTGCGGATTTTTCTCTTTTACTAAGGAGACCGTTAGTAAAGCCACATTCATTGTCATTGCCCGACCTGCCTGCCGGCAGGCAGGTCGGGCAATCCAGAACTCCTTGAAAACACTAGATTCCCGCCTTCGCGGGAATGACGGCACATGGGGTCTTACTTATGGTCTCCTTAGTAAGCGATAAAAAAACTCAACCAACCGCCTTTAAAATGCCTTTCAGCAGGGCCGTCGGAGAAGGCGGACAGCCGGGGATATACGCATCCACAGGAATGACCCTGTCGATACCGCCCAGCGAAGCGTAGCTCTCACCGAATATGCCGCCGTTGCATCCGCAATCGCCGACAGCAATCACCAGCTTCGGAGAGGGCGTGGCATCATACGTCCTGCGGAGCGCAATCTCCATGTTCCGGGCGACCGGGCCGCTAACGAGCAGCATGTCAGCGAAACGCGGCGACGCGGTAAAGTGCATGCCGAACCGCTCGCAGTTGTATATCGGGTTGTTCATAGCGTGGATTTCGAGCTCGCAGCCGTTGCATGAGCCGGCATCTACCTGCCGTATCGTGAGGCTCCTGCGGAACCGCTGCCGTATGGCCTCTTCAAGCCTTGCTCCGACCTCTTTGATCTCCTCAGCGACTTCGGCCTGGAGGGGTTCGGTCACAATGCCTGTCCTGAAGATCTGCCTGAGTATCCGTATCATGAAATCCTCACAAAAAAGCCGCCCATCAAAGGTCGTGCCCCGAATATGACTGGTTAAAGCTCTTATTGCAGAGCGGAAAGTCCGGCACGATGTTGCCGAGTACGGCCAGCTCCAGGCCAAGCCAGTTGACACTGGACGGGTCGCGTACCACGCAGCGGCTGATCTCGCCTGCATGGCCTGACTGGAGCCAATAGATGATCTCCCCCCGCCACCCCTCGACAGCCGCAAAGCCGGAGATATCAGGGGAAGGCCGAGCGACAGGCACGCTGAGCCCGCTGTCGGGCATGTCTTCGAGTATCTTGCGGATGATCCTGACCGACTCCCGAACCTCGTGTATCCTCACCCATGCCCTGGCATGCACATCCCCCGAGATGAGGACCGGCACATCGAGTTCCATCCAGTCATGCCGGTCATATGGGGGGAACGGATGGGAAATGCGGCAGTCGAGGTTCAGACCACTTGCCCGTGCCACAATCCCGACAACGCAGAGCTCGCGGGCTGTCGCAGGCTTCAGTATCCCGGTGTCCCTCAACCTGTCATCAAGGGAGGAGTTCTCATCGTATATCGTGACCAGCTTTTCAAAATCCCTTGCCAGCAGGTCCATCTCTGCAAGGATCTTCCGTTTCCCGGCAGGGTCGATGTTGACGGTCACGCCGCCGGGGATTATCCTGTCCATGATAAACCGGTGGCCAAAAAGCCTGAGGTTGGTACGGAGGAGCATCTCCTTGAGCCGCGAAAGCTGATAGAGCATGAAGGCAAATGCAGCGTCGTTGCAGATGGCGCCGATATCGCCGAGGTGGTTCGCTATACGTTCGCGTTCAAGGAAAAGGGCCCTGAGCCAGTGAGCCCGCTCGGGCACCCGGCAGCCGGTCATGGACTCCACGGCCATGCAGTATGCAAGAGCGTGGGCAACCGTGGTGTCTCCCGAGACCCTGCCCGCAAGCTTTGCGCCGTCCTGCCAGGCAAGCGATTCAAACTTCTTCTCTATGCCTTTGTGCACATACCCCAGACGCTCCTCGAGGTTGATCACATCCTCGCCAATCGCCTGAAACCGGAAATGACCCGGCTCGATGATCCCGGCATGCACCGGGCCAACCGGTATTTCGTAGACTCCCTCGCCTTCAGCACGCGCCCATGCATATTCTCCCGCGACCCGCGGCATCTGTTGCGCTGCATCAAATGATTTCCTGAGCGGCCAGGCATCTTCAGGCCAGTCCTCGAACTTAATCCACGGCCGCACATCCGGGTTCCCTGTTGCGGTTATCCCCATCAGGCTCATGATCTGACGCTCAAACCGGAATGCCGGAACAAATCTCTTGGAAAGACTGGGAAACCATGGATCGTCAGACGGCACCTCGGTCTTTACGATCAGGTATTCACTCCCCCACCGGTAACAGGCAAATACCCCGTACCCCCTGCCCAGCGCGCTCTCATCCGCTGCCCATTCTGCGACGAGAAGGGCGTAGGCCTTCTTCATCACCTTTGCCGCCTCGCTAAACCGGTCCCTCGGGACAACACAGGTCGCGACTGAAGCTGGACGCTGACTCTCGGCGAGCTTTGCCTCTGAACCGAACACCGAGATTATCGCCTCTTTCAGCATATTCATTTCAGCAGCTCCACAGCAGTATGGAACCAGGCATTCAGGAAGTCGGGCATATAAAAACCGATGATCAGGACAAGCGCAAGGTGCAGGACAACCGGCAGATGCGCCACCTTCATCGGTTTCTGGTATGACGGCACCTCACCCGCCACCATAGGCTGCACTTTCCGAAAAAGTGCTGCAAATGCAACACCGAGACCAAGGAGAAGGAACGGCGTAAGATACGGCGCATCTTTCATGGTGGCGGTAAGTATCAGGAATTCACTGGTAAAAATGCCGAAGGGCGGCATACCCACAATGGCCATTACGCCGAACATGAGGCCCCAGCCGACAAGGGGGTTACCCTTAAAAAGCCCTTTGATCCTGGACATATCCTGTGACCGGTGCATCTGTGAGGCATGGCCGACCGTGAAGAATATGGCGGATTTTGCCAGACTGTGCACCAGCATATGGAGCAGCGCGCCGAACGTGGCTATGGGCCCCCCGAGGCCGAATGCAAAGGTGGCAATACCCATATGCTCTATGGACGAGTAGGAGAACATGCGTTTGATGTCCTTCTGCCGAAGAAGCGAAAAAGCCGCGACTAGGATCGAAAGCAGGCCGAAGCCCATCATGATATTGCCGGCGTGGTGCGTATGGGTAGATCCGTCGACCAGCACCTTGCATCTCACCAGCGCATACAGCGCTATGTTCAGGAGGAGGCCGGAGAGAACTGCGGAAATGGGGGTAGGACCTTCGCTGTGGGCATCCGGCAGCCAGTTATGCAGCGGCACCAGTCCTACCTTCGTGCCATATCCTACCATCAGAAAGACAAAAGCCAGGGACAGCACCGTGGGTTCGAGGCTTCCGCTCACCCTGCTCAGGTTCGTCCAGAGAAGGGCTTCGCCTCCTTCGCCCAGCACCCTCTCCGCCGCAAAATAGAGCAGGACGGTCCCAAAGAGGGCCTGCGCAATGCCGACGCCGCAGAGAATAAAATATTTCCAGGCCGCTTCGATGGCTGTCGGTGTGCGGTACAGGGAGACCAGCAGGACGGTAGAGAGCGTCGCCAGCTCCATCGCTATCCAGAGCACGCCGACATTATTGGTCAGCAGGCAGAGAAACATCGCAAAGATAAAGAGCTGGAACATTGCGTGGTAAAACCTCATGCCCACATGCCCGACACGTCCATGCTCACGCTCCCTGCGCATATACCTCCTGCTGAAGATGGCCGTGGTCATTGACACGAATGCCGTCAGCACGGAAAGGTACACATTGAAGGCGTCGACAAAGAAGAACTTTCCGCCGGCGAGCATGGGGCCCTGCATATATACCTCGACTGCGAGCCCAACGCCGGCGGCAAAGGTGGTGGCGGAACCCAGGATGTTTATCTCCGCTGCGAACTTCCGGTCCCCCACAAAAGCAAGCACGGCAGCTGCGCAGAACGGCACACCGAGAAGAATCAGGAGCATCATACTGCTGGTCACTGTCAGTCACTCTCCTTCAATTTTGCCATCTGTTCCACGTCGAGACTGTCAAACGCGGTATGGATATGAAAGAAGAATATGCCGAAGATGAACGCGGCAATGAGCACATCGAGGGCAACCCCCAGCTCAACAACAAGAGGCATGCCGTAGGTCGCGCTCGTGGCGGCAAAAAAGAGGCCGTTCTCAAGCGCCAGGAACCCTATGATCTGGGTAACGGCGTGTCTTCGGGTGATCATCATGAGAAGGCCGATCATGACCGTTGCAAGAGCGATCGCAAGAGTTGACCGTGTAATGAGCGTGGAGAGTTCCCTGATGGGTGCCGTAAGGTGATAGGAGAATATGACAAGCGCTATGCCGATCATCATGGTCATGGGGATGTTGACGACAGTCTCGACCTCCTTGCGGATTCTGAGGCGGTTGATCAGCACATGGAGAATATAGGGCAGAAGGACAACCTTCAGGGAAAGGGTAAGCACGGACGATATATAGAGATGGTGCTTGCCCGCCACAAAGCCGACGACTGCGGTATTCAATGAGAGGAACAGCCCCTGCCAGGCAAACAGGTGAATAAGCCCGTATATCCGCTTCTGCGTCAGCATACCGAACGCGGTAAGAAGCACCAGGGCTGCGAGAAAGCTGTTTATCTGTGCCGCAATATGCAGGTTCATGTCACTCCAGAATAAAAAATGACAGCATTCCCAATGTTGCCATCAGGAATGCCGATCCCAAAAATTCGGTAAGGCGGAAAAGCCTCATCTTTGCAAGGCCGGTCTCTATCAGCACAAGAATCACCCCTGATGCAGCAAGCTTCAGCAGCAGGAAAAAGAATGCGAAAACACCTCCTGATGCGCTGCCTGACACATCTATGCCCCAGGGGAAAAACAATACGGCTCCCAGCGCCATAAACAGGGTAAGCTTCATCATGCCTGCCCATTCAATAAGCGCGAGGTGCCTCCCGGAATACTCAAGGATCATTGCCTCATGGATCATGGTGAGTTCCAGGTGCGTTGAAGGGTTGTCAACCGGGATCCTGCCGGTCTCCGCGAGGCTGATCAGCACAAAGGCAAGGAATGCAAAGGCGATTGACGGCCTCAGTACAGACTGGCCGCTGTACATCACCTGCACGATCTGGGACAGGGACGTTGACCTGGCTGCCAGGGATATGGTGAATATGGCCATAAGCATGGCAGGTTCCGCCAAAGAGGCTATGGTCATCTCCCTGCTTGAGCCCATGCCGCCGAATGCCGTGCCGATGTCCATTCCCGCCAGGGCAGTAAAGAAACGGGCTATGGCAAAAAGGGCGACAAGCACGATGACGTCAGCCGCAGCCGAGAGCGGAAGATCGGTCGTAAGCATCGGAATGATCCCGCCCGCGAGAACGGTCGTACCAAATACAAGGTACGGCGTAAAGCGGAATATCCAGGATGCGTTTTCTGCCAGGACTACATCCTTGGCGAAGAGTTTCCTGATGTCCCGGTAGGGCTGAAACAGGCTGGGGGAGGTCCTTCCCTGGAACCAGCATTTTACCATCCTCACCCACCCGGCAAATGCCGGTGCAATGCTGAGAACAATGCCTATCTGCAGTATCTCTGATATAAAAGGATAAAAATTCATCTCATAAATATCAGCAGGACGATGATGGTTACAAAGGAATATATCAGATACGCCTGTATGCGGCCCTGCTGGAGCCTTCCGACCCTGCGGGACATCCAGAAACTGATATCAATAATCGGCCGATACAGCCATCCCCAGAAACGGTCCCGTATGCGGAGCGTATACTGCATCCTGCCCGGAACTGTCCGATGTGCCGCCGCAGGGTTCAGCTTCACCTGTTCACGAATGCTGAAGAGAAAGCCGAATATCCGCCGTATGGGCATGGAAAAGGCAGCGGAGGTGTACTGCATCCTCGCTGTCACCTTCTCGAATCCGCAGTCCCAGAGCGGCACCCGCTTAATGGAGCCGGCCCTGACATGCAGGAGAAGATATGCTATGACAATGACGGACAGCGTCACAAGGAATACGAGCGGCCCTGAATACGAGGCACGCTCACGCGCAACAGGGGTCAGCCACATCCATCCGAAGGCCCCTGCAGTGGTCCCCATCCGTGTGCCCACGAGTTGCTCAGGCACATTGTCCATCCAGTCGATCACGAGCGTGGGCAGGATGCCGAAAACGAGGCAGAGGGCAGCGGCCATGATCATGCCAAGCATCATACACCAGTCCGCTTCATGGATATGAGGGTTATTGTGACCGCGCCAGTGCCCAAGGAACGTTACGCCGAAGGCCTTCACAAAACAGGCAGCTGCCAGGGCTGCGGTAAGGGCAAGGAGTGCGGCTCCCATCGGGATAAGAAGCTTCATCAGCGGACTCGGCAGAGAAGGGGAGAGAAGGAATGCCTGAAACGTGAGCCACTCTGAGACAAAGCCGTTAAACGGGGGAAGCCCTGATATCGCGATACACCCGACAAGAAAGAGCGCCGCGGTCCATGGCATATGATGTATGAGGCCTCCCATTTCATCCATGTTTCTCTCGTGGGTCGCGTGAAGCACGGAGCCCGCGCCCATGAAAAGGAGCCCTTTGAATATGGCATGATTCAGGATGTGGTACAGTCCCGCGGTCAGGGCAAGGGCGGCGAGCAGCGGAAAGTCGAAGGAACGGAAGATCATCGCCAGTCCGATGCCGATCAGTATAATCCCTATATTTTCGACTGAATGATACGCCAGGAGCCTCTTGAGGTCATGCTGCATCAGGGCGTACAAGACACCCATGACAGCTGAGATCAGGCCGAACACCAGGACAATCGTTCCCCACCACCAGGGAAAGACCCGGATAAGATCGAAGGTTACCCTCACAATGCCGTATATCGCGGTCTTCAGCATCACACCGCTCATCAGGGCAGATACGTTCGATGGGGCGACAGGATGCGCCTCGGGCAGCCATACGTGCAGGGGGATAACTCCGGCCTTTGCACCAAACCCGAACAATGCGAGCAGAAAGGCCGCGGTTGCCCATGCAGCAGGGAACTGCGCCTGCCGCATGGCATCGAATGTGAAACCATGGAACCCCTCAAACCCCGTTGCAAGGCCTGACATAACGCCAAAAGACAGAAGGATTGCTATGGCGCCGACATGAGCAACAACTATGTAGAGATACGCGGCCCTCCTGTTCTCGACGCGTTCATCCTCAAACAGCACAAGGAAATAGGAGGCCGCCGCCATGATCTCCCAGGATACGAGGAAGAAAAGCGCGTCATCGGCAATGATGACCATGAACATACCGGCAAGGAACAGTGCGTAGAAAATGACCAGGCGGGTTATCGGCCGCTGTCTCATGATCCCTTTGACATAGCCTATGGAATAGATGGATACGATGAATGCGAGCAATCCCACGACGGTCATAAAAAAGCCTGCGAGGGGATCGAGCCTGAGATGAAACGGCAGATCGGGAAGGCCAATGGACATGACCGCCCTGCTGGTACCATTGCCTCCTACCACCCAGACACCCGCCGCAGTTGCGGCCAGCGAAGCGGCAGCCGCCGCGATAAAGCCCAGCGTATTCAGCAGGCGCTGGTTTCTGTGCAGGAACAGGGCAAGGACCGCCATCGCCAGGAGCAGGGATATTGCACCCCCCGCAAGATTCATGGGATTCAATGTCATGCGGCAGCACCTGCACGGAAGATCATTATTTTTTTGTACTGTTGTCGCGCCACCCCTTATCCTCGTCAAAATGTTGATGGATTATACCATCAAACAACTTTATTGCAGCAATGAAATCCTTCCTGCACTGTCCTTCTCAGGTCTCCGTGGAGACAGCAATGCTATAATAGCACCATCTCTTTTATGCGGAGGAGCAGCTATTTCTTCTCTCATTATAGACGGCTACAACCTTATCGGCATACAGCACCGCGATCTTCGCAATAAGCGGGAGGAACTCATACAACAGCTCATTGCCTACAAAAAACTGAAAGGGCATGACATTACTGTTGTGTTCGATGGCTGGAAGACCGGCAGCCATCGGGAAGAACACGCAGTGA
>Ga0102851_10003322_pt1 | contig 9976 bp, 11 predicted proteins | sample Mud3Dept3metaG_FD_79558 | JGI IMG/M metagenome (GOLD analysis project Ga0102851, IMG submission 79558) | Freshwater wetland microbial communities from Ohio, USA, analyzing the effect of biotic and abiotic controls - Mud 3 Core 4 Depth 3... | ecosystem: Environmental > Aquatic > Freshwater >...
CTTGATCAACGCGCGATAGCCGAAGATCAGCGCGATGCCGCACACGATCCCGTACGACAGGCTGTGGTCGCGGCCGTCGCTATCGGCGATCACGGTCCTGGTCGCCGCGAAGGTCCCGAGCAACGCGCACGCGACCGCGAGGCCGACGAGGCCGAGGTAGACGTGATAGGTGGAGCCCGGCATCACCTCGCGCATCCGCCGCTGCGAGAACACGCTGTACGTCGTCGCGGCGAGCAGCGCGCTCGCCAGGCTCGCCATCGCGACGAGGTTGACCCACGCGAGCACGCCGCTGATCACGCCGGTCGCGAGCATCGCGTACCAGCCGACTCCGAGCCCGCGGTTCCGCATGCAGAGAGGATAGCGCGTGGATCGAGCGCCGTCGCGACCGCAGTTACCGAGCGGGGGACACGATCGGCGGCGAGGTCGGCGGTGTCTCGGGGGACGAGCTCCGCGACTTCACGACCATGTAGAGCATGCCAATGACGAGCACGGCGACCAGCACGCCGAGCAGGGTCAGTGCGCCCTTGTAGGGCGACGGCTCGGACCTGGCGCGCGTGGTCGCACTGACGACCAGCGTGGCCTCGATCGCGCGACGGATTCGCTCCATGTGACGGCGCGCGATCGTGTCGCCGGAGCGCTCGCGCGCCTGCGCGCGGTAGCGGCCCGCGGCCCAGCCGAACTCGCCGCGCTCTGTGATCATGTGGAACAGCACATCGTGACCCGCCTCCTCCTCCCACCGCGCGAGCGCGCGATCCCACGCCCTGCGAATCGCGTCGGGGACCGCCTCGTCCCGCTCGGCCGTGAACGTCGCCATCCGCGCCGACGCAAGGCCGCAGCTCGCACAGGCGTCGGTGCCCGCGCGCACCGGAACACCGCACTTCGGGCACTCGTCCGAGGCGTCCGTCGTCGGGAGCGGCGCGGTCGCGAGCAGGGCCGCCGCGACCGCGTCGTTGAGCTCCTGGACGCGCGGGAGCGCCGTGGTTGTCGCGAGCTCGTCATCGGCCTCCGCGGCGACCATCGTCCTGGGAAGGAATCGCACCTTGACCGCGGGGAGGCGCTCGATCACGTCCGGGTGAAGCGGAGTACTCATGACTAGTGCGTCGACCCTTCGCCGCCAACATGAAGGGAGAATCATCGGGCGCCGTTCACCTACACCGCCGTGCGACCGGTCCTGACCGCCCACACGGCATGGCGACGGAGCGCGCCGTGCGCGTATAGTGAGGACGTGCGACGCGGCCGGATCCTCGCGATCAAGTGGGGCATGAACCCGAACTCGTCGAGCCTCGGCGTCGACGTGACGTTCCTGCTCGTCGGCGCGACGGCGCTCGCCGCGATCACGCCGGTGATCGGCGCGATCCTGCGCTGGCGGAGGCCCGCTGCGCCGAAGACCGGCTAGCTCCGACCGCAGCTGCTAGAGTCCGCGCAGTGTTGACGAGATCGTTGACGAGGGGGTTCACGCGCGCGCGCCAGCTCGCGGCTCGTACGCTCGACGCCGGCCTGGCGATCGTCGAGCGCGCGCGCGCGGCGCGCAAGCATCCCCCGCGCACGGCGCGGCTCGAGCGGTTCGGCGCCATCCTGCAGACCGTCGTGCCGCGCGCGCTCGTGTTCGTCGATCGCGACTATGCGCGCCGGATCCCGGGCCTCGTCGCCGGCGAACCCGCGATCTGGCACGGCGGCGAGCCCGCGCTCGGCGAGGTCCCGCTGTCCGCGCCGCTCGAGGCGCACCTCCAGCTGACGAACAAGTGCACGGCCGGCTGCCAGGGCTGCTACACGGGCGCGTCCGCCGAGGGAGCGCCGAACGAGTGGGGGCTCGTCGAGTGGACGCGCGCGATCGATGCGCTCGCCGACGCGGGCGTGTTCCACGTCGCGCTCGGCGGCGGTGAGAGTGCGGTGCTGCCGTGGCTCGGCGAGCTCGTCGATCACACGCGGCGCCGCGGCATCATCCCGAACCTCACGACCTCGGGCCTCGACGGGCTCGATCGCCTGCTGCCGATCGCGGACCGGTTCGGGCAGATCAACGTGTCGCTCGACGGCCTGCACGACACCTACGCGGCGGTGCGCGGCTTCGACGGCTTCGCGCGCGCCGACGCCGCGATCCGGGCGCTGCGCGGGCTCAAGCGAGAGATCGGGATCAACGTCGTCGTCACCCGCCATAACTTCGCCGAGCTCGACGCGATCTTCGCGTACGCGACCGAGCGCCGTCTGTCCGAGGTCGAGCTGTTGCGGTTCAAGCCGTCGGGCCGCGGCGCGCGCGCGTACGAGGCGCTGCGCTGCACCGACGCCCAGCACCGGGCCTTTCTCCCGACGATCCTCGCCGCGGCGAAGCGCCACGCGATCCGGGTCAAGGTCGACTGCTCGTACACCCCGATGCTCGCGCACCACCGCCCCGAGCGGGCGCTGCTCGCCGAGCTCGCGGTCTACGGCTGCACGGGCGGCGACTTCCTGGTCGGCGCGAAGCCCGGCGGCCAGCTCACCGCGTGCAGCTTCGCCGCCCCCCCCCCGGCCATCGACGGCGATCGCCCGAAAGTCGATGCGCTCGCCGCCTACTGGGACGCTCCCGATGCATTCGGCGCCTTCCGCCGCTGGCGCGCCGCCGCCGAGCCGTGCGCGAGCTGCGAGTACCACGCGCTGTGTCGCGGCGGGTGCAAGGTCGTCGCGGCCCACGTCTCCGGCGATCTCACCGCGCCCGATCCCGAGTGCCCGCGCGTGATCGATCATCGCCGTGAGGCACCCGAGGCGAAGCCCCGTCATCACCTCCCCGTGATATAGAAGCCCCGATGAAGACGGTCATGATCATCAGCGACGCGACTGGCGAGACGGCCGAGCGCATGGTCCGCGCTGCGACGCTCCAGTTCAGCGAGCCGGTGCAGATCCGCCTGTTCTCGCGCGTTCGCCTCGAGAGCGAGCTCGAGACCATCCTCGAGAAGGCCTCCGAGCTGCACGCCCTCGTCGTGTTCACCGTCGTCAACACCGAAGAGCGCGCGCTGATCAGCCAGCTCGTCGAGCGCTACAACATCGAGACCGTCGACCTGATCGGTGCTCTGATCAGCAAGCTCGCGACCTACATCGGCTCCGCGCCGGCAGGCGTCCCCGGCCTCCTCCACTCGATCAACGACGACTACTTCCGCCGGATCGAGGCGGTCGAGTTCGCGGTCAAGAACGACGACGGCGCCGAGCCGCGCAACCTGCCGAAGGCGGACCTCGTCCTCGTCGGGATCTCGCGCACCTCGAAGACCCCGCTCTCGACCTACCTCGCGCAGCGTGGCCTCCGCGTCGCGAACGTCCCGCTCGTGCTCGGTGTCGATCCGCCGGAGGAGCTGTCGCAGGTCGACGAGCGCAAGGTGTTCGGCGTGATCGTCCAGCCCGACATGCTGATGCGGATCCGCCAGGCACGCCTGACGCACCTCGGCATGCCGAACGACTCGAGCTACGGCCAGCGCGCGCACATCGAGAACGAGATCGCGTACGCCCGCGAGATCTTCCGCAAGCACCCGAACTGGCCGGTCATCGACGTCACGAACCGCGCGATCGAAGAGACGGCGGCGGACATCCTGCGCATCTATCAAGAGCGCGGCGTCCATCCGTCGTGAGCGATCCGTATCGCAGCGCGACCTCTCGCCCCTGCCCCTCGTGCAACGCGCCGTTGATCGCGCACGAGGCCTCGTTCTTGTGCGATCGCGCATGCGGTGAGTGGCTCGACGGCGAACACCCGTCGCTGCGCGTGGTCTCGCAGGCCAACGACTCGGGCGAGGTCCTGTCGTTCGAGGGCTTCAAGGATCCGATCGCGAAGTGCCCCGACTGCGCCGGCGAGCTCGAGGGCCGGATCTGGAACAACGCGGTGTTCCGGCGCTGCGCGCGCCACGGCGTATGGCTCGAAGAGTGGGCTCGTGCCCGGTTTCACAAGCAGATCGCTGCCGCGTCGCCACGCGAGCAAACGATCGCCGAGCTCGCCGCGCGGATGCGCACCGACGAGGGGCGCGTCGAAGTCGCGCGGCGCCTCCTCGCGCTCGAGCGCCGCATCGAGTTGCTCGAGAAGAAGTAGGCTAGCGTGGCGCGCGCGCCCAGCTCGTCAGCGCGAGCCGCGTCGGCGTCGCCTTGACCTCGACCTGCTCGAAGCCCGCGGCGCGGAGCCCGCGCGCGAGCGAGCCACGCGAGAACCGCGTCGGGTGGAGCTCCTTGCGCGAGAAGCCGTCCTTGCGCGCCACCAGCTCGAGCACCGTCGATTCGATCGCCGGCAGCCAGGGCTCGCCGTAGTTCGGCGTCGACAGCCACAGCCGTCCGCTCGGGACGAGCGCGCGCCGCAGCCCCGCGAGCCACGCCGGCCAACCGAGCACGTGCTCGACGACCTCCTTGGCGTAGATCGCCGCGAACCGCTTCGTCGTGCCTAGCGATTGATCGATCGGTTCCTCGGGCGGCACCACGGTGCCCGATCGGATCCGGACGTCGTTGCGCGCGAGCACCGCGTTGACCGCGCGCTCGTCGATGTCGACGACGTGGAACGCGAGCCCACTCGGCGCCGCATCGATCTCGTGGAGCAGGCCGCAGCCGACCACGAGGACGTCGCCCGTCGGGTGCTCCGCCGCGACCTGGCGAAGGAACCTTGCGAGATCGCGCTCGAGCGGCTGGTGATAGAGGGTCCACGGGAACTGGCGCGCGCGCGCGTGGTTCGCGAAGTAGTCGCCCTGGTCCGCTGTCATCGCGGCAGCTCGGTCGCGTCGGCGATGATCATGTACTCGTACGCCGTCGGCGAGTCCGCAGGCACGAGCGGATCGGTCACGGCCCAGCGCACGAGGCGGGTGAACGGCGCGAGCGCCCGATCGGGGAGGAAGCGGGCGAGCCGCGACGGATAGTTGCCGGTGAGCTTCTTGATCAAGAACTCGCCGAACGCGGGCGGCATGAACAGGCGGAACAGGAACTCCGAGCGCGCGGAGCCGAGGCCGTAGGTCGCGCGGACCTTCCAGCCATGCTGCGCGAGCAGGCGCGTCCAGACCTTCGCATCGTACAGGTGCCAGTGCTGGAAGAACCCGTTGAGCGCGCCCGACAGGCTCATCGCGACGCGCGGAGCATGCTTGAGCAGGAAGCTCTGGACGGCACCCTGGTACGCCCAGCGCGGCGTCGGCACGAACATCACGAGCCGCGCGTTCGGCGCCGCGACCGCGCGCAGGTTGTGCAGCGCCGCGTCGATGTCCGGGACGTGCTCGAGCGAGCAGTTACCGATGATCTCGGCGAACTTGGTGCCCGCGAACGGCTCCTCGCGCGAGACGTCGGTCAGCTCGGCCTTGATCCGCGTGCGGGCCTGCGCGATCTCGCGCGCGGAGATGTCGATGCCGTAGATCTCGCGCTGATCGTGATCGCGCAGCGTCCACCAGAAGCCGTCGCCACAGCCGACGTCGAGGACCGGACCGCGCTCCGTGCGGACCGCCTCGATCGCGACGAGCCGGTTGATCTCGCGCAACGTCAGCGACAGCGGCGCGTGGCGTAGGTACGCGGTCGCCCACCGCTCGATCTGCTCCGCCGACGGCGCGTTGATGTCGTCGGGAGGTTGGGTCAGCGGTGGGGCGTCGGTATCACGCACGAGCCGGGGCACGTGCGTACGTCTAGCACGTCACAGCGCCGCGATGGGAAGCGCGACCTTACGCGCCTCGAGGTCCTGCGCCGGCAGGATCACCACGTAGCTCTCGGGCCCGCGCTCCCAGACCAGCACGCGATCGGGCGCCGAACGGCCGAGCAGCGGGAACCAGTCCTCGCGCCGGACCATCGGCATCGGCGCGACGATCTCGGGCACGACGAGGTCGATCTCGATCACCCCGCCGCCGAGCTCCTCCGACAACCGGTGCGCGTACGACAGGCTCTCGAAGGGCCACGCCGGATACAGGTCGTTGTGCAGCGCGCCCCCGTACACGATCACCGCGCGATCGGACGCGACGAGCTCGCGCGCCGTCTTGCCGAGCTTCTCGGTCACGAGCTCGAGGAGACGGAGGAAGTCGACCCGGCCCATCGCGTCGAGCAGGGCGCCGTGCTCGATGCACGTCATCGGCAAGCCGTGGGTCACAAGCCGCGCCTGCGCACTCTTCATCACGAGCGCATCGAGCTGGGTCGACGACCCCGGTGGCCGCCCCGTGACCGACGCGACCTCCCGCGACACCGCGCTGGTCGCCGTGCACCCATCATCGAGCCAGGTCTCGATCACGAGGTGGCGGGCGTGCGGGATCAGGAGGTCCATGATCTCGGTCGTGAACCTCGCGAGCGGAGACTTCGGCGCATTCGGCATCGCCCGCGGGTGGTACTCCCCGACGGCGTAGACCCGCGCACGGCCTGCCTCGTCGAGGATCGCGCTGACCGCCGAGGCGCTATCGGGGAACGCGCGGTAGGTCAGGTCGTCGACGGGATCGTAGCTGACGTAGCAGGCGGCCTGAGCACACAGCACGACCACCAGCGCGGCTCGCATGTTCCGTGGACACCGCGGCCGCGCTTCGGTTTCGCGATCAGTTCTGGTCGTCCGGGACGTCCCCGACCGGGGTCACCGTGCGACCGACGACCGGGAGGGTCGTGTACGGCAGGCTCCACACCTCGAACGTGCCGTGGAGGATCTTGCGGGCTGGCTCGCTGCGCCCACGGAGCAGGTAGTCGAACAATCCCTGGGCGTTGAACGACAGCCCGATGAACGTGCTCTGGCTCTTGGCGTAGTCCTGTTTGAGCGGATCCATCGGATCGGGCTTGTAGGGCGGATCCGGCTTGTAGCCGCGGCTCTCGAACCCGAACGAGAGGTCGACGAACCGTGCCCACCCACCCCACCGCGCATCGCGCAGCGCGTGGATCCCGCCGAGGTGGAACGCGAGCAGGTACGTCTGGCCCGAGTAGTCCTCGGCGACATCGACATCGCCGTCGTTGCGGAACTTGTCGCGGTACCGCCTGCTCGGCGCGTACTGGACCCGGAAGTCGACGAGCTCGTCGATCCGCGGCGAGATCGACTGCGCGAAGGCGAGCCCGGCGCCGAGCGTGTTGAACGCGAAGTCACCATAGGAGAACCGGTACGCGAAGCCGTCCTTGATCTCGACGCCGAGGAACAGCAGCTCCGACAGCGCGGTCCCGACGATGGCCGAGCCGAGCCGCGAGTAGCCACCCCACTGGTTCAGCAGCTCGGTGCCGCCGCGCGCGAGGCCCATCGTCGCCCACGCGTGGCCAAACTTGTCGGCGCCGCCGGCGTAGCGCTGCTTGCCGAACCATCCGTCCTCGCTCCAGAGCTTCCAGTCCCCGTCGCCACCCGCGACGAACGGATGGGTCGGGACCCGGTACCACGCGAGGTACGTCCAGCCGATGAAGCCGGCGTACAGCCCGGCGAGCGTCAGCGCCGAGGCGAGCTTTCGGCGATCCCGGGGGGGCGCCGCCTCCTCCCGGATCGCGAGGACCTTCGCAGGCGCCAGATCGATCCACGGCGAGTCCGGAGTCGCGGACGCCCGAGCTGTGGCGTCCGGATCATACGAGCTTCCTTCGCCCACCACTGGTCCGGCCACTGCGGGGCGGTGCAACCACGCGATCAGCAAGACAGCTGTGACGATCGACCTCACGGACGCGCTCATCTGTCGGGGGCTGGGTGAAAACAAGCTGGGTCCCTCAGGTTCCTGAGGTTGGGTGACGGTGGTACGGCCAATGTGGCAACCTGCGTCAACCAACTAGACTTGCTGAGCGAATCATAATAGTAATCGACCATCTACTAGACCTCAGGTTGCGGCACTTATCGCTACCGACCTGCGAATAGCTTTTTTACCGTGAAACCTCGCCTCACCCGAACTCTGTCGGTGATCTGCGTCTACCTCGTGGTGGGCGCGTGACAACCGGAACCCTCTGGGTGATCTGCCATTGCCTGGCAGTGGTGGTGTTCGTGAACCGCTACGTCGCGGGCATCCTGCTGAGGCTCATTCGGGCCAAGAAGTGGGACGAGGCCCGGGACGACTACGAACCGATGGTCACCGCGATCATCCCGATGTTCAACGAGGGCGCCGCGATCAAGGAGACGCTCCAGAGCATCCTCGATTCGGACTACCCCGCCGACAAGCTCCAGGTGATCTGCGTCGACGACTGCTCGACCGACGACAGCTACGAGCAAGCGCGCGAGGTCGCGAAGCGGTCCAATGGCCGGCTCAAGATCCTCCGCAACCGGACGAACATGGGCAAGCGCCGCTCGATCATCCGGGCGACGCGCGAGGCCACGAGCGAGATCATCGTCTCGGTCGACTCCGACGTCGTGATCGACGCCAACGCCGTGCGCCAGCTGATGCGCCGGTTCACGAGCGACAAGATCGCCGCGGTCGGCGGCTGGGTCGACGTCCGCAACAAGCACGAGAACTGGCTCACCCGCATGCAGGTGGTGAAGTACTGGTACTCGTACTTCTTCATGAAGAACCTCGAGTGGGGGTTCCGCCGGATCATGTGCCTGTCCGGGTGCCTGACCGCGTACCGCCGCTCGGTGCTGATCGAGCTCGAGCCCGTCCTCGAGGAGCGCTCCGTCCTCGGCGTGCCGATCAAGTACGGCGAGGATCGGTTCCTCACCCGCCAGATCGTCAAGGCCGGCTACCTGACGACGATGACTCTCGACGCGCGGTGCTGCACGTTCGTGCCCAGCACGCTGTCCGGGTACTTCTCGCAGCAGCTCCGCTGGCGCCGCTCGAACATCGTCGACTACGCGGGCGGGTTCAGCCACGTGTGGCGCCTCAACCCGATCCTCGCGATCCACTTCTTCTCGCTGTTCGCGCTCCTCCTCGTCTATCCGATCGCGGTGTCCCGCGCCCTCGCCACGTTCAAGTTCTTCCCGGCGCTCGTCCTCCACATCGAGGTCGTCGTCGTGTTCGGCCTGATCTACCGCTGGCGCACGCGCAAGCAGCCGAAGGAAGAGCGCGTCGGGGCGCTCGCGTTCATCCCGCTCTCGTTCCTGATGCCGATCACCTACGCGCTGCTGACGCCGCTCGCGCTGTTCACGCTCGATACCGGCAGCTGGGAGACCCGCAACCACGAGGCGACCGTCCCCGAAGGGGCCGCCGTCCCCGAGCCCCTGGGCGAGCTCGTCAGCGAGCAGATCGTCCTCGCGGCCCCGGCTGCTGCGCTGACCACGACCGGCAGCTTCGCCCGCGCAAATTCTCAGGCACAGCTTCCCGCTGCTTAGTGCTAAGGAACCGTCATGGAAGCCCGCCCCTCGTCGCGTCCTCCTCGGTTCTGGATCGCGCTCCAGCCGTCGATCGTCCGGATCTACAAAGTTGCCGGACTCGTCGCGTTGACCGCGATCCTCGTCGGGTTGATCGGGTTCCTCGTCGTCAACGTCTTCTACTTCTTCGACCACAGCTGGGTTCGCCCGGTCGTGCTCGCGCCGACGCACCACAAGGTCGTCGAGGCCTCGACCCAGCTCGCTGACGCGAAGCTCCGCTCGAGCCAGCTCGACACCGAGAAGGTCGAGATCGACGCGCAGCTCGCCGAGATCGATCGCTCGGTCGCCGTCAACGATCGGTTCATCACCGACCTCGGGACCACGGCGGACAAGCCGTCGAGCCCGGAGCTGTGGCTCGTCCACCGCGAGCTCGAGAAGGCCAAGCTCGAAAAGGAGAACGCGATCGGTCGGCGCACGCCGCTGACCCAGCGCCTCGAGAGCCTCAAGCTGCGCAAGGTCGAGCAGGACGCGCTGGTCAAGCGCCTCGATCAGTCCCCGTACCTGCGCGCGGTGAACCAGAAGATCGTGCTCGCGTTCGTTCCCTACCAGAACCTCCGCAACGTGAAGCTCGGCACCCGGCTCTACGGATGTACGTGGGGCCTGGTCGCCTGCTCGAACGTCGGCAAGGTCACCACGGTCCTCGAGGGCGAGGTCCAGGACGTCCATCCGCACGACGAGAGCATCCAGCGTGGCGTGATGGTCGAGATCGACGTGTCGTCATCGGCGGCGGGCGAGACCGTCCTGTTCGCGGGCGGCAAGCCGCTCTGGCTGTTCTGA